>Ga0302326_10013871_pt1 | contig 17073 bp, 19 predicted proteins | sample Palsa_T0_3_FD_202264 | JGI IMG/M metagenome (GOLD analysis project Ga0302326, IMG submission 202264) | Peat permafrost microbial communities from Stordalen Mire near Abisko, Sweden - Palsa_T0_3 | ecosystem: Environmental > Terrestrial > Soil > Palsa > Peat permafrost | place: Sweden: Abisko...
GACGATCGCGGGGACGGTGATGCCCTTGGGATAGTCGGGGAACCGGGTGAAGTACGCATCCTGCAGGCGAGGGATCTGCAGCACCGGGTCGACGCCGCCGGGGTCGAGGTCGAATGTCCAACTCCGCTTGTCATGCGTCGGGCCGCAAAAGCCAATGGAAAGAGCACTTTCCAAGCCAAGTAATCGACGGACGATGATCGCGCGGTTGGCCCACGGGCAGGCCCGCGCAACGATCAGGCGGTATCGATCCGGCTGCACCGGATAGCCGTCGCGCCCGTCTGCGGTGATCCGGGTTTCGATGTATTTGGTGTCGCGGGTGAACTCGCCGGCTTGGGCGATGTAAGAAGCCATAGCTTTCAGGGTGCCCGACCCCCGGCCTCGGCGATAGACCGCGTGGAAGAGACCGGCAAAATGCCAGAACAGCACCCAGTGATCCACTGCCGACTACATCATTTGCTGGGCACGGGACTCTCGCCGGAGATGTCAGCGCCGGTCGCCGGGCATCAAACTATCCGACGGCGGCTCTTCTTCCTTCGCTTCAGTGCCCGGACAACGACAACGGGGTGTATCGGTGTGGCTTCGCCGGCTCGCAGCAGGCCTACGACGCGGCCTACGACCGGCTGTTCGCCGCGCTGGATTGGGTGAGCGAACGACTGGAACAGCAGCGCTATCTCGTCGGGGAGACGAACACCGAAGCCGATGTCCGGTTGTTCACCACGCTTTCACGACTCGATCCCGTCTACCATGGGCACTTCAAGTGCAATCGGAGCAAGCTCTCCGAGATGCCGGTGCTCTGGGCCTACGCGCGAGACCTGTTCCAGACGCCGGGCTTTGGCGACACCGTCGACTTCATCCAGATCAAGCAGCACTACTACACCGTGCACACCGACATCAATCCGACCGGCATCGTGCCGAAGGGCCCGGAACTGGCCGACTGGCTGACACCGCGCAGTCGGGAAGCATTGGGCGGAAAACCATTCGGCGCCGGCACACCGCCAGTGCCGCCGCTTTACGGCGAGCGAGTGCCCGCCGGCCACGGAGCGTACTGACCGCGCTGGGCACGTCGGCCACGCGAGGGAAATCGACTCGGGCTCTATAGATTTAAGTCGAATCGCGGGCACCCGAAGGCAGGGGCGCTGTTTCGCTGAGTCTCGGACGGGTACCCCACCCGAGACTTGAATCAAGGGAAGAGCCAATTGTGCTGAATCACGATCACACCGATCATTGTCGAACTACGCAACCGCGCGCCGGTCAGTGGTTCAAGAGCGGTCGGGGCTTGCCCGGAGTCTTCATGCTGGAGCTTGGCGTCGTTGCGGTGGTCTCGTCCGAGGCCGGAGCAGCGTATCGGTCCCCCGCGTGGGCGATCGCGATGGGCATTGCCGCGATTGCCGCACTGTCTGCCGGGGCGGGGTGGGTCCTGCTTGAGGGGCGCCGGGTCGGACGTGTCGAAGTGCAGTGGCTGGTCGAACATCCCGACGGCCCCACACTGGGTTGCCCCGATCCATCCAGCTGTCGTTACTTCGCGAAATTCATTCATCCGGAAGGGCATTCACCCTTCTGCGTTGGGGCACCGACATTTGCACTCGCATTGGGGCACCCCGGAGAATTTCAGCGGCTCAGAGGAGATCTCGCATGAATCAGCAACCCAACAGCGATCCTGCTCCAATACCCGAAGACGCCTCGAAGACGACCGAGTATCAACGTGAAGAGCAGGATCAGCTCGACCACCAGGGCGATGACCCGAACGCGCCCGGAACGCACCAATCTGGCGGCGACATTGCCGACGAGAGTTCGCGGTAGATCAGAGTGCAGGCTAGCTCCACACCGTCCGCACTGACCACTCGGCATGCGGGACGCCCTGCAGCTCACCGCTGCGATCAACGACCAGCGTCATCAACTGCACGGCGATCCCGGTCAGCCGGCCGTGCTGCGGATCGATGGTAGGGATGGTGACCGCGAGTCGGTCGCCCGGGCGATAGAAGGTCGTCGCGGGGATGACGGAATCCTCATACACCCGCAACAGCCACCACGGTGCCTGTCCAATTGACGGCGGCACCGAAAGTTGTACCGGGTCTTTGGAATTGACCCGCAGCTCGCCCTGTGTCTGCTCGTTTTGGCAGTCGGTGAGGTCGAGCACGCTGCAGTATCGGTACGGCCCGACACGAGTGAGTTGGCCGTGCGAGTACGCGCTGATCTCGGGGTGTGCCGCGCCGTGCCCGCGGGCAAGCCACCACGCGCCGACACCAGCGGCCGCCGCCAGCACCAGGGCCGCTGCGAGCACGGCGATAACCGGCTTTCGGAACCGCATCACTATCCTCGTGCCGCCGAGGTCTGCTGGTCGCTGTGCTCACCCTCTTGATCGACCATCACCGGACGGTTGCCGCCCAGACCCGGGATCAGCGAGTCGCCGTGGAAACTAACCACCGTCTGGGCCAGACCCAGAATCAGCACCGAACTGACGACGCTGAAGCCGACCCACAGGTCGGTGTAGAGCAGCACGCCCAGCGCACCGCCGAGGACCCAGGCCAGCTGCAGCGTCGACTCCGAGCGCCCGAACGCCGACGCGCGCGATTCCTCCGGCAAGTCGTCTTGCAACGACGCATCCAGAGCCGCTTTGGCGATCGCGCTCGAACCCGACGTGACCAAGGTGGCGACAGCAGCCATCACCAGGTTGCCGGCCACCGCCGCGGCCAACGCGATGCCGGTGACCGCCAGCGTGCAGCGCACCGCCAAGACCGAGGGCCGGCCCAATCGCAGCCGTGCGCTGGCGAAGTTTCCGGCGAAGTTGCCGATGGCGGCGGCCGCGCCGATCAAACCCAGCATGCCCAGCTGCACCCAGCCGCTGGCCTGATGAGCCTTGGCGACGAATGCCGGATACAGAAACAGGAAACCGACCATCACCTTGATGGTGCAGTTCCCCCACAACGACGTGATGATGTTGCGGCCCAACGGTTGTCGGAGCGCCCCGCTTGCGCGGCGGACCTCCTCGGGCCAATTGCGGCGGCCATTGCCCTGGTGGTAGCTCAGCGTGGTGGGAACTTCGCCCGCGGTCACTTCGACCCAGCGCGGAATCCGCATGGACAGCCAGGCGCCCGCCACGGTGACCGCGATGACGACGAACAGCGCGCCGGGTAACTGGAAGAGACGGTCGCAGCCGTACTCGATTCCCCCGGCGATGCCGCCGCCGACGATGGTGCCACCCAGCAGACCGAACATGGTCAACCGTGAGTTCACCCGGACCAGATCGATCGACGGCGGCATCACCCGCGGTGTGACCGCGCTGCGCAGCACGCTGAACGACTTCGAGAACACCATCATCGCCAGGGCGCACGGATAGAGCACCCAGGACTGGAAGCCGCCGGTGGCGCTGTCGTAGTTGGTGATCAGCACCACCGCCAGCACGGTGCGCAACGCGAACGACGCGGCCAGCGCGACCCTGCGGCCGTGCTGCAGGCGATCGAGCGCCGGACCGATCAGCGGCGCGATCACCGCGAACGGCGCGATGGTGATCAGCAGGTACAACGCGACTTTGTCCTTGCTCTCGCCGGTGGCAGCGGCGAAGAACAGCGTATTGGCCAGGGCCACGGCCATCGCAGCATCGGTCGCGAAGTTGGCCACCACCGGCCAGGTCAGCGCGGTCAGTCCGGATTTGTCGGCGCCGTCGGCGGTCGCCGCCCGCTGCACCAGTGAGTACATCCGCGAACCCATCTCACGGCTGCGCTGGGCGGCGGCGCGGGTGACGGTCACCCGCTCACCACCCGGGGCGGCACGCGGAGGCTCAGTGCGACGCTCGGGTTCGGTCTCGCGGTTCAGCGGCGGTAAATACCGATTGGAGCTGGGCATTTGGGTGCGCTGCGACGATGCAGTGGGGGTGCCTCCAGCCGCGGAGCGGCGAGGGGGACGCGCAGCGCGATGAGGTGGGGGTACCTCCCGCTTGCGGGGGAGAGCCGCGCCATCAGGCATCCGCTGCGACGATGCAGGTGGGGGGCGCATGCGCCGGTAATCCGCTTCGTCGGCCGGGTAGTTGGCCATGCCAGGATGCTCGTCCGCGGGCTCGGTACGGCTGCGGCGACCAGTGCCCGACCGTCGGCCCGCATCCGGGTGATCGCGGCGCCGTCCAGACATGTATCGATTCTCACCTATCCGGGCTGCGGCGGCGCGTAGGCAGCCGGTGTGGCCCTGCGGCAGGGATGTGCGGCAGAATTGGCGGCACATGGAAACAACCGACAATCTGACCGAATCGACCGCGGACGCGGCTGCGGCGACTACAGCGGAGTGGTCGCCCGAATTGGCGACGGTTCTCACCGGCGCTGCCGAGTTGGCGAAAGCGGCCGTCATAGAGTTCAGCGGCTACGGCACGGTGGGCGAGTACCTCGGCGTCGGCTACGAAGATCCGAGCAGCGCAACCCACCGATTCCTTGCCGATCTGCCTGGTTACCAGGGCTGGCAGTGGGCGGTCGTGGTGGCCGGGTATCCCGGCACCGATCACGCAACGGTCAGCGAAGTGGTGCTGGTCCCGGGGCCGACGGCATTGTTGGCGCCGGAATGGGTGCCGTGGGATCAGCGAGTCCAGCCGGGCGACCTGGGCCCGGGCGATCTGCTGGCGCCGTTGCAGGACGATGAGCGGCTGGTGCCCGGCTTCATGGCGTCGGGTGACCCGTGGATCGACGAGACCGCTGCCGAAATCGGACTCGGGCGACGACGGGTAATGAGCGCCTGGGGTCGCACTGAGGCCGCTCAGCGCTGGCACGACGGCGAGCACGGTCCCCGCGCGCAGATGGCGCAATCCACCAAACGGGTCTGCCGGGACTGCGGCTTCTTTCTGCCGCTCGCCGGCTCACTGGGGACGTTGTTCGGGGTGTGCGGCAACGAGTTGTCGGCCGACGGGCAAGTAGTCGACTTCGAATACGGCTGCGGTGCCCACTCCGACACTCCAGCTCCGGCGGGCAGCGGCTCGCCGAACTACGAGCCCTTCGACGACGGCGTGCTCGACGTCAGCGAGAAGCCGGCCGAGCAGCCCGTCGAGCAGGCAGCGGAGACGCCGGCGGAACTGCCCGTGGAGCAGGCAGCGGAGCAGATCGCCGAGGAGCCAGCGGAACAGCCCGCGGAGACGCCAGCGGAACAGCTCGTCGAGCAGGCAGCGGAGCAGCCCGAAGAGAAACCAGCGGAGCCCAGCTAGCCGTTCTCGGCTGCCGCTTTGATCTTGGCGAGCGAGGCGTTCATCCCGTCGACGAGCTCACGCTCGAAACTCGCGGTCCCACCGAAAAGGGCGTTCACGGCCATGCCGGACACCGGCTTGACCCCGTTCTCGGCATGCCGACTCTCGATCACCCGGGTGCCGTCGGGGATCGGTGTGAGTTCGTAGCTCCAGATCGTGTTGTTCATGTTGACCCGGAAGGCCAGTTTCTGATCCGGAATCATCTCGACGACGGTCGACGTCGTGGGCCAGAACATCAACTTGCGGCGGTTGATGTTGATGGTGCGGGAGCCTTGCCGGACCGGACCCAATGAGCGCATCCACCGACACTGCGGGCTCCACTGCGGCATCCGGCGGAAATCGCTCACCAGCGCCCAGACTGTGGACACAGGTGCCTTGATATCAATCTGCGCTTGCAGTAGCGGCGCTGCCATCGAGGCATACCTCCTGGTCAGTTGGGGCCGAGGTCTGCCGTCAGTCCCTTTTGGGCGCCGCGCGCACCCCGGCGTGCAGCAGCACGCTGCCACAAAAAGATGCTGGTGCCCAGCACGCCCACCCCGAGCCCAGCCAACGTCATGGGTCGCCAGGTGATCAGCGCCGGTATGGCGAACGCGGCCACGGCGGCAATGAGCCACGCCAACGCGCCGGCGGCGATGACTGGCCACGGCGCCAGCAGCAAAGCCGGCAGCGGCGGCGGCGTGGGGTCATTACCAGGTTGGGCGGACATCGTTATCAAGATAGCCGGACAGGGCCAGACTCGGTGATTCGTTGCTGACAACTGCGTGTTCTGTCGTAACCTCGCGCTGTGATTGATGGCGATAGCAGATTGGCCAGCGACTTGTCGCTGGCGGTCATGCGGCTTTCCCGGCAACTTCGGTTTCGCCGACCGCAGTCGCCGGTGTCCTTGTCGCAGCTGTCCGCATTGGCGACCCTGGCGAACTTCGGCCCGCTGACGCCGGGCGCGCTGGCGATCCGGGAACGAGTCCGCCCGCCGTCCATGACCCGGGTGATCGCGTCATTGGCCGAACTGGGTTTCGTGGACCGCGTCGCACACCCCGACGACGGCAGGCAGGTTCTGGTTTCGGTGTCCGCAGCCGGCGCCGAATTATTGGAAGCCGAACGCCGGGCCAGCCAGGAGTGGCTGGCGCAGCGTCTGGAGATGCTCGGGGTGTCCGAACGCGATACCCTGCGCGTGGCGGCCGACCTGATCTTGGCCTTGGTTGACGAAAGCCCTTGACCGCGAACAATTTTGATAGCACCGACGGCGTGCACGTCTGCGATATCGCTGACCCCGACGATGCGCGGCTGGACAACTTCCGAGACCTGAACAGCATCGACCGGCGGCCTGACCTGCCAAGTGGCAAGGGTCTGGTGATCGCCGAGGGCGTGTTGGTCGTGCAACGGATGCTGGCCTCGCCGTTCGCGCCGCTGGCGTTCCTGGGCACCGACCGCAGATTGGCCGAACTCAGAGCGGATCTGGCCGGCAATGCCGCGCCCTTCTATCGGGCGTCGGCAGAGGTGATGGCGGAAGCGGTCGGCTTTCATCTCAATCGTGGGGTGCTTGCCGCCGCGCGCCGGATACCCGAGCGCAGTGTCGAGCAGGTGGCCCACGGTGCCCGGACCATCGCCGTGCTCGAGGGGGTCAACGACCACGAGAACCTGGGCTCGATCTTCCGCAATGCCGCCGGTCTCGACGTCGACGGCGTCGTGTTCGGCAGCGGCTGCGCCGACCCGCTGTATCGCCGCGCGGTGCGCGTGTCCATGGGACATGCCCTGCTGGTGCCGTACGCCCGGTCAGCGGAGTGGCCGGCCGACTTGAATACGTTGCAGAGGTTGGGGTTTCGATTATTGGCGATGACGCCCGCGTCCGATGCGGCGACGCTTTCGGCCGCGATGACGACGGTGCGCGGTGAACGGGTCGCGATTCTGGTCGGTGCCGAAGGGCCGGGCCTCAGCCATGCCGCGCTGAAGGCGAGCGATCAGCGGGTGCGCATTCCGATGTCGCGCGGCACCGACTCGCTCAACGTCGCCACCGCGGCGGCGCTGGCGTTCTACGAGCGGGCTAGGGCTTGATTGCCCGACTTCTCATCGCGCTTCGCGTCCCCCTCGCCGCTCCGCGGCTGGAGGCACCCCCACTGCATCGTCGTCGGGCTAGAGTCCAACTGTGACTGACGAATCTACGCCGTGGGCAACAGGTTTGACCGTTGCCGGGTTCGTCGCGGCGGTCACCGCCGTTGCTGTCGTGGTGCTTAGCCTCGGGTTGATCCGGGTGCACACGATGCTCGCCGTCGCACTCAATCTCGTCGCGGCGGGTGGGCTGGCTCCGACGCTGTGGGGATGGCGGCAGACGCCGGTGTTGCGTTGGCTGGTGCTGGGCGCGGGAGTCGGGGTAGCGGGTGCGTGGCTTGCCCTGCTGGCGATAACCCTGTTGCGCTAGCGCTGACCGCTCGAACGCACACCCAGCAGCACGTCTTCCCACGCCGGCACGGCCGGCTTGGCGCGGCGGGCGCGGGCTGCCGGCTCTGCCTTGGGTTCGGCCTCCGGGGTCTCGGCGGGCTCGGGCGCAGGTGCCGCCTCGTCGAAGTCGAGTTGGGCGACCGCAGCGACGGGCCGCAGTAGCGGACGGTCGAAGTTCGGGTCGATCAGTTCGCGGGCCGCGTCGTCGACGGCGGTCACGGTGCCGCCGTGAGCGCCGGGGCAGAAGCGGAAGTGGGCGACGTTGTCCGAGCGACCCGCCTTCCAGCCCAGCTGGACCGTCCACCGGCCGTCCTCGTTGCGCCACGCGTCCCACGCGGTGCCGTCGGGGTTGAGCCCGCGGGCCACCAATGACGTTGTGATGGTCTCCAGCAACGTCAGCACCGCGGGACCATCGCCGAGAACGGGGTGCGCGGCGGTTGCCAGCTCGGCGGCCCGTGAGCGCTCCAACAGCACCGGGTGAGCGAATCGCTCGATCCGCGCGATGTCCACATCGGCGGACGTCGCGAGCTGCTCGACGGATGCACCCGCCCGGATGCGGGCCTGAATTTCCCTGGGACTCAACATGTTGGCGACCTCGATGTCGATGTGGGTTTGAGCCACTTTGGCCCCGTCGCCGCGCAACGCCGCCCGCAGGCGGTCATCGACGCGGATCTTGAACTTGTCGGCGGGGTTGTCACCCTCACAGATGATGTGTTTGCCGCCGAGATCGAGTCCGACGATCTTGAGTTCCCGCATGGTGTCTCCTAGCAGGCGGCTCGCCGACCAGCGCGCCAGGCCCGTCACGGCGCACTGTAACTCAGGCGGCGGCCACGACGTGGGTGGACACGCACTAATACCTGGGGTTTTGCGCGATCGCGCTAAAGCCGCTCGACCACCCAGTCGATGCACTCGGTCAGCGCGCTCACGTCGTCGGGCTCGACGGCGGGGAACATCGCGACCCGCAACTGATTGCGGCCGAGTTTGCGGTACGGCTCGACATCGACGATGCCGTTAGCCCTCAACACCTTGGCCACCGCCGCGGCGTCGACGTCGTCGTTGAAGTCGATGGTGCCGACCACCTGGGAACGCAACTTCGGGTCGGTGACGAACGGCGTCGTGTACGCCCGGTCGTTCGCCCAGCCGTACAACCGTTGCGACGAGTCGGCGGTGCGTTTGACGGCCCAGTCCAGCCCGCCGTTGCCCAACAGCCACTCAACCTGCTCGGCCAGCAGCACCAGCGTCGCGATGGCGGGAGTGTTGTAGGTCTGGTTCTTCAGGCTGTTGTCCACCGCGATCGGCAACGATAAGAAGTCGGGCACCCAGCGCCCGGATTCGGCGATGGAGTTGATCCGGCTCAGCGCGGCCGGGCTCAGGATCGCCAGCCACAAGCCGCCGTCGCTGGCGAAGTTCTTCTGCGGCGCGAAGTAGTAGGCGTCGGTGTCGGCGATGTCGACCGGCAGGCCGCCGGCGCCGGAGGTGGCGTCGATGACGACCAGCGCGTCGCCCGAGCCGTGTGGTCGCACGACCGGCACCGCGACGCCCGTCGAGGTCTCGTTGTGCGCCCAGGCGATCACATCCACCGACGGGTCGCTCTGAGGGTCCGGTGCGCTGCCGGGCTCGGCCTTGACGACGATCGGGTCGCCGACGAACGGGTTCTTGGCGACCGAGGAGGCGAACTTCGCGCTGAACTCGCCGAAGCTCAGGTGCAGGGACCGCTTGTCGATCAGGCCGAACGCCGCGGCATCCCAGAACGCCGTCGCGCCGCCGTTGCCCAGCACCACCTCGTAGCCGTCGGGTATCGAGAAGAAGTCCGCCAAGCCGCTGCGAACCCGGCCGACCAAGTCCTTCACCGGCGCTTGGCGGTGCGACGTGCCAAACAGCGGGGCGGCGGTGGTCGCCAGGGCCTGCAGCTGTTCAGGCCGGACCTTTGAGGGGCCGGACCCGAACCGTCCGTCGCTGGGTTTGATGCCGTCGGGGATCGTTAGTGCCTCAGCCATGATCACCAGGCTAATGCCCGGCATAGTGTGAGCTAGACCACACCAAAACAGATGTTCACGGCTCAGCCACACCGCGGCGAAGGGGCTAGTAAGTTGGTGATACCTCCGGTACTGTCTTGGACATAGCACGTCCGAATGTAAACCTCGTTGGGGAGGCTAATTAATGACCCAGGCAGAGACGGTGCACAAGCAGGCACGGACGAAGATCATCCGCCGGTGGCGTCGCAACATGGAAGTCCTGGACGACCCGAAGTACGTCGAGATGCTGAACACGCTCTCCGAAGGGTCGGTGCGGCGCAACTTCAACCCGTACACCGACATCGACTGGGACTCGCCGGAGTTCAAGGTCATCGACAACGACCCGCGCTGGATCCTGCCCAAGACCGACCCGCTGGGTAAGCACTCCTGGTATCAGTCGCAGTCGCGGGATCGTCAGATCCAGATCGGCATGTGGCGTCAGGCCAACGTTGCCAAGGTCGGCCTGCACTTCGAGTCCATCCTGATCCGCGGACTGATGGAGTACGCGTTCTGGGTACCCAACGGCTCACCGGAATACCGGTACTGCCTGCACGAGGCCGTCGAAGAGTGCAACCACACCATGATGTTCCAGGAGATGGTGAACCACATCGGCCTCAACGTGCCCGGCATGCCGCGGCTGTTGAAGTGGATACAGCCGGCGATCCCGCTGGTTGCCGGGCCGCTGCCGATCCCGTTCTGGTTCGGCATCCTGGCCGGCGAAGAACCCATCGACCACACCCAAAAAAACGTGCTGCGCGAAGGCAAGGAACTGCATCCGATCATGGAGCGGGTGATGGCGATTCACGTGGCCGAGGAGGCTCGCCACATCTCGTTTGCGCACGAGTACTTGCGTAAGCGCGTGCCGGAACTGCCGCGTCGGAAGCGATTCTGGCTTTCGCTCTTCGTACCGCTGACCATGCGGATCTTGTGCTCGGCGATCGTGGTGCCGCCCAAAGCATTCTGGCGCGAGTTCGACATCCCGCGCAGTGTCCGCAAAGAGGTGTTCTTCTCCTCGCCGGAGTCGCGGCAAATGCTGCGTGACATGTTCGGTGATGTCCGGATGCTGTGTCGCGACACCGGTTTGATGAATCCGCTGGCGAAGCTGATCTGGCGGATCTGCAAGATCGACGGCAAGCCGTCGCGCTACCGCAGCGAGCCGCAGCGTCAGCACCTCGCGGTCGCGCCGGCTGCCTAGACCGCCATATGCCGCACGTCATAACCCAGTCCTGTTGCAGCGACGGATCCTGCGTTTACGCCTGCCCGGTGAACTGCATCCACCCCTCTCCGGACGAGCCGGGCTTCGCCGAGGCGGAGATGCTCTACATCGATCCGGTCGCCTGCGTGGACTGCGGGGCCTGCGTCAGTGCCTGCCCGGTAGGCGCGATCGCGCCCGACGCTCGGCTGACGATCGAACAGCTGCCGTTCGTCGCGCTCAATGCGTCTTTCTATCCGTCCCGCCCGCCCGGCGAGAAGCTGCCGCCGACATCCAAACTGGCGCCGGTGATTCCGGCGCCGGAGGTGCACGCACAACACAGCGGCCCGCTGACGGTGGCCATCGTGGGATCCGGTCCGGCCGCGATGTACGCCGCCGACGAACTGCTCACCCAGCAGGGTGTCCGGGTCAACGTCTTCGAAAAGTTGCCCGCCCCTTACGGCTTGGTGCGTGCCGGGGTCGCCCCCGATCACCAGACCACCAAGCGGGTGACGCAGCTCTTCGAGCGGATCGCCCGTCGCCGCGAATTCCGGTTCTTTCTCAATGTCGAGATCGGCAAGCACCTGAGTCACGATGACTTGCTGGCGCATCACCACGCGGTCATCTACGCGTCAGGCGCGCCGAACGACCGCCGGCTGGACATCGACGGGATGGGTCTGGCCGGCACCGGCACCGCCACCGAGCTGGTGGCCTGGATCAACGGCCATCCCGATTTCACCGATCTACCAGTCGATCTGAGTAATGAGCGGGTCATCGTCGTCGGCAACGGCAACGTCGCCTTCGATGTTGCCCGTGTGCTCACCGCGGACCCCGACGGGCTCGCTCACACGGACATCTCCGACCATGCGTTGGCCGCGCTGCGCGCCTCGCGGGTGCGGGAAGTGGTGATCGCCGCTCGGCGCGGACCGGCGCACTCCGCGTTCACCCTGCCCGAGTTGATCGGGCTGACGAACACCGCGGAGGTGGTGCTCTCCGCCGCCGACCTCGAAGCGGTACGCGCCGACCTCGCAACCGTTTCGGACACCTTGACCAGGCAGAAGCTGGAGGTGTTGAGCGCACTCGGAGACGCCGCAGCGCCGGTGGCCTCCCCGCGGCCGCGGATCCGGCTGGCCTACAACCTGACCCCCAAACGCATTGTGGGGGAGCAGCGGACGACCGCGATGGAGTTCGAGGTCACCGGCACCGACGAGGTGCAGCAACTCGGTGCGGGCCTGGTGTTGACCTCGATTGGCTACCACGGCAAGGCGATCAAAGATCTTCCGTTCGACGAGACCGCGGGAGTGGTGCCGAACGACGGTGGCCGCGTGGTGGACTCGGACTCCGGCCGGCCCGTGCATGGGGCGTATGTCGCGGGGTGGATCAAGCGCGGGCCGACGGGGTTCATCGGCACCAACAAATCCTGTGCGGCACAGACTGTGCAGCGCCTGGTCGACGACTTCAATGCCGGCGAGCTGAGCGCACCCATCGCCAAAGCGCCGGCGTTGGAGAAATTCGTCCGAAAGCGTCAGCCCGACCTCGTTAACGCCGACGGCTGGCGTGCCATCGACGCCGCCGAAGTCGCCCGCGGCGGTGTCGACCACCGTCCGCGCAACAAGTTCACCTCGATCCGCGACATGCTCGATGTCGCAGCCGCCGCGCCGGCGCCGTCACTGCGGCACCGGCTCGCCGATCGACTGCGCGAGTTGGCGGACCTTGCCTAACCTGATTGCTGGCCCGCCGCGGCGGCGATCTCTTCGCCGCTGACCTCGCGCAGGGGCTGGCCGAGCGACCAACGGTGGCCGAAGGGGTCGGCGACCATGCCGTAGCGATCGCCCCAGAACTGCTCGTCGAGCGGGACGACCACGGTGGCGCCCGCGTCGAGCGCTCGCTGGAACTTGGCGTCGACGTCGTTCACCGTCAGATGGATGGTGACCGGCGTTCCGCCCAGCGACGTCGGAGTCATCGACGTGCCGCCGGTCATCTCCGGGAAGTCGTCGTTGAGCATCACCAGAAATCCGTTGATGCGCACCGCGGCGTGAATGAGCTTCCCGTCGGATCGAGGTACCCGGCCGAGCTCGACCGCGTCAAAAGCCTTGACGTAGAAGTCGATCGCCGCGGCGGCGTCGTCGACGGTCAGGTGCGGGGACAGCGCGGGTTCAACGGCGATTGCCATGATGGCCTCCTTGGTGGCAGCGGGTGAATCGGTCGGTCACACGGGTATGACTCCGACCGCGAAGAAATCTCATCACCGGCCACCGACACCGCGACGGTGTCAGGCCTTCTGAACCCGATCCCAACCCTTGACGGACTCCGGGCTGCGTGGCGCGGGGCCGACGTAGATCGCCGCCGGACGGACCAACTTGCCCAGTCGCTTCTGTTCTAGGATGTGCGCGCACCACCCGGCGGTACGGCCGCAGGTGAACATCGCCGGCATCATCCTGGCCGGGACCTCGGCGAAGTCCAGAATGACCGCGGCCCAGAATTCGACGTTGGTTTCGATCGCGCGGTCCGGACGACGCTCCCGCAGTTCCGCGAGTGCGGCCTGCTCGACGGCCAGCGCCACGTCGTAGCGCGGTGCGCCCAGCCGCTTGGCGGTCGCCCGCAGCACGCGTGCCCGCGGATCCTCGGCGCGGTACACGCGGTGACCGAAGCCCATCAGTTTGTCGCCGCGGTCCAGGATTCCCTTGACCAGACCGCGGGCGTCGTCGGTGCGCTCGACCTCTTCGAGCATCGGCAGCACTCTGGCCGGCGCGCCGCCGTGCAGTGGGCCGCTCATCGCCCCGACCGCACCCGACAGCGACGCCGCGACGTCGGCGCCGGTGGACGCGATCACCCGGGCGGTGAACGTCGATGCGTTCATCCCGTGCTCCGCGGCTGACACCCAGTAGGCGTCGACGGCTTCGACGTGCTTGGGATCCGGCTCACCCAGCCAACGGGTCATGAAACGTGCTGTGACCGTCGAGCATTCGTCGATGATCCGCTGCGGCACCGCGGGCTGATAGATGCCTCGGGCGGACTGGGCGACATACGACAGCGCCATGACCGAAGCTCGGGCCAACTGATCGCGGGCAGTGGCGTCGTCGATGTCGAGCAGCGGCTCGAAGCCCCAGATCGGGGCCAGCATCGCCAGGCCGGCCTGGACGTCGACTCGCACGTCGCCACTGTGAATAGGAAGGGGGAACGGCTCGGCGGGCGGCAGTCCGCGACCGAATTCGCCGTCCACCAGCAAAGCCCAGACGTCACCGAAAGTGACGTGCTGGCCGACCAGGTCTTCGATATCGACGCCGCGGTAGCGCAGGGCACCACCGTCTTTGTCCGGCTCGGCGATCTCGGTGGTAAATGCCACCACACCCTCGAGTCCGGCAACGAAATTCTCCGGGATCTTGTCCGAGATGACAGTCATGGCGAAATTCTCCCACGGCGATACGAGCTAATTGCTACCGGTCGGTAACCAGCGGCCGGAGTAGCGTGGGCGCGATGGCGGGACCAGACAACGATCACCTGGCGACAATGCGGATGGAGTACGGCTCGGTGGAGAAGGACGGCAGCCCTGACCTCGACGTCGACTGGCTCGATGACGGCTGGCTCGCGTTGTTGCGCACCTGGATCAGCGACGCCGAAAACGCAGGCGTCGCCGAACCCAACGCGATGGTGCTGTCCACCGTCAAATCGGGACGACCGGTCAGCCGTTCGGTGCTGTGCAAGGGCGTCGACGAGGACGGCATCACCTTCTTCAGCAACTACGACTCGGCCAAGGGCGACGACTTGGCGGCAACGCCATATGCGTCGGCGACCTTCCCCTGGTACCTGCTCAATCGGCAGTTCCACATCCGCGGTTCGGTGACCAAGGTCGATCCTCAGGACACCGAGAGCTACTGGTCGAAGCGCCCGCGCGGCTCGCAGCTGGGCGCGTGGGCGTCGCATCAGTCATATCCGATTGCCTCCCGCGCAGCGCTGGTCGACCAGCTGGCCGAGGTGACAGCCCGGTTCGCGAACTCCGAGCAGGTCCCTGTTCCGCCGAACTGGGGCGGCTACCGCATCGCGCCCGAGGAAGTCGAGTTCTGGCAAGGGCGAGAAGACCGCTTGCACAACCGGATTCGTATCGTCGGTGATCGCGTCGAACGCCTGCAACCCTGAATGAGGTTGTTCGCCGACACTGCTCCCTTGCGGAGCACCGACTTCCGTCGGCTGTGGGCCTCGGGAATCGTGACGACCATCGGTGCGAGCCTGACCATTTTCGCTGTCCCGGTTCAGATTTACGCGCTCACCCAGAGCTCGGCCTACGTCGGCCTCTCCGGGATTTTTGCGCTGGTCCCGCTGATCGTTTTCGGCCTGCTCGGCGGCGCGTGGGCCGACGCGATGGATCGTCGACTGCTGTTGATCATCGCGTCGTGTGGGCTTGCGGTGGCGTCGGTGCTGCTGTGGCTGCAGGCCGCGTTTTCGGTTGACAACGTCTGGGTGGTGTTGTCCCTGTTGGCCGTGCCAGCAGGCGTTCTACGCGGTGAACGCGCCGACCCGCGCGGCGGCCGTCCCGCGGATGGTGCCCGAAATCCCAACTGCCGGCCGCTAGTTCGCTGAACATGACGGTCACCCAGTTCGGCGCGATCGTCGGCCCACTGCTGGCCGGCGTGCTGCTCAATTGGGTGAATCTGTCCGCGCTGTATCTCATCGACGCGGCGACCTGCGTGCTGCCGATCTACGTGACGTTCCGGCTGGCCACCATGCCGGCCATCCGGACCGCTGGAGATGCGGACGACACGCCGCGGTGGGGTGTCGGTGCGGTAGTCGCCGGATTTCGCTACCTGGGCGGCAACACCGTGGTGTTGATGTCTCTCGTGGTCGACCTGATCGCGATGGTCCTGGGTAAGCCACGGGCGCTGTTCCCACAGATGGCACACGAGAGCTATGGCGGTCCGCTGCAGGGCGGCACCGTGGTTGCGCTGCTGTCGGCGGCGATGTCGGTCGGCGCTGTCGCCGGCGCCGCGGACATGGTGTCGAGCGCTTTTCGCTCGACGATCCTGCAGCAGTCCGCCTCCGACGATCTCCGCGGGCGGCTGCAGGACGTGTTCATCGTGGTACTGGGAGATGGACCCCGGTTGGCCGACGCCGCGCACGTTCCGCCGCGGCCGTGGTCGGCACGTCGGCGGCGGTGGTCTGGGGTGGCGTCCTGGTCATCGTCGGCGTCCTGATCGCGGCTCTTGCCGCACCGGCTTTCACCCGTTATCGGACACCGTGGCACTCGGGGCGGGCGCCGCAACATACCGGGCTGAGCCGCCGCAGGGGTGCTTGAGCCGCGAACCCGCCCCCGCGCAGCGCGCCTCGGCGACAACGACTACCTTCTCCCTATATACGCATCCTTGTAGGGCCAGCACCAGCCGAGACCGCAAAGGGGTTCCCGTGGCCGCAACCGACGACACCGCCACTCTGAAGTACCCGGGTGGTGAGTTGGATCTCAACATCGTCCACGCAACCGAGGGGGCCGATGGCATCGCCCTCGGTCCGTTGTTATCCAAGACCGGCTACACGACGTTCGACAACGGCTTCGTCAACACGGCGTCCACTAAGAGCTCCATCACCTACATCGACGGTGACGCAGGCATTCTGCGCTATCGCGGCATCCCGATCGATCAGCTCGCGGAGAAGTCGACGTTCATCGAAGTGAGCTACCTGCTCATCTACGGCGAGCTGCCGACCACCGAACAGTTGGCGGATTTCACCCAACAAATCCAGTTGCACACCATGCTGCACGAGGATCTGAAGCGGTTCTTCGACGGCTTCCCGCGCAACGCCCACCCGATGCCGGTGCTGTCCAGCGCTGTCAACGCGCTGTCGGCCTACTACCCGGATTCGCTGGAGCCGCACGACCACGAGCAGGTCGAGCTGTCCACGATCCGGCTGCTGGCCAAGCTGCCGACCATCGCCGCCTACGCCTACAAGAAATCCGTTGGCCAGCCGTTCCTGTACCCGGACAACTCGCTGACGTTGGTGGAGAACTTCCTCCGGATGACGTTCGGCCTGCCTGCCGAGCCCTATGAGGTTGACCCCGAGGTCGTCAAGGCGCTCGACATGCTGCTGATCCTGCATGCCGACCACGAGCAGAACTGTTCGACGTCGACGGTGCGGCTGGTGGGGTCGTCACAGGCGAACCTGTTCACCTCGATCTCCGGCGGCATCAACGCGCTGTGGGGCCCGCTGCACGGCGGGGCGAACCA
>Ga0302326_10013872_pt1 | contig 17073 bp, 15 predicted proteins | sample Palsa_T0_3_FD_202264 | JGI IMG/M metagenome (GOLD analysis project Ga0302326, IMG submission 202264) | Peat permafrost microbial communities from Stordalen Mire near Abisko, Sweden - Palsa_T0_3 | ecosystem: Environmental > Terrestrial > Soil > Palsa > Peat permafrost | place: Sweden: Abisko...
GCTGGACAAGACCATCCCGCCGATCCAAGAACCGCAGGACAACAAATACATCAAACACATCCGCATCCAGAGTAAGTTGCTAACCGCCTTCTGGGGCAGGCCAATGTATCTCGGAGCTCACATCCTCCTCCCGGAAGGATTCGATGAACATCCGAACGTAAAATATCCCCTGGCCATCTACCACGGTCATTTTCCCGCCGACTTCGGCGGCTGGCGGACCACTACGCCGGACCAGAACCTGCCCTATGATACGAGCACCCGTTTCCGCATCGCCAACTACAACAAGATCGTGCAACAGGAGGCATACGATTTTTACAAACAATGGACGGGCCCGGGTTTCCCCAGAGTGATCGCTATCGAGATCGAGCATGCCAATCCCTATTACGATGACAGCTATGCGGTGAATTCAGCCAACCTCGGACCCTATGGCGACGCCATCACCTATGAGCTCATCCCCGAGATCGAAAAAAGATTCAGGGGCATCGGTCAGGGCTGGGCGCGCTTCACCTATGGCGGCAGCACGGGCGGCTGGGAAGCGCTGGCGGTACAGGTTTTCTATCCCGACGAATACAACGGCTGTTATGCCGCATGTCCCGACCCCGTAGACTTCCACCACTATACCACGATCGATCTCTACAATAACAAGAACGCCTATTTTGTCGACAGCAAGTTCCGGCAGACGCCACGGCCGGGCGAACGCGATTATCTCGGACATGTCAGTACGGAGATCAAGGACATGAACCAGCGGGAGCTGGCACTCGGCACGCGCAGCCGCAGCGGCGACCAGTTCGATATCTGGGAGGCCGTCTTCTCACCGGCAGGACCCGACGGTTATCCGCAGCGCATTTTCGACAAATACACCGGCGCCATTGACAGTGCCGTAGCAGCCTACTGGATGGAGCATTTCGATCTTACCCATATCATCCAGCGGGATTGGGCAAAATTAGGCGACAAACTAAAAGGAAAGATCCATATCTACGTAGGAACCATGGACACCTATTACCTGAACGATGCCGTTTATGACGCCGAGGATGTCTTAAAAAAGTTGAACAACCCGGCCTGTTCCTGCCAGGTCGACTATGGCGACAGGGCGGAGCATTGCTGGAATGGAGACCATACCCAACCCAACTATATCAGCCGGCTGCGATATCATCAGATGTACATCAGGAAATGGGCCGAGGAAGTCAAGACGAGGGCGCCGAAGGGGGCAGACCTGAAGTCGTGGAGATATTAGTACCTTTAAGAACAATGCTTGTTGTATGAAAAATAGTTTGTCTTTGGCTGGCGACCCGCTCGCACTTTTGGCCCGCGGCCGGCTTGTGCTTTTGCTCTCGGCCGGCGGCCTGCTTTCGCTCCTGCTCCTCGGCGGCTGCGCCCGCCCGCCCCGGGTTCAACAACTTTTTAATGGCAAGGACCTCACCGGCTGGCAACACGTCGGACCGGGAAACATGAGCGTCGAAGATGGCATGCTCCGCGGTCATGGAGGAATGGGTCTTTTGTACTGGACCGGCGGAACCTTTGGCGACTGCACTTTTCACGTCGTATATAAGATGAAGGACTCGAACGATAACTCGGGCGTTTTCATTCGTATCCCGGTAGAGCCCAAAGAGGAATGGATGCCGGTTCACTATGGCTACGAGGTCCAGATCGACAACCATCCGGAGCCCGACGAGGATGACCATCATGTCACCGGAACGCTCTATTCCCTTACAAAACCTCTTGCCAGGCCGGGGAAGCCGGGGCCGGAGTGGAATACTATGGATATCACGCTGTCGGGTCCGCAAACGGTCGTGGTCCTGAACGGAGTAACGGTCACCGACTACCGCGAAGGCGAGCCGGTGCCGCCGCGGAAATTCGATTTCGAACCGCAGCGGGGGAGAAGACCTGATTCAGGGTGGTTCGGCATCCAGAATCACAGCGACGGCGACATCGTTTACTTTAAAGAAATTTCCGTCAGCTATGCCAGATAATCGCAAGGACCATACCTATGACGCCATCGTCATCGGTTCGGGCATCAGCGGAGGCTGGGCCGCCAAAGAGTTGTGTGATCTCGGACTAAAGACGCTGGTACTTGAAAGAGGGCGCAGCGTCGTGCATAACCAGGATTACCCGACGGCGACGATGGCGCCCTGGCAGTTTCCGCATCGTAAGGAGATGCCGAGAAAATTTGTGGAGGAAAATCCGCTGATCACTACCGCTGCGGGATTCGGAGAGGATACTGCGCATTTCTTTATAAAAGATAAAGACCATCCTTATGTCCAGGAGAAACCCTTTGACTGGATCAGGGGTTACCAGGTCGGCGGCAAGTCGCTGATCTGGGGAAGGGCCTGCCCGAGGTGGAGCCCGTATGAGTTCAAGAATCCGGCGCGTTTTGGGTACGGCATCGAATGGCCCATCAGTTATGAGGAGATAGCGCCCTGGTATTCCCATGCGGAACGATTCGCGGGCATCTGCGGGAACAAAGACGGCCTGGAGGCGATGCCGGACGGAGACTACCTGCCCGCATTCGACATGAACTGCGTGGAGAAGGACTTACAAAAAAAGATCAGCCAACATTACCCGGACCGGTTTATGATCGCGGGTCGCTGGGCGCAGTTGACAAAGCCGGCCGAGATCCACCTGCAACAAGGTCGGGCGCAATGTCAGGCGCGGGACATGTGTATGCGGGGTTGCCCCTTCGGCGGCTATTTCAGTTCGGTGTCCTCTACCCTGCCCTGGGCGCAAAGGACGGGCAACCTCACAATACGTCCATTCTCCGTCGTCCACAGCATCCTGTACGATGAACAAAAAGGTAAAGCCACGGGCGTACAGATCATCGATACCAATACGCACCAGGTCACAGAGTACTTCGCGCGGATCATTTTCGTGAATGCCAGCGCGCTAAACAGTAATTTGGTGCTGCTGAATTCCGTCAGCCGCCGCTGGCCGCGCGGGCTGGGCAATGACAACGGCCTGCTGGGAAAATATGTGGCCTTCCAAAATTACCGCGGCTCACTCGGTGGTAGCATCGACGGCTTCGAAGATAGTTATTACTATGGACGGCGGCCATCTGAATGTATGATGGCCAATTTTCGGAATTTCAAAAAGCAGGATACCGATTTCGTAGGCGGCTATATGGCTTTTATGGGTGCGGGCCGGGGTACCGATGACGGGCATGCGCTGCCGGAGCAGGTTGGCGCGGCTTACAAACAGGCGATCAGCGAACCCGGTGGGTGGGGGATGTATATGTATATGCAGGGGGAGACCATTCCAAAGGAAACGAATACCGTGAGCCTGAGCCCCACCGAAAAAGACCAATGGGGCATCCCGCTGCTGGTGACAAAAGTGGACTATGACGACAATGATGAAAAGTTACTAAATGACTTTCTGACACAGGGGGCTGAGATGTTGGATACCATCGGTGTAAAGAACATCACGCAACATGACAACCACTGGTCGCCGGGCCGGGATATCCATGAGATGGGCGGATGCCGGATGGGCAAAGATGCCAGGACTTCGCTGTTAAATGGACATAATCAGCTGCATGGTTGTACAAACGTCTTCGTCACCGATGGGGCGTGTATGACAAGCACGGGAAATCAAAGCCCTTCGATCCTGTACATGGCGCTGACCGCCAGGGCGGCCCACTTCGCCGTCGCCGGGATGAAGAAAGGAGATCTATAATAATACTGGTGATCCCCCCCAAAAAGCGGGGTTTTTTTGCATGATTTAGTTGACAAAGTCAACTAAATCGTATATTTAGGTCATGAAGAAAAGGTCCATTCAGGACGTGCGGGGATTCAACCGCTGGTATACGAATGTCATCGGGCTGTTGAACCGGCATTTACTGGACAGCGCCTATTCGCTGGCCGAGGCCCGGCTCATCTATGAGATCCATGCCGCGGGGAGTATCCGCGCTTCGCAGATCATGGCAAACATGCAGATCGATAAGAGCTATCTTAGCCGGTTGTTGAAAAAGCTGGAAATGCAAAAAGTCGTGGCCACGCAGCCCGCACCGGAGGATGGCAGGGCTATCCTCCTTCGATTGACGGAGAAGGGAGTGAGGGAATTTGCGGCGTTAAATAACGCCAGCGATCAGCAGATAGGCAGGCTCCTGCTGCCGCTAAGCGAGGCAGCACGCCTGGAATTGGTTGGCCATATGAAAGCCATTATGCATCTTCTGACGACAACAAAATAAAAATGGACCATCCTGTCACTATCCGGACGCGGCTGGAACCGGGCGACCTTGGTTATATCGCGTACCTGCACGGATGCATATATGCCGAAGAATTCGGTTATGGACTGCACTTCGAAAACTACGTACTCGATGCGCTGCACGAGTTTGCAAAGGCCTACGACCCTGCAAAGGACGGGATATGGGTCTGTGAACATGAAAAAAAGAAAGTAGGGTTCATGGTAGCTGCCCATCGGGAGGACTCGATCCAGCTGCGTTTTTTGATCCTGCTGCCCGAATACCGGGGCTCAGGCCTCGGGAAACGATTGATGGACTCGTTTATCGCCTTTATGCATGACCGCGGCTATCGCAGGGCTTACCTGTGGACGACGAGCGAACAGCAAGCGGCCATCTCGATGTATGAGCGATACGGATTTCGCCTGACGGAAGAGAAAGAATCCAGGGCTTTCGACAAATTGTTGATGGAAAGGAGATATGAATTATCGATATAAGCCCCGGACGGCCCGGGGCCCTGTTTTGAATGGTCACTCATAGGATGCTATCAATTTTCACCTCGACCTTCGCCGTTTCCCCATTGGTGCGCTTGACGAGTATTTTTACCTTGGGGCCAATCGTCCGCAACAGGTTCTGATAGACCTGTATATTCTGACGGTCGTCGCCGTCGATCTCCAGGATCATGTCGCCTTCATGGAGGCCTGCTCTCTCGGCCGGCGACTCCGGCATGACGTCGGTGACCAGCACCCGCCCATCGATGAGCCCAATGGACAGACCCGAGTAGCTGTAGTCGAAGGGGGTATTATAACTGGTATTGGGAAGGATATATATTTCCGAACGCGCATAGTTGACGATCAGGTTAAAGCGACGGAGCAGATCGTTACCGATCAATCCGCCCAACTGCGGATAGCTGGTAACATCATAAGAGTCGTCGAAGATGTAGGTCGGGATCTGCCGGAAATGAAAGGGGCCGATAGAAAAGGTCTTTAGCGTGGTGAGCTGCATATCGGTCTTGCCGCCGAGGCCCGCACCCTGGGTGTGAAAGGGTTTCTTTCGTTTCGGGCTAAAGACGGCGCTGTCGGACGTGAACTCGGAGGAAAAGAGCAGGCAGAGGCCAGCCCCCGTATCAAAATAGAACCGGGAACGAATGTCTCTCGCATCCGTTAGCCGGCCCTCAAGCATGGGCAGGCCGTAGAGTCTTGGGTGGAGCAGAAAGCCGCCCCTTGGATAGCGCACAGCTCCTTTTGTGTAAATGTCCATCTTCGAGCTATCATAATCGATGAAAACCAGGTAGCGGCTAAAAAAGCTGTAGCCGAGAATGCCGTCGATCTTTTCGCCGTACACACTGCTGAGGATGTCGTAGTCGCTGACCTGCATGGTCAGGCTGTCGAGCGTAATGCCCGCCACCGAAAGGGACATCCCCTGGAGCAGTTTTTGGTGACACTTGCCCGCGATACCCCGGATGTAATTGGTGTTGGTCTGGGGGATCAGGTGATAGTGCTCGGCCGTGGCGGAATCCAGGGAGACGCCCCCGCAGCCGGTGTCGAAAATAAAATTGAGGGTGTCGGGGAAGCCTTTGAGGAGGGCCTTTCCCAGGATGATGCCGCCGTTGAGTACACCGAACCGGACGGTTCCCAGATATCGGTTGGCAGGCATACCGTTGGTCGGTTGGGCATTAGCGGGCCGGAGAAGGGTGCCCATGAGCAAGCAAAGGACTAAACTTCGTACACGCATAGTTTAGCATTTTGTGTCTTTTGCAAGGCGTTTTGGGGCGCCAAACATATGACGATAAATTACGTTAACTTGTATAAAATTGAGATACTAACGAAGAAAAAGCGAATCATAGCCGATACAAGTTGGTACAATTTGGTACAAATCTGCTAGCGCGGCAAAGGGATCGATTTTTACAGGAACTTTATTGTTATTCATTTAGCTATGCCTACTGACGAGATCCTGATCCGACAGGTAAAAAGACTCTTCGAAGAAAAGACCGGCTGGGGAGACAGTGAAAAATGGAGCAACCAGGACTTCCTGCAGCTTAGTGAGCTGATCCGGGAGCGAACCGATGTTACGATCAGCCATGTCACCCTAAAACGCATCTGGGGCAAGGTGAAATATGATAGCCTGCCCAATACGCATACATTGAACACCCTGGTCCAGTTCCTGGGATATGAGAACTGGCGCGATTTCAGCGTCCGTAGAGGCGCCGGTGAGGGGCTAAATGGCGGTGCGGGTTTTGGAGGCGCTTTAAACGGGGGCACCGGGATGAGTGATGGGTCTGGTGCGGAAATCCCCCAGGTCAACGCGATCAAACTGCAGGCGCCGCCAGGGGACGAGCCGGCCCAGGAAAAAGAAGACCCGGAGACAGTGCGGGAGAACCGCATGCGGACGATCATTTGGATGGCGCTACCGCTGGCGGTGATCCTGCTGATCCTGCTTTTTCTTCATGGCCAGCAGCCTGCCCCCCAGGCGCAGGATTATACCTTCAGCAGCAAGAAGGTAGTCAGCACGGGCGTACCGAACAGCGTCATCTTCGATTACGAAGCGAGCCGTGCTCCGGATGACTCGGTGGTCATCCAACAGTCCTGGGATACGACCCGCAGGGTAAAGGTTCCAAAGAACGCCCGTCAATATACCTCCGTCTATTACTATCCAGACTTTTATCATGCTACGTTGCAGGTCCACAACAAAGTGGTAAAAAGTCAAAATCTGCTGATCAAATCCAATGGCTGGCTCCCGCTGATCGTGCAAAACCCGGTTCCGGTCTATTTTACCAAAGAAGAAGCCATCTCCGGGGGGAAGATGAGCCTGAGCCTCGATCAGATCCGGCAGAAGAATATCCCGATGCAACCCGAACCGCCGACGGTCATGTTCTCGAATGTGAACGATTTTGGGGAGATCTACTCGGATCATTTCGTCTTCGAGACCTCGTTGAAGAATGACTACGCCGAGGGATCTTCGGTTTGCCAGCTGACGCATGTTTATATCCTGTGCGAGGGCACGGCGATCTGGGTGCCGCTGGTGGCGAAGGGCTGTGTGTCTACGGTGGATATGTTCTTCACTTATTTCTATACCAGCGGTACGCGGGAAGACCTGAGCAATTTTGGCGTCGACTTCAAGGACTATGTAAAATTGCGCATCGAGTCGGACAGCGGCCGCGCGAAGATCTTCGTCAACGATAAACTGGCTTATACCGTCCCGCGGCATATCATCCGGTCGAAGATCATCGGCTTTGACTTTGCTTTCCAGGGTACGGGTTCCGTGGATTACGTGACCCTGTCCAACGGGAAGGTTTCCTACAAGGATAATTTTTAGCGAGCCACCTCCCCCCGTCTCTCTTTTTTAATCAAATGATTAAATCGTTTGTTTAAACCAAAAATCCGCTTTACTTTTGTTTCATGGCGAAGGCAAAAGCAAAGACTGGACGAGGCAAGGCAAAGCCAGGGAAGGAGGCGACGACAGAACAAAAGATAAAGGAAGCGGCGCGTAAACTATTCACGCAGAAGGGCTTTGCCGCCACCCGCACCAGGGATATCGCGGAGGAAGCCGGCATCAACCTGGCCCTGTTGAACTACTATTTCCGCAGCAAGCAAAAGCTATTCGACCTGATCATGATGGAGAATTTCCGGCAGTTCTTACAAGGGGTCACGGTCCATTTCCGCGATGAGAACATGACGATGGTCGAACGGGTGGAGCGCATCGTGGAAGCCTATATCGATTTCCTGACCGAATTCCCGGATATCCCGCTTTTTATCCTGAATGAGATCCGGGGTAATCCTTCGAAGATCGTAGCAAAGATCCATGAGGAGGCCGGGCCCATGCGCAGCAGCTTTCTCAAACAAATGCAGGAAGCCCATAAAGCGGGCAAATCCGCGATGGACCCTTTTCATTTTGTCGCCAACCTCGTCGGCCTCACCGTTTTTCCATTCATAGGGCGGCCGGTGCTGCTCCGGGTGACGGGCGTCAGCGACGAAAAATTTGACCAATTCATGCAGGAACGGAAAAAGCTGGTACCGCAATGGATAAAGATGATGATGATGACGCTGCCGGACAACAAATGAGTGCCCTGCCGCCCACGATCAAAAAAGTGATTTTTTTTGACCCCATGTTAATCAAATGATTAAATCAAAATAATAATGTTATGAGTAAACGGACAAGCTGGCTTTTGGTAGCTACTCTGTTCTGGTGTGGGGCACGCACTAAGGCGCAGGGGCCGGCGGCACAGTTGACGCTGGAGGAATGTTACCGCCTTGCCGAAGCCAACTACCCACTGACGCGCCAGCGGGCGCTCATCGACAAGACGCGCGATTATACGATAGTCAACATCGCAAAAGGCATTTATCCGCAGCTGGACGTCAATGGCACGGCTACCTATCAGTCGACAGTGACAAGCCTTAGTCTCCCACCTAGCCTCGGAATCCCGCTCAATATCACCTTACCCAAAGATCAATATAAGGTTTACGGCGAGGTTTCGCAAACGCTCACAGGATTCGGCATCAACAAACAGCAACGCGAGATCAGCCGGACCGATGCCGAATTGCAGCAGGCCAACCTGAACAGCGATCTATACACCCTGAAAGACCGGATCAACCAGTTGTATTTCGGCGCCCTGCTGATCGACGGGCAGCTCGAGCAGAACAGACTGGCGGAACAGGACATCCGGACCGGCATCAACAATGTCCAGGCGGCGATCGCCAACGGCACGGATTTCAACAGCAGCCTGAACAAGTTAAAGGCGGAGCTCCTGAAAACGGCGCAGCATAGCATCGAACTGGCGGCTTCACGCGACGCCTATACGGATATGCTCGGCCTTTTCATCAACGAGGCGGTAGACAGCACCACCAAGCTCGAAAAACCCGAAGCGCCGGCTGCCATCGACTCCGTCAACCGGCCCGAGCTAAAAGCGTATGACCTGCAACTGCAGTCGTATTCACAACAGCTCCGGCTCACAAAACTCAACCTTTACCCTCAGCTCAACGCATTTTTCCAGGGCGGCTTCGGCCAGCCGAATCCCCTGAACTTTCTGGCCACCAACGTCGGCGCCTATTACCTTACCGGCCTGCGACTGACCTGGACGATCGGAGGCGCCTATACCTATCGGAAGGACAAGCTCATCAGCGCCAACAACGAGGAGATGGTGAAGACCCAGCGGAGCACTTTCCTATTCAATACCAACCAAACGATGCACCAGGAGAACGCGGATATCCGAAAATACCGGCAGCTCATTCAGTCAGACGACGATATCGTCAGCCTGAGGGAATCGGTGCGAACAAGTTCCGCGGTCCAGTTGCAAAACGGGGTGATCACTGCCAACGACTATGTGCTGGACGTGAATGCGGCTACCCAGGCCCGGCAAGACCGGGTCGTGCACCATGTACAGTTACTCATGACACAGTACAGTTATAAAAACACATCCGGCAATTGACAAAACATAAAACAATGAGAAATGTATCTTTTTGGCGTACTCGCCCCATACCCAACCCCTTCCCCACCCCCATCCTGGTCCTCATCCTGGTCCTGGCGGCGGCCTGCAATCAACATAAGATCGATACCGATGCCTCCGGCGTCTTCGAGTCGGATGAGGTGATCGTTTCCGCCGAGCAAAACGGAAAGCTGTTGTCTTTCCCCATCCAGGAGGGCGACACCTTGTCGAAGGGTGCCCTGGCAGGCAATATCGACATGTCCAATACCGTCCTGCAAAAGCAACAGGTACAGGCGACGATCTCCGCGCTGCGCGAAAAAACGACCAACCCAAAACCGCAGATGGAACTGGTGCAACGCCAACTGGCGGTCGAGGAAGCTCAACTCGCCCAACAGTTAAGGGAACGAACCCGCACGGAAAACCTGCTAAAGGCCGATGCGGCGACCCAGAAGCAGCTCGACGACATTAACTCCGCGATCGATGTACTGCAAAAGCAGATCGCCGTCAGCAAACAGCAGATCGCGCTGGACAATTCCAATATTTCCACGCAGAACCGGACGATCTATAGTGAACAGGCGCCGCTGGAGAAGTCGGCCGCGCAGATCCAGGACAATATCGACAAGGGGCAGGTCATCAATCCCGTCAAAGGAACGGTGCTGACCAAATATGCTTTGCAGGGCGAGATGACGACGATGGGAAAAGCATTGTATAAGATCGCCAATCTGGACACGCTGATCCTGCGTGCCTATGTGACGGGCTCTCAACTGACACAGGTTAAGCTGGGTCAAACCGTAAAAGTTTATTCCGATCAGGGCTCGGATCAGTATCGGGAGTATTCGGGGATCGTTTATTGGATCTCGGATAAGTCGGAATTTACGCCAAAGACTATTCAGACCAGGGACGAACGCGCCAATTTAGTATACGCGGTGAAGATCCACGTCAAAAATGATGGTTTTCTCAGGCTAGGTATGTACGGCGAAGTAAAATTTTAATCATGATCAGTCTCGACAAGATCACCAAGACATACAACAAGGGGCAGGTACTGGCCGTGAAGGAGGTCAGCCTGGATATAAAGCCGGGAGAGTTGTTTGGCCTCATCGGCCCCGACGGCGCCGGCAAGACAAGCATCTTCCGCATCCTGACGACATTGCTGCTCGCGGACAAAGGAACCGCCACCGTCAACGGGTTCGACGTCGTAAAAGACTACGCGAAGATCAGGAGCAGCGTTGGCTATATGCCCGGGAGGTTCAGCCTATACCAGGACCTGACCATCGAGGAGAACCTGCATTTTTTTGCGACGGTCTTTGGAACGAGCATCAAGGAGAATTACAACCTGATCAAGGATATCTACGAGCAGATCGAACCATTTAAGGACCGCAGGGCGGGGAAACTATCGGGAGGCATGAAACAAAAGCTGGCTTTGTGTTGCGCGCTGATCCATAAGCCCGCGGTCCTTTTTCTCGACGAGCCGACCACCGGCGTGGATGTGGTTTCGCGAAAGGAGTTCTGGGAAATGCTCGCCCGGCTAAAGGCGGAGGGCATCACCATCTTAGTCTCTACTCCATACATGGATGAGGCGAGACGTTGCGACCGTATCGCCCTGATGCAAAAGGGCAGCCTCCTCTCAGTCAACGACCCGGAAGGTATCATCCGCAACTTCCCCGGCGAACTCTATGGCGTACAATCCGCCAACACCCACCGGCTCCTGACCGCAACCCGAACCTACCCCGGAACCGCCACCTGCTTCGCCTTCGGCGACGCACTACACGTAACATTCAAAAACGACGCGAACGGCCTCCTCCCGTACTTAAACTCAAAAGGCATCCAGGACGCCAGCCTCGAAAAAATCACGCCCGGCATCGAAGATTGCTTTATTCACCTTTTAAAGGATTAATCATGGAAGCGGTCATCCGAACGGAGAAACTGACGAAACGATTTGGCGATTTTGTCGCGGCAAGTGAGCTTACCTTCGAGGTCTGGAAGGGCGAGATCTTTGGCTTTCTCGGCGCCAACGGAGCCGGTAAGACGACGGCCATGAGGATGCTTTGCGGTTTGCTTGCCCCGTCCTCGGGGAAGGCTACCATCGCCGGTTTCGACGTATACACCGAAACGGAAAAGATCAAGCGCAATATCGGCTACATGAGCCAGAAGTTCTCCCTCTATGACGATCTCACGGTTGCCGAGAACATCCGCTTTTACGGCGGCATCTATGGCATGACCCGGCCGGCCATAAAAGAAAAGACGAGGACACTCCTGGACGAGCTCCAATTACAAAACGAAGCCAAGACCCTGGTAAGAGAGCTGCCGCTGGGGTGGAAACAAAAGCTTTCCTTTTCGGTGTCCATCGTCCACGATCCCGGGATCGTATTCCTGGACGAACCAACGGGCGGCGTAGACCCGGTGACGCGTAGGCAGTTCTGGGATCTTATCTATGCCGCGGCCGACAGGGGTGTCACCATCTTCGTAACGACCCATTATATGGACGAGGCCGAATACTGCAACCGGGTCTCGATCATGGTGGATGGAGTGATCGCCGCGCTCGACAGCCCCGCACGCCTCAAACAAAACTTCGGCGGCGCCTCGATGGAAGACGTCTTTTACGATCTCGCGAGAAAGGCAAAACGAAAAGGAGACTAGTATGCAACAATTATTTACATTTATCCGCAAGGAATTCCTGCATGTCTTTCGCGACCGGAAGACGCTGCTGATGCTGTTTGGGCTGCCCATCGCGCAGATCGTGCTTTTCGGCTTTGCCTTGTCCAACGAGATCAAAGACTCGCGGATCGTGCTGGTAGACTATTCCAAAGATGCGGTGACGACGAAACTGATCGGAAAAATAGAAGCCAGTCATTATTTTGATATCAGGCGCAGCCTGGCAAGCGGCGAGGAACTGAATGCCGCTTTTAAACGCGGCGATATCAAAATGGCGGTGATCTTCCCCGCAAACTTCGGCGACGACCTCATCCATACGGGCAAGGCCACGGTGCAGGTGATAGCCGATGCCTCGGACCCCAACCAGGCTACGACCATTACCAATTACTTTCAATCGATCGTTGCCGATTACAATGCGGAACTGGCCGGGACCGCCGAGCAGCCGATGCAGATCACGGCCGAAATGCAGATGTTATATAATCCCGAGCTGCGCGGCGCGCCCAATTTTGTGCCCGGCGTCATGGCGCTGGTGTTGATGCTGGTGTGCACCATGATGACCTCGGTGGCTATCGTCCGGGAAAAGGAGCTGGGTACGATGGAGATCCTACTGGTCTCGCCATTCAAACCCATCTATATCATTATCTCCAAATTAGCACCTAACCTGCTTATATCCATCGTGAACCTGTTCATTATCCTCATACTGAGTGATGTCTTTTTGGATCTGCCGGTGCGGGGGAGCGTGCTGTTACTGGTATTCTGCAGCATACTTTTCATCATGACCTCCCTCTCGATCGGGTTGTTATTGTCTATCAATGCGAAGACGCAGCAGGCGGCGATGATGGGTTCGCTGATGGGAATGATGTTGCCGACGATGCTGCTCACGGGCTTTCTTTTTCCCATCGAGAACATGCCGATATTCCTGCAGGTGTTGTCCAATGCGGTCCCTTCGCGATGGTATTTCATCATCGTGAAACGGGTGATGTTGAAGGGGCTGGGATTCGCCGATGTCTGGAAGGAGACGTCGATCCTGGCCGGGATGTGCTTATGCCTATTTGCTATCAGTCTACGGAATTTTAAAATTAGACTGCAATGAAGACCTTACGATTCTTATTGGAAAAAGAGTTCCGGCAGCTTTTACGCAACCGGCAACTGATGCGGACGCTGATCCTGGCGCCGATCATCCAGTTGATCCTGTTACCCATGGCAGCAGACTATTCTGTAAAGAATATCGCCATAGCCGTCACGGACAACGATCATTCCACGACCTCTCGCAGGTTGATAGAAAAGATCGTGTCTTCGGGTTATTTTAAGCTGGCGGCCTATACGGACGCCTATCCACAGGCATTGAAGATGGTGGAGCAGGATAAGGCCGATCTGGCCTTGCAGATCCCGGAACATTTCGAGCGGGATCTCGTGCGGGAGAACAAGAAGCAATTGTTCGTTGCCATCAACGCCATCGAAGGGACCAAGGCCAATTTGGGCGGCGCTTATCTGGCGAGCATCGTCGGCGATTTCAACAATGATGTGCGGGTTCAGTTCGGCATGATGACGACGACCTTGCAGGGAGGGGCCGCCGCCGCCATCGTCACGCAGATCGATCCGCCCGTCGTGAGCGTGGCTTCTTCGAACTGGTACAACCCCTACCTGAAATATCCGCTCTATATGGTGCCTGCCATCCTGGTGACGCTGGTCACGGCCATAGCGGCAATGCAAAGCGCTTTCAACATCGTCCAGGAAAAAGAAAGCGGGACCATCGAGCAGATCAATGTCTCGCCGATCCGAAAACATATCTTTATCATTGGCAAGATGATCCCCTTCCTGGTGCTGGGTATCGTGCTGTTCACCATGGGGCTTCTTATAGGCAGGTTGTTATATGGCGTCAAGCCGCTGGGGAGTTTGTGGGTGCTCTATGGTTCGCTGGTCATCTATCTTTTCGCCATGCTGGGGCTGGGTCTTTTGCTGGCCACCTATTCGGGCACACAGCAACAGGCCATGTCGCTATCCTTCTTTTTTATCAATATCTTCAACATGATGAGCGGGGTCTTCACTTCTGTCGACAGTATGCCGGGATGGGCGCAGGCCATTGTATCGACTTTTCCGCCGAGCCATTTTATCCGCATCATGCGGGCTGTGGTGCTAAAAGGCAGCGGGTTTGGCGATATAAAATATGAAATTGCCTGGATGGTTGGCATCGGCCTGGTCCTAAACACCTGGGCGGTCCTAAACTACCGCAAAACGGCCTGATTTGTGGTGGAAAACTATGAGAAACCAAAACTATCTATTATATTGGATGCCTAAACGATCTTAAACCGAATCCATCTATGAGACACTTCCGTAAAGCCCTATGCTGCCTCGCAGCCAGTGCCATCCTTTCTGTTGGCTGTATCAAGACATCCACCATCATTCCACACACTCCGGCGCTCGTCGGCTCGCTGAGCCCCAGTCACGGGCCGGACTCCACACTTGTGACGATTTCCGGTGCGGCCTTTAGTGACACGATCGCAAATAACGCCGTGTTCTTCAACGGCAGACAGGCCGTGGTGGTGAGTGCAAGCGACACCGCCCTGGTAGCCGTGGTCCCGACTTTAGCCGGTTCCGGCAGTGTAACCGTAACCGTTGACGGCCTTAATACGACGGCCGGAATTTTCACCTATGATACCACCTGGCGGGTTTCGATGGTTACCGATAGCATCTATCAAAATCCCTGGTATATAGCCCTCGATGCCAACAACGAACTGTATGTGCCGGCCTATGGCGGCCAGACATTATTCAAGATCAATGATACAACGGGTTCTATCAGTCCGCTTGCCACCATGTATGCGACTGGTGCCGCAATTGGCGGGCCGGGGAACGCGCTTTATGTAGTAGCCTTTACCGGGGCAACGGCCAATTTTGAACGTGTGGATCCCGTGTCGGGCAGCACCACGTTGATCGCCCAGGATTCCGGCTTTGTATTGGGTCTGGCGGTAGATGCGTCCGGCAATCTTTACGCGGGTAATTCCACCCGGAATCTCGTGGAAAAGATCACACCGGCTGGAGACATCAGCGTGATCGATAGCGGTTTGTTCAGCGTTAGCGGGGTGGCAGTCGCTTCCGATGGCACCGTATATGCCACAAACTATAGCGTCAACGCTTATGACAATTCTGCCGGGGTCATAACAAAGATCACCCCTGCCGGAGATACAAGCACTTTTGCGCACTTCTTCTATGACGGCCAAGCAGGCATAACCATCGATGCCAATAACAATCTTTATGTGACCAATTTCAGCCAGGAATATGCGCTTGGTGATGTGATAAAGATCTCCTCATCCGGCACCGTGACGCCCCTGATCTCGCCCACCAATCTGATGTTCCCTGCGGGTATCGTGCGGGATGCAAGCGGCAATCTCTATGTAGTGCAGAGTGCTGATGCTCCCGGCAGCTACTTCGGCAGTGTGGTCAAACTTACGATGCATTAACCTGGCTCCGGCTCGCCGATCTAACGTTTTCTATAAATAACACATATGAAAAACCTCCTATCAAAAACACTGACCTTCGCAATGCTCTGCACATTTTTTGCCAGCGGTTGCAGCAAAAGCTCCGGTTCTTCCAACTCTTCAGGAGCGGACCCGACGATTGCAGCGGTCAATCCCACCAGTGGACCCGACTCGACCATCGTTACTATCTCGGGAACGGGCTTTGGCGCTACGGCGGCTGATGACAATGTCAGCTTCAACGGTAAGCAGGCCGTCCTTGTCAGCGCGAGCACAACTCAGATACAAGCGATGGTCCCTATACTGGCGGGTACCGGCGCCCTTACGGTCACGGTAAATGGCAAGACTGTTACGGCTGAAACTTTTATTTATGATACGACCTGGCATCTCACCTCCATTGTACATAACCTGGTCGTCCCTTTTGGCCTTTCGATCGACGCCGGCGGATACCTGTATATTGGCACCTCGGTTCCTCAGGCGATAAATAAGATCAGTTCCCAGGGGGTCGTCAGCACTTTCGCGCCGATAGTCTCTACTACTGGAACGGCCATAGATGCGACCGGTAATTTGTACGTCTCGGCTATTGTCAGCACCGATAGCAGCACTATCTTTAAGATCAGTCCTGCGGGAGTCGTCTCGCTTTTTGCAGCGGACTCCGGCGAAGTAAGCGGTCTGGCTTTGGATGCGGTGAGCGGCAACCTATTTGCTGCCAACTATGCAAGAAGTTCGGTGGATAAGATCACACCGCAGGGCGTAGTCAGCGTATTTGCCCGCAATCTGTATATCCCCAGCGGCATAACGGTGACTTCCGACGGTACCGTTTACGTGAATAATTATTCCAGTCCGGGCTATACACCGGCAAATGGCGTCATTACAAAGATCACCTCGTCCGGAACAGCCAGCACATTGGTCGCCATCGGCAAATATGATGGCGAAAGCGGGATGACCAACGATGGCACCAATCTTTATGTAACCGTATTTGATCAGGGTCCGTCCGTAAGTTCCATTGCCAGGGTCTCGCCTTCCGGCACCGTATCGACCTTAATTACCGGCGATGGAGTATCCGAGCCTACCAGCATAGCCAGGGACAACAGCGGCAACCTGTACGTAGCAAATTATATAGATACCCTCTCCGGAGGCACCACCGGCAGCATTGTCAAGCTATCGGCGTACTGATCGGATGACCCAGGCCGCCGATCACAACGACACTCCGCGCTTCCAGGGGATGAAGTCATCCTGCACATGGCGGACGGCAGCCACCTGGATCTCGCCGCTGGCGACACCGATCACATAGTCGAGGATCCGGGCGCCGGCCTCGGGTATCGTCTCTTTTCCTTCGATGATCGGACCCGTATTGA
>Ga0302326_10013873_pt1 | contig 17073 bp, 18 predicted proteins | sample Palsa_T0_3_FD_202264 | JGI IMG/M metagenome (GOLD analysis project Ga0302326, IMG submission 202264) | Peat permafrost microbial communities from Stordalen Mire near Abisko, Sweden - Palsa_T0_3 | ecosystem: Environmental > Terrestrial > Soil > Palsa > Peat permafrost | place: Sweden: Abisko...
ACCGGGGGCTTCGATTCCCCCCGCAACATCGCTAATGGCGATAACGGAATGGTCTTCGGCCAACCACGGCTCGTGGCCCACGCCGTACGGCGATCAGAATTCGCAGTACATGAGAGTGTGCGGAGACGAAAGCGGAGCGTACAACCACACGATGGTTGCCGTCAACTATGACATACACTGCATCGATGAACTGAAACCCACCGGCGGCGATCACTTTATCATCGATTCGCGGTTCGTCAGCACGACAACTGCGCAGCAGATCGCGACGCACATTCACTATCCGCAAAATGGGCAGACGGCCACGGCCGAGCAAGGGCCTTCTTATTCCGAGGGACATACCACCTGCCCTGGCAGCCACGGGTGTACCGGGTTAGACAGCGACCGTTGGATCCAGGAGTTAGAGAGTGGCACTGCGGACGGATACGCCGCCGATCCGACTCCGAATTTCGGGCTGATCAGCAAGTTCCTTTCGCCGTCGAATATCTTTGTGAGCTGGGACTGCCCGGGGGGGGTGGAGTGCAATTCGGGGTCGACTTACTCCGGCGGAGCCGGAAATACGGATCGAATTACGATTTGCGCGGGTACCGGGTCGTGCAGTTCTTCGGCAAACCTACTGGAGTCGTTCACGGTCCACAAGATCGCTGGAAGCCTGACCGACACCAACTTGACCGCGAACGCGATCGGTACGGCGGACGGCAACTGGTTCGGCGCTCAAGTGTATGGCGCCAATTCGTGCGCGGTTGTTCTGGAGGCGCGCGGAGGCGTAAGCCATGCGACGATGACCATCTTCACACCGGCATCTACCAGCGGGGTCTGCGCCAACAACGTTCAGTATCTTTTCGGCGGACTGACGCCCGGCGCTTACAACGTGACTGTAGGCGGAAATACGGTTTCCGGCTCTCCGTTCACGGTAACGGCGGGCGATAATTCGATCGAGTTTACCAGCTTTGCGGGTACGGTCGCCCTCTATGGAAGCGGGGGAAACTCAACTTCCAAAATATCGGGGCAGATTACGATTGGTGGAAACGTGATCGTGCACTGAGGCATGATGCGGCGGTGCGCCGTGCATAATGGGATCATGCTGCCCAGAGCCAGCGTGCTCATGTTGACATACAATCGGCCGCAATTCATCGGGAACGCGATCGAAAGCATCCTTGCGCAGCAATTCCAGGAATGGGAACTCCTGGTGGTGCACGATGGGCCAAATCAGGAGATCCCGCCGATTATCGAAGAGTGGCGTAAGCGCGATCCGCGCATTTTTTATTTCCATCGCCCAGTTCCCGGCAATATCGCCGAAGCGTCTAACTTCGGGCTATCGCATGCGCGCGGCGAATATATCGCGGTTCTGGACGACGACGACGATTGGGCCGACACTGGCAAGCTCGCCAAGCAGGTCGCATTCCTGGATGGCCATCGCGATCACTGCTGCTGCGGAGGCGGCGTGATCGTCATCGATGCGGCAGGCCGGGAGCAGATGCGGTATCTCAAGCCGGAACACGATGAGGAGATCAAGCGGCGCGCGCTAATGGCGAATCCGTTGGCGCACTCCACGACGATGTATCGGCGGGAAGCGGCTCTCCAGGCAGGCGGCTACGACGAAGGGTTGGCTGGCTTTCAAGATTGGGATCTGTGGTTGAAGCTGGGAAGGCGGGGGAAGCTGTACAATTTTCCGGAGTACTTTTTGCATTACCGGGTGTGGAAGGGAAGCGGCTCTTTTCAACAGTCGAAAGGAAACACGGAATCGTCGCTGCGAATTACGCGCCGGTATCGGCACGACTATGCCGGATTTCCCATCGCTTACCCGATGGCGCTGCTTTACCACGCTTACGCGCATATGCCTGCGTCCTTCCAGAGCGTTTCCTATTCGTTTCTTTCGAGATTCAAAAAGGCGCTTTTTTCGCATCGGCCAAACGCTCAGGGCGCATAGCGTCGGACCGATTCCCCAATCGCAATCGAAACTTCACCAAAGCGACATGGAGAAGAAGGTCAAACCCAGTGGTACTTGGATAACAGACATCCGCCGTCCTCTTACGCTAAAATGAGCCGATCTGATGCTACCCGTCGCTATTTTGGCGGGGGGACTTGCGACACGCCTGCGCCCCCTGACCGAGACGATACCCAAATCGCTGGTAGAAATTAACGGTGAGCCGTTTCTGTGGCACCAGTTGCGCCTGCTGCGCGACAACGGCGTCAGCCGCGTAGTCTTATGCCTCAGTTATTTGGGCGAACAAGTTCGGGATTCCGTCGGCGATGGGCGCGATTTCGGGTTACACATCGATTACGCTTTCGACGGGTCCGTCCTGCTGGGAACAGCGGGGGCGCTGAAGCGCGCGCTGCCGCTGCTGGGCGAAAGCTTCCTTGTGCTGTATGGCGACTCCTATTTGCCCATCGATCTGGGCGCAGTGGAGACTGCGTTCCGCGCGAGTGGCAAGTCCGGGCTGATGTCGGTCTATTTGAACGAGGGCCAGTGGGACACGAGCAACGTGGAATTCGCCGGCGGGCGGATCGTGGCGTACGATAAGAAGCTGCGGACAGACCGAATGCGGTACATCGATTATGGACTCGGCGCCTTTCGCGCATCGGCATTCGATCGAGTACCGGCGGACGCACCCTGGGACCTAGCTTTGCTGTATCAGGATCTGCTGCAATCGGGAGAACTGGCCGCGTTTGAGGCTCGGCACCGCTTTTATGAAATCGGATCGTTCCGCGGGATCGAAGAGCTGAGCACGTATCTCAGACAAGGAAATCAACCGGCATGAGTTTCTCACGACAGTTTCTTACCGAAGCGAAGCAAGTGATCGACGGCCTGGACGTGGACGCAATCGACCGCGTCGTCGATATCCTCGCGGGCACCCGAAGCGCCGGAGGCCGTTTGTTCATTTTGGGCGTAGGCGGCAGCGCCGCGAACGCGTCGCATGCGGTCAACGATTTCCGCAAAATTGCTGGGATCGAAGCATACGCTCCCACCGACAATGTTTCTGAACTGACCGCGCGCACCAACGATGAAGGATGGGCCACCGTCTTCGAATCCTGGCTGAAGGTGAGCCGTCTGAAGCCGGAGGATACATTGCTGGTTTTCTCGGTGGGCGGCGGCAACGTTGAAAAGAATGTTAGCCCGAATCTGGTGGCGGCCCTTCAGTTCGCCAAACGTGTGGGTGCCAAAATCACCGGCATCGTGGGACGAGACGGTGGCTATACGGCTACCGTTGCGGACGCGTGCGTAATCGTGCCAACGGTAAATACGGTGCATACCACGCCGCATGCGGAGGCTTTTCAGGCGGTGGTGTGGCACCTGATTGTCTCGCACCCGTCGATTAAGCAAGCCGAGACGAAATGGGAGTCGGTTCGGGCATGAGTGTGGCCCCGCGTGCCGTTTTCCTGGATCGCGATGGAGTTTTGAATCGGGCGATTGTGCGCGACGGAAAGCCTTACCCACCGGACTCGCTGGCGGAACTCGAGATCGTGGACGGCGCCGCCGAGGGTCTCGCGCGATTGAAGAAATTGGGATTTCTATTGTTGGTGGTAACCAACCAGCCGGACGTGGCGCGCGGCACGCAGACAATAGACGCGGTGCGGGCGATAAACGATGTGATGCGGCAAACGCTGCCGCTCGACGAATTTCTGATTTGTCCGCATGACGACCGGGATGGCTGCCAGTGCAGGAAGCCGGCGCCGGGACTGGTGCTCGAGGCACAGCAGCGGTACGGCATCGACCTCGCGCGTTCCTTTATGGTGGGCGATCGCTGGAGGGACATCGATGCCGGACATGCGGCCGGCTGCCGCACGGTGTGGCTCGACCAGCATTATCAAGAGCGGGGACCGACGGCCTCTCCGGATGCCCGTGTCACGTCCCTTGCAGACGCGGTAGATTGGATAGTACGCAATTCTGAATAGGACAATGATCGTGCCTGTAACCGATTTGAAAATCAAGCTGTTCGCGGATGGCGCCGATAAAGCGGCGATGCTGGAGCTGTACAGGAATCCGCTCATCAAAGGATTCACGACTAATCCCACCCTGATGCGGAAGGCGGGAATTGCCGATTACGAAGCGTTTGCTCGCGATATCCTGGCGGAAATTCGCGACCGCCCCATCTCGCTTGAGGTGTTCGCCGATGACTTCGGCGAGATGGAGCGGCAGGGCCGGCTCATCGCCACGTGGGGACCGAACGTTTACGTCAAGATTCCGGTTACGAACACCAAGCGCGAACCGGCGACCGAGCTGATCCACCGGCTTTCGCATGAAGGCGTTCGATTGAACATCACGGCGATTCTGACGCTCGAACAGGTGCTGTGCGTGGTGGCGGCGCTGGCGGGCGGCGCACCTTCCAATGTGTCGGTGTTCGCGGGGCGTATCGCCGACACCGGCCGCGATCCCGTGCCGCTCATGGCGGAGGCGGTGGAATTGGTTTCCGTTCATCCTGGCATGGAGTTGATCTGGGCCAGCCCGCGCGAACTGCTCAACATTTTCCAGGCCGATTCCATTGGATGCCACATCATCACAGCGACACCCGACGTCCTGCAAAAGCTCGCCCTCGTGGGCAAAGACCTGGATGAATATTCGCTCGACACGGTGAAGATGTTTCACTCCGATGCGGCGAAATCCGGGTTTAAGATCTAGGCCATCGTTTCGTGCCGATCTCGCTGCCGCGCCACGCTGAGCTCTGGTTTCCCGGATATGTGCGCAACCGTCTAACGAACCGGCGGCTTCCGAGCGGGGGGCGGGTGTGGGTGGCGATTACCGACCACTGGGAACCTTACTGGAAGCGGCCGTCCGATCAAATCGCCGCGGAACGGGTAACCGTTTGGGTGAAACACTGGCCGGAAATCGCCCGGCGCCATAGCGACTCCGCTGGCCATTCGCCGCAGTACACATTCTTCTACCCGGAGGAGGAATATCGCCCGCACTTCCTGGACGCACTCGCGAAAATGAAACGCGCGGGCATCGCCGATGTCGACATCCACATCCATCACGATGGTGAAGGAGAGCGGAACTTCGTCGATCGCATGAGCGGCTTTATCGAAACGCTGGTAAGCCGCCACGGACTCCTGCGGGTGGCGAACGGCCGCACGGTGTTTGGGTTTATCCATGGCAATTGGGCGCTCGACAATTCCCGGCCCGACGGACGATGTTGCGGGCTCAATAACGAGATCACGCTTCTGCGCGATCTCGGATGCTACGCCGATTTCACCATGCCGTCCGGAAATTCGCCGACGCAATCGCGGACTATCAACACCATTTATTGGGCTATCGACGATCCCTTGCGCCCGCGGTCTTACGACCATGGGGCCGCGGTAAAAGTCGGCCAACTGGGCGCGGGCGACTTGCTAATGATTCCGGGCCCATTGGGACTCAGGTGGGCCGGGCGAATGGCGCCCCGTATGGAAGCCGGCGAACTGGCGTCCTACGACTTGCCGAATAAATATCGCGTCGATCGGTGGCTCAGTCTGGCGCCACGCGTCGGCAACGATATTTTCCTGAAGCTATTCGCCCACGGCGCCCAGGAACGGCATTCGACGGCATTGCTGCTCGAAGGCGGCCTGGATCGGTTATTCAACTCGTTGACGGAAGGCTGCAAGCGGCGCGGATATCAGTTGCGGTACGTGTCTGCCTGGGAGATGCGCCAGGCAGTGGATGCCTCGGCCCGCAATGGCGCGGCCTGAATTTCCGAGCCGCGCGCGTGAGCAAGCGGTTTCCTGTCCGACGAAAGATGACAAGGACTTCTGGAAAGTCTGAACTCCTGATGTCGTGGAATTGGTCATGGGCGCGCATCCCGCGCCACGTGTTCATGGCAGGATGGCGGCGTTGGCGGGGCCAGACCAGATCTGTTGTTTCAGAGGCTGATAGATGTCCTGCAGAAACTGAATGGCGTGTTGCTCTGCGACAGTGTCCGCATCCCCGTTACACGCGGATCAGAGCTTCATCGCTACGGCGGTAGCGGATGGAATCGTAGATTAAGTAGGCCTTCGAGAGATACTCGTCGGCCGTCGCGCGACGCCAATTTTGAAACCAGTAGAGCACAAGGTTCCGCTCGCCGTCCTTCTCCACAATATAGCGATTGACCGGGATCGGCGCGGTCTGGCCAGGGACCTTGACCGAGATAATGCGCGAGCTCTCCTCGGACCAGCCGTTCGCCGGCAGGCACATCTTGGGGGAATGCGGCGTCACACCCGCGCGCTGCGACTTGAAGAACGCGACGAAGAGGTTCACGTTGGCCGGTCCGCGATAATCCCGCGTCAAGGTATCGTCTGCTTTGAGCAGCGCCTCGGCATCAGGGGCAAGCGGGTATTCCCGTGCCATGGTCCACTGCCCTAAGTTGGTAGCGAACGCTTCGAGGGGCGGCGGCGAAGGAATGTGCTCTTTCGTCGGCAGGGCGTAGAAGAGGACAATCTCCGCCGCAAGCAACGCAGTGACCGCCATTGCGGGCTTGGTTTGCAGCAAAGCAAACAGGGAACGCGCGTCAGGCATGAGACCTCCTGGTAAATCGCGTGAGCAGGCGATGAAACACCAGCAACGCCGCGAGTTCGAACATGAAGATCACCCAACCTTCAAATGCATGATAGATGCCGTCGGCGATTTCCGGCTTGTACTCGGTCAGAATGCCGGTCAGGGTAATGCGGGCGGCGTTGCAGGCGATGGCGATCGGTACCGTGGCGAGCAGCAGCGCAATTCTCACCCATGTCCGTGTTTCGAACAGCCGGCCGTACGCAAGGGACAAAAACGTCAGGGAAAGAAGTGAACGAATGCCGCTGCACGCATCCACTACGTCGAGCGAGTGCTGATCGGGGAGCGTCAAGACATTGCCATCCTGCGATACCGGAATCCCTAAGGTGTCCAAACCGAATGCGGCCAGATTTGTCGCCAGGTTCTGAAGGGGAATGGTCATCCGTTGATAGACGTAAAGCGGGATCGGCACCATAAAGAAGAGCAGGACAATCGGGAACAGGAGTGCGCGAATTACGGCCGTTCCTGCAATGGTCCAGACCACCCCCACCATCGTCAACACGAAAGCGGTGCGGGAGAGGACTGAAAGGGCTCCCAAAATTCCAAGGAGCATCTGCAGGAAACCCCACACAACCAAGGCGAGGGCGGGCCAGCATGGTTTGACGGGCGCTTCCAGGATGCGTGCCCGGTCAAGCCAGATGACGTAACCGGCCACCAGCGGCACGAAGAACGCATACCCCATGTTCTCGTCGTTGAACCACTGCGCCACCAGGTCGGACAGCACGGGCAGGAATAAAATGATTACCAGCGCGAGAAAGAAAAGGATCGCGGGTATAGGCAATTCCAACTTAGATGAGACACTGTCTGGAACCGCCCCGCCCTCCGCGGCCGCGGGAGACACAGACATACCCGAGTCCATATGTCCTTTCAGTCTACTACAGCGCGATTTCACATCCGCCCGGGTTGGATAGTGGCTGCCCGTTGCTTGACACAGTTTCCGAGGCGCGTCAGACTATGAATTCAGCTTTTCGGGGGAAAATTGCGAGCATTCGTAACCGGCGCGGCCGGCTTCATAGGAAGTACTCTGGTCGACCGTCTGCTGGCGGATGGCAATGAAGTAGTAGGGTTCGATAACTTCTCCACAGGCCAGGAGGAGTTTACCGCCGGAGCACTCCTCAATCCGCGCTACCGTCTGGTGCGGAGCGAGCTACTCGACTTAGAGGCAGTGAAGGCGGCCATGGCGGGAAACGAAGTCGTCTTCCACTTAGCTGCCAATGCCGATGTTCGATTCGGCACAGACCATCCGCGACGCGATTTGGAGCAGAACACCATCGTTACCTGGAATGTTCTGGAAGCCATGCGTGCCCACGGAGTCCGCCGGATCGCCTTTTCTTCGACAGGTTCGGTATACGGAGAAGCAACCATGATTCCCACTCCCGAGGATTGCCCTTTCCCCGTACAGACTTCGCTCTATGGCGCTTCCAAGGTGGCCGCCGAGGGGCTCATTCAGGCGTATTGCGAAGGCTTCGGGATGCAAGCTTGCATCTTCCGATTCGTCTCCATCATGGGCGAGCGCTACACGCACGGGCATGTATTCGATTTCTATAAACAACTGCTCGAACACCCTGGCGAATTATACGTGCTCGGCGATGGCACCCAGCGAAAATCGTATTTGTACGTGCAGGATTGCGTGGATGCCATTCTCCTGGCGCTGGAGCGCGCATCGACACCGGTCTCCATTTTCAATCTGGGCACGGACGAATACTGCCGGGTGACGGACTCCATTCACTGGATCTGCGAGCGGCTGGGACTCGATCCGAAACTGCAATTTGCGGGCGGGGATCGCGGCTGGATCGGCGACAATCCTTTCATATTCCTGGAATGCAGCCGCATGCGCGGACTCGGATGGCGTCCCAAGCTCACGATTCAACAGTCGGTGCTCCGCACGGTGGAATACCTGCAAGCGAACCAGCACATTCTGGCGGCACGGTAGCAGCCGGCCGGCAGGGCAAGCCGAAGCATGCCCCACGTCTCACCCTCTGCTAGACTTGCTCTTTAATGCCTAAAGCATCGCGATTGGAGTGTAGCCTCTGTAAGCAGACCTATGACGCCGGTCAGGTCGCCAACCTGTGCAGCTGCGGAGGCCCGCTGCTAGTCCGTTACGATCTCCCAACCATCAGTCATCGCTGGCTGCGCCGCGACGTGCCGCACGGCCCTGCCAACATGTGGCGGTATGCGCCGGTGCTGCCCCCGTCGGACGCGTCGATCGTGTCGCTGGGCGAGGGCTGGACGCCGCTGTTACGCACGCGCCGATTGGGGTCGCAAATAGGCGCCGAGTACTTGTGGGTGAAGGACGAAGGCCTGAATCCGACAGGCTCTTTCAAGGCGCGCGGATTGTCGTGCGCGGTATCGATGTGCGTCGAATTGGGCATTAAGAAGGTAGCCATCCCCTCGGCGGGCAATGCGGCGAGCGCGATGGCGGCGTATGCCGCGGCGGCGGGAATCGAGGCCCACATCTTCATGCCGCTCGACGTCCCGCAGGCCAATTACCTGGAGTGCAAGGCGTATGGCGCGCACGTAACGCTGGTGGACGGGCTTATCAGCGATTGCGGGCGCATGGTGGCGGAGCGCGGTCCTGCGGAAGGCTGGTTCGACGTGAGCACCCTCAAGGAGCCTTACCGCGTCGAAGGCAAGAAGACCATGGGTTACGAGGTGGCCGAGCAGATGGACTGGGAACTGCCCGACGCGATTTTCTACCCGACCGGCGGCGGCGTGGGCATGATCGGGATGTGGAAGGCCTTCGACGAAATGGAGAAGCTGGGCTGGATCGGCTCGCGGCGTCCCAAAATGATTGCCGTTCAGGCGGAAGGCTGCCAGCCGATCGTGCGGGCGTTCGAGGAAGGCCAGACCAGCAGCAGGTTTTATGAACAGGCCCACACCGTGGCCGCCGGTTTGCGAGTTCCCAAGCCGCTCGGCGACGTTCTCACGCTGCAGGCAGTGCGCGAGAGCGGGGGCACCGCTATCGCCGTCAGCGACGAGGAGATGCTGACGGCGGGAGTGCAATTGGCGTCGGCGGAAGGAATCTACGCCGCTCCCGAGGGCGCGGCGTGCGTGGCGGGATTGCAGAAACTACTTGCTTCCGGTTTCCTGAAGAGCGCCGACCGTATTGTGCTGTACAATACCGGTTCGGGATTGAAGTACCCCGAAGCCTACTCCACGCGCTTTCCGCGAACCGCTTCCAGCGAGCAGGATAAACTGGGCGGACTGATTACGCCGCGATGAAGGATCTGGCTCTCCATGCGCTCGACGCCGTGACACGCGGAGGCGTAACTTATGCCGATGTCCGCGCCATCGAATCGCGCGAGCGGGAAGTCACCACTAAGAACGGCAAGCCCGGCCACGTTTCGAGTTCGGAATCGCAGGGCATCGGGATTCGCGTGCTGGCTTTCGGCTGTTGGGGCTTCGCGGCAACCAGCGACGTATCGAAGGAAGGTATCGAGGCGGCAGCGGCGCTGGCTCTTGAGATCGCGCGCTCCGGCACCGCCGCGAAAAAGCACGACATTGTGCTCGCTCCGGAAGATAAATACGAGGCCACGTGGGTGTCGCCTTGCGCGATCGATCCCTTCACCATTCCGGTGGACCGCAATCTCGCCACGCTCCTGGCCATCGACGGCGAGCTACGCCGCGACCCGGCCATCAGCCTCGCGGAAGCGTCCATGCACTTCGTGCGCGAGCGGCAAGTCTTCGTCTCCACGCTTGGCAGCCTGATCGATCAGACCCGCACCACCAGCGGCGCGGGATTTTCTGCGCTTTGCTATAAAGACGGCGAGATCCAGAAACGCTCGTACCCAAATTCCTTCGGCGGGCAATTCCAGTTGAAGGGGTACGAGTTGATCGACGAGCTCGATCTGGCAAGCCATGCGCCGCGTATCGCCGAAGAGGCCATTGCGCTGCACTCCGCCGATCAGTGCCCGGAAGGCACTTTCGATCTGATCCTCGATAGCTCGCAGCTTGGCCTGCAGATTCACGAATCGATCGGCCATCCCATCGAGCTCGACCGCGTGCTGGGCACGGAGGCCAATTACGCCGGCATGAGTTTCCTCACCCTCGACCAGTTGCGGCGCTTGCGTTATGGGTCGGAGATTGTCAACGTGGTGTGCGATGCGACGCCGGAGCATGGTCCGGGCTTGGGAACTTTCGCTTTCGACGACGAGGGCGTGCCGGCGCAGCAAACCGACATTATCCGGGCGGGAGAATTCACCGGCTACATGACGTCGCGGGAGACGGCCGCGGCGGTGGGCGAAGCACGATCCAATGGCTGTATGCGCGCCGACGGCTGGGCGAGACTGCCGCTGATCCGCATGACCAACGTGAGCCTCAAACCGGGCCAACAATCGCTCGAGGAAGTATTCGGCGTTGACCATGCGATCTACATGGAGACGAACCGCAGTTGGTCGATCGACGACAAGCGGTTCAACTTCCAATTCGGCTGCGAGATCGCGTGGGAGATGCGTGGCGGCAAGCGCGTGCGCATGCTGAAGAATCCCAGCTACAGCGGGATCTCGACGGAGTTTTGGAATGCGTGTGCGGCCATCGCCGGCCGGGAGCATTGGACACTTTGGGGCGTGCCGAATTGCGGCAAAGGCCAGCCGGAACAGGTGATGGGCACGGGCCATGGCGCCAGCCCCGCGCGCTTCCGGCAGATCAAGGTAGGGAGCGCGTATGCGGGTTGACGCGGCGTCCGTGCGCGACCAGGTGGTTAGCGCCGCACGCGCGCACGGGGTTGACGAAGTGGAAGCGATCCTCTCCACGTCCCACCAGGCGCTTACCCGCTTCGCCAATAATGCCATTCACCAGAACGTCGCCGAGAGTTCATCGCATCTTTCGGTGCGCGCGCGCATCGAAGGCCGCACCGCGCGTGCGTCCACAACTCGCCTGAATTCCGATGCCATCCGCGATGTCGTGGAGCAGGCCATTGCCATCACGCGGCTGACGGAGCCCGATGAGGAATCGCTGCCGATGGCCGAGTCGGCCGACTACCAGGCATTGGACCGCTGGAGCGAGCCGACCGCGCAAGTCACGCCGAGGGAGCGGGCCCAGGCTGTGGCGGAAGCGATCGCGGCGGTGGAATCGGCGGGACAGACCGCGGCGGGAATTTATTCCACCGATTCGACTGAGTACACGCTGCTGAATTCGCGGGGAGTCCAGGCGCATTGTCGCGAGACGATGGCGCGATTCTCGATCACCGCCATGGCCGATGGCGGTTCCGGATGGGCCAAGGCCAGTTCTTGCGACCACCGCGATATCAATCCGCTCGATCTGGCCATGTCAGCCGCGCGCAAGACCTCGCAGTCGTCCGCTCCGCGCGAATTGCCGCCGGGCCGGTATACGGTGATTCTCGAACCGGCCGCCGTGCTCGATCTCGTCGGCCAGATGTTCGGCGATTTCAGCGCCACCGCCATCCGCGACGGCCGCAGTTTTTTGAATGACCGCATCGGGAAGCAGATCTTCGGCCCGAATATCACCATCCATGACGATGCGTACCACCCGATGCAGTCCGGTGCGCCCTTCGATGGCGAAGGCGTGCCGCGCCAGCGCCTGACTCTCGTGGAGAAAGGCGTCGTGCGCGATATCGCTTACTGCCGGCAGGCCGCCGCGAAGGCCGGAGCCGCGCCCACCGGGCACGGATTTCCACTTCCCAACGAGTATGGCGAAGCGCCGTTGAACATCGTGATTTCCGGCGGCGATACCAGCGTCGAGCAGATGGTGGCCGCTACCGAACGCGGGATTCTGGTGACGCGCCTCTGGTATATCCGCGAAGTAGATCCGTACGAGAAGATCTTCACCGGCATGACCCGCGATGGTACGTTCCTGGTGGAAGGCGGCGAGGTCACCTCCGGTGTCCGCAATTTCCGCTTCAATCAGGGCTTGATGGAAATGCTATCGAACGTGGTTAACCTCGGGCCGGCGGTCCGCGCGTCTGGCGAGGAGACCTTCGATATGGTAGTCCCCGCTATGCGGATAAACGACTTCAATTTCACCGAAGTGACGCGATTCTGAGTCAGAACTCCTGATGTCGTCTGCGCGACTTGGGGTGGCTCAGGAAAATGTTCTGGACCCATTTCGCGTTCGGGACCACTCCCTGACGGTCGCCGCTCGGTGTCGGCGCACCTGCGTTTCCGAGCCGCGCGCGTAAGCAAGCGGTCAAGCGGCTCATGGCAAATTCCACGACCTCGGGAGTTCTGTGAGTGTGCTGCCTCGGTAACTCCGAGGCCCCGCGACCCCTTGTGGCCACACCCGGAGCTCTGCCTTTCAGCCACAACCGTTGCAGGTTCCGTTGCCACCCTTTCCGGCCGTGCCACCTGTGCGCAACTCACACCGCAGCCGCCGTTACCTCGCGCAAGCGACGATCGAGGTATCGGCGCTCGGTCTCATTCGTCGCCAATGCCAGCGCGTTACGATAGCTTTCCGCCGCTTCGCCGAATGAACCCAAACGCCGCAGCAGATCGGCCCGCGCGGCGTGCAGGAGATGATAGTCCGCCAGATTGGCCGCCAGCGCATCGACAATCTCCAACCCGGCCTGCGGACCAAGCACCATGGCAACTGCCACGGCGCGATTGAGCGACACCACTGCCGACGGAGTCAACCGCTCCAGCAGATCGTAGAGCCCGAGAATCTGCGGCCAATCGGTGTCTTCGGCTCGCGCCGCCTGGCAGTGTAGCGCAGCAACCGCCGCTTGTAGAGCGTAGGGGCCCCGTCCGCCGCGAAGCGCCTCTTCCACCAACGGCAGCGCTTCGGCAATCTGCCGGCGATCCCACAAACTGCGGTCCTGCTCTTCGAGCACCGCCAGTCCGCCGGACCGATCGAGACGCGCCGCGCGCCGGGCATCCTGCAGGAGCATGAGGGCCAGGAGCCCCGTCACCTCCGCGGATGGATTCGGCCCCGTCAACGTCCGCACCAACCGCCCCAGCCGGATGGCTTCCACGCAGAGGTCGGCGCGCAACAGAGTTCCGGCCGTGGACGCGTAGCCCTCGTTGAAAACCAGGTAGATGACCGTCAAAACGGCGTCCAGCCGCTCGGCCATTTGCGTTGTCTCGGGTACGGCGTATGGAATTCCCGCCGCACTGATTTTCTTTTTTGCGCGCACCAGCCTCTGCGCCATGGTGGGCGTGGGCACCAGAAATGCGCGCGCGATTTCGTCGGTTTCCAGCCCGCAGAGGGTGCGCAATGTGAGCGGGACCTGCACTTCCAGCGCCAGCGCCGGGTGGCAGCAGGTGAAAATCAGCCGTAACCGGTCGTCGGGAATCTCGCGATTGTCGAAATCGGGCGGCACTGCCTCTGTAAGACCCTCGGCGGCGAACTGCTCCAGCTTCTCCAGCGATCGTGTCCGGTAGCGGATTCGATCGATGGCTTTATGGCGTGCGGTCTGGATCACCCAGGCGCGGGGATAGTCCGGCACGCCCGCATCGCTCCACTGCTCCACGGCCGCCGCAAAAGCTTCCTGCGCGGATTCTTCCGCCAGGTCGAAATCGCCTACCAGGCGGATCAGAGTGGCCACAATCCGTCCCCAATCGGACCGGTATAACTCTTCCACTGCTGCGGTCGCGTCACAAGCCATATAAAAATTGTAAAATTCTCTGGATGTCATGTCGATTCGGCATTCCGCCGTTCGACCTACCGATGAAGGGGCACGAGAATGAAATACATGCTTTTGATTTACATGGCCGAAAACGCCATGACGGACGACGAGCGGCAGCACTGCTATGTGGAATCGACCCTGCTGGCGCACGATCTGAATGCCAATGGCCAATTCCTGGCCACCGCGCCGTTGCAGCCGGTCGCCACCGCGACCAGTATTCAGGTACGCGACGGCAAGCGCCTGGTAACCGACGGTCCCTTCGCCGAGACGCGCGAATGTCTGGGCGGCTACTACCTGGTAAACGCCAAGAATCTCGATGAGGCGATCGACATTGCCGGGCGGATTCCGGGAGCACGCAAGGGTACCGTGGAAATCCGTCCCGTGCTGGAGATCCCCAATTTGCCGCCCGCTGGGGGTGCGTGATGACAAGAAAACGAAACATCACTTTGTGGACGATTCAGTGCTTTCTAGCTCTGCTGTATCTGTTCGCCGGCAGCTTCAAACTGATTCTGCCTGTGGCGGAGCTGACTAAACAAATCGCGTTTCCCGGAGCGTTCCTGCGTTTCATCGGCGCGGCCGAAGTTCTCGGCGCGGCCGGGTTGATCCTGCCGGGGCTTTTGCGGCGAGGGCGGGAACTGACGCCTATGGCCGCTATCGGACTCTTGATTATTATGACTGGCGCTACCGTGCTGTTGATTGCGAATCCTGCCGCGGGCAAGCCGTTCCTGCCGATGTTGGCTGGCGTGCTGGATGGCTTCGTGGCTTGGGGACGTTGGGAAGTTCTCAAGAGAAGGAGTGAGCAATGCTTTTCACCCTCGCAATCGTAGCGGCCCTTCTGGTGGCCGTTCTGCTGGGCTTTGCCGCCACCAGGCCGAGCACGTTCCAAATCAAGCGTGCGCAGAGCATACAGGCGCCGGCGGATCGCATCTTTCCGCTGATCGACGACTTCCACAAATGGATTTCCTGGTCGCCCTATGAGAAGCTGGACCCGACCATGAAGAAGACTTTCTCCGGCGCGCCCAGCGGGAAAGGAGCAGTCTACAATTGGGCCGGCAACAGCAAGGCCGGCGAGGGCCGGATGGAGATTGTGGAGGCGGCGGCGCCATCGCGCGTCAGGATCAAGCTGGACTTTCTCAAGCCCTTCGAAGGCCACAATACCGCCGAGTTTACGCTGGAAGCCAACGGTCCAGCCACCAACGTCACGTGGGCGATGTACGGGCCAGTGCCTTTCACCATGAAGGTGATGTCGATTTTCTTCAGCATGGACAAAATGCTTGGCAAGGAGTTCGCGGCAGGTTTGGCCAACCTGAAATCCATCGCCGAGAGCAAACAGTTTTCCACCAAAGGAGCTTAGCAATGCAGATCAACGCTTACTTAAATTTCACCGGCCAGTGCGAAGAGGCATTCCAGTTCTATGAGAAGCTTCTCGGCGGCAAGATCGAAGGCTTGTTCCGCTATGCCGGCACGCCCATGGAAGGCCACATGCCACCCGACTGGGGCAACAAAATCATGCATATCACCCTGTCGGTCGACCACAACCAAATCATGGGGGCCGATTCGCCTCCCGGACAGGGTGGCGGAGCGGCCAAACGCTTCTGCATGAGCATCGGACTGAAGGACCCGGTCGAGGCTGTGCGAATCTTCAATGGGCTTGCCGAAGGCGGAAGCGTTCAGATGCCGCTCGAAAAGACGTTTTGGGCCGCCAAGTTCGGCATGCTGGTCGATCGCTTCGGCATTCCGTGGATGATCAACTGCGAGGAGCCGCGATGAGCCGGGTACGGGTGTTGGTGGGCACGAAAAAAGGCGCCTTCATCCTAACCTCTGACGGCAAGCGCGAAAACTGGGAGGTCGCCGGTCCGCACTTCGCGGGGTGGGAGATCTACCACATGAAGGGATCGCCCGCCGACCCGAACCGGCTCTACGCGTCGCAATCGAACAGCTGGTTTGGACAGTTGATCCAGCGGTCGAACGATGGCGGCAAGACTTGGGAGCCGGTGGACAATAAATTCGTCTACGATGGCGTTCCGGGCACGCATCAGTGGTACGACGGCACGCCCCACCCATGGGAATTCAAACGGGTGTGGCACATCGAGCCGTCGCTGACCGATTCGGATACTGCCTATGCGGGGGTGGAAGACGCCGCTATCTTTCGCACCACCGATGGCGGGAAGTCCTGGCAGGAGCTGTCGGGGCTGCGCGGCCACGGTTCGGGACCGCACTGGCAGCCCGGCGCGGGCGGCATGTGCTTGCATACCCTCATCCTCGACCCGAGCGATCCGCAGCGGATATTCATCGCCATTTCGGCAGCGGGCGCGTTTCGCACCGATGATGGCGGCGTCACTTGGAAGCCGATCAATCAGGGGCTCCGCTCGGCTCACATCCCCGATCCGGCCGCGGAAGTGGGGCACTGCGTCCACCACGTGGCCATGCATCCTGCGCGTCCCGGCGTGCTGTTCATGCAGAAGCACTGGGACGTGATGCGAAGCGATAACGCGGGCGATTCCTGGCGCGAAGTGAGCGGCAACCTGCCCACTGATTTCGGTTTCGCGATCGATGTCCACGCGCACGAGCCGGAAACCATCTTTGTGGTGCCCATCAAGAGCGATTCCGAGCATTTTCCGTTGGAAGGGAAGCTGCGCGTCTATCGCAGCCGAACCGGAGGCGAGGAGTGGGAACCGCTAACAAAAGGGTTGCCGCAGCAGGATTGCTACGTCAACGTGCTGCGCGATGCCATGGCCGTCGACACGCTCGACTCCTGCGGTGTTTACTTCGGCACGACCGGCGGCCAAGTGTACGCATCGCCGGACGGCGGCGACAACTGGAATGCTATCGTCCACGACTTGCCGGCGGTATTGTCGGTGGAACTGCAGACGCTGGCATGATTCGCGTGGTTCTGCCGGCACATTTGCGGCTGCTGGCGCGCGTAGGCAATGAAATACAGGTGGAAGTGGAGGGCCGGGCGACCATCGCTTCGGTCCTCGACGCCTTGGAG
>Ga0302326_10013876_pt1 | contig 17069 bp, 11 predicted proteins | sample Palsa_T0_3_FD_202264 | JGI IMG/M metagenome (GOLD analysis project Ga0302326, IMG submission 202264) | Peat permafrost microbial communities from Stordalen Mire near Abisko, Sweden - Palsa_T0_3 | ecosystem: Environmental > Terrestrial > Soil > Palsa > Peat permafrost | place: Sweden: Abisko...
GGCCGGTCAGGTCGATCCCGGCAAGACGTTCGACCTGCGATTTCGCGCGCTGCGGGCGCAGGCGCGCTTCCGGCAGTCGGACGTGCGCGGATTTCTCGGCGGCCGGCTGGAACTGATCCCTCACCAGTTTTATATCCTGCAGGAGGTCGCTGCGCGGCAGATCCCGCGAGTCCTGCTGGCCGACGAAGTGGGTCTGGGCAAAACAATCGAGGCCTGTCTGATCCTGCAACGGCTGCTGGCCGTCGGGAAGGCCCGCCGCGTGCTGATCCTGGTGCCCGAGTCGCTGGTGCACCAGTGGTTCGTGGAATTGCTGCGGCGGTTCAATTTGTGGTTCAGCATCTATGACGAGGAACGCTGCCTCGCCTGCGAGCAAAGCGACCCGGGTCAAAATCCGTTCCTCTCCGGGCAGCTCGCGCTGTGCAGCCTGTCCTTTCTCGCGGCCGGGGAGACCCGCCGGGACCAGGCCGTGGCCGCCGGCTGGGACATGGTGGTGGTGGACGAAGCGCATCACCTGGAGTGGACGGCCCGCGCCGTGAGCCCCGGTTACCTCCTGGTGGAGCAACTGGCCCGGAAAAGCCCGGGCCTGCTGCTGCTGACAGCCACGCCCACCCAGCTTGGACTTGAGGGCCATTTTGCCCGGCTGCGGCTGCTCGATCCCGATCGTTACAACGACTATGATAAATTCCTGAAGGAAGCCGAGGGTTTCGGCCGGGTGGCGGGGATCGCCGAAAAGATCATCGAAGAGAAGCCCCTGAACCCGGGCGATCACGCCGCCTTGAAGAGGATTTTCAACCGGGATCCCGGGCGTCTCGGCCAGCACCTGGAGGCGCTCGCGGAGGGAAAAGCGGGGGCGCGGGAGGCTTTGCTGAAAACGCTCCTCGATCAGCACGGGACGGGGCGGGTGGTGTTTCGCAACACACGGGCCGCCATGGCCGGATTTCCCCGGCGAAAGTTTTGTCCGGCGCCGCTGGCCGACCGCAACCTGGCGCGCCTCGCCCGCATCGCCCGCGAGATGCAGGCCGAGGAAGCCGGTGAAACCTCCGAAATCCGCTACTCGTACAAGGACGATCCGCGGATCGACTGGCTGGCGGCGCTGCTCAAAAGGGAGCGCCCGGCGAAGTTTCTCCTCATCTGCCAATCCGCGCGCAAGGTCGCGGCCATCGACGCCGCGCTCCAGGAAAAAATGAGCGTGAAATCGGGCCTCTTCCACGAGGGCCTGCCGCTAATCCAGCGCGACCGCAACGCGGCGTGGTTCGCGGAGCCGGACGGCGCGCAAATCCTCCTCTGCTCCGAGATCGGCAGCGAAGGGCGCAATTTCCAGTTCGCCCATCATCTGGTCCTCTTCGACCTGCCGCTCAATCCGGGCCTGCTGGAACAGCGCATCGGCCGGCTCGACCGCATCGGCCAGACCCAGGCCATCCGGATCCACGTGCCCTACATCGCGGGCAGCAGCGAGGAGTTCGTGCTCGAATGGTATCACCGGGGCCTCGACGCGATCGAGACCCCGCTGCACGGCGGCAACGACTATCAGGACGCATTCAAGGAGCGCCTGCTGGCCCTGGCGCTCGCCCATGGCGAGGGGAAGGCCGGGGCCGGAAGGAAAAAGCTGGAGGCCTTCATCGGGGAAACCGTCCGGTTTCGCCAGGCGCTCACGTTGAAAATGCAGCAGGGTCGCGACCGCCTGCTCGAGCTCAATTCCTTCAACCCCGGGGCGGCGCAGCGCGTGATCGACCGCGTGCGCGCGGCCGACGCGGACCCCGGGCTGAGGAACTTCCTGATCGAGTTGCTCGACCACTTTGGGGTGCGGATCAAGGAGCACGAGGAGGGCGACGTGTTTCTCGATCCGAGCCACGCGTACATCGAGGGATTCCCCTCGATCCCCCGCGAGGGAATGCTCGCCACCTTTGACCGGCGGCGCGCCATCGTCCGCGAGGACATCCGTTTTATCTCGGCCGACCACCCGCTGGTGCGGGACGCCGTGGATCTGCTGGTGGATTCAAAGTCCGGGACCACCGCCTTCAGCATCGTCAAATCTGACCGGCCCAACATCCTCATCGAGGCGATTTTCGTGCTCGAGGCCGTGGCCGACTCCCGCTGGCACGTGGACCAATTCCTCGCCCCGCAGCCCGTGCGCGTCGTGGTGGATTTTCGGGGCGGCGACCGGACGCATTCACGCGACGCCGGGGCGCTGGCCGTCGAGGCGGTGGACGGCACGATCCAGCGTTTTCTCGAGCGCCCGGGCTTCAATTCCGCCCTTTTCAAAGTCATGCTTGACGGCGCGCGGGAGCTGGCGGACGCGAAAAGCCGCGCATTGAAAGCCGCCGCCGAAGCCACGGCCTCCGCGGTGCTGGCCGCCGAGCTGCAGCGGCTGGTCGATCTCCGGAAGATCAACGATCATGTGCGCCAGGAGGAAATCGAGCTGGCGCAGGAGCAGCTCCAGCGCACCCGCGCGGCGATCGGCGAGGCGAGGCTTCGGCTCGACTCCATTCGCCTGGTCGTGGAAGATCCCCTGGCGGAAATTTGAAACTTGAAACCTGAAACCTGAAATTTTTCTTCATGAAAGTTTTTCTTATCTTGCTGGCACCGGTCATTGCGTTTGGCGCGGTGAATCATCCCGAATGGACCGCGCCGGAGTTCACCCGGGTCTTCGCCAAGCCCGATCCGGCGCACGCCTTTGCCGCGGCGAAGATCTACTCGGCCGACGGCTCGGTGTGGCGGACGCCCGCGGAGGACTGGGAGGGCGCGCGCCACCGGGTGGCCGGCGATCCCGCCTGGGCCCAATGGCTGGCGCATGAGAGAGCCCAAACGGATGCGTGGATCACCCGGTGCCACGACCACGCGGAATGGGTGGCGGGCTGGGGGCATGAATTCGTGAGTCCGAAGGACGGCTCCTTCCTCACTTTCACCCCGGACGTGCCCGGGGTGGACGTGAAATTCCTGAGCAGCCCGTCCGACCCGCATGTCGAGATCACGCCCACGATCTTCCGGGCCTGGGTGGTCGATTTTCGCGGCTCGAACATGGCGATGGTGGAGCGGGCGGCGCGGCTCTGGCGGTTGACGGGCGACCCGAAGTACGCCGACTGGGCGGCGGGGCAACTCGACTTTTACGCCCAGAACCGCCTGAAATGGCCGATCCAGGACCGGTTTTACGGACCCAGCCAGCTTTTCGGCCAGCCGCTCGACGAGGCGGTCTGCCTGATCAAGATGACCGACGCGGCCCACCTGATCTGGGACCGGTCAAGCCCCGAACGGCGCCAGTACTGGATCGACAACTATTTCGAGCCCGAGGCGCGGCTCATGAACCAGAGCAAGCGCGAGAATCCCAACATTGGCTGCTGGCTGCGCTCGGCTTCCGGGCAGGTCGCGCTGTTCTGCGGGGACCAGGCCCTGTTGCAGTGGGTCCTCGACGGCCCGTGGGGCGTCCGCCAGCAGATGGCCCGGGGGGTGACCAGCGACTACCTCTGGTTCGAGCAGTCGATGGGCTACAACGAGTACATGGTGCAGGCGCTGACCTCGTTTTTCATCGCCGCGGCGCAGCACGGGCACGGGCCCGAGCTCGCGCGGGAAATGGAGGTCTTCGAGAATCTCGCCCTTGCTCCGGACCTGCTCCGCTTTCCGAACGGGGGGCTGCCCAATTTCGCCGACGGCACGTATCAGCGGCACGTCCCATTCACCAACCTTCTCCTTGGGTTCTACCGGGTGCTCCCCACGGCGCGCGGGGTGGCGGCGGCGCGGGAGACCCGCAACTGGGATACCCTGATCGACCCGCCGCAGGGGCCGCCGGTCCCGATTCCACCGTTGCCGCCCGTGACCACCCGGAATTTCGAATCCACCCGGTTCGCCATCCTGCGCGCCGGCGGCTGGCAGGTGTTTTTCCATTACGGCCAGCTCACGGGCTCGCACGCGCAGGCGGGAGCCCTGGATTTCGAGGCATACTACGGCGACACGGATGTGTCCCATGTGCCCTGGACCGTGGGCTACGGCTCCCCGCTGCACCACGGGTACTATACCCGCGGGCTCAATCACAACGTGCCCCTCATCAATGGCGAGGGGGAGATTCCGGCCCATCAGGGGGTGCTGCGGGGCTTCGACGCCGCCCATGCCTCGGTCGCGGCCGACCAGCCCGACTACCGGACGGACGCGAGCGCGAGCCGGAGCCTGCGCATCGACGGCAGCCGGCTGATTGATCGGGCCTCGATCGCTGCGAAAGCAGGCACGCCGCAGCTCCTCGGGCTCGCGCTCCACCTGCAGGGCAAGGTGAACCTGCCGGCCGCATTTGCTCCGGTCACCGATTTCGCGACCGGGCGGCCCTCGCCCTTCTCCTATTGGCGCGATGTGAAGGCGGCGGCCTATCGCGACGCTGCCAGCTTCGACGTGCGTTACGCCGGCGGCCTCGTCCTTCGGGTCACCCTCTCGACCCCGGGGGAATTCCGGGTCTTTCACGCCGATGTCCCGGACGCCCCGCCTCCGGCCCGGAGCGAGGCCTTTTACGTCGAGAAGCTCGGGACCAGCGCCGTCTTTACCACCGAATTTACCCCCTCGCCATGATGATCCTGCATGTCCACATCCGCGTGAAGCCCGAATGCGTGGAAGCCTTCAAGGCCGCCACGCTCGAAAACGCCCGCGCCAGCGTCCGCGAAAAGCTCGTCGCCCGGTTCGACGTGGTCCAGCAGGCGGACGATCCCACCCGGTTCGTGCTGCTCGAGGCCTACCGCGCGCCGGAGGGCCACGCCGCCCACCGCGAGACGCCGCACTACCTGGCCTGGCGGGATGCCGTGGCGTCCATGCTGGCGGAAGACCGCAAGGCGTCCAGGTACGGGAACGTCTTTCCGGCCGATGACGGCTGGTGAGCCGATGACGTTCGAGTTCGCCACGGCCGGACGGATCATTTTCGGCGCGGGGCGGCTGCGGGAGGCGGGCGCGGCGGTCCGGTCGCTCGGCCGCCATGCGTTTCTTGTCACCGGCCGGAACGCGGACCGGCCGCGGACACTCCGCACCCGTCTCGACGAAAGCGGAGTCGCGGTGACCGCGTTTGCCGTGGCCGGCGAGCCGGCCATCGCAGACATCGCCGCCGCCGTGCGTCTCGCGCGCGAGGCCGGATGCGATTGCGCCGTCGGATTTGGGGGCGGAAGCGCGCTCGACACGGCCAAGGCCGTGGCCGCCCTCGCCCCCAATCCGGGCGAGGTCACCGACTATGTCGAGATCGTCGGGCGCGGGCAGCCGCTCGGCCGGCCATCACTGCCGTGCGTGGCCATTCCCACCACCGCGGGTACGGGTTCGGAGGCCACCCGCAATGCCGTGCTCGGCTCTCCCGAGCACGGAACCAAGGTGAGCCTGCGCGGGCCCTCCCTTTTGCCGCGGATCGCCCTGGTCGATCCGGAGCTGACTTATGATCTGCCGCCCGGGCTGACGGCGAGCACGGGACTGGATGCCCTGACCCAATTGATCGAGCCTTACGTCAGCGTGCGCGCCAACGCGCTCACCGATTCGCTTTGCCGGGAAGGAATGTCCCTCGTTGCGCGATCGTTGCGCCGGGCATTCCGCCACGGCGGAGACCGCCGGGCCCGGGAGGACATGGCGGTGGCCAGCCTGTTCGGCGGCATGGCCCTGGCCAACGCCGGGCTGGGCGCGGTGCACGGGTTTGCCTCCCCGGTCGGGGGGCGGTTCGGGGCGCCGCATGGGGCGGCGTGCGCGGCGTTGCTCGCGCCCGCGATGGAGGTCAACCTCCGGGCTCTGCGGCGCGGGAGCGACGGCGGAGAAGGGGAGCGGCGCTATACGGAGATCGCGCGCATTCTCACCGGAGATCCGGCGGCGGCGGCCGGGGACGGCGCTGCCTGGGTGCGCGAGCTGGTCCGTGAACTCGGCCTTCCGGGGTTGCGGGCGTACGGCGTTAGTCTGGAGGATGCGGATGTCGTATCCGGGCAAGCCGCGAATTCCAACAGCATGAAGGGAAACCCGGTGGCGCTGACGGCGGAGGAACGGGCGGAGATACTGGCGCTCGCGGGGTAGAGTAATGGCTCATTTTGATCGGAAGAGCTCCCTTCGCGGCCGGTGATGCTCAATGCCCAATCTGCAACCAATGCCGTCGCGGACGCGACCCAGAGGCTGCAATGAGAGCCTCAAGAGCCGCTGCGGGAGCTCTTCCGATCAAAATGAGCCATTACTGGCATTGGAAAAGTCGCGACAAAATAGCGTCCTAAAATTCGGTATCGCGGGTTTCGCGGCTGATCAGGAGTGCCAGCAGGGTCAGGAGGGCGGCGCCGTCGAGATAATAGCCGACCGCCGGCAAACCATGATGGATGGCGAGCCAGGTTGAGAGGTACGGAGCCAGCGAACCGCCGAAAATCCCGGCGAGGCTGAAGCTGAGCGACGAGCCGGTGTAGCGGACCGCGGTGGGGAAGAGCTCGGAAAGAACCGTGCCCAGGGGGCCATAGGCCATGCCCGTGAGCAGGAAGCCCAGGATCATGGTCAGCACGGCACCGGCCGGGCCGGCGCTGAACAGCGGACCGAATCCGAGCCCAAACGCGGCGATGGCGATCGTCACGAGGATGAGGGTAATGCGGCGGCCGTGGCGGTCGCCCAGCAGGGCTGAAAAGGGGATCGTTGCCGCAAAAAACACTGTGCTGACCATTTGGATCATAAGGAACTGATTGCGGCTGTAGCCGAGCTTGCTGGTGCCCCAGCTCAGGCAGAAGACGGTCAAAATATAGAATATCAAAAAAAGCGCCAGGCACATCATGGTCCCCAGCACCACTGAGACGGCATGATCGCGCCACAGGGTCAGAAACGGCACGGCCACCCGACGCTGCCGGTCGACCGCCTGTTTGAACGCGGGAGTCTCGGCGATATTCAGGCGCACATACAGGCCGATCAGAACCAGCACGCTGCTGGAGACAAAGGGAATGCGCCAGCCAAAGGAGAGGAACTGTGCGTTGCTCAGAAATCTTGAGAGCAGCAGGAAAATGCCACCGGAGCAAATCAAGCCCACGGGAGCGCCGAGTTGCGGGAACATGCCGTACCAGCCGCGCTTGCCCGCCGGGGCGTTTTCAGTGGCCAGCAGAATGGCGCCACCCCATTCGCCACCCAGGCCCAGGCCCTGGCCGACGCGACAGACGGCGAGCAGGATGGGAGCGAGCACACCGGCGGAAGCGTAGGTGGGAAGTAGGCCGATCATAACGGTGGATCCACCCATGGTCAGCATGGCGGCGACGAGCGTGGCCTTGCGGCCGATGCGGTCGCCAAAATGCCCGAACAGCGCCGCGCCCACGGGGCGGGCCACGAAAGCGAGCGCGAACGTGAGCAGGACTTGCAGCGTCCCCGCCGTCGGATCCGATCGCGGGAAGAAAAGCTTGGGGAAGACCAGCACTGCCGCCGTCGCGAAGATGTAGAAATCGAAGAACTCGATGGCTGTTCCGGCCATGCTGGCCAGCAACACGCGGCGCGTGGAATTGGGCGGGGTGGTCATTCTCGCCCGATAGTTATGGGGAGGCGGGGGCGCGTTTGGCGACCCAGAAGCGGCAGTTGTCGGAGAAATCGCGGACGGCGGGGGATTCGTCCGCGAGTTCGTCCCTCATCGCGTCGAACTCATGAATCCAGCCGGTCGCGGCCAGGTCGGCGAGAATCTCGGCGCGGTCTGGAATATGGATAAACACGGGGCCGCTTTCGTCCTCGCCAAGGCGGTCGCCAAATTCGTTGAGCCGGGGATCCTGGCGACCCGAGGCCCATCGTTCCGCCTCATCCCGCCAGAAGGCGCGACCATGCGCGGCGCGATCGCGGTCATGGCTGGTAAAAACCAGCGGAGCCCCGCCGCGGCAAAGCCCGCTTAAATTGAGCAGCGCCACGCGGCGGTTCTGTCGCCCCGGAATTTGCATGAGGCCATTGAACATGAATAGCGCCCCGCCGAAACCGTCGCCCGCCTGGGGAAAAAAAGCGGTCCGATCAAGATCGGTGGCGTCGGCGTGCAGGAACACAATTTCCTCCGCGCCCTGGGCGGCGGCCATGCTTCGCGCCTGGTCGAGCAATTCCCCGGCGAAATCAAAGGCGGTGATCCGCCGGTAGCCCATTTTCCAGAGACCCATCGTCACGCGTCCGGACCCGCAGCCGGCTTCGAGGAGAGGGGTCGAAACCTCGGGAAAGAATCGCTCAATGAGACGGCGCTCCGACTGCCACAGCCCCAGGGAATGTGCCGCGCGCGTGTAATGCAGGAGCGACGCAAATCCGTTGAAGTTGGCCCTCACTTCTCTTCCTGAAATTTTCATGGATTCTAGGTGGCATGGGCTTCCAGCCCATGTCATCTTAGGACATGGGCTGGAAGCCCATGCTACGTTCAGCCTTTCACTGTTCCCGATGTGAGCCCGGAGATAAACTCTTTTTGCAGGAGGAGGAAGAGGCAGATGATCGGGGCCACCGAGACGAGCGTGCCGGCCATCAGGAGCCCGTAGTCGGTCCCGTAGTTGTTCTGCATGCTCGCGAGCGTGACGGCCAGGGGCAGGCGCTCGGTGGTCTGGATGATGATTTGCGGGCCGATGAAATCATTCCAGACGCCGAGGAAAGTGATGATGATGAAGGCGCCGATCATCGGACGGACCAGCGGCAGGACCAGGGTGAAGAAGATGCGGATCTCGCCGCAGCCGTCGAGCCGGGCCGACTCGACGATCTCGGCGGGAACATGGTTGAGCATGGCCTGGCGGAACAGGAAGACGCCGAAGGCGGGCGCGAGCTGGGGCAGCAGATAGCCGGCGTAGGTGTCGAGCAGGTGGAGATGATAAATCAATTCAAAGCGCGGCGCGAGCAGCAGCGGCATGGGCAGGACGGCGGTGCCAAGGACCAGCGTGGTCAGCCACCCGCGGGCGCGGAAATGAAATTTGCTCAGGCCATAGCCGCCCATCGCGCCGCACAGGGTGGCGAACAGGCTGCAGGTCGAGGCGAGGAAAATCGAATTGAGCAGCGACCGGGCCATGGGCAGCACGTGGAAAAGCCGCCGGAAGTTTCCCAGGGTGAGCCGGTCCCAGGCGACGCCGAGGAATCCGTGGCCGCCCGGCAGGAAGAGCGAGGAGAAGAAATCCTCCTTTGCCTTGAACGCGGACGTGACCATCCAGATGAACGGGACGGCGGTGAGCCCCGCGAAAAAGAGCAGCAGGACATAGAGGAGCGTCCGGCCCAGCCAGCGGGTGATGCGGCGGCGGTCCGGCATGGCCTAAAACTCCTCCCCGCGGGTGAGCCGGCGGTGCAGCAGGACGATGCCGACCAGCAGGATCGTGAGCACCCAGCCGATGGCGCTGGCGTAGCCGAGATCGCCGGCCAGGAAACCGGTCTTGTAAAGATACATCACGATGGTGAGACCGCGATCGTGCGGCCCGCCCCCGCCGGTTCTCAGGAACATGACATACGGAAGCACGAAGATCTGAAAACTGCCGGCGACGGAGAGCAGCACGATGAAGCCGCCGACCGGGCGGATGGCCGGAAGGGTCACATGCCAGAACCGCTGCCAGGCATTGGCCCCATCGATGCTCGCGGCCTCGATCTGCTCCGCCGGTACGTTTTGGAGCGCGGCCAGGAAATAAACCATGTTGAAGCCGGCGTAGAGCCAGAGGGCGGCCAGGATCAGCGAGGTCATCAGATAATCGTCCAGCCAGGGAAAATCGGGATCCCAGCGATGGAAAAGGGAGTGCAGGGCGTAATTGATCAGCCCGGTTTGCTTCTCGAAAACGAGCGTGGCCAGGGTCGCCGCGAACACGATGCCGATCAGCGCCGGGGAAAAAAAAACGAGGCGGAACCAGTGGCGGCCCTTGAGGGAGGGCCGGTTGAGCAGCAGCGCCAGGCCCAGGGCAGCGGGCATTTGCACCAGGAGGGACCCGACGGTGAAGATGACCGTGTTTTTGAACGCGGTCCAGAAAAGCGGATCGCGCAGCAGGAACGTGGCGTTGCGCAGGCCGATGAAGACGACGACCCCGGGGCCGTAGGTCTGTTCGAAGGAAAGCACGGCCGCGCGCGCGAGCGGCCACGCGAAAAAGACGGCGAAAAGCAGCAGGAACGGGCCGAGAAAAAACCACGGGACCCAGGCGGGATGGGGGCGGGCGGATTTCATGGCGCGGCGGTGAGAAAGACGTTGCGCGCGATCTGGTCCGCGATCTGGCGCTGCGCCCCGTCGAGCAGGCGCTGGGCCTCGGGCACGAGGGGCGCCGGGTCGTACCGGCCGGTGCGGTCGGCATAGGCGGTGACGTCGATCAGGCAATTGTCGAAGGCGGTGAGCGCCTGCTGATTATAGGGGGACGACGTGCGCATGGGCACGTTTGAGGCCTGGTCGAGGAAGAGGCGGCCGAAATGCTGCCCGCAAAAATAGGGATCGGGCTCGTCGTAAACGGGATTGCTCCAAAAGGACTTGATCGGCGATACGATGCCGTCGCCGCGGAAGAGCGCCACCGCCGTGGTCGGGGAGAGATAGAGAAATTGGGCAAAGTCCCAGGCTTCCTGCTGGCGCGCGGAGCTTTTGGCGATGGCCAGCATCGTCCCGCCCCAGGCGCTGGTGCGCCGGCCGCCCGGCTCCCAGGCGGGCAGCGGCATCAATTTCATCTTGCCGGCCAGGCCGGGCATCTCGGGCTTCAGGATGAGGCCGGCATACCAGTCGGGGACCAGCAGCCCCACGATCTGCCCTTGCAACATCATCTGATGGCCGGAGGCCGAGAAGTAGTCGAGGCTGCGCGCCACGCGGTGCGGGCCGGTGTACCAGGTGGCGAGGCGGGCGATGAACCGGGCGTTGAAGGCGGAGTTGAGGGTCGGGCGTTCGTGGGCGTCGAACAGCGCGCCTCCGGCCTGCAGGAGCAGCATCTCGGCCGTGTAATAATCGGAGGGCCAGCCGTTGATCAGGTAACGGTCGACGGGCCCGGAGCCGCCGGGGCTTTTCATCAGCGGCGCCAGCATCCGGAAATAATCGTCCCAGGTTTGGATGCGGGACATATCGATCCCGGCGGCCTCGACGAGATCGGCGCGATAGGCCAGCAGCACGGGGTGCACGTCGTGCGGGATGCCGAAGATGCGGCCGCGCGACGTCCACGGGCTGAAGGAGGGGTGGTTGATGCGCTCCAGCAGATCCTGCTGGCGCAGCCGGTCCGTCAGGTCCACGAAACCCACGCTCGGCAGCGGGCCCGCAAAAGCCGGGCCGACAATGCTGCGTTCCACCTCAAGGACGTCGGCGATGGGGGTGCCGGAAAAAAAGGACGACATCATCCGTTGCTCCAGCGCGGTCACGTTGACGAGCGAGATCTGAACCGGCTTGTCCGGGTGCTCACGATTCCAGTCCGCAACGACGGCGCGATAGAAAGGTTCGTGGTTAACGGCGAAAATCCAGAATTGCAGGCCGCGCCTGGGCGTCGCGCGGACCAAGGCCACGCCGATGGACGAACCCACGGCCAGGGCGACAATCACCCATGCGGCCGGGGAGAGGGCGCCGAAAAATCGGGCAAAGAACGACTTCATGGGACCAGCAGGACAATGACGGCGATCGCCGCGACGGCCGCGGCCCAAATGCCGTGGCGCAGCGGCGGGGAGGTCATTTGCAGGACGAGTTCATGGCGGCCGCGCGGGACGACGCAGCCGAGCAGGGCGTGGTTGGTGCGATAGAGTTTGACCGGGGCCCCGTCCAGGGTGGCGGTCCATCCGGGATACCAGACCTGGCTCAGGATGAGGAAATTATTTCCCCCGCTGTCGATCCGGTAGCGGTACCGGTTGTATCCGCGCTCCAGGAATTCCGCCGTGCCGCCGGAGAAATCCAAATTGCGCCCCTCCCCGCCGAGCCCGAACACGTATGCGTCCAGGGCGGACGATGACCGGACGAGGCATTGCAGCGACTGGGCGTCGTTTTCCACGGGATGCACCGAGGTCGCGAAGTACGCGGGTCCGAGCGGATGATTCATCCGCCACACCGCCAGCGGAACCGACAGGACGCCCTCGAAGAAAACGAAGACCCGGTTCCGGGGGCTCTCCCAGACTTTTTTGGCGCCGACCGCGTCGACGTTCAGCGACGGTTCGCCGATGATGTAACGCACGTCCAGGGCGCGGAGCATTTCCGGCCGGGCGACCTCGAGGCAGTCGAGCCACACCGCCGGCTGGTGGGGCAGGGCCGCGAGGGTGCCATGCTGCAGGATCGTGAAATATTCGAGATAGTCGCGAAGTTCGAGCGAGGCATACCCGTTGATCATGTCGATCCCGTAATATGCGGCGGTGCCGTAGAGCAGGGACGCCCGCGCGAGGAAGTGGTCCCGGCCGACCGCCAGGACGCGGCCGTCGTTATTGCGCCGGTCGAGCAAGTCGTGAAAGGGATGCCGGGGGAGGACCCGGGCGATGGGCGCGGTGGTGATCAGGGATCCGATCCGCAGGCCGGCGTCCAGGATCGGCGCCGCCAGGAAAAGACCAGCGAGGGCGATCCGGGAGCGCCGGCCGATAAAAACGACGCCCAGCAGGACGTCGGCTCCCAGGCCGGCCAGGATCACGGCGAAAAATTGCGCCAGAAGAAGGATTCGAGACGACTGCCGAAACAGATTGAAGCCGGGCAGGTGGTCGTAAAGCGCCCGCAGCACGGCCGTGTCGAAGCACAGGAAAACCATGATCCCAACCCCCAGCGCCAGCAGCAGCGCCGTGCGGCGCTTTTCGCCCCAGAAGGCCAGCAGCCAGAGCGGCGCCATCCACCATCCAAAATAAAAATTATTCTCCCAAAATTCATCGCGGACATCGCCGTTCGCGTTTTTGTCGCGGGGATTGAAAAACGTCAGCAGCTCCCGCGCAGCCGGCGATTCCGCCGTCAGAAATTCATAGGAAGGCTCGGTGCGCGTGCTCAGCGCTGCGAACTGGAGGCGGGGGAGCAACGCCGGGGCCGCGAGCATGGCGGCCAGCAGGCCGCCGAGCGCGAGGCGGCCAATCGTTCCGCCGTGGTGCCGCCACCCCGCCGAGGTCAGCCGCAGCAGGATCCAAAGCCCGCAGGCGATTGCCGCGTAATAGAGCTGCTGCATGTCCCCTTGGAGGAGGGTGAGCGCTCCAACGAGGGCGAGCGCCGCCGTCGTCCGCCGCGCCGGCCGCTCCAGGAGAAGATCGCAGGCCCAGAACAGCAGCGGGGTGAGCGCGAACATGCTCATCTTGGGCAGCCATCCGGCATAAATCATGGCGAGGTAGCGGTGGCTGAGCATGTACGCGGTCGCGCAGATCACCGCTGCCGCCGGGTGGCGGAAATACCGCCAGCTGAAAAGGAACATCGCGACCCCGGCCAGCAGGAAGTTCAGCAGAATCACGAGGTTGGTCGCGATCCCGATCGGCAGCGCCAGGAAAAGGAGGTCGAACGGAAACAGGTACATCGACTGCGGATTGGCGAACGCCGGCGTTCCCGCGTTCATCGATGGATTCCACAGGGGAAACAGCCCCTCCGAGGCGACGGCCTCCCGTTCGATGGTCTCGATCCCGACGTGCTCCGCAATGATGTCCGAATGCTTTGAGTAAACGATGTTGGACGTCGTCCACAGGGGATAGAGAAAGCCTGCTCCGATCAGGAGCAGCAAAATAAGGCTCCGGCGGGTTGTGAGGCGGAAGGTCATCCCGGGGCTTGCCGGAGCCTTGATTCTGAGAACAGCAGGATGAGAACGACGGCTGTTCCCACCGATGCCGCGCCAAGGCCGTAGAGCAGGGGAGGACACGTCATCTCGAGCACGAGCAGGTGGGTGCCGCGCGGAACGACGCAACCGAGCAGGGCATGGTTGGTGCGGTAAAGTTTGACCGGCCCCCCGTCGAGAGTCGCCCGCCAGCCCGGATACCAGACCTGGCTCAGGATCAGGAAATTATTTCCCCCGCTTTCGACCCGATACCGATATCGGTTAAACCCGCACTCGATGAACGCCGCATTGCCGCCGGAAAAATCCAGGTTGCGCGCCTCCCCGCCGATGCCGAACACGGACGCGTCCAGGGCGGACGAAGACTGGACGAGGGATTGCAGGGACTGGGCCTCGCTGTCCACGGGCTGCACGGAGGTCGCAAAATAGGCGGGCCCGAGCGGATTGCCCAGGCGCCACACGGTCACGGGAATCGACCGGACGCCCTGGTAAAAAATGAAGACCGCATTCCGGGGGCTCTGCCAGATCCGCTCGGCGCCCATCGCCTCGACGTAGAGCGAGGGATCGCCGATGATGTAACGCACATCCAGGGCGCGGAGCAGCTCCGGTTTGGCGATCTGGCTGCAGTCGTTCCATCCCATCGGACGATGGAGCAGGGCGGCGGTGGTGCCATATTTCAGGATGGTGAAATATTCGCTGTAGTCCCGGAGTTCCAGCGCGGTCACCCCATTGACCATGTCGATCCCGAAGTACGCGGCGGTGCCATAGAGAAGCGCGGCCCTTCCCCAGGAGGGGGAAGAGGTCGGCGCGATGGCCAGCACGCGGCCCTCGTTGTGCTGCCGATCGAGCAAGTCATGATAGGAATGGCGGGGCAGCACGTTTGCGATGGGCTCCGTGGTGATCAGGGGCGCGATCCTCAGGGCGGAGTCCAGGACGGGCGCCAAAAGCAAAACGCCGGCTAGCGCGATCCGGGACCGCGAGCCAAAAAAGCCGGCGCCCAGCAGGGTGTCAGCTCCCAGGCCGGCCAGAAATATGGCGGCAAATTGCGCAAGGAGAAGAATCCGCGATGGCTGGCGGAACAGATTGAAGCCGGGGAAATGGTCGTAAAACGCCCGCACCACGGCCGTGTCGAAGCACAACACAACCATGAACCCCATCCCCAGGGCCAGCAGCAGGGCCGCGCGGCGTTTTTTTCCGAGAAACGCGATGAGCCAAAGCGGCAGCATCCAGCATCCGAAGTAGAAATTATTCTCCCAGAATCCGTCGCGGACGTCACCGCTGGCATTTTGGTCGTGGGGATTGAAAAACGTCAGGAGGTCCGCCGGGACTGGCGAACCCCGCAGCAGGAAATCAAAGGACACCTCGGTGCGCGTGCTCACCGACGCGAATTGGAGGCGGGGCAGCAATGCCGGGGCCGCGAGCATCACCGCCAGCAGCCCGCCGAGCGCCAGGCGGCCGATCGTTCCCCCCTGTTGCCGCCATCCCCCCACTGTCAGCCGCAGCAGGATCCAAAGCACGCAAGCGACCGCCGCGTAATAGAGCTGCTGCATGTCTCCCTGGAGGAGGGTGAGCGCCCCGACCACGGCGACCGCCGCGATTGTCCGCCGCGCCGGCCGTTCCAGGACAAGGTCGCAGGCCCAAAACAGCAGCGGAGTGAGCGCGAACATGCTCATTTTGGGCAGCCACCCGGAATAGATCATGGCGAGGTACCGGTGGCTGAGCATGTACGCCACTCCGCAGATCAGCGCCGTGGCCGGATGGCGGAAATACCGCCGGCTGAAAAGGAACATCGCCACGCCGGCCAGCAGGAAATTCAGCAATATCACCAGATTCGTCGCAATCCCGAGCGGCAGCGCCAGGAAAAGAAGGTCAAACGGAAACAGGTACATGGCCTGCGGATTGGCCAGCGCCGGCATGCCCGCGTTCATCGACGGATTCCACAAGGGAATCCGGCCCTCCGTGCGGATCGCCTCCCGCTCGATGACCTTGGTGCCGAGGTGCTCCGCGATGATGTCCGAATGCTTCGAGTAAACGATGTCGGACGTCGTCCACAGTGGATACAGAAACCCCATCCCGATCAGAACCAGCAAAAGCAGGCTCCGCCGGGTGGTGAGATAGGCTCCAATCGCGTTTGCGGTGGGCATGCTGGGGTCAGGAGGGAACAGGCTTTGGGTAAATCAAGCCTAGCTTGTGACCCGCCGGAGAGCATTCAACACTCATTGCGACCGCCCGCCGTCGCCCGCTGAACGCGGGCTATGGCGCGGCAGTCTTCGCCCGCTGGCGCGATGGCGAAGACTGGTGGAGCGGGTTGCCCCCAACACGCTTATCTTTAGTGCCTGAAAGAAGTTTCACCGCGGAGGCGCGGAGAACGCGGAGAACTGATTTTGGCTCGTTCTCCTGATGTAGATGGAGTTGCGGCTCGGGCGGGCGGTGTCCGGTGAAACCCGTGTGTTTGCCGTGCAGGTTTTCTATAGGCTTCCGCGGAAACCGGTACCCTAAACCGTGGGGGGGTAGGAGGTCGTCAGTTCGAACCTGATCGGGTCCAGTCTCCGCCGCCACGACAGTGGCCAGGAGACTGCCCGGCGTATGCCCGCGTTCAGCGAGCAGGAGACGGGCTGAGAAAAACCAGCGGCTACGCCTGGCAAGCCAGTCAATTCTAAAAACCGCCACCGGAAACCCCGGTGGTGGCTTTTTGCGTCTAACGGCGACAGTCGCAGAATCTTGTGAGAATTCAAGCCGAACCTGACTCGCGACCCGTTGCGACCAGCAATGCCCTAAAACGACCCAAGCGCGTGAGTCCCCGTGTGAGCGTTTTGCCGTGTTGCAATACCGGGCTCGAAATTACCACAATTGAACAACGAAGACCAACATGGGACTCATCGACGATGCGAGAGCCGACGACTATATCGGGAAAATAGTTCTTATCGGCATGACTTATCTCGACCACGAAGAAAAGCTGATCGAGCAAAAGCAGTGGGTCGGCACGATTGCCGCCTTCTCACGAAAGGACGGGATCAAGATTAAACTCCGAGATTCGGGTGAGTTGTTCGGTCTCGCTGTCATCTCCGCACCGTCGCAGATAACCGAGCATCGGTAAGATACGATTTTCCCGCGTCGGTTAGAGAAACTCTGCGGAAGCGCCCGCGCTCCAGCAGGCGCACACCAAGTTCCGCTTCGAGAGCCATTATCTGACGGCTGAGCGGCGGCTGGCTGAGGTGCAGACGCCTGGCCGCGCGGCAGAAAGAAAGCTCTTCCGCTACGGCCACAAAGGAGCGCAAGTATCGAAGATCCATCACGACGGAAACTCGACTTGATACCGAAACAGCTCTCAAGAAACAACCGAAAAGAGCATTAGCGGCGATCGGTGATTAGCCCTAAAATATGGAGACCGTCGTTGAATGGGGAAGCGTTGAATTTCGCCTCGCCAAGACGGCGCGGAGAACAACGACACAAAACGGAAAAGTCAGCTATGAAACA
>Ga0302326_10013883_pt1 | contig 17067 bp, 14 predicted proteins | sample Palsa_T0_3_FD_202264 | JGI IMG/M metagenome (GOLD analysis project Ga0302326, IMG submission 202264) | Peat permafrost microbial communities from Stordalen Mire near Abisko, Sweden - Palsa_T0_3 | ecosystem: Environmental > Terrestrial > Soil > Palsa > Peat permafrost | place: Sweden: Abisko...
TGCTCGCCAGCATTGCCCGTCTCCGCTTCACCGGCATGGCCAGAATAACATGCACCCTCTCCCCGCCCCGGCCGAACAGGACATTTCTACTTTGCAGAGAATAGGACATTTCTACTTTGCCTTGACATGTCTCGATCCGGCGACCCTGGTTCTTGGATCATCGGGCCCGATAAACTTGTTCTTGACACCGGCGCCGCACGGGTGCATAGTGAAGATGGATGGAGATCGAAGTAAGCGTCTCCGTCCGCAGGACCCCGATCTTGCAGGCATGTCGCAAGATGGGGAGTACGTGATACCCCATTGGGGGTAGCCCTACTTGGAAAAGGAGGTTACATAGAACCAGTCCACAAGAAGGGCGGCTACCGGGTTGCTTGGCTGACCCGCCGCTGAGCGATGACGCGCCAAACGCATCTTTGCAATAGGCGCCGCGGTATTTTGCACCGCAGTCAAACAAGCTCCACCGGCTGGATGAAGCATTTTGCAGCAGCATCCGGCGGCCGCCCGCTCCTTATTGTCTTTCGTTTTGTGCCCCTCCCCCCGTTACCCTGTTTACTTCCGCTACACTGAGTGTTCAGGTAAATTCCCAGGCCAACGTGAACGCCGTCGAATTTCAGGGTGTCTCGAAAAGCTATTCGATCTATGACTCGCCGGGCGACCGGTTGAAGGAGTTGCTCTCGTTTAACCGGCTTAAGTGCCACCAGGACTTCTGGGCCCTGCACGATGTCAGCTTCGAAATAGGCCGCGGCGATACATTCTGTATCATCGGTGAGAATGGCTCCGGCAAGAGCACGCTGCTGCAGATGGTGGCCGGCATTTTGCAGCCTACCCGCGGTTCGCTCACGGTCAGCGGGCGCGTTTCGGCCCTGCTGGAGCTCGGCGCCGGATTTAATCCCGAATTCACAGGGCACGACAACGTCTATTTGAACGGTTCCATTCTGGGCCTCAGCACCAGGCAGATTGACCAGCGCTACAAGGATATCGAGGACTTTGCCGAAATCGGCGATTTCATCAATCAGCCGGTGAAGACCTATTCGAGCGGCATGGTGGTGCGGCTCGCGTTTGCCGTAGCCATCAATGTGGACCCGGAAATCCTGCTGGTGGACGAAGCCCTGGCGGTGGGCGATATCTACTTCCGCCAGCGCTGCATGCGCAAGGTGCACGAATTGCGCGCGCGCGGCATCACGATTCTGTTCGTTTCCCACGCCATTGCCGATGTGAAGGCCATCGGCGATCGGGCCATGTGGCTGGAGCACGGCCGCATGCGGGAGATCGGCGAAACGGACCTTGTGGTGGCCAAGTATCTGGCGGCTATGGTGGAAAAGGACTCGGCGTACCTGATGCTGAAAGGCTCGCCGGAGCGTGCTTCCACGGGGCCGCCGGTGAGCGCTCCGGAAGTCGTCGAGCACATTCCGAACATCGACCACCGCTATGGCGACGGCCGCGCGGAAGTGTTGGGAATCGCCGTGGTGGACGCGCAAGGCGATCCCGTGCACCTTCTGGAGCCCTCGCAGCGCATCACGGTGCGCATCAGCGTGCGCGCTCGCGGCGAAGTATCGCAGCCCATCGTGGGATTCATGATGCGCAACCATTTGGGCATCGACTTCTCGGGCACCAATACCGCGCGCGAAGGTTACGATCTGCCCGCCATGATGCCGGACGATGTCTATACGGTGGACTTTCATCTGGAGATGCCCGAGTTGTATCCGGCGTCGTTTTCTTTTTCGCCGGCGATCGCCGATGGCACCTTACTGGGCTACCAGATGTGCGACTGGATCGACAATGCGGTCGCGCTGCAGATGGGCCATTCTCCGGGCGAGATTTACGGATTTCTGCGCCTGCCGTGCCGCGTGGAAGTGAACGCGCGGCTCGCGCCCATCCTGATCGCGGAGCACCGTGTTGGGTGAAACCACAGTTAAGGCCATGCAGGTTGAATTCACCGGCGAGCGCGTGATCCCTGGCCGAGTGGATACCGACCTGCTGAACGAACACGTAGCGCGCTACGCCTTCGCGGCGCGGCTGGCTCGCGGCAAACGGGTATTGGACGCCGGCTGCGGCGCGGGCTACGGCGCGGCGGAACTGGCGGAAACGGCGCTATCCGTAGTGGGCGTCGATGTCGCCGCCGAAGCCGTGGCTTACGCGCGCGAACATTACCGGCACCAGTATCTCGAATTCGAACAGGCTTCCTGTACCGCGTTGCCGCACGCCGATGCGGCTTTCGACCTGGTGGTGGCTTTCGAGGTGATCGAGCACCTGCCCGGCTGGCGGGACTTCCTGCTGGAGGTGCGGCGCGTGCTGGCGCCCACCGGACAGTTCATCGTCTCCACGCCCAACAGGCTCTACTACGCGGAATCGCGCAGCCAGGCGGGGGCCAATCCGTTTCACGCACACGAGTTCGAATTCGATGAGTTCCGGACCGAGCTCTCGGCCATTTTCCAGCATATTTCGCTATTCCTGGAGAACCACGTGGAGGGCGTTGCATTCCGTCCCGTTCAGGAGGGCGCCGCGGGAGGGGCGGGCGCGACCACCGAAGTCCGCGTGGATGGCGGAGAAACGCTGCCCGCGGAATCGCACTTCTTCGTGGCCGTCTGCGCGCACCGCCCGCAAACCGGCAATCCCACGTTCGTTTATGTTCCCAGCGCGGCGAACGTGCTGCGCGAGCGGGAGACGCACATCGCCCTGCTCGAGGGCGAGCTGCGGCGGAAGGACGATTGGCTGGCGGAAGCCCAGCGCGATCTGGCGGAGTGGGAACGGGAGCACCGCAAGCTGACGGAGGCACTGGAGGAGAGCAACCGCTGGGCTCGGCGGCTGGACCACGAGTTGGCCGCCAGCGGCGCGCGCATTCAGGAGTTGCAGGAGGAACTGGCTGCCGGGCAGGCCGCCGCGCAGGCTAAGATCGCGGAGCTGGATCGGGAAAACCGCACGAAGACCGAATGGGCACAGCAGTTGGACGCCCAGTTGGCGCAGTGTGTCGAATATCTGCACCAGACTGAGAAGACCGTGGAAGAGCGCACACGCTGGGCGCAGCGGCTCGACACCGAGGTGGCGCAGCTCCGCCGCAAGCTGACCCAGTTGGAGGCTTCGCGTTGGATGCGTCTGGGCCGCCGCGTCGGGTTTGCCCCCGGCCCCGATCCGCAATGAAATCGTTCTTCCTCCTGCTCCTCTCCCCGTTCATGTGGCTTGCGTCTGTCCTGTCCCTGGCTCTAACCGACCTCTTGTGGCGCCTGTGTGGGGCGGGCTCTAAGCCTGCGGCGGCCTCTCAGGTCGCCCAGCTCCCGGCGACTGCCAGCGTTGTAATCCCCAACTGGAATGGGCGCGACTTGCTGGAACGGTATCTGCCGCCGGTAATTGCCGCGCTGGCCGGCAATTTGGAAAACGAAATCATCGTGGTCGACAATGGCTCGTCGGATGGCAGCGCCGAGTTCGTGCGGCAGGCGTTTCCGGACGTGAAGGTGTTGGCGCTCGACCGCAATCTCGGTTTCGGCGGCGGCTCGAATGCCGGATTCCGCGCCGCCAGAAACGACATCGTAGTGCTGTTGAACAGCGACATGCAGGTGTCGCCGGATTTTCTGCCGCCGCTGGTCGAAAGCTTTCGCGACGAACGCGTGTTCGCGGTCTCCTGCCAGATCTTCTTTCGCGACCCAGCCAAGCTGCGCGAGGAAACGGGGCTGACCCAAGGCTGGTGGCAGGATGGCGGCCTTAAGGTGCGGCATCGCATCGATCCGGCTATTGACGATTTGTTCCCGTGCTTCTACGGCGGCGGTGGATCCTGCGCCTTTGACCGGCGAAAGTTTCTGGAGCTGGGCGGCTTCGACGAACTGCTGGCGCCCTTCTACCTCGAAGACACCGACCTGGGTTATATGGCTTGGAAGCGCGGGTGGAAGGTGCTGTATCAGCCGCGCAGTATCGTGTATCACGAACACCGCGGCACCATCGGCAAGCGGTTCAGCGAAGCGCAAATACAGGCGGTGCTGAAGAAGAATTACCTGCTGTTCTGCTGGAAGAATATCCACGATTGGCGGCGTCTGGCGGCCCATTTCATTTTCAGTTATGGCGGCGCGCTGGTGAGCCTGGTATCCGGCGACGCGCCGGGCCGGGCCAATCTGGACGGCTGGTGGCGCGCGTTCCGGCAGCTTCCCGCCGCCATGCGATCGCGCTGGCGGGCGCGGGGGCTGGCGGTAGTGGACGATACGGAAGCGTTCCGCAGACCGCTGGGCGGATATTTTAGGGACCGGTTTCGGGATGACAAGCTAGATCAAGCCTGTCCGGCCTTGCGCGTACTGTTCGTATCGCCTTATCCGATATGCCCGCCCGTACATGGCGGCGGCGTCTTCATGTATCAAACCTTGCGGGAACTGGCCAAGCTCTCGACGGTGCACGTGGTGACCATGTTGGACGATCCGTCGCAGGCATCCGCGCAGGAAGAGTTGCGGGGTTTCTGCGCGTCGGCCGAATTCGTGGTGCGGCCGCCCACGCCCGCAAGCCTGGGCTCCATGCGGCCGCATGCAGTCTCCGAGTTCGCCAACGAAGATCTGGACTGGCTGATTCACCGCCAGATCTATCTGCACCGGATCGACGTGGTGCAGCTTGAATACACTCCGCTGGGCCAATACGCGCACGCATATCGGCGCATCCCCACCATCCTGTTCGAGCACGATATCTATTTCCAATCCATCGCGCGCGGACTCGCCTACATGCCCGGAGCGCTGGCCCGCGTCAAGGCGCGCTACGAGTATCTGCGGGCCCTGCGCTACGAGTTGGGCATGCTGCCGCGCTGCGACCGCGTGCAGGTTTGTACGCGGGAAAACGGCGATTATCTGGCCGGTTTTCTGCCGCGCATTCGCGGCCGTCTGCAAGCGGGTCTGCGGGCGGGGATCGACACCGCGCGCTACGATTTCGCGCCCGGCGGGCGGGAGCCGTTCACCATGCTGTTCCTGGGAAGCTTCCGGCACCCTCCCAACATCGTGGCGCTGGATTGGTTCGTGCACGAAGTGCTGCCGCGCATCACCGCTCGTCAGCAGCAGACGCGCCGGCCGGAAGCCAGGCTGGTGGTGGTGGGATCGGACGCGCCGCAGCGGCACCCATACGCCGATCGCGCGCCGGCGGTTGAAATTCGCGGATTCGTGGAAGACATTCTCGAGCCGCTATCCCGCTATACGGTGTTCGTGTGTCCTGTGCGGAACGGCTCGGGCGTGCGTGTCAAACTGCTGGAAGCCTTCGCCAGCGGTATTCCGGTGGTCTCGACCAGGATTGGCGCGGAGGGCCTGGCACGGCAGGACGGCGAATTCTGTTTGCTTGCAGACCAGCCGGAAGAATTCGCGGAAAAAGTGCTGCGGGTTTTCGACGACCCGCCCCTGGCCGCGGAGATGGCCGCGCGCGCGCGTACCGAGGTCGTTGCAAAGTGGGACATGGCCGCCATCACCGCGCGGCTGGTGGAAAGTTATAGGGACGCCGTGCGCGAAAAGAATCCTACTTCGTCTTCGGCGAGAGGTCCTCTTTGAGCAGTTTCACAACGCGCACGGCGGTGCGGTCCAATTCTTGCGGACTGGAGTTCTTGGGCTTTTCGAAGGCCGACCACAGCACCTGGCGGGACTTCACGTCCACCAGGAAGATGGTCCCGCGGCCTCGGCCCGAGACACCCATGGAGCCGGCTTTGTCGGCCTTGTTGACGGTTTCGTCCATTAGCGACGGCCGGGACGGAAGCGCCCCTGGAACTTCAGCCTTCTCCTTGGCGGCAGCTTCTTTGGCGGCCTCTTTTTTCTTTGCTGCCTCCACGGCTTCCGGATCGGGCGGCGGCGGATACAAGTCCTTTAACTTGTCCTCCAACGTAGCGCCTACCTGGTCGGTGAGGACAATATCCGCCTTCGCGGGGTCGGTGACGACTTGCAGCACATGCATGCGCGTGAGGCGATTGGCGATGAACTGGTCGAGGCCGCGGCCCATGGGCATCAGATACACCGTGCGGCCCCCGGTGAGTTCGGCCGCGGCAGCCCCGCTAAGGCAACAGCCAAGGCAGCAGAGTAACGATACGGCCCATTTCATGTTATTTGCCATCATAACAATATTACGCTTCCGCGGATAGATAAAGACGAAGCAGCAAGTTCCCAGCCGACGGCATCATGTATAAAGGCGACACCATCACGGTCATCATCCCTTGCCTGAATGAGGAGCAAGGGATCGAGCGCGTGCTGCGCAGCATGCCGGATTTTGTCGACCAGGTCATCGTTGTCGATAACGCATCCACGGATCGTACTTCGCTGGTGGCGGCGTCGCTCGGCGCGCAAGTGATCCGCGAAGATGTACGAGGCTACGGCCGCAGTTACAAGCGCGGATTTGCCGACGCTACCGGCGATGTCATCGTGACGCTGGATGGCGATCATAGTTATCCGGCGGACGCGCTCTCCTATCTGCTGGAGGCATTCCGGCACTTTGAGGTCGACTTCCTGAATGCTTCGCGCTTTCCCGTCCGCGACCGGCAGTCCATGAGCCTCAAGCATCATTTCGGCAACCTGATGCTTTCGCTGGCCATGTCCGTCTTGTACTTCCGCTGGGTGCGCGACTCGCAATCCGGCATGTGGGTGTTCCGGCGATCCATCCTGAAGGACATGCACCTCGAAGCGGATGGCATGGCGTTCTCAGAGGAGATCAAGATCGAAGCTTTGAAGAACCCGCGGGTGCGGTTCGGCGAGATCTCCATCATGTATACTTCGCGGATCGGCGAGAAGAAACTGAACCCCTGGCGGGACGGCCTGCAGAACCTGCTGTTTCTGGTCAAGAAGCGGCTCCCACGGCGCAAGACATGAGCGGCGGCGATGTGACGGTAATTGTGCCGGTGTGGAACCGGCGCGAGCTGCTGGAACGCTTATTGTGCAGTTTGCGCGCGCAGACGAAGGCGGCCGCCGAAGTTCTGGTGGTGGACGATGGCTCGCAGGACGGCTCGCCGGAAATTGCGGAGTGTATGGGCGCGAGAGCCATTCGCATGGGCACGCGCGGCGGCTTTGCGCGGGCCGTAAACAGGGGGATTCGGGAGAGCCGGACGCCGCTATTGGCCATCCTGAACAACGACGTCGAACTGGCGCCGGACTGGCTGGAGAAGCTATTGGCTGGCCTGGGATTGGGGGCCTGGTTTACCGCCGGCAGGATTTTGCAGTCCGCCGATCGCGGCCGTATTGACGCCACTTATGACGCGCTCTGCCGCGGGGGCACGGCGTGGCGCGTGGGACACGGATGCCTCGACGGGCCCCTGTTTCGCGAAGCGCGCTCGATCCGGTCCGCGCCCTTCACCGCGGCCCTGTTTCGCGCCGAGTTGTTCGACAAAGCCGGGCTGCTCGACGAGCGGTTCGAATCGTATCTGGAGGATGTAGACTTCGGCATGCGTTGCGCGCTGGCCGGGTGCGCGGGGCGCTACGTGCCGGAGGCCGTCGCCTGGCACCGGGGCAGCGCCACTTTGGGCCCCTGGCACGCTGAAACTACGCGGCGCATCGCGCGGAACCAGGTGTTTCTCATCGCCAAGTATTATCGGGGAAGCCTACTGCGCTACTGGTGGCCTATCGCGGTGGCGCAAGGGTTGTGGGGGCTGGTGGCTCTCGGTCACGGGAGGGGCTGGGCGTGCCTGCGCGGTAAGGTTGAAGGGTTGCGCCGGTTTGCTGAGTTTGCCGCGGTGGGGCAGGCGACGCCTGCCGGATGTGCTCTTCCCGATATCCTGGCTGAAGGCGAGCTGGAAATTCGCCGGGTGCACCGGGAATCGGGGCAGGATCTGTACTGGACTTTGTATTTCCTGCTTACCGCGGGTGGGGCAAAGTGACACATGTGTGAGGCGGGCATTGTGATTGTGACCCACGAATCGGAGGGCGAGATCGGCGCGTGCCTGGATCGGGCGCAGCCCACCGGCGCCGAGATTGTAGTGGTGGATAATGCCTCAACAGACCGGACTTGCCAGGAAGTCACCCGGCGCGGGGTACGGCTGATCGCAAATCCGGACAACCGCGGATTTGCGGCAGCGGTAAACCAGGGCATACGGGCGCTGGATGCGCCTTTAGTGCTATTATTGAACCCCGACGCGTGTCTGGAAACATCGCTCGACGCATTGGTGGAGTGCTGCCGCTCCCAGGGGGTGGCAGGCGCGGGGGGCAAGCTGGTGGGCGCTACGGGACTCCCGCAGGCCGGTTTCGCGGTACGCAGCCTGCCTTCGCCGGCCGCCTTGATTTGTGAAGTTTTGCTCATCAATCGAGCGTGGCCGGGTAACCCAGTTAATTGGCACTACCGTTGCTTGGGTTTTGACTTCTCCACGCCGGGTGACGTGGAACAGCCGGCGGGCGCCTTCCTGATGGTCCGCCGGGACGTGTGGCAGGAATTGAACGGCTTTGACGAACGGTTCCACCCGCTTTGGTTCGAGGACGTGGATTTCTGCTGGAGAGCACGGCAAAAAGGCTACCGGATGCGCTACACCCCGGACGCTGTAGCTAAACATACGGGCGGACATTCCCTGGCGAAAATTTCGCTGGAGAAGCGGCAACTTTATTGGTATTGTAGTTTACTAGGGTTCGCAGCCAAGCATTATCGCTGCAGTACGACTAGAATAGTTTGTGCGGCTGTTTTCCTCGGCTCCATACCCAGGATGCTGCTGGGGGTGGCGGCATTTCGAAGCTTGGCGTCCATCGCAGTATATATTAGAGTGATGGCGCTGGCCGGCAGAACATTCATGCGGCCAGCCGGCTGAGTAGTGTTGTTGTTTTTTCCAGCGGGCACCAGGCCAGCATGGGTGAACGGATTTACCAGTGATCGGCATTAATTCAGGTTCGAGTTCATGTCCCATAACGACTTCGTATCCGTCACGATCGTAACTTATAATAGCGGCCGTTTTATCAAGAGATGCCTGGAATCGGTGCTCGAACAGCGGTATCCGGCTAGGGAAGTTATCGTCGTTGACAACGCCTCGACCGACGGCACCATCGACATCCTGGAACAGTTCGAAGACCGCTGCCAGATCATCTACAACGAGGAAAACGCCGGGTTCGCCGCCGCGCAGAACCAAGCCATGGGGCTGGCTAACGGCCACTGGGTGATGACCCTGAACCCGGATGTGCTGCTGCTGCCGAATTTCATTCAGTCGCTGGTGGATGCGGGCAACTTCGATCCGAACATCGGCACGGTGTGCGGCAAGCTGCTGACGATGTCGTCCACCTTCGAGATTCCCGCCAAGCCGGTAGTGGACTCCACCGGCATCTACTTCAACCCCATGCTGCGGCACCTCGACCGGGGCAGCCAGGAAGTCGACAACGGCCACTATCTGCAATATGAATTTGTGTTCGGCGCCACTGCCGCGGCGGCCCTTTACCGGCGCGAGATGATCGACGATATCTCGCTCGACGGAGAGTTCTTCGACTCCGACTTTTTCGTTTACCGGGAAGACGCCGATGTGGCCTGGCGGGCGCAGTTGCTGGGCTGGAAATGCATTTACGTGCCTTACGCCCGGGGCTATCACGTGCGCAAGGTGCTGCCGGGAAATCGCGGCGCTCTGCCGCCCGAGATCAACATGCACTCGGTGAAGAACCGGTTCCTGATGCGGATCAAGAACATCTCTCCGGACCTGTACCGGCGCAACATATTCTCGATCACGCTGCGGGACATCACCGTGGTGTTGTGCTGCCTGATGTGGGAGCATTCGTCCCTGAGGGCGTTCTGGTTCCTGGCGCTGAACTGGCGGCGGGTGATGGCCAAACGCGCGGAGATCCAGAGCCGGCGCCGCGTGGACCATGCTTACATCGCCAGTTGGTTCAAATACGCCCCGGTGAGCGTGAAGGCTCCCAAGAAAGCGCCGCGGCTGCTGTCGCGCTCGGCGGCCAAGACGTAGTTTGCTAGAACCCGGAACCCAGGGCCCACCCTCTACCCGCGCGTTGCGCATCGCCATCCTCGGTACGCGCGGCATTCCCGCCAACTACGGCGGATTCGAGACTTTCGCAGAAGAACTTTCGGTAAGGCTGGCCGCCCGCGGACACGATGTTACCGTGTACTGCCGCAGCGGAACAGTGCCGCGCTCTACATATCGTGGCGTGCGCTTGCGGTTTCTCTCAACCATTCACCAAAAATACTTCGACACCATCGCGCATACGTTCGTCTCCACAGTGGACCTGCTGGCGCACCGCGCAGATGTAGCGCTTTATTGCAATGGCGCCAACGCGGTTTTCACCTGCCTTCCCCGGCTGTTCGGAGTGCCGGTGGCGCTGAACGTGGACGGCCTGGAGCGCAAACGCAAGAAGTGGAACCGCGCGGCCAAAGCCTGGTATCTGGCTTCGGAGTGGCTGGCCACGTTTTTTCCGAGCGAGGTGGTGAGCGACGCGCGGGCCATCCAGGAGTATTACATGCAGCGCTACGGCAAGCGCACCACCTTCATTCCGTATGGCGCGGAGACCGGCAAGGTGGAATCCACGGCGGCCCTGGAGGAGTTGGGTCTGGAACCCCGGCGCTACTTCCTGTATGTGAGCCGCATGGAGCCGGAGAACCATGCGCTGGACGTGCGGCAGGCATTCGAACGCGTGCGCACGGATATGAAGCTGGCGCTGATCGGCGATGCGCCCTACGCGCGCGATTATATCCGGCAGGTGCGGGAAACGCGGGATCCGCGCATCGTCATTCCGGGCGCGATTTATGGGCGGGGCTACCATGAGCTGGACGCGCACTGTTTCGCTTACATCCATGCGACAGACGTGGGCGGCACGCATCCCGCGTTGATCGAAGCCATGGGACGCGGCGCGCTGGTGCTCTACCGCGACAACGCCGAGAATGCAGAAGTCGCGGGCGATGCCGGCATTCCGTTCGGGGACGATCTGGCGGAGAAGCTCGAACAGACGCTGGCGATGAGCGAGGCGGACCGGGAGGCGCTGCGCCGCCGCGCGCGCGAACGCGTGGAGCGGCACTACTGCTGGGATGCCGTGGCCACGGCTTACGAAAATCTGTTCCAGTCGATAATAAGATGATGCCGCCGCCCTTTCGTTCATACGTGCTGGTTTCGCTCGATCGGATCGCGCGCAACTACCGCAATGTGTGCGCAGCCGTGGGCAAGGGCGTGGAGGTGATGGCGGTGGTGAAGGCGGACGCTTACGGGCACGGCGCGCTGGCGGTTTCACGTACCCTGGTGAGCGAAGGCGCGAAATGGCTGGCGGTCAGTTCGGTGGACGAAGGCATGGCGCTGCGGGCGGCGGGGATTCCGGCGCGGATCCTGGTAATGGCCGGATTTCTGCCGCAGGAGCGGGAAGCGCTGGTGGAGTACGATCTCACGCCCACGGCGCACTCGCTGGAGGACATCGCGGAACTTGACCGCTTAGCAGAACGTGCGGCGGGCAGCGGGCGGCCGCTGGCCTTTCATTTGAAGATCGATAGCGGCATGGGAAGGATGGGCACGCGCGCCGAGCCGGAGGAAATCGTGGCGGCGCTGAGCGCACTACGGCATGCGCGCATCGAAGGCCTGATGACGCATTTCGCCTCGGCGGCGGATTTCACTTCGCCACAAACGGACTTGCAATTGACCCGATTCCGCGCGTGCCTGGAGGCCCTGCGCGAGGCCGGCATCGGTATCGATTGCGTCCACACATCCAGCACCAATGCGATCGGCTACGCGCGCCGCGATGCGTGGCACAACATGGTGCGGGCGGGGCACGCGCTTTACGGTTATGTCTCGCCGGCGCGCGGCGAAGGGCTGGAGCAGATCCTGGACGTACAGCCGGCGCTCACCTGGAAGGCCAAGATTTTAGCCATCAAGGATATTCCGGAGGGCGCGCTGGTGGGCTATGGCGGCACGTTCCGCGCACCGGCCGCGATGCGCATCGCGATACTGGGCGCGGGCTATGCTGACGGCGTGTTCCATCGCCTCTCGAATCGCGGCAAGGCGATCGCGGGCGGACAACTGGTGCCGATTGTGGGCACCGTCTCGATGGACCTGACCACCATCGACGTGAGCCGCGCCACGGAGTTGAAACCTGGCGACGACGTGACGCTGTTGGGAAGCGAGGGCGGCGCACGGCTGGATGCGCAGCAGATCGCGCGGGTGGCGGGCACGATTTCCTACAATATTCTTTCGAGCATCAGCGCACGCGTGCGGCGCGTTTACGTTTAGCTCGGTGTCCCGATGAGTCGGGACACGGCACGCCGCGGGCGTGCGCCACGCAGTTACTTCCCTACAACGACAATCGAGAACGAATCCGGCAGCATCTGGCCGCGGCGTTGTCCGGGCGGAGGCGGCGTGAATTCCCCGGTGATCGAAAAAACCTGATTCGTTTTGGTATCCACCGTCATGGTCCGGGCGCCTGGCCTGGTTTTTACGTTTTGTTCCACTTCGAAGCTGGTTGGACTGTTCTCCTTAATCACCGTCAGCGTACCGTCGCCCTGGGAACTAAATGCCTCCATGGTATGCGGATTGAATCCGGCGCCGTCCACTCCCTGGCCGATGGGCAGGGTCGTAATGATTTTGCCGTCCTCGGCATTCAGGATCACCATGGTGGCCGGTTCGTGGCACGCGGCAAACAGGATATGATGCTTTTCGTCCAGCGCCAGTCCGCCCGGGCCGCCGCCTTTGCCGGCCAGATCGTAGTGCGCCATTACCTTGAGGGTCTTGGCGTCTACGGCGGCAATGTTGTCCTTGTCTTCGATGTCGACCCACACATGGCCCTTGCCGTCGCTAACGGCCTGCTCCGGCGCCCCGCCCAGATCGACTGTGCCGGCAGTGGATCCATCCTTCGCATCGATTACAGTAGCGTTCGGCGCGCGGTGGCTGAAAACCCAGACGCGGCTGTTGAACGGATCGAAGAGAATGCCATCCGGGCCGCCCTCCACGTCGATGGTCTTGATGATGGCCAGCGTCTTGGTATCCCACATCACTACCGGTTTACTGGTGGCGAAGCCGTGATGCGACTTAGGGTCGACTGCCACGCCGCGCGCGTTGGCATTCGGTATTTCGCCCACCGGGGCCAGCGAATCCAGATCGAACACCGTGATTCGGGCGCCGGTAACTCCCGGCCGCGGGATGTACAACCGCCGCCCGTCGACGTCCGCGTAGACGTAGTCGAAACCGCCGACGCCGCCGACCTTGACCGTCCTCACCACTTTGTAAGGACCGGCGCCCGGCGTCTGTTGCGCCAACGCGGCCAGCGCCAACGCCGCGATTCCGATGGCAAGCCCCAAGCGGGACTGTTGCATAAGTGGGCCTCCAGAGCCCTCTCGAAACGTTATCACAACATGATCACAACGCGCTTCAGGCGCGGAGTCCGCGGCCGCCGGAGCGGCCGTAGCGATTCAACAGGTACGCGCAGGTCTGCAAAAATGCCGCGAACGCGAACCACACCTGCCAGTGCGAGAACAGGCCCTGACGGATGGCAAAGTCGCTGGCCCAGTGGGGGTCTTCGGCCAGGCGCCAAAGGGCGAGGGCCGCGGCCATCACCGAGCCGGGCGTGAGAAACGACGCAAACGCCATAGCCAACTGCTTGTTCGTGCGCCGTTTGCGCCGCACCTTCGGGCCCTTTGCAAAGCGGATGCGGACCACCATCTTGTATACCACTTTATCAGCAATTGCGCTAAATTAGGCTCTTCGGAAAAGAGGCAATTATTATGATGCATCGATTGAAGGCCGCGGTTTTCGGCACGGGCTTCGTAGGACGCGTACACCTGGAAGGCATTCGCCGGCTAGGCTTCGTACAGGTGTACGCCATCGGCGAAAGCCAGAAGGAGAAGGCCCGCCAGCTAGGCGAAGAGTTTCACGTAGACAAGACCGCCAGCGACTATCACCAGATTCTGGACGATCCCGAGGTGGATGTGGTCCACGTGTGCACGCCGAACGCGCTGCACTTCCCGATGGTGACGGATGCGCTGAACGCGGGCAAGCACGTGATCTGCGAGAAGCCGCTGTCCACTTCGGTGGAGAATGCACGGAAGCTGGTTACGCTGGCCCAGGAAAAGAACCTGCGCAACTGCACGTTCCACAACCTGCGCTTCTATCCCTTGGTGCAGCAGATGCGTCGCATGCGCGAGGCGGGTGAGTTGGGCGAAATCCTGATAGTGCAAGGCTCCTATTCGCAAGATTGGCTGCTGTACGATACGGATTATAACTGGCGCATCGAATCGCTGCGCAACGGCCCGTCGCGCTGCATGGCCGATATCGGCTCGCACTGGTGCGATATGGCCGAGCACGTCACAGGCCAGCGCATCACGTCGGTGTGCGCGGATCTGCAGACGTTCCATAAGACCCGCAAGCGGCCCAAGAAATCCATCGAGACTTTCGCGGGAAAGACGCTGAACCCGGAAGACTATGACGAGGTGCCCATCGATACCGAAGATTTCGGCGCGGTGCTATTTCGCATGGGCGATCGTACGCGGGGCGCCTTCACCGCCGGCCAGGTGAACGCCGGACGTAAGAACGGCCTGAGCATGGAGATCTACGGCAGTAAGGCATCGGTGGCGTGGAATCAGGAGCGGCCCGACGAACTGTGGATCGGCCACCGCAATACGCCCAACCAGATTATCATCAAGGATCCCTCGCTGTTGCTACCGGCCGCGCGTCCCTACGCCGACTTGCCGGGCGGCCACAGCGAAGGCTACGACGATACGTTCAAGCAGGTGTTTCGGCGATTTTACCGCTCGGTGGAAGACGCTTCGGTGCCCATTGAGTATCCGCAATTCGTGGACGGGCTGCGGCAATTGCAGATCCTGGATGCCGAGCTATCGAGCAGTGCCGCGCGGGCTTGGGTGGATGTGCCCGCGGCGTGATGGCTCACGGCGGACGCGCGTTGGCGGCCTACGAGGCCGCCGCAGGCTGCGAGCCAGGCTGCGAGCCTGCCTCACTAGGCGTGCAGGAAATCGAAGTCACAGCCCTGGTTGGCCTGCGTGACGTGTTCCAGGAACAGGCGGCCGTAGCCGCGGCCATAATGGGGGGGCGCGGGACGGAAGCCGGCCAAGCGCCGTTCTATTTCCTCGGCGGGCACCTGCAACTCGATGCTGCGGCCGGGCACATCCAGCGCGATCTCGTCTCCGGTGCGTACCGCCGCCAGCGGGCCGCCGACGGCGGATTCGGGCGCCACGTGGAGCACCACCGTACCGTAGCTGGTGCCGCTCATGCGCGCGTCGCTGATACGCAGGAGGTCGCCGATACCGCGTTCGAGCAGCACGCGCGGTATCGGGATGTGTCCCCATTCGGGCATGCCGGGCGCGCCTTTGGGTCCGCAGCTGCGCATCACGAGCACCGTGGAGGCGTCCACCGGCAGATCGGCCGAATCGATTTGGGCGCGCATCTGCTGGTAATTCTCGAAGACGTAAGCCTTGCCGCGATGCTGCAGAAGCTGAGGCGAGGCGGCGGTTTGTTTGACGACCGCGCCATCGGGCGCCAGATTGCCAAACAGAACGACGGTTCCGCCTTCGGGATGGAGCGGCGCGGCGGCTGTACGGATCACCTCGCGGCGGAAACATTCGGCACCTCCCACGTTCTCGCGGATTGTTTTGCCGGTGACGGTCAGGGCATCGCCATGGAGCAGATGGAGGATCTCCTTCATGGCCGCGGGCAGCCCACCGGCGGAGAAGAAATCCTCCATCAGATACTCGCCGGACGGCTTGATATTGGCGATGTAGGGAGTGCGGCGCGAGATGCGGTCGAATTCGGCGAGGGGCAGGTCGATGCCGAGGCGGCCGGCGATGGCGACCAGGTGGATGACGGCGTTGGTGGATCCGCCGATCGCCATGTCGACAGTGATGGCGTTTTCGAGGGCCGCGCGGGTCATGATGCGCGACGGACGCAGGTCTTCGTGCACAATTTCGACGATACGGCGTCCGCTCATCTCGGCCATGGCGAGGCGGCGCGAATCCGGCGCGGGGATGCTGGCGCAACCGGGCAGAGTCATGCCGAGCGCCTCGGCGAGGCTGGTCATGGTGGAAGCGGTGCCCATCACGGTGCAGTGGCCAGCGCTGCGCGCGATGCATCCTTCGATTTCGCACCACTCTTCTTCGGTGATCCGGCCGGCGCGGAAGAGATCGAAGAGCTTGCGGCCGTCGGTGCCGGAGCCGAGGGACTGGCCGCGCCATTCGCCGGCGAGCATGGGACCGCCGGGCACCATGATGGCCGGGATGTCCGCGCTGGCTGCGCCCATCAGCTGGGCAGGGGTGGTTTTGTCGCAGCCGCATAGGAGCACGACGCCATCGAGCGGGTTGGCGCGGATGGATTCTTCGACGTCCATGGCCATTAGGTTGCGATAAAGCATGGTGGTGGGCCGCATGAACATTTCGCCCAGCGAGATGGTGGGGAACTCCAGCGGAAAGCCGCCGGCCGCCCATACGCCGCGTTTCACGGCCTCGGCGACCGTGCGCAAGTGGACATTGCAGTTATTCAGCTCACTCCAGGAGTTGCAGATACCGATGACCGGCTTGTTTTGGAATACGTCGGCGGTGAAGCCTTCCGAGCGCAGCCAGGCGCGGCGCGCGAAGCCGTAGTAAGCGGGGTCGGCGAACCATTCCTGGCTGCGCAGTTTTTTGTTGGTGGTGGACATTGAGGTTTATTACAGCACGGTGGCAGAGGTGGTCCGGCGCGCTTTTGCCGTCCCCAAAAGTTCCGATTGAGTGCTTCGCGCTTTGACGAAGCGCCACGTGTCAAGCGGGCGCGTCGACCAGGCTGTCACCCCTGCATTTTCGCAGCGGACTTTAGCAACATGCCGGACCCAATGTTTACAGGCCTTTCGGCGATGTTGCAAAACTCACCCTTTGTGAAACAGCAACGTTGTTTCCGGGTCGCCCGTGGTTCGCTCGGAATCCATACTGGAGAGCGGACCTCGGTGTACGACGTGGTTGGCCCTAACCGTCGGGGCACCGGGACGTATTAGTTTGTAAACATGCGCCTGCTCCTCTTTCTCGCCGTCCCGCTATTCGCCCAGACACCTTGTGCCGAGATGGCGCGCCTGCGTAACGTCACCACCGCAACACAAACTGCAACTTACTGTCGGGTTTCCATCGCTCTCCGGCCGTCGGCCGACTCTGAAATTAAGTCCGAAGTCTGGCTGCCGGCGGCCTCCGTTTGGAACGGCAAACTCCTCATGGAAGGCG
>Ga0302326_10013890_pt1 | contig 17065 bp, 14 predicted proteins | sample Palsa_T0_3_FD_202264 | JGI IMG/M metagenome (GOLD analysis project Ga0302326, IMG submission 202264) | Peat permafrost microbial communities from Stordalen Mire near Abisko, Sweden - Palsa_T0_3 | ecosystem: Environmental > Terrestrial > Soil > Palsa > Peat permafrost | place: Sweden: Abisko...
CGCTTGCGTCGCGATCTGGTCGCGGGGGAAATACATCTCAAACGACCTGGACTTTATTGAGGAAGGCCCGGTGCCTCGGCGAAAAATTCGCGACGTGATGAAGCGGCTTGGGTTCACGGAGAAAGGCCGCCATTTCGTACACCCAGCGACCAGGTTCTTTGTCGAATTTCCGACCGGGCCGCTGATGGTCGGCAACCAGCGCATCGAGATCGTGGCCGAACGGAAAACCATCGCGGGAACCCTGCGCCTGATTTCTCCGACCGACTGCGTCAAGGACAGGCTTGCCGCATTCTTCCACTGGAACGACCGGCAATCGCTGGAACAGGCGTTGCTGGTGGCGCAAGCTCAACGTGTCGATTTGAAAAGCGTCCGGGCATGGTCGATATCTGAAGGAAACGAGGAAAAGTTCGGCGTTTTCAAGCAACGACTCTCCGGCCTATCCCACCGCTAAATCCGCATCGCTCGTGGTATCCGCCATCCACCACAAAACCATCAGCGGCGACATTCGGCCGACCAGAATGATGGCGCTGTACGCGAAAAATAAACCCTTCTCGTCCAACAGAGGAGAAGCGGTCAATCCCACGTTGCTGAGGGCGCTGAGGGCGTTGAAGAGAATGTTGTCGGCCGGCTCGCTGCCGGAAACATAAGCCAGGAGCAGAACGGCCGCCAGGGCGAGGCCGAGATAGACGGCCAGCCAGACAAAGGCGATGGCGAAGGATCGGCCGGGAGTTTCGCCGCGAAGGAGCTTTCGCGTTCCGCGGCAGAGTTCGACCAGCGTGGTGGCTTTCAGTCCGCTGCCGGTTCCGGCCGAGTTGGCGCCGATCATCATCAGCACGACCATCAACCATCGGGCCGGCTGTGTGACATCCGACATCGGGATGATACCCATGCCGCCGGTGCGAGATTCGACCGTCAGAGCGGAACTTGACGGGAGTTGGGATTTGAATTCATCCCAGGTAAAAAAACCGCGGCCGGCCTGGTTCAGGAGAAGGATGAATATGAGGCCGATCACATAAATCCATGCGGAAGAGACGATGACCGATTTGGAGTGGGTGGAGAGTTTGGCCCGCAAAACGATCGTGCGATAAACCTCCATCAAGACAGGAAGCCCAAGGCCGCCGAGGATCGTCAGGGGAAGAACGACCGCGTGGATGAGAAACGGCCTGGGTACATCGGCGATGTACAGCCCGCAATTGCCAAAGCTGCTGGCGGCGAGAAAGAGGGCCTGAAAAGGGGAGCGATCCGAGTCCCACAGCAGTGAAGTGCCGATCAAAAGTACGGCGGCCTGGGCGATGAAAGCGGCCCGGATTAAATGGCCATCGGTAAACGGCAGGCGGAGGATGCGGATGACCGCTAGTCCACCGACGATCATGGTGAATAAGCTTCCGCCGATAATGAGAAGCAGTGCGGTCCATTGTCCGAAATCATTCAGGCCGCCGACGCCGGGGCTTACATTAAAGCCCGAGAGCGTGGCGGCGTTCATGGCGATGAAAAGTGCTCGGACGGGATTTGGATTGCCGGCCGGGGAGCCGAATTTCCAGATGCAATAGAATCCCAGCAGAATCATCGCCAGGAAAGCCGGGAAGAGCCAATTGGACAGATCGCGTCCGAAACCGCCCACGATGGCGGGGGGCAAAGCAGGCGCCGGTGGAGTGGACTTGGATTTTTTCGTGCTGGCCAATGCGGCTATTTCCCGTAGACCTTTTGAGGCTCGAAAGTTTTTTTGCCGACGATCTTCCAGTTTTTTGCCCCATTCTCATATTCGCGGAAGAAGCAACTGTAATAGCCCTCGTGGCAGGCTGCGCCTATCTGCTCGACCTTGATAAGCAGAACATCCTGATCGCAATCAATCGAGATCGATTTGACGTGTTGAAGGTGGCCGCTGGTCTCGCCTTTGAGCCAGAGCTTATTGCGGCTGCGGCTGAAGAAATGCGTTTTGCCGCTTTGGATCGTTTTTTCAAGCGACTCGCGGTTCATCCACGCCATCATGAGAACCTGCCCGGTGGCCGCATCCTGAATGATGGCGGGGATCAGGCCGCTGGAATCGAATTTGAGGCTGGAAAGCAGGGGCTCCATGGCGATATTTGTCGGGACGGGTGAGGGATTTGTCAAATAAACGGAAGAAAGGACCGGATGTAGATACGGCGCTCCGGATGGTTTAGTCGCATTCGATTTCGCGGAGACAATCCAGTAGAATTTACGATCCCTTATGGCAGAAATAATTCCCCCGGCCGATCGGATTGAAAACCTTCAGATCGAGCAGGAGCTTCAGGACAGTTATCTCACCTATGCGATGAGCACGATCATGGACCGGGCGCTGCCCGATGTCCGGGACGGGCTTAAACCCAGCCAGCGGCGAATCCTCGTCGCGATGAACGATTTGAACCTCGGGCCCGGCAGCAAACACCGCAAATGCGCCAAGATTGCCGGTGATACCAGCGGTAACTATCACCCGCACGGCGAGGCCGTCATTTATCCGACGCTGGTGCGGCTGGCGCAGGACTGGAACCTGCGGTATCCGCTGATCGACGGGCAGGGAAATTTCGGCAGCACGGACGGCGATCCGCCGGCGGCGATGCGTTATACCGAAGCGCGGATGGCTGCGCCGGCGATGCAACTGCTTGACGACCTGGAATTGGAAACGGTCGATTTCATTCCCAATTATGATGAGACACGCGAAGAGCCGACGGTTTTCCCCAGCAGGTTTCCCAATCTGCTGGTGAACGGATCGACCGGGATCGCGGTGGGGATGGCGTGCAATCTGCTTCCGCACAACCTGCGGGAAATCTGCGACGCGATCGTCCATGTGATCAACCATCCGGATTGCGAACTCGCCGAGCTTCTGGAAATTGTGCCCGGACCGGATTTCCCGACGGCGGGGATCATCCGCGGCAAGGACGGCATCGTCGAAGGCTACAAATCGGGCCGGGGAAGGCTCACGCTCCAGGCGAAAATATCGGTCGAAGAGCAAAAGAACGGCAAGAGCATCGTCGTGATTGAAGAAATCCCGTACGGCGTGATCCGCAAGTCGGTCGTGGAATCGGTGGCGGAATGCGTGAAGAAAGATCTGATCCAGGACATATCGGGAATCAATGATGAAAGCGGCCGGCAGTACAAATGCCGAATCGTGGTTGATCTGAAACGAGATGCCGATCCGAACGTGATTATCCGGCAGCTTTATGAATATACGCCGTGTCAGGTGACGGTGAGCATGATTAATATCGCGCTGGTGAACCGCCAGCCGCGGACGATGGGGCTGAAGGAGCTGATCCAGCATTTTATCGCTCATCGCAAGGAAGTGATCACGCGCCGGACGCGGTTCCTTCTTCGCAAAGCGCAGCAGCGCGGGCATATTCTGGAGGGATTGATTTTCGCGGTGGTTGACATCGACGAGGTGGTGAAACTGATCCGCGGGAGCAAGACGCGCGATGAAGCGATCACGAAGCTGCGCGAACGGGCGTTTCGGATTACGCGGAATCATCCCGCCGCGCCGCGAATTCCCGAGACGCTGCTGGCTCGGAGCGAGACCAAAGCCGTGCTGCTGACGCAGGCCCAGGCGGAGGCGATCGGGCGGTTGCAACTTATCCAGCTTGTGGGGCTGGAAATTGAAAAGCTCGTGGATGAGTACCGGTCTGTTGTCGAGGAGATCGAGGGATACGAAGCGATTCTGCGCGATGAATCGCGCGTGATGGACATCATTCGCGAGGACACGATCGAGATCAAGGAAAAATACGGCGACGAGCGGCGGACCACGGTGGAGGGCAGCGTCAGCGATTTCAACATGGAATCGCTGATCGCGCAGGAAGACGTGGTGGTGACGGTTTCACATGAGGGGTATGTGAAGCGCTTGCCGGTGGACACCTATCGCAGTCAGGGCCGCGGCGGGCGCGGGATTCGCGGCTCCGAAGCCAAGGAGGGGGATTTCGTCGAGCATCTGTTCGTCGCCAACACGCATGATTACCTTTTGTTTTTCACGAATCAGGGCCGGGTTTATGAGCGGCGGGTGTACGATGTTCCGGAGATGAGCCGGACCAGCCAGGGGCGGGCGGCGGCGAATCTGCTGGAATTTCAGCCGGGAGAGAAGATCGCCAACGTGCTGGCGATCAAGGATTTCACCGGGGGGGAGCAGTTTTTGCTGTTCGCGACGGCCAAGGGGACGGTTAAGAAAACGGCCCTGAGCGCTTACGGAAATATTCGATCCAACGGGATCATCGCCATCGGATTGGAAGAGGGCGATTCGCTGATCGATGTCTGCGTGACGGGCGGCAAGGACCACATCATTTTGGGCACAAAGAGCGGACTGGCCGTCCGGTTTGAGGAAACCGATGTTCGGGCGATGGGCCGGCCGGCGGGCGGCGTCACGGGGGCGCGGTTCAAGCGCGATGGCGATCAGGTGGTCGCGATGCTGGTGGTGACCAGCGGCGAGAATGCGGGGACCAAAGTCCTCACGGCATGTGTGAACGGCTACGGCAAACGAACGCCGCTGGAAGATTATCCGGTCAAGGGCCGGGGCACGCGCGGCGTCATCAACATCGACGCCAACGAACGTAACGGAGACGTCGTGGGCATGAAGCTGGTGACCGATGCCGATGAGGTCATGCTAATCACCGAACGGGGGATTCTGATCCGCACGGGTGTGCTGGAAATCCGCGAGACCGGACGAAACGCGGCGGGCGTGCGGCTCATCAAGCTCGATGAGGGAGACAAGCTTGTCGCCATGGCCAAGGTGGATAAGGAAGAGCAAGAAGATAAATCCGAAATTCGAAATCCGAATGACGAATCAAATTCGAAATCCGAATGAGCGGTCGGTTTTCATTCGGTTTATATTGCTGATCGTGGCATCGCTGGCGTCGTCGGCGGCGTGCTGGTGGGCGGCGGGGGATTCGCTGGGGCTTTTTTTCGGCGGACTATTTGCGGTGACTTTTTTGACTCCCGCGGGAGTGCTCGCACAGGAGAATCCGTGGCGAGCGGTCGGCGGATGGGCGGCGGTGGTCGGGCCGATCGCGGTCGTCTGGATTCTGCCCGTGCTGAAAGCATTGGATACTCCTGGGCAATGGATGCAGGCGGTGCTCGTTCTGGCCGCATATTCGATGGCGATCGGAGGGATCGCGCTGGTTTTGGCGCGGGCGGGATGCCCGGTGATTTTCGCGGCGGCGACAGCGGTGGTCCTTGGACTCGCGTGGCTGACGTGGCCGATCTGGCTGTCGCCGATCCTGGTCAGAGGCGGCCTCGGCGGAGTTGTCCAGAATCTGGTGAAAGTAAATCCACCGCTGACGATCAACGGAATCCTGACCAATGAACCGGCCTGGACCGAACGGTCGCTGGCGTACCATTTGACGGATTTGAATCAGGATGTTCCGATACAGTTGCCGGCCAATGCGAGGGCGTGCGCGGCGCTGCATGGAATCCTGGGATTGGTGCTCTGGTCGGCGGCGATGGTTCGCCGGCGCAAAAGTGCGAGCCGGGGGTTTTGAAAACACCGGCAACCCGTTTACAGTAATGCCCAATGCCTGAAACTCGACGCTCGGCCGCCCCCCTTCCAGTTGTGATCGTATGTGCCTGGTTGATTCCCGGCGGGGGATATTTCCTTATCGGTGAACGCACGCGGGCGATTACATCGGGCGTGGCGATCGTCGCGCTCTTCCTGGCGGGAATTCTGGTCGGCGGCATTCGAATCATGGATCCACCCGGCTGGGGACAATATGGATATATGACCCAATTGGTCCAGCGTTTCGATCGGCGTCATCAGCAACTGGCGGATGATTACAGCCGGATCGAGCCGTCCAGCGCGGATGAATCGCGCGAGCCGAGTGATGATGACCGCGATCAGCCGGCGGGGCCGGCGCTGCTTCGCCAGCCGATCGCGGAACTGGGCGACAAGCCGTGGTACGTCGGGCAGATTCTCTGCGGTCCGCTGACGCTGCTCGCATCGGCTGTGTCGGTCAGCGCGGCACATCCCGCGCCCGGATCGGGGCTGGAGACTTGGCCTTCGTCGCATTCCCGGTCCTGGGAGATCGGCGCGCTCTATACCGCGGTCGCGGGGATGCTCAATCTTTTGGTCATCATCGATTCGGCCCATCGCGCCGGGCAACTTCCAAAATAGGAGTGGAAATGTTCGCGATGACTCTCGCTTACACGATTTTCTTCGATCCGTTGCCGATCTGGGCGAGGCCGTGGATTTGGCCGCTGCTGCTTCTGCCGCTGTGTCTTGCGGTGGCGGTGGTTTACAAATGCGTGCGCTGCCGCGACATGTCGAGCGTGCCGCGCGAGGCGACGGGATTATTTATTACCATCGTGCTGGGGATGATCGTGACGGCTGCGGCGCTGGCAGGGCTGGCGGCGCTGATGGATTAGGCCGGGAATTCCGCGTTTATATGAGCCCAACTCGTTCCACCGCCTCGACAAATGCGGGACTGCGGCTTTTTGGGCTGTCGTTCGCCGCGTTGTTTCTGGAACTGATGATGATTCGCTGGGTGCCGGCCGTTGTTCGGCTCGTCGCCTATTACAGCAATCTCATGCTCATCAGCTCGTTCCTGGGCCTGGGCCTCGGCGCGATGGTGGCCAGCAGGAAGCGAAATCTGCTTTCGTTTTTCCCTCTTATCCTGCTGATCGATATTGGATTGCTGGTCTTTGGGAATAGTCAATTCATAATCCCCGCCGGGTCTTCGGAAGCGAGGTTCTTCAATGCGGGGAGGTCGTCATTTTTCAACTATGCGACTTTAATCGGCGTTTTCATTTTGAATACGGCGGTCTTCGTCCCGCTCGGGCAGGAAATCGGCAAGCTGTTCCGCGCTCAGCCGCCCCTGCGAGCGTATGCGTTTGATCTGGGCGGGAGCTTATGCGGAACACTTCTGTTTGGGTTATTTTCCCTGCTTCATTTCTCTCCCTTGCTTGGAGTCTTTGCCGTCGCGGTCATCTTCGTCTTGACGACGTGGCGGCGCGTTTCGTTTTGGAGCCTTTTGCTGTTTCCGCTGGTGATGATCATCGCGCCGATCGGGACCGATCCGAATGCAATCTGGTCGCCATATTATTACGTCACTGTCCACAAAGGCGACTACATAGCCTCGGTTGCCGAGCCGGTTTCAGGAATCCGCACCATGCACAACCCTCCAATTTATAACGTGCGGGTCAATAATGATTTTTACCAGGTCGACGGAACGATAAACCTGAATCGCTATACGTCCAACAGTCCCGATTTTGGCCATCTTCGTGATTTCACGTCCTGGCAGTACAAGATGCCATATATTTTGCGCCCCGATCCGCGGCAAGTGTGCGTCGTTGGATCCGGCGGGGGGATCGACGTCGAGGCCGCGCTGCTTTGCGGCGCTGCGGGCGTGGACGCGGTCGAAATTGATCCCGGCCTGGTGAAGATCGCCGGCCGCTTCAATGCCGCCGACGTTTATGACGACCCGCGCGTCAGGCTCCATGTGAACGATGCCCGGGCATTTTTCCAATCGGCGCATTCCGTGTACGACGCGGTGGTCTTCGGGTTGCTCGACTCGCAGGCACTGTTCAGCTATTCCGCCAACATCCGTCTCGATGGATTTATTTATACCGTTGAAAGTTTTCGCCGCGCTTATTTATTGCTGACGCCGGATGGCATCCTCGCGGTCTCTTTCGCGGTCGTGCGGCCATGGATGGTCGACAAACTCCGGGGAATGATCGAGCAGGCCACGGGAAGGAATCCGACCGTTTATTACAACGGCTTTAATTTCCTGTTCTTCGCATCACCCAATTCAGGGCTGCTCGCCTCAGCGCCGGCCAGTATCGGCCCATTCTCGCGTTTCGATCCACCCGCGGCGGCGGTCGATCTGTCCACGGATGACTGGCCCTACCTCATCTCGCATCGCTCCATTCCAAGAGACTACCTGCTGGTCATCGGTTCTCTCATCATCCTCTCGATCGGAGCGGTCTTCATCGTTCGTGGATCGCGCGGCCCGATCATTGCTCAATTCAACACTTTGGACGGCCACTTCTTTTTTCTGGGCCTGGCATTTCTTCTTCTGGAAACGACGAGCATCAGCAACTGCTCGCTCTACTTCGGCACCACCTGGCTGGTGACGATGATTGTCGTCGCGGGCATATTGCTCATGGTTCTTGCGGCCAATTTCGCGGCAATGCGGCTCTCCAGCAGTCCGCGATACCTTTATGTTCCGCTGTTTCTTTCACTCGCCCTCGTCTATTTTCTCCACCCGGATTTTATACTGGATCTCCCATTTACGGCCCGCCTGGCGTGGGCCTTGCTGGGGATGCCGCTGCCGATTTTTTTCGCGGGGCTGATCTTCTCAACCACGTTCCGACAAACCCACGATCCGTCGCTGTCGTTCTCGGCAAACCTGATCGGAGCCACCCTCGGCGGATTCCTGCAATACCTCGCGATGGCCGTCGGGATGCATGTGTTGCTCCTGGTGGTGATTGCAGCCTACGCCGCGAGTCTGGCCTGCAGGGAATTGGGCAACGCCAAGGCCTCATACGCGGTCAGCGGATTAATCGCCTGAGCGCAGCTTCGCGGGCAGGCGCAATCCTAATAACAGACACATGCCGGCGTAGGCTCCGCCGCCGACCAGCATCAGAATGGCCAGTTGTTCGGCGCTGGCGAGGTGGCCCGGGCCGTGGGGATATTGGCTGAGTTGTTGGATGCCCCAGCAGGCGGCGGCCATGGCGGCGCAGGCGAGCAGCATTTTGGCGACGTTGCGGGCGATTGAGCCGAGTCCGAGGGCGCCGATTTTGCGGTCGAGCATGATCAGCATGATGATCGCCTGGAGGCCGAAACTGGCCAGCGTTCCGGCGGCGATGCCGGCTTCGTGGAGACGGGTGAACGACAGGGGGATTTCCACGGCGGTGTTCACGGCGATGGTGATCATCGCCAGGACGAGTGGAGTCACCGTGTCGTGCAAGGCGTAGTACGCGCGGTTGAGGACCTGCTGCAGGCTGAAGGCCCAGATGGCGGCGGCGTAGAAGACAACCGACAGAGCCACCCATTGTGTGTCGGCGGGGGTGAAGCTGCCGTGCTGGAAGATGAGGCGAACGGTGGGGTAACGAACCAGAATCAGACCGAGGCTGGCGGGCAAACCCTCGAACATCGTGAACAGAATTCCCTGCCGGAGAACGCGTTTGAACTTTTCGCCGTCTTTGTCGTGGGCATCGATGCTGAGGCTGGGGAAAATCGCGGTGGCGACGGCGGTGGCGAAAACGCCCAAGGGGAACTGATAGAGCATCTGGGCCCAGTTGAGCCGCGCGGCAGCGCCGATGGCCAGGGGATAGTTCCAAGCCTGATGGAAGAGCTGCAATTTTTCGGCCGGGTTTTTGCCCGCGGTCAGGAAGAGCGTGATGCCTTTGTCGAGTAGGACTGAGATCTGCAGCACGCCCGCGCCCAGGGCGACGGGGATGGAGAGGGTCAGCAGCTTCTTCATGCCGGGGGTCCGGAAGTTTCCGATCCACATGAATCGGAATCCGATCCGGCGCAGGGCGGGCAGAAGCATCGTGATCTGCACAACTCCGGCAATCAGCACAAAGGCACAGAGCCAGTAGGCGAGGCGGGTCTGGAGGTGTTCGTCGGGATGGCCGGGCCTGAGCAGGAGAATTCGCGCGCCGATGATGATGACGGCGATGTGGATGATATTCAGCGGAGTTTGAGTCAGTGCGGGGATGCCGAACCGTTTGTGGACCTGAAGAATTCCGCTGAGGAACGCGGTGCCGCAGACAAGGATGACATAGGGGAACATGATGGCGGTGAACCTGATCACCAGAAGATTGTCGGGGCGGAGGTGAAACAGATGGACCGTAAGCCAAAGAATCAACTCGCCCGCCACGGTGACGGCCAGGAGCAGGATGGCCAGGAGATTGACGCTGGCGGCGGCGAAGCGGTTGGCTTCGGCCTCATCGCCGGATTTCAAAGTCTGGGCATACAGGGGGATGAAGGCGGCGGAAAGGGCCCCTTCGCCCAGCAGTTTGCGGAACAGATTGGGGATGGAAAAGGCGACGCTGAAAGCCTGCGCGACGACAGTAGCGCCGAAATAATTGGCAACGACGCTTTCGCGGACCATGCCCAGGATGCGGCTGAGGAGGGTCAGAACCGAAATGAGCTTGGCGTGTCCTACGAATCCGGTGGAGCGGGCGGCCGGACGGCGCGCCTGCGCGGAAACGGAAATGCCAATCGCCTGCTGGGACATCCTTGTCCTACTCCCTGCTATTCCAGCAGCATTTTTTTCAACTCGCGCGTCGCGGCGGCGGCATCCTCGCGGCCGGTGACGGCCGCGGCTACGGCCACCGCGGAAATCCCCACCGCCCGAACTTTATCGACATTTTCGGGTCCGATGCCCGCAATGCCGATTTTGGGGATGGCGATTTCACGAACCGCGGCGGCAGCATACTCCAATCCGGCCAGGAAGTCGCGGGGCTTGGTAGCGCTTTTGAAGATCGGACCAACGCCGATGTAATCCGCCCCGTCGGTCACGGCCCGATGGGCCTGGTCGAGATTGTGCGTGCTGATGCCGATGATTTTATCGTTTCCCATGGTCCGCCGGGCGGGTAGCGCCGGCATGTCATCCTGGCCGAGATGCACGCCGTCGGCATCGGCCGCCAAGGCGATGTCGGGGCGATTGTTGATGATGGAGAGCACCCCATTTTTGCGGCAAATCCGCACGAGTTGCACGGCGCGGTGGAAAAGCTCTGCGTCCGTCAGTTGATTTTCGCGGAGTTGGAGACAATCCGCCCCGCCGTCGATGGCCATCGCCGCGGTTTCCAGCCAGGGATTTCTGCAGGCGGATTCGGTGATGAGGACATATAGCCTGACCGTGGAGAATCGTGTGCGTGGGTGAAGCGTCAAGACGATCCGCTGCTCGACGTCGTAAAGCCGATAGCGAAGCGCTTCGATCTTGGCGGCGTTGGCGGGCTGGGATATTTTCAGGAATTCTTCGAGCGCCCGCATCGCTTCGCCGGTTCGTTTGCCGGCGGCGATCACGACGCCGGCGACATCATCGCGGGATTGTTCGCCCGTGGTTTTAATGGTTGTGCCGATATCGCCGGGCGTATCGCGATGAAAGATCGCCTCCCGGAGAAGGGGCCGGAGGGCCTGCGTCATTTCATGGCGCAGATTTTTTATTTCGCCGCTGAGGGGGTCACTGTTGAGAATAAAACGGGCATAGTCTTCCAGCACGCGGAGGGCTTCGCGGGCGCGGTTCGCATTGGCGTCGATTAACCGTAAAATCGGTCCGGAAGAAGAATTAGAGGAAGGATGATCGGCGGCCACGACGGCGGCGATTATAGACGCATCATGAGCAATCGACGAAAAGCGCATCGGTCGGCGTTGGATAAGCTGAATGGAAAGACCAAAAAAATGTTGCCAATGACCACAACATTTGGGGTGCGACGGCGACCTTTATACAATGGAAAGCGTATGCACAAGCCAGATCAGATCATTCAGGCGGATTGCATCGGTTTTTTGAACAGTGGGCCGGAGGCGTGGATCGACCTGGTGTTTGCGGATCCACCGTTCAATATTGGGTATCTCTATCACGGCTACGAAGACGAGCGGAAGCAGGAAGACTACCTGAAATTTTCGGAAGACTGGATGCGCGCGGTGCATCGGGCGCTCCGGCCGAACGGATCGTTTTATCTGGCAATCGGCGATGAATACGCGGCCGACTTGTGCGTTCTTGCGCGGAGAAAAATCGGGTTTCATCTTCGGAACTGGATCATCTGGCATTACACGTTCGGACAGCAGACCAAGAAAATGTTCGCCAAGAGCCACACGCATATTCTGTATTTCACGAAGGATGAAAAGAATTTCACGTTCAACCCGGATGCGGTTCGGGTGGCGAGCGCGCGGCAGACTACATACGGGGATGCGCGCGCCAATCCCAAGGGCAAGTTGCCGGATGATGTCTGGTTTCTGCGTCCGCAGGAGGCGACCGCGGAATTCTTCGCCGGTGAAAGCGATACCTGGAATTTCAGCCGGGTGTGCGGCACGTTCAAGGAGCGGGAGGGGTGGCACGGATGCCAGATGCCGGTCGGGGTGCTGAACCGGATCATTCGCGCCAGCAGCAATCAGGGGGATATGGTTGTCGATCCATTCAACGGCAGCGGAACAACGGTGGTATCAGCAGCGCTGCTGGACCGAAGATTTATCGGCATCGACCAGAGCGAGCAATACGTCGGCTTCGCGCGGCAACGGCTGGAACACGCGATGAAGCAGGCGAAGAAGCCGGATGCGAACGGGGACGAATTATTCGCGGCCGACCGCCAAAGCCGGATTCGGACCGCGACGGATGCGTTTGGCCGGCCGCGGGTTGAGCGCCGTTCACGGCGAAACGCGAAGAGGCCGGAGCTGGCAGCGGGTGCGTAAGCATGGCCGAGACGATAATGCGGCGGGCGATCGTCAGCCTGCTGGTTTTTCTCGCGGCGTTCGTTGCGGTGGTGATTCGTACGCCCGCTCCGGCGGTTTGCCTTTCCGATTCCGACGCGGGGCATCAGCTTGCCGGCGCGCAGCAGATCGAGTTCGGAGAGCATCCGTTTATCGATTTCCGAAGCACTTATGGGCCGCTGACATTTTATGCTTCTTATGCGGCCCAGCGCATCGGCGGGGGTACGATTGCCGCCGAACTGCTGCTCTGTGCGCTGGCTTATTCGACCGCGTTTTTGCTGATTTTCAGATGCGCGAGGGAGATGGGCGGAACGCCGATCGCACTGATGGTCACGACGGTGGCGATCGTACAGTTGCCGCGATTTTATAAATATTACATCTTTCTGGGGGCGGCGCTTGTGCTGATTTGCGTGTTTCGATATGTGCGGCAACCCAAGACGGGCCGGCTGCTGCTATTGGCGATCGCGGTGGCGGTTGCGGGATTGTATCGGCCGGATCAGGGGGCGTATGCGTTTATCACGGCCGTGGCGGCGGTGGTGATTACCGAACGATCGGCACTGCGGGCGCTGGTAACGTTGCCGGCGATGGTCGCGGCGGCGGCGTCGCCGTGGCTGATTTTTCTGGTCGCGCGCGGGGGACTCGGTAAATATATTTTCGACGAGAGCTTCGGCGCGATGCATCACGCGGTTGGGCTCAATCTGCCGTTTCCGCGGTTGAATTTTTCACAGCCGCTTGCTGGCGGCCCGAATCTTTCGGCGCTTGCCTACTTCATCTGGTGGGCGGTTCCGGGCGTCGCGGTAATTGCTTTGATCGCGGGATGGAAACGGCTGGACAGGCCGATGCGATGCTGCGCGATCATCACGATTATTTATGCGGGGCTTTCGCTGCTGCAGTCGGCGCATCGATCGGAAGTGGGTCACCTGATTCAGGCGGTGGCGCCATGCTATGTGCTGCTGGCATTTGTGGCCGGGATGCTCGCGAAGAGATTTGGAGCTTTGCGAATCGGCTCGCTGGCAATGATGGCCGTGTGCATGGGCGTGAGCGTCTGGGCCGGGCTGGTTGAACATTCGATGGGCCAGATTAATCCGGAGGTGGTTCATGATTTCGCTTATTTTTACGCGCATCGGCCGGGAACGTTTGTTGAGCGGCTGCGCGCGGAGCAGCCGAATTTGCCTTATTTGCGGGCGATCGATTTCATCGAATCTCATACCACTCGCGATCAAAGGTTTTTGGCGGTGCCGTTCATGACGATGTTGTATTATGAAACAGGGAGGCCTTTTGCCGGCGGCCAGATGCTGATGGCGCCGGGTTATTTTTCTGATTCGGCCGACCAGTTGCAGATGGTTGAAACGCTGAAACAGCAGGGAAATCCGCTGATTGTCGAGATGGCGGATGGCGGAGGATACGATGGAATGCCGTCGCGGAAGACGCGTACTTATGCGCCGATTTTTTATCAGTATGTGGATGCCAACTATTACAGAGTTGCCGGAGGCGCGCTGCCGGTTGGAATGGATGCGTTGATCGCCCGTTGATCGCCCGGCGGTTTTTGGCCCCAGATGACGGCGTTCCATGCCAGCCATTTCACGGCGGGCAGGCGCGTCAAAATTTCATCGGCCGCGCGCATGGGCCACCACCACCACAGTCCGCCGGGGGTTTCACGGAGGATTCTTTTCCAGTATCGCTGGGAATTAGGATGGACTCGATCAACGAAATAATACTTCAGGAAGAGGGAGAGAGAGGCGATCCAGAATTCGCGGTGGTCGACCGACGTGAAATGACGCCGGGCAATTACGAGGTCATCGGCGGTCAGCGGGCGCTCATCAAGGGTACGGACCTCGGTGGCTATTTTGCGGTAGATGTTGATGATCGGGTTGTAGGCGAGGGGATCCCAGGAAAAGAACCATCCACCCGGGCGAAGAGCGCGGCGGATGCCGGCGAAGACGGCGTCGCGGTCGCGGACGTGATGCAGGGTGTTGGCGATATAGACGAAATCGAAATTCTCGCCCATGTCGCCCGCGGATTCGGCGGGGAGAATCAGAGTCGAAAGGCGTACGCCGTGGATCGCCGCCAATCGTTCGGCGAAATGAGCCATTTCGGGGGATAAATCGTTGTAAGTGACGTCGGCGCCCTGCATGGCGAAATAGACTGAAGACTCGCCGAGGCCGGCGCCGATGTCGAGAATTCGCTTGCCCTTCAGATCGCCCATTTTCCCGAGGATGTGGCGATTTTCCATCGCGGTTGGAGCGGTGAACGCCTCGCGCACGGGGAGATCTTCGGGGCGCACGGACAGCGCCCACTGGTCGTGGAAGGCGGATTCCTTTTCATGCAGGGGGCTGTTCACTGGCTGCTCCGGTGGAGGGCCCGACGGTTTCCCGCACCAGATACAGCGGCCGCTGCTTGCCCTGTTCGTATATGCGACCGATGTATTCACCGATCAGGCCGAGGCAGACAAGATTCATCGTTCCAAATGCCACGACGGCGACCAGCAGGCTTGCCCAGCCCTGAACCAGAGGAGTGCCGAAGATAAAGTGGACCACGATCGTGTGGCAGAGATAGGCGAAACTGGCCAGCATCAGGAGCAGAGCGGTCCAATAGGCGACGCGAAGGGGAAAATAGCTGAAGGAGATAATGGCATCGGCGGCGAGGCGAACCATTCTTGCCAGGGAGTACTTGGTTTGTCCGGACGCTCTTGGGCGGCGATCGTAGAGAATTTCGGTGGTATTGAATCCGACCCAGCCGACCATTCCGCGAATAAAGCGATGTTGTTCGCGCATCGCATTGAGCCCTTCGATCGCGTGCCGGCTCATGAGGCGGAAATCTCCGGAGTCCGCGCGGACGTGCTGACCCCCCATGACGCGGATGAGCCGGTAGAAAGCCGAGGCGCTGGCGCGTTTAAACCATCCATCACCGGCGCGTCGGCGTCGGACGGCGAGGACGATGTCGAATCCCTGCCGCCACTTTTCCAAAAGCTGGGGGACGATTTCGGGCGGGTCCTGAAGATCGGCGTCCATGCAGACGACGGCCTCACCGCGGGCAAGATCGTATCCGCATGTGAGGGCAAACTGATGTCCGAAATTCCTGCTTAGCATAACGCCGCGGACGCGGGGATCGGCGATCGCAAAGTCCCGGATTTTTTCCCAGGTGTCATCGCCGCTTCCATCGTCGATGAAGATCAGTTCCACGCTGAACTGGTCGTTCAGGGAATCTGCCAGCCGGGCCAGTTCCGGCCGAGCGCGATCAAATACGGCTGATTCGTTGAAACAGGGAACGACGATCGAGATGAGGGGTTTCTGGCCGTCCATAAGAGATGACAGCTCTCTTGCCGCGGCGACGGCGGGGAGATCGTAGCGAAGTTTGCGAAAGGTTCAAAGGTTTCGGTTTTCCGGGCCGCCCAAACGCATCCAGTCCGCCGGTGTGTCCAGGTCGTCGGCGCCGGGCGGCCAGGGGATTGCCGTCACCATCGCCGGATTTGCCAGCAGCAATCGCTTTGCCCCATCGGAATCTGAGAGATTGGATAATTGATCGAAACTCGATCTGGCGAAGCAGCACGGCGGCCCGAAGGTTCCCGCATATTCGCACGCGGCCATCGGTTTGCCTCCGGCGGGCCAGGCGAGCATCAGATCGTGCAAAATCTTCGAGCTGAGATGAGGCTGATCACACAACATCAGAATCAAGGCTGCGACCGAAGGATCGTTCGCCAGCGACGCCGATAATCCGCGTCGAATGCTGCCGCCAATACCGGCGGACCAATTGGGATTGAACTCGATTTGCACGGGGAGATCGGAGATTTCGGCGGCCACCGCGTCGGAATCGGAGCCGGTGACAATGGTGACGGGTCGGCAGCCTGCATCGAGGGCCGCCCCGGCGGCACGGCGCACAAGTGATTGGCCTTCGATGCGAAGAAGCTGCTTGGTCCGGCCCATGCGTGAGCTGCCGCCGGCCGCGAGGAGGATGGCGCCGATATTTATCACACCAGATGGATCGGTCCGGAACGTTGCCGCAGGGAGTTGCCGGCGCCGCCGGCGGCCACGGCCTGGATTTCGGCGACGATGGCCAGCGCGATCTGTTCGGGATTTTCCGCGCCGATGTCGAGTCCCACCGGAGAATAGAGATTGTCCTCATGGATCGCGCAACCAGCGGAGGCGAGCAAGCGAGCCGTGCGGCCGCGCGGGCCTAAGACTCCGACATAGGCGCGAGGATGCCGCAAAAGCTCCGCGAGCGCCGCGGCGTCGCGGCGAAAATTGTGGGCCATCACTACGGCGGCGGCGTCGGCGGGAGCTTCGGCGGCCGCGAAATCGTCGGGGGCACAAATGAGATGATCGGCCTGGGGAAAATTGCGACGCAGGGTCGCCGGCGGGCGCGAACCGATGACCGTCACATGCCAGCCAAGCATGTGGGCCAGTTCAACAAGGGGCGCGACATCATGCCCATCGCCGAAGATGGCAAGAGCCTGTGAGGGAACCATCGATTCGATCGACACCTCGGCCCATCCGCCGCGCGACAGGCTGTGGCGATGAATTCGGAAGGCGTGGTCGGCCGGTGGAGATTGCAGGAGTTGTTCAAAAATGACATCGGTTAACTTCGGGTCAGCGATGTGGCCGTGAGGCGCTTCATCGCCAATGCTTATGAGACCCATGCCGGCGACGACGTCGGGGTTGTGCGCGGAGCCGGTGCGGATGACGGTGGCGAGGGCGGCGCGTT
>Ga0302326_10013891_pt1 | contig 17064 bp, 15 predicted proteins | sample Palsa_T0_3_FD_202264 | JGI IMG/M metagenome (GOLD analysis project Ga0302326, IMG submission 202264) | Peat permafrost microbial communities from Stordalen Mire near Abisko, Sweden - Palsa_T0_3 | ecosystem: Environmental > Terrestrial > Soil > Palsa > Peat permafrost | place: Sweden: Abisko...
GTCCCCGTGGTGGCGCCGGTCCCTCCGACGGGAGGGGTTGCACATGTGGCCGTGCTTGGTGTAACGTTCGGCGCCGTACCTCCATAAACTCCGCAGCCTGCAACGGACACAACCAGATTTCCCGGCGTGAAATACGGGGGTTGGGGCGTTGGCTGCGCAAACGCGGGCACAGACATCAGCGAGAGCAATGCCATTGCTAACGCGATTTTTTCGATTCGCCCCGCGGGCACACAGGTACTTTCTTGGTCTATCAAGCTGGTCCCCTTAAGTTTTGCGTTGTTGCGGTTTTCAACCTATCAGGCGAACATTACACGCGCATGACGGCGAAAATGATTTTTTTCCGAGCCATTTTCTGCGCGAATGCGGGTGTGGCCCATCGAATATTGCGCGCGGCAGGAGTCTCGTTGCACGAAGCGTTGTGTGCTGACAATGAGCCCGAGTGGGCGTCCGCTCTAACGCTACTACTGCGCGAGCTGCGTTACAACTTCCGGTAGCACCAGCGTGCCTTCCGCACTCACCGCCTCCAGCGCCGTCGGGTCAAGCCCCAGCGCCTGCAGGATGGTCGGCGCTACTTGCGCGGTTCGCGTTGTGGTTGCGATGGTCTGTGCCGTAAAGTGTGAATTAGATACCAGCAGGATGACGTTGGTGTCGTCGTGCGAGAACCCACCGTGGTCTCCGATCATCGTCGGGTCACCCGAGTAGGTCATGCCTACGTTCGGCGTCACGATAATGTCCGGGGTCCGCGGATCCTGATAGGGACCGAGGCCGCCGATGTTAAAATTCAGCGCCAGCGTGGGTCCGTAGTAGAGCTCCCCCAGCCCGATCGCCGAGGCTTTCTTTTCGAGCAGCGCTACGGCGTCCGTCAGGCTTGCGCCGGGAGCCAGCCAGAGTACCGACACATCATCCTCCGTGGCGCCAATGCCGCCCGATAGCGGCGATTCCGAGGAGGGGATGGCACTGCCCAGCAGCGTGGCTGGGGTGTTCGAGCCGTTTGCCACGTACCGGGTCGCATCGATCGGCGATTCCCCATGCTTAGCCGAGACGATGATCAGCGTGTTGTCATACACGTTGGCGTCCTTGAGTGCGTTGACGATTTGTCCGATGGAAGCATCCACAAACTGAATCTCATTCAGCAACTGATCGCTCGGCCACGCCGCGGCGTTCTGGTAACCGCCCGCGCCCACGCCTGGCTCATTCAGGCTTTGTCCAAAGTACACCGACTGGAAATTCATGCCGAAGACTGCCGGCACCTGCGCCGCCCCGCCCGAGTGGGTCTTGCCCGCAATTTGATTCAGCAGCCCGTTCACCCTCAGCGCGTCATAACACTGGATGTTTTGGAAGCTGCTGTTCCACTGCGACGCACCAGCCGAGTCGCGGATCGGGTTGCACGCAGCGCCCAGCGCAGTTTTTACGCCGGGCAGCGCTATCACGGCGGAGTCCACCTCCGGCGAATAATAATCGTCCAAGCCCGTGCCTCCCGGTCCGGCCACCATCGAATACGACGGGTGCTTGTCGATCCAGGCCGTGTATCCGCCCGCTCCATGGACCACGCTAAATATCGTGTTCACTCGAACGAAGTTCCACGGGTACACCGGCGCGCAGCCCGCGGCCGGGTCCCGCACCAAGTGATTCGGATCGATGGAGGCGATGCCGCCCTCGGTCGCGCTGGCGCCCGGTGCGCCCCCATTCAGCTTGGTGTCGTCTATATCGACGCCCTGATCGTAGTCTGTGGTTGTTCCGGGCGGCGTTGCATAGGGCGTGCACGTGCCGCCGGGCAAGCCGGTGCCCGTAGTGGTTGTCGGCGGAGCAAGCGACCGGTCATAGGCGACGTCGTAGTAGATCCCTGTCGTCTTCGGCGAACCGCCCGTAACCAAAGCCGCGATTCCGGGAAAAGAGTCCGATGGCATGGATGAAGCAGTCGCCACATAGTTGATTCCGGTCTGGCCGAGGGCTGCCAGGTTCGGGCAGTACGAGTTCCCGCCGTTGACGCTGGCAATTCCATTCGCGCAGTTGTAGAAATCCACGGCATGCATTCCGTCGATGCTCAACAGCAGTACGTGCTGGATATATTTCGAGCCCACCGGACTTGTTTGAGCCGCAATTCGCTGCGTCGTTGAAACAAGCGCTACCGCCGCCGCAATTCCAGCCAATACCATTTTTTTCGCTGTCATCAAAAACCTCAGCGAGAATACTAACTCACCTCAGCCTACATTTGCGTTTCATTTCCGTGAAAGTTCGATTAATCCGCCGAAATCTTCAGGCGTAGGCCGTCATCGCGCCCACAACCGTTCCACGAGAGAGCCCGCGCGCTCCTCGATGGCCGTCATCGCATCCAGGATGACGTCCTCGCGGAAGCGGCGGCCCACCAGTTGAACGCCGGCTGGCAGGTCGTCTACCAGACCCACCGGCACCACGCCGGCCGGCAGCCCGAGATAGTTGATGCCATAACTGTACACCGCCGCGTCGAAGACATCCTGGGTTTGGGCCCGTCCCAGCGCGTCGTAATTCCACGCATACATCGGGCGCATCAGAAACGGCGTCAGCGCCAACGGATACGCATCCAGGAAAACGTTCCAGGCGCGCATCATACGCGTGCGGTCGCCGAGACCAGCGCGATAGCCATCCAGATCTAGAATCTTTCCGAGTTCGTAATACCAGCCAAAGATGCGGCGCAGATCGTCGCTTCCATACCTTTCGACGATTGGACCGAGGGTTCCCTTGAGTTCCGTCAGTAGCACCGAGAACCAGCCGCGCGCCGGCTCCATGATGGACGGTGGCTCAATTTCAACCACCTCATATCCAGCGTCGCTCAAGTAGCCTGCTGACCGGTCGATCAACCCGACAATTCCGGGATGCATGGCGTATCCATGACCGTTGCGTGTCACCGCCACGCGAATTGGCTTCTCCAGCGGCTCGCCGTCGAATGGCGCTGGCACCCACCCCGGATCGCGCACATCGCCCGAAGCCATCACGCGAGTGGCGAGACGCACATCGGCAACGGTGCGCGCAATGGCCCCTTGCACCGACGTGAGCTGCGTAAGCAGGCCGCGCTCGACGGTTGCGGATGGATTGAACGCCGGAACTCGACCCGTAGTCGATTTGAGCGTGGCCACGCCATTGGCGAATGCCGGAAACCGCAGCGACCCACCGATGTCGTTGCCGTGATGGATAGGGCCAAACCCGGCCGCGGCGGAAGCGCCGGCGCCGCCCGACGATCCGCCCGCAGACGCGTCGGGATGCCACGGATTCCAGGTACGCCCGTGCAACGGATTCACGGTAGTCAGACGCATGGAAACCTCGGGCGTGTTAGTGCGGCCGACGATGATGGCTCCGGCGCGGCGCAGGTTGCGCACAACCGGCGAGTCGGCGGGGGCGATGAGATTGGCGAAGGCGGCGAGGCCGTTGGTTGTCGCCTGCCCTTCCTGATCGATATTCACCTTGATTGTTACCGGTACACCGAAAAGCGGCCCGGGCTGCGGAGACTGCTGGAGCGCGCGATCGGCCGCTGCCGCCTCAGCGAGCGCCTGATCGGTGAGATCCATCACGATCGCGTTCAACTGAGGATTCACTGCACGGATCCGTTCGACGACAGATACCATTACATCCGCACAGGAGAATCGTTTTTCTCGGATACCAGCGGCGACATCGACTGCGCCTTTTTGCCACAACGCTTCAGCCATCGCTCGAACCTAGCACAGCGGACGGGCCTTCCGCAGCGGTCCGGAGCTACTCGGAACGCAAAGCCTCCAAAGGCGAAATCAAGCTGGCACGAAGCGCCGGAATCAAGGATGCGGCCAACGCCGATAACCCCAGTGTCCCGGCAGCTATCAATGTCACCACGGGATCGTATGGATTCATGCCATAAAGCTGATGCCCCAGGACTCGTCCCGCCGCGAACGTCAATGGCAGCCCGATGAATAGTCCAACGAGAATCAGCCCAAACGCGCCTCGCACTACCATCCGGACAATGTCGCCACGATCGGCGCCCAGCGCCATACGGACCCCGATCTCATTGACGCGGCGGCCGGCATTGTACGCGGTAACGCCATATAGCCCCACCGAAGCCAGGACCAGCGAAAGAATTCCGAAGAACGAAGTGAGCCGCGCGATCAGCCGCTGCTGGGTGAACTGGCCGGCTACCTGCTCCCTCAGAGTGTGAATCGAAATAACTGGCAGATTTGGATCCACCGACGCCATGCCGCGCCGCACCTGTGCATCGGAGAGGCTCGCCCCTGGCCTGGTCAAAATGATAATGTCATGCAGGAAAAGCGAGCCCTGGTTGCTCCGCGTGTATTCGCCTTGCGCTTCGGGAACAAAGAAAAACGCGCCAATGGGCCGGTCGCGATTCTCCAGCAGATAGCGGCCGTCTTTCGCGATGCCCACCACTTCGAATTCACGGCTGTCGCCAGCCTCTCTGCCGAAGTGCTTGCCGATAGGGTCTTCATTCTTGAAAAACTTGCGTGCAAAAGCTTCATTAATCACAGCTACTTTTCGCGATCTCGCTGTGTCCTGCTCGGAAATGCCGCGCCCTCTCACGATGGGGTTTCCAATGACGTCCAAGAACCCGGCCGTAACTACATCCCAGGCAGCGAAGTCGTCATCTTTGGGCCCCGGAGGCGGTTGCCCGTCCACCCAGACGCTGGCGCCCCAACCGCCGACCAGTGGCGAATACTGGCAGAGAGCAACAGAAGATACACCGGGAATGCCAGCTATCGAGTCGTGAATACGCCGGTACAGCACCGGGAGTTGCTGCGTCCGATAACCGGCCAGCCGTGGATTTATGTTTGCCACGATGCGCCGGTCCTGTTCGAATCCGAAATCTTGATTCTCCAAACTGTGGAGCGCGGCGGTGAGCAGTCCCGCGGCCGATAGCAAAACAAGCGAGAGCGCGGCCTGGAACACCACGAGTGTTTTCCTAGGGAGCGAACCCGCTCGAGCGCCGGTACCACCGGTGGCCCGGCTAGTTCCGCGCAGCGCTTCGATGGGATCTACGCGCGTCGTTATCCATGCTGGAACGATACCGAAGAGAATTCCCGTCGCGAGCGAGATGACAAAAGCGAAAAGCAGCACCGGCAGGGAAGGCAACGCATCGATGGGCACGCCGGCGAACCCGGGCGTCGGCGGAAATGCGAAATGCAGAATCAGGCGCGTGCCCGCGAACGCGATCCCAAGCCCCGCGGCGCCGCCCAGCAGCGACAGCAGGAGGCTCTCGGTGAGGGCCTGCCTCACCACCCGCGACACCCGCGCCCCCAGCGCCATGCTCAACGATGTCTGCCGCCGCCGTTCCAAACCGCGAACCAGCATTAGATTGGCCACATTCGCGCACACGATCAGCAGCACAAATCCGGAAGCTATCATCAGAATCTGCAGCCAGTGCTCGTATTGCTCGCGCATGCTGGTGATGCCCGCGCCGCCGGGACTCAGGTACAGGGTCTGATCGGGAAAGTTCGCACGTTCGTTGGCGCTCATCTCGCCCCAGTGCGAGCGCAGCCACTGCTTGAGTTCTACGCGCATTTCAGTTTCTAGGGATTTGGGATTGGCTCCCGGTTGTATCCGGCCGATCAATTCCAACCAGTGGGTGTCATATTTGTTGAGATCGGCGTCCACTTCCACGAGCGGCTCCGTATTCAGCGGTACAAAGAAGTCGGGTGGCGTGCCGCGCAGGGTGTCGCCGAAGAAGCCCGGCGGCGTGATGCCCACCACGGTAAAGGGCTTGTCATTAAAATTGAAGACGCTGCCGATTATCGATGGATCCGATCCGTACTTTTGCTGCCACAAGCTATAGCTCATCACCGCGGCCGGCGGGGCGCCAGGTTGATCGTCTTGCGACGTAAGCGCCCGCCCGGCATACGCTCTGATTCCGAACGTAGTGAAGTAGTTGCCAGAGACGAATTCGCCAGGATAGCTGCGGGCTGCCTCCGAGCTGCCCGAGCGCTGAACGCCGAACAGCGGCGTAAATGCCGGAAAGGCTGCTAATTCCGAAAAGCCTTTGGTATGGTCTCTGAGGTATTTGTACAAATCGTATGAAACAAGCGCGAACTCGTTATCTTGACTGTAGCCGCCCAGGTAGCAGCACCGGGTTCCCTTTCCCAGGCGATACAATTCGCCGGGATTCGCTACCGGCAGCGACTTCAGCAGCACGGCGCGGGCCAGCGTAAAAATCGAAGTGGTCGCGCCAATGCCGAGGGCCAGCGTGAGAATTGTAGTGATGGTAAATGCCGGGGCCATTCGCAATCGGCGTAGCGCGTGTCGCGTGTCTTGTAGCAGCGTTTCCATCAACGGCAGTCCTCTTTGGTCCCGATAGCTTTCCCGCATGGATTCCACGGCGCCGAACTTCAGCCTTGCCTGACGTCGCGCTTCCATCGGCGCTAGACCCGCGCGAACATTTTCAGCGGTCTGCAGACCGAGGTGTTCTTCGATCTCCTCTCTCAACCGTTCTTCGTCACGCCGCCTGGTCGCCCAGGAACTCAGCCGCTTGAGGAATCGCCGTAGAGATTTCATTCCAGGTTCTCCGCACTTTGTAGTGGACCGTTTGGTTTCCAACAGGAAGCATGGCACACTTCCATTGGGAAAGCAACAGCAGCGCTTCCCTGCTCCTGTCGCCCGCGCGCTTTTGTACCATGGAACAAGATGGATTCCAGCCCCGCTCTTGCCATCCACAATCTGCGCAAAGTATACGGAAACAAAGCGGCCGTGGACGGGCTCGATCTGGAGGTTCCGCGCGGTTGTTTCTTTGGCTTCCTCGGTCCCAACGGCGCGGGCAAAACCACAACCATCCGCATGCTCATGGGCCTGGCGCCGCCCACTTCCGGCAGCATCCAGCTGCTGGGACTTTCAATGCCCGAACACGCCTTGGAGGTCAAGGGCAAGATTGGGCTGGTTCCCGACGAATCTTTGCTGTTCGACCATCTCACCGGCCTCGAGTTCACCGAGTTCGTCGGAAGAATGTACGGATTGGCGCGTCCCATCGCGCGCGAACGATCGCGCGAGCTCCTGGCGTTATTCGAGCTCGACGCCGAGCCGGGTAAACTGATCGGCGATTATTCCAAAGGGATGCGCAAGCGCGTGGCCATGGCCGCCGCATTGATCCATCGGCCGGAGTTGTTTCTGCTGGACGAGCCCTTCGAAGGCGTCGATGCCGTGGGCGCCCGTCTTATGAAGGACATCCTGCTGGACCAGGTGCGGCGCGGCGCCACCATGTTCCTGACTTCGCACGTGCTGGAAGTGGTCGAGCGGCTGTGCGATCGCGTAGCCATCATTCACGATGGCAAACTGGTGAAATCGGGAACCATGGCCGAACTGCGAACCGGATCTGAAACGCTCGAAGACGTCTTCGTGCGTGTGGTGGGCGGCCATCCAGCCGAGACGTTGGATTGGTTATAAGGGGCCCGGCTGTAGGAGAATCAACGGAGGAGAAAACACAAATGCCTCTTTCCTCATATTCGCGCCGGTGCGCCGTGATTCTGGTCGCCGCCTCGGCGGCCTTCATCACGCATGCTCAATCCAAACTCCCTGGCGACCTGGATCCCGAATCGCGAGCCCGCCTTCCATATCTGAAGAAGTCGGAGATGGATGCGAAAGGCCAGAAGGCCCTCGACATCTTTGTCAGCAAGGATGGCACCCTAAGGGGACCTCTCGCATTCGCTGCGTATAACTCGGGCGTCGGGCAGGCTCTGCTGGACCTCCATAACGCCGCCGTGACTGGCGGAACACTCGATCCGCACACGCGCGAACTCGCGATTCTGGTCGCCTGCCGCGAAACCAATTACAATCTCGAATGGAACGGGCATGAGCCCAGCGCTCTCAAGGCTGGAATCGACGCCAAGGTGATCGACGTCGTTCGAAACAACCGCCCGCTTACCGGTTTGGACGAAAAGGACGCGACTGTCATCCGTTTCGGCCGCCAATTGTTCGGCGACAAGAATGTCGATTCCGCCACCTTCGCGAAGGCCGTGGAATTGTGGGGCAAGCGCGGCACCATGGACATGGTCGCCGTAATGAATACCTACGCGGTGAGCGGCTATTTTGCCATCGCAGTCAATGAGCGATCTCCCGAAGGAAAGCCCGAACTTCCGGCCGTGAAGTAGTTCATCAGCAAATCACTTGCCCTTTAGTCCGTCGCGCCAGGCGATTACTTCGAGTTCACCCCGGACTGCGTCCTCGACGCGGATCACCGGGTGCACCTGGAATACAAATGCAGGGAGCATCGAGCAAACCTTGTGAATCGTTAGCGGATCGTCGCATTCCACCAACATAGGCGGTGTCCGCGATTCTGTGTAAACAGTCTACTGATCACAGTCCATTAAGTCTACGACCACAGTCACCAACTTCGGCCCGAGCTTTTTATTTCCCCTTTCAATAGACTGCGTCCACCCACGGCTCGCCCGCATCCCCGCCCGTGTTATCCCGGTAACCGAGGTACGCACAAAATGGCAACAGCAGCCCAAGCTCAAGCAACACCGGCAACAACGGATCCCGTCGATCGATGGCTAGCCCGCAGAGCCGCCGTCAACCGCGCGAATGCGAAGCTCTCCACCGGTCCTCGCACCGATCCCGGCAAGCAACGTTCGTCCCTCAACGCGTTGCGCCATGGTCTCACCGCCCAAACCGCCATCTTGCCCACCGAGGACCCCGAAGCCTACCAGCGCCACATCCAGCAATTTCTCCACGAGTACGCCCCCGCCACCGCCACCGAGACTCAACTCGTCCACGAAATCGCCAACACCGCCTGGCGCCTCAACCGAATCCCATTCCTCGAAGCCGAGCTACTTTGCCAAGACCCCAGCCCCCAAACCCTGATCCCGCAGCTCGCCACGCTTGGACAGCACGGCTCGCGCCTATCCCGCCAGTTCCAAAAAGTCATCGATCAACTCCGCGACATCCAGGAAGAGCGTCACCGCCTGGAGCGCCGGCAGCTCACCGAAGCGGCCGAACTTTTCCTGCGCCATCAGAACAAAGGACTTCCATGGGAACCAGGTGACGATGGCTTCGTTTTCTCAAAAGAACAAATCGCGCGCCACGCACAAAAGCTGATGCGCCACAACCCGGCCTTTTACGCCCCAATCCCGCGCCCATTGCCAAGCGCGCCCTTGGAAGACGACACTGAAGAGGGCACTAAAGAGTAATGTGGAACCAAGCCGGCGCGATCGTCTGGGCGCAGTGGCGCAGCACGCGCAATCATCTGCCACGCGCCAACGTAGGCGGGCTGGTCTTCACCAGCGTGCTGACCGCTATCTGGTATTTAGGTTTCGCGTATCTGGCCGTGCTGTCGGCAATCCTGCTGTCGAGGCCCAAGGAACTCGCGGCCTTCCACAAACTCTTTCCGGCTGCTCTGCTCATCTGCTTTCTCTATTGGCAGGTGATTCCCGTGTTGCTTACATCCATGGGAGCGTCGCTCGACCTGCGCAAGCTGCTGGTCTATCCCATCCCGAATCGGGCGCTGTTTGCGATCGAAGTGATGCTGCGCATCTCCACTGCCGTCGAGATGCTTCTGATCTTGATCGGAGCTGCGATCGGCCTGTTCCTCAATCCCGCCGTTCCTTTTTGGGCTCCATTTACACTGGCCCTGTTCGTGCTATTCAACCTGTATTGTTCTACCGGTATTCGGGATCTCTTGGTCCGGCTGCTGGCTCGCAAGCGGATTCGAGAACTGGTGGTCTTCCTGGTGGTGATCGCCGCGGCGCTCCCACAGTTGATGTTGTTCCGCGGCTCCCAGACGCGCGTTCGACAGTTTTTCGGAAGCGAACCATCCGCGTTCTTGCCTTGGACCGCGACGGCGCATCTGGCGCTGGGCGAATTTTCCTGGCGGGATGTCGGCGTGTTGCTCGGTTGGACTCTGGCCGCCTACATCTTCGGGCGTTCGCAATTCGAGCGCGGGCTGCGCTTCGACGCGGCGGAAGCCTCGGCTCCGAGCTCTTCCAGCATGCGCCGCGCGAGCCGCCTGGAGTGGTGGTATCAATTGCCCAACGCGCTGCTGAGGGATCCGCTGGGAGCGCTGATCGAAAAAGAATTGCGGTTTCTGAGCCGCGCGCCACGATTCCGTCTGGTCTTCCTCATGGGCTTCTCCTTCGGGCTGTTGATCTGGGCTCCCATCGCGTTCGGGCGGGCCAGTACGCAGCACTCTTTCCTCACCGACAACTACCTGACCATGGTCAGCGTCTACGCGCTGTTGTTGTTGAGCGACGCGCTGTTTTGGAATTGCTTCGGATTCGACCGCAGCGCCGCGCAGGTCTATTTTCTCGTCCCCGTGAAAATGTCCACCGTGCTCGCCGGCAAGAATCTGGCGGCGGCGTTTCTGGTTCTCATGGAGATAACAGCTATCGCGCTGGTGTGCGCACTGCTCAGGCTACCGCTCAGCGGGCTTCAGATTCTGGAGGCGTTCGGCGTTACCTGCGTCATCACTCTGTTTGTTCTGGCCGTCGGAAACCTAAGCTCGCTCTACAATCCACGCGCGGTGAATCCCATGAAAGCGATGAAGACGGCCGCCAGCAGCCGGGCCCAGGCGCTGCTGATGCTGGCGTTTCCCGTTACGCTTGCGCCGGTGGCGCTGGCCTATCTGGCGCGCTATGCGTTCAACACGGAGTGGGCGTTTTTCGCCGTGCTCATCTTCGGCGCAATGCTGGGCGTGCTGGTGTACTTTTATTCGTTGCAATCGGCGCTAAAAGCCGCGGTGGATCGGCGCGAACAGATCATCCGGTCTTTGAGCAGCGGCGACAGCCCCATCGAAAGCTGACGTCTTCCCAATGACGGCCAACTGCCGGTTTTGCGATATCGCGGCGTCCCCGGCCTATGTCGTGTTCGAAGATGCGTTATCCATAGCGTTCCTGGATTATCGGCCATTATTCCCTGGCCACACGCTGCTCATTCCGAAGGTGCACTACGAAACGCTGTCAGATCTGCCTGCTGAACTGGTGGGGCCGTTCTTCTCTAATGTGCAGTTGCTCGCGCGCGCTGTCGAGGAGGGCATGCACGCCGAGGGCACATTTGTCGCGATCAACAATCGCATCAGCCAGAGCGTTCCGCATTTGCATGTTCATATTGTGCCTCGCCGGAAGAAGGATGGTCTGCGTGGATTCTTCTGGCCGCGCCAGGCTCAACCCGGCGAGGCGCAGATGCAAGAGGCGCAGATTGCGATTCGAGACGCGCTCGCGCGGATCAGCGGCCCACCCTAGTCAAATGTCCTGGGTGCTAGAATTGAACTCGGACGATCTATGAATACGGAAACGATTTCCACATTGAAGACCGTATGTACCGCGGGGCGCGCCAGTGCCGGGTTTAACGGCGACTGCAACGCCCAGCTCGAACAGTTGGTGGATCATGGGTTGTTGTCGGCGGCCGGTGTTTCCACAGCCTTCGGCCCGCAACGTTGCTACACGCCCACCGCGAAGGGGCGCGAACTGGTGCGAAAGCTAAATGAGAAGGGCGCGGCCTGATAGCTTAGTTTAGCCGCCCGTCTTAGTCGCCCGACTTGCGTTCCAAGTGCCCGCCAAACTGAAAGCGCATCGCGGAAAGCAGCTTGTCGGCGAAATCGTTTTCACCGCGCGAGCTGAAGCGCTGGAACAGCGCCGCGCTTAGCACCGGAACAGGCGCCCCTTCGTCGATGGCTGCGTTAATGGTCCAGCGCCCTTCACCCGAGTCAGAAACACGGCCGGAGAACTTTTCGAGCGTTGGCTCAGCCAGCAGAGAACTTGCCGTGAGATCGAGCAGCCAGGATGCGATCACGCTTCCGCGCCGCCATACTTCCGTAACGTCGGCCAGGTTGAAATCGTACTCGTAATGTTCCGGATTGCGAAGCGGGGTGGTCTCGGCGTCTTCTTCGCGTTTCGTCTTGCCAACGTTGGCGTGATGCAGAACGTTCAAGCCCTCGGCGTACGCGGCCATGATGCCGTACTCGATTCCGTTGTGAACCATTTTGACGAAATGCCCACCGCCTACCGGCCCGCAATGCAGGTAGCCATCCTCGGCGGTGCCACCCACTTTATCGCGGCCCGGAGTGCGATCCAGGCTACCCCGCCCTGGCGCCAGCGCTTTGAAGATCGGATCCAGATGCTTCACAATGTCGGACTCGCCGCCGATCATCAGGCAATAGCCGCGTTCCAATCCCCAGACGCCGCCGCTGGTACCCACATCGGCGTAGTGAATGCCGCGCGGCTGCAACTGCTGGGCGCGGCGAATATCGTCGATGTAATACGAATTGCCGCCGTCGATAATGATGTCGCCCTTCTGCAGGCGCGAGGCCAGTTGCTCGAGCGTCTGATCGACCACCGCGGCCGGCACCATCAGCCAAATCGCGCGCGGCGCTTTCAGCTTGCCGATGAATTCGTCGAGCGAACTCGATCCGATCGCGCCGTCCTTACCCAATTGCGCGACGCTTTCAGGACTCCTGTCGAAAACGACGCACTCATGTCCGGCTTTCATCAGCCGGCGCACCATGTTCGAGCCCATTCGTCCTAAACCGATCATGCCCAGTTGCATGGACTCAGGATAACTCAGCGCGTGCCACCGTCGAATGACAAATTCTTCGAAAAGAACGGAAGCGTTTTGGTTTCCATCCGATCGGCAATGCCGCTGACGTGATTGCCGGGATAGATTTCGAAGGAATGCGGGATATCGTACGAAGTCAGGATTTGGTCGAGCGTGCGAACGGTGCTCGCGATGGGTTCGTCCTTGTCGCCGGCATCCATCGCAATGGCATGCATCCTTCGCAGATTCGAGATGTATTGATCGATCATCGCCAGCGGCGCGTTGGCGGCCCATTTTGCGACCACCGCCGGCTGCAGCACGCCATCCTTATAAGGAAGGTCGAAAAACAGCGGCGGGTTTTTGGGATTGGGCGACCACGCGGCGGCCGACGCGAGCTGCGCCTTGGCGCCGAAATCCAGCCCCGCCACGTCGGCTGCGCTACGCACGGCAGCTGCCTTGGGCGACGGCTTGGGGTCGATATTCGCCGCCATGCAGCAGGGGCTCAAAATGTAGAGACTCGAAAACACATCCGGGTTTTTCATCCCGATGCGAACGGTCCCGTAGCCGCCCATGGAGTGCCCGGCCAAGCCGCGCGCGCCGGCGTCCGGGATGGTGCGATAGTGGCTATCGATATAAGTAACCAGGTCGCGCGTGATGAACGTTTCCCAATCGCCCGTGGTTGCCGCACTGGAATACATGCTGCCTTGGTACGCGGTGTACGCGTTCGGCATGACAATGATCGTTTCGCGCGCCCCACTGGCCAGCGCCTTGTCGGTGACCGAGGGAACATTGATGAAGTGCGGCTTCGATCCGAACCACAAGTCGTCGCTGTCGGTATAGCCGTGCAATAAGTAGATCACGGGGTAGCGGCGATTCGTCTCAGTCGAGTAGCTCGGCGGCAGATAGATGGAAACGTCGCGGTCCGGGGAATCGCCTTCGAGATTTCCTTCGAGCGCCTTGCCGTGAACTTTGATCCGCTCTACCTTGCCGTGCGGCGAGTGGCTTTCAGTCTGCGCCAACAGCAAACCCGCGCAGCCAAGAGCGATTGCAAGCCTCGAACAGTTTCGTCGATTCATCCACTCACCTCCATCTACTCGATATACCACGGCACATTGACCACGGCAACGCGTTGGGTGCCCTTGAGATACAACAGTGTCTTCATTACGGTTCCGCGTTGGTTGTGAAGGAAGGCGTAATACCAATGCCTCTCGACCATTTCCGGAATCAATACCGCAATCTGGCGCTCCGGATTCTTCTTTTGCAGGTCCAGCACATAATCCACGATTGGACTGGATACATAGCGGTAAGGATTCTCCAAAATAACGAGCTTTGGCGCGGCCAATCCGAGCTCCTGAACGGGCTTCTCCACGTAGTCCTGCCACTCTTTTTTGAACTGCTCGGTCCACTCGCAGTTCACATGCAGTCCAATAACCTCCGGCGACATGGACAGGGCGAAAGTGACGGCCTTCTTTGCGATCTTGCTCCAGCGTTCCACCGGGACCACCACCAGCGCGGATTGAAAGTGACTGAGATCGAGCGGAGTGGAATCCGCGACCTCCTCGGTCACCCGCTGATAGTGCCGATGAACTGCATACATGAGGAGGAGAAGTCCGGGAATCAATAAGACGGTGATCCAGGCGCCGTCGATAAACTTCGCGACCAGCACGACCAGGACCGTGATCCCTGTAACGAGCGCGCCCAGGCCGTTGACAAACATGTAGCGCCCGGAGTGCGGGCCGCGCACCCGCTTCCAGTGAAACACCATGCCCAATTGCGAGAGCGTGAAAGCCAGGAATGCTCCCACAGCATAGAGCGGGATCAAGCGATCCGTGACCCCGCCGAACATGATGAGCAGAACGCCGGTCAAAAAGGTCAACGCGTAAATCCCCTGGGAATGCACCAGGCGGCGTCCGCGGTTGGCGAGCGACCGCGGCAAGTAGCCATCCAGCGCGATGATGCGGCAGAGGCGCGGCAGATCCGCGAACGCCGTGTTGGCGGAAAGCGAGAGGACTAGCAAAATCGAGGCGATGGTGGTGTAGTAGAACGCTCCCCTGCCCGCCACCGCTGCCACCAGCATCGAAAGCACACTCTGGTAACCCATGGCTCCCGGATCGGTGGCGGCGATGTGATACGCCTTCACCAACCAGGCGACGCCGGCCAGCAGGATAATCAACAGGCCGATGATCACGGTGAGCGTCTTTTTTGCATTCGCGGCCGTAGGATCGCGAAATGCACGGACACCGTTGCTGACCGCCTCTACGCCAGTGAGCGCGGTGCAACCGCTGGCGAACGCTTTCAGCACCAGCCACGCGCCGACCATCGCGGTGGCCGCGGGCACCGGAGGAGGAGCAATGACAGGCATCGGATGCCCATGTGCGGCAAGTGCCCGAACCACTCCGATTAAGATCGTGATCAGCAGCGTTCCCAAGAACAGATAGGTCGGGATCATGAAGATGCCGCCGGCTTCCTTGACTCCGCGCAGATTCACGATGGTGATCAGCAGTAGAATTCCGAGACACATGGCGAGCGTGTGCGGCAATAGCGATGGAACCGCCGATACCAGCGCGCCCACGCCGGCCGAGATTCCGACGGCCGCGGTTAGGACGTAATCGATCAGCAACGCCGCGGCGGCCAATAGACCCGCGCCTTCGCCGACATTCTCGCGCGCGACCGTGTACGAGCCTCCGCCATTCGGGTACGCGTCGATGGTTTGGCGATACGAGAAGTAAACGATGGTCAACAGGGCAATGATGGCGCCGCTGATGGGAACAATATAGGCGATGCCCAGAGCGCCGAGCGGGATGAGCAGTGTGAGCGCGGCTTCGGGACCGTACGCGGCGGAGCTCAGGGCGTCCAGGCCGAAGATGGGGATGCCCGCGGCCGGACCGATGCGTTCGCCGGTTTCTTCCCAGTTTGCGAGCGGCTTGCCGATCAGCAGGTCGAGGAACGACATCAACCTATCTAAACATGCCGGATGGCACGCCGGATGCTAAACTAGCATTCGAGCCAGTCGTGGCCGAGTGGCGGAACTGGCAGACGCACCAGACTCAAAATCTGGCGAAGTTCACTCTTCGTGTGGGTTCGACCCCCACCTCGGCCACCAGAGAATCAATAACATAAGACCAATCCCCTTCCTTCATCCCAACCGGCCTGTGTGCCTAGAGCGTGCCAAGTGCTAGTCATTCAGGTTGAGGAGAGGACCAATCGGATGCCCGGGCAGCTCATCCAGCGTGGAGACAAGACGTGGCTCATTCGTGTTTTCGTCGGACGGGACCCCCAAACCGGTAAACGCCAATACCATAACCAAACGTTCTACGGCGGAAGAAAGCAGGCCGGAGACGCACTTCTCGACGCCCTGCGCGATGCCAAACAAGGGAAGCTTACCCCTGCCGCCAGCAAGACCACGATAGGGGAACTACTCGATGCCCTTCACCGCGACTACAAGGTGAATGACAAGAGTCACGAATGGGTCGGTGGGGTGGTGAGAATGCACCTCAAGCCATATTTGGGCAAGATTCCATCCGCCAAGCTGACCTTCGACCTTGTTCAGCGGTACGTGGAGCGGCGCCAAGGTGAGCGTGCCACCAATGCCACGATAAACCGGGAGATCTCACTTCTTCGCCGTGCCTTCAACCTCTGCCATCACACGCTCCCGCCACTTCCATCCAGCTGAAGGAGAACAATGTCCGCAAGGGTTTCTTTGAGCATGACGACTACGTGGCGCTGCTCAAGACTCTGCCGGCCGAATTGCGCCCCGTGCTCACGTTCGCTTATTACACAGGTTGCCGCCGAGGCGAGATCCTGAGCCTCCAATGGTCCCAGGTGGATCTGGTGGAACAGGTGGTGAGGTTGGAGGCGGGCACGACTAAGAACGATCAGGCGCGGATGATCCCACTAGCACCGGATTTGTACCAAGTACTCAAGATGCAGAAGAGCATCCGCGATCAGAAATATCCGGGGTGTCCATGGGTGTTCTGTCGGGATGGGAAGGAGATTCTAGACTTCAGGGGTGGATGGGAAGAAGCGTGTAAGGTTGCGGGATTGTGGAATGAGCAGACTAAGAAACCCACGAAGCTGTTCCATGATCTCCGGCGTACCGGCGTGCGTAATCTGGTACGGGCGGGGGTGCCGGAGGCGGTGGCCATGCGGATATCAGGCCATAAGACCAGATCGGTTTTTGAGCGCTACAACATCGTGAGCGAGTCTGATTTGAAAACTGCGGCCCAGCGACTCGGGCAGTACATTCAGAAAAAATCCAAGGCAATCCGAAGCGAAGCGTGAAAAGGCCGTTCGGCGGGCGGCACGCGTCGTAATCGGCCGTGACGCGCGCGGCCTGTACCCGATCGAGTGTGGCGCCGCTTCGAATCAGATCTTGGACGCGGTCACGGATGATCACTAGCATATCGCGGTACTCGGCGACTTCCCATTCATCGCAGAGACGGCCTCGCCCGGCATGATTAACGTTCCGTCCTCCTCGTCGTGTTTGTAAACTGTCCGATCCAGGATGAAATTCAGCGCTGCGATCTCGCCTTGGATACCGCCGCCGTCCCTCACATCGATGTGCGGATAAGAAACCTTACTGAACACGCCGCCGGTAACGAT
>Ga0302326_10013893_pt1 | contig 17063 bp, 13 predicted proteins | sample Palsa_T0_3_FD_202264 | JGI IMG/M metagenome (GOLD analysis project Ga0302326, IMG submission 202264) | Peat permafrost microbial communities from Stordalen Mire near Abisko, Sweden - Palsa_T0_3 | ecosystem: Environmental > Terrestrial > Soil > Palsa > Peat permafrost | place: Sweden: Abisko...
CACCCACGCCCACCGGCGACTTTCACAACAAAATCGACCCAAGGCGAACTTTCAGACTGCCACACAGAATGTCGGCTTTTGGGGAAGGAGGCGGACGCCCGTCTTTTATGAGGAGGTGCGAGCCTTTGGCGCATCTCAGGATGACGATAAGCACACTCAGATCTTCTGATTATATTCCCCGACTTCCTTGTGTGTACGCAGCACCGCGTCGACCGCCGCGAACATCTCGCGCATCCGTGCTTCCGAGGCGGGGCTTTCGACCACGACGACCAGCTCCGGCTTGTTCGATGAGGCGCGCACCAGCCCCCAGGTACCGTCCTCGACGGTGACGCGCACGCCGTTGACCGTGACGAGATCGCGGATCGGCTGGCCGGCGACCTTGCCACCCTTCTTCTGCTCGGCCTCGAAATGCTTCACCACGGCATCGACGACGCCGTATTTCTCTTCGTCGGCGCAATGCGGCGACATGGTCGGCGAGCCCCAGGTTTTCGGCAGCGCCCGTCGCAGATCGGCCATGCTCTTTCCCGGATTGCGATCAAGCATGTCGCAGACCGCAAACGCGAAGATGAGGCCGTCGTCAAATCCGCGGCCGAACGGCTTGTTGAAGAAGAAGTGACCGGATTTTTCGAACCCGGCGATGGCGCCGATCTCGTTGACCCGCCGCTTCATATAGGAATGGCCGGTCTTCCAGTAATCGGTCCTGGCGCCGTTCTTGATCAGCACCGGATCGGTCATGAACAGGCCGGTCGATTTCACGTCGGCGACGAACAACGCGTTTTTGTGGTTGGCTGAAATGTCGCGCGCGAGCATGACGCCGACCTTGTCGGCGAAGATTTCCTCGCCCTCGTTGTCGACGACGCCGCAGCGGTCGCCGTCGCCGTCGAAGCCGAGCGCGACGTCGGCCTTGTTCGCTAGCACGGCGTCGCGCATGGCGTGGAGCATCTTCATGTCTTCGGTATTCGGATTGTAGTTCGGAAAGGTGTGGTCGAGCTCGCAGTCGAGCCGCACCACCTCGCAGCCGATAGCTTCGAGCACCTGCGGCGCGAAAGCGCCCGCGGTGCCGTTGCCGCAGGCGCAGATCACTTTCAGGTGGCGCTTGAGCCTCGGCCGGGTGGTGAGATCGGCGATGTAGCGCGCCGGAAAATTCTCCACGAACGTGTAGGCGCCGCCGCCCTTCATCTTGAAGCGGCCGTTGAGCACGATGTCCTTGAGCCGCGTCATCTCATCGGGGCCGAAGGTCAGCGGGCGGTTCGCGCCCATCTTCACCCCGGTCCAGCCGTTGTCATTGTGTGAGGCGGTGACCATGGCGACGCAGGGCACGTCGAGATCGAATTGGGCGAAATAGGCCATCGGCGTCACCGCAAGACCGATGTCGTGGACCTTGCAGCCGGACGCCATGAGGCCGTTGACCAGCGCCATCTTGATGGACGCCGAGTAGGAGCGGAAATCGTGGCCGGTGACCACGTCCGGCTTCACGCCGAGTTCATGGATCAGCGTACCGAGACCGATCCCGAGCGCCTCGACGCCCATCAGGTTGATCTCGCTGCCGAACAGCCAGCGCGCGTCGTATTCGCGAAAGCCGGTGGCCTTCACCATCGGCTCGGATTCGTAGGCGTAGGTATTGGGCTTGAGCGAAGGCTTGGGCTTTGGAAACATTTTGAAAATTTGACCCGAATCGAGAGCCGCGCAGCAATAGCCTAAACGATGCGCAACTGGAATGGTTGCGCGCTTGTGGCGGGCAGATGCCCTCTAAATCACTATTTTTGACCCGCGTTGAACCGATTGGGGATGGCTCCGACCAATGGAGTGAAGGGTCAGTCGCTGTCCTTCGCTTCGGATCGAGGACGCCATGTTCGCCCGAAAAACCGTACGCGCTGCGGCCGTTTTTTTGATTGTGGGTGCCACGTTCATGGCGCACGCTCATCAGGTTCGTGCTGCCGAATTGCAGGGTGCCGGCAACTCCGCCGCAGCTTCGAAGCAAATTCCCGTCCTGTCCCCACACACGTTCTTGACCCTCGTTCCGGTGACGTTGCAGCGCTAGCGCCCCCGCGCGGCGGCGCAGGCTCGATAGGGTTCGCGTTCCGCATTAATAGCGACACAATTTTCAATCAAAGTGTCGCCCGCATCTGAACAGGCCGGGAAGCCCGTCGAAATTAAAAATTGCTCTGTTGCGACGATTCTGTGGAGCGATCCAATGCCGACCAACCTTCCCATGCGATCTTCCGTCCAAACCCAAAGTGCCGATTGGGCAAAATGTGGGCAGGCGCTGCTCACATTTTACGTAAGCGCCGCACTGGCTTTGCTGCTGCTTGTTGCCGTCGAAGCGCGATTGGGGATGTTCGACGGCCTGAATGTCATGGAGTCCATTGTCAAAGCGACCGGCATTCAATCTCTCAACGATGGGATGGATCCAAATTGGGCTTCGGCCCCGCCGTTTTAGCGGCGCATTCATCGCGATGATGGCTTATTGGTGGAACCACGAAAGCCGTTCGATTATTTTGCCCACCGGCACGTGCGCGGCCTCGCATCTAAGGCCGCTACATCTTATGCCTTTCGCGGCTTGGCGCGCCGCGTCGCCGTCGCCGCGAACGGATCGTCCGGCCACGGATGCTTCGGATAGCGGCCGCGCATCTCGGCACGCACGGCGGCGTAGCTGCCGCGCCAGAAGCCCGGCAGGTCGCGCGTCGTCTGCACCGGACGGTGCGCCGGCGAGAGCAGTTCGACCACCAGCGGAATTTTTCCACCGGCGATCGCCGGATGGCGGTCGAGACCGAAAAGCTCCTGCACACGGATCGCGATTTTTGGGCCGCCTTCCGCTTCGTAGTCGACCGGCACGCGCGAGCCCGTGGGAGCTTCGAAATCGGTCGGCGCTTCGACTTCGAGCCGCCGCCGCAGCGGGAAGGGAAGGCGTGCGGCGAGCGCCGCGCCGAATTCGTCGGCCGAAAGTCCGGCCAACGACGTCTTTCCCGCGAAGACCGAAGCCAACCCGTCGACATCGGCGGCAAGCGCGGGGTCGGACAAATCGGGCCATTCGCCGCCTTCTGCAGCGCGCAGGAACGCGACGCGGTCGCGCCATTGCCGAAGCGCCTTTGTCCACGGCAGCCGGTCGGTGCCGAGGCGCGCCACGCCTTGGGCCAGCATGTGCGCGGCCGCATCGCTTGCGATCACCGGCATCGGCTGCTCGGCGAGCGTGATCGCACCGAGCCGCCGCAACCGGCGCATGCGCAGGCTCGCGGTCGCCGGATCGAATGAAATCTCATCGCGCGCGACGATGCGATCGGCGAAACGCGCCTCGATCTCGGTCAGCGTCATCGGCGCTGCGAGCAGGATACGGCCAGACGCAGCGCTGCCAGTGAGTTCTGCCACCGCGAGGTAGGCCTGGCGCGCGAGCGGCGAGGCTGCATCGACTTGCCCGCCGCGGCCGTTGGCCAGGACGAATCCGCCCGCCGCGCCGCTGCGGTTCTTGGCGATGCGCTCGGGGTAGGCGAGGGCGAGGAGCGAGCCGACGCTCTGCTCCTCTTGCGAAGCGGGGCTCGCGGTTAAGGGTGAAGCGATCTCCGCCCACCGTTTTGCCATGGCGCGGGCGTCGTGCGCGCGCTGTGAGCGGTCGCGGCGGAGTGCATCGATCCGAATCGTGAGATCGGCGTCGTCGCCGGCCAGACCGCGCTCGCCGATAAGCACCGCGATCTCCGCCGCCCGTAGCGCCGACCCGTCAGCGGCGGCGTCGACGACCATGCGCGCGAGCCGCGGCGGCAGCGGCAGGCGCCGCAGCTTTCGCCCTTCTTCGGTGATGCGGCCATCGGTGTCGAGAGCGCCGAGTTCGCCGAGCAGCGCTTTCGCCTCGGCCAGCGCCGGACGCGGCGGCGCATCGAGGAAGGCGAGCTGCTCCGGCCTGCTGCCCCAGGCTGCGAGGTCAAGCGCAAAGGACGACAGATCGGCCGACAGGATTTCGGGCCGGGAGAATGGTTCGAGCGCTGAGGTCTGCGGCTCGTCCCAGAGGCGGTAGCAAATGCCGGGCTCGGTGCGGCCAGCGCGGCCGCGGCGCTGATCGGCCGCCGCGCGCGATACGCGCACGGTTTCGAGCCGCGTCACGCCGACATCGGGCTCGTAGCGCGGCACCCGAGACAGCCCGCTGTCGATGACGATGCGCACGCCCTCGATGGTGATCGAGGTTTCCGCGATCGAGGTCGCGAGCACGATCTTGCGGCAGCCCGGCGGGGCGGGGGCGATGGCGCGGTCTTGTTGCTCGCCCGTGAGCGCGCCGTAGAGTGCTGCGAAATCGACCGATGCATCGACGCGGCCGTCGAGCAGCCTTTGCGTGCGATGGATTTCGGCGGCGCCGGGAAGAAACGCCAGGAGCGAACCGGGATCGGCGCGCATCGCGCGCACAATGGCGTCGCCGATCTGCGGCTCGATCGGCCGGGTATCGCGGCCGAGATAGCGCGTTTCGACCGGAACGGCGCGGCCCTCGGCCGCGACGACCGGCGCTTCGCCCAGGAGTCCGGCCACCCGCGCGCCGTCGATGGTCGCCGACATGACGAGGAGTCGCAAATCCTCGCGCAATCCCTGCTGGACGTCGCGCGCCAGCGCGAGGCCGAGATCGGCATCGAGCGAGCGCTCGTGGAACTCGTCGAACAGGACTGCGGCGACGCCCTCGAGCATCGGGTCGTCGAGCACAAGCCGGGTGAAGATGCCTTCGGTGACGACTTCGATGCGGGTGCGGGCCGAAACTTTCGAGCCGAAGCGTACCCGCAGACCCACCGTTTCGCCGACGCGCTCGCCGAGCGTCTTCGCCATTCGCTCCGCCGCGGCGCGCGCCGCGAGGCGCCGTGGCTCAAGGACCAGGATGCGGCGTTTTTTTGTCCATGGCTCGCCCGCGAGCACCAGCGGTACCCGCGTGGTCTTGCCGGCGCCGGGAGGGGCGACCAGGACCGCCACGTTGCCTGCGCGCAAGGCGGCCGTAAGCTGCGGCAGCGCGGCGTCGATCGGGAGCGGCGACGAAAATTCCATAAACCTTTGTACGGCGCTATTCGTCGCCCAGGAAATGCAGGATGGCGAAATTGAACTGGGCCGGGTCCTGCAGGAAGGCGAAATGGCTCACATTGGGCAGGATCAGGAGCCGCGCGTGCGGGATCGTCGCCGCGATATATTCGGTGTGCTCGCGCTTAATCGCCTCGTCGTGATCCCCGTCGACGACAAGCACGGGCGTGTCGATGGCCTTGAGCTGTGCATCCGTCCAGTTCGGCTGTTCCGCCCACATCTTGCCGATCTGATCGACGAAGGCGTCGTATTGCTTGGGCGTCGCCGAATGAGCTGCATACTCGCGTCCGGCGCGCGCGATGTAAGCGGCAAAAGTCGGGTTCTTCTCGACGCCGTCCACGACCCCCGACGTCACCGTATTAGCCGCGAAGGCGAACACTTTGCCGACCCGGTCCTTGTGGCGCATGGCAAGATCCAGCCCGAGAATGCCGCCGTCGCTCCAGCCGACGACGTCGGCCTTGCGGATTTTCAGCACGTCCATCAGCGCCACGACGTCGTCCGCCATCAGATCGTAGGCGTAAGGCCGCGCGTCGCGGGTGCTGCGGCCGTGGCCGCGGCTGTCCATCACAATAACGGTGTGGTGCGCCGCCACCGCCCGCACCTGATGGCCCCAATAGTCGGTGTTGGCGAGGCCGCCGTGCAGGAAGATGACCGGCGAGCCATGCCCGTAGATCGCGTAGTGGATGCTGATGCCGTTGGCCTGCGCCTGGCCGCTGCGATCGGTCGCGATCGGCGGGGGCGTCGGCGGCAGCGTCTCCCACCGCTCGGCGGCGCGCGACGGCAGAGCGGCGAGCACAAAGAGGGACGCGAGCAGGAACCGGCGCATGCGCTTCTCGTAGGCGGCAAGCCGCGCAAGGCGTAGCTTCCGCAACCACACCAAATTCATATATTACCGGACATCATGCCCGCAGCACAGAAATCGCCGCCCACCGCTACCGCGAAGCCGCTGAAGAAGGGCGACCACGTCTTTCTGGTCGACGGCTCGGGCTACATTTTCCGCGCCTATCACGCGCTGCCGCCGATCAACCGCAAAACGGACGGATTGCAGCTCAACGCCGTTTTCGGCTTCTGCAACATGCTGTGGAAGCTTCTACGCGACATGAAGGATGACGAAAAGCCCACTCACCTCGCCGTGGTCTTCGACAAGTCGGAAAAGACTTTCCGCACCGCGATGTATCCCGACTATAAGGCGCACCGGCCCGATCCGCCTGATGACCTGCGCCCGCAATTCAAGTTCATCCGCGAGGCGGTGAACGCCTTCGATCTGCCGTGCCTCGAACAGGATGGCTTCGAGGCCGACGATCTGATCGCGACCTACGTGCGCGAGGCCTGCGAAGCCGGCGCTACCGCAACCATCGTCTCGTCCGACAAGGATTTGATGCAGCTCGTCGGCGACTGCGTCGTCATGTTCGATACCATGAAAGACAAGAGAATCGGCCGCACCGAGGTGATCGAAAAGTTCGGCGTGCCGCCGGAAAAGGTCATCGAGGTGCAGGCGCTGATCGGCGATTCGACCGACAACGTGCCCGGCGTGCCCGGCATCGGCGTCAAAACCGCGGCTCAGCTCATCGGTGAATACGGCGATCTCGAAACGCTGCTGGCGCGCGCCGGCGAAATCAAACAGGAGAAGCGCCGGCAATCGCTGATCGACAACGCGGAAAAAGCGCGGCTGTCGAAAAAGCTCGTCACGCTTGACGATCACGTCAAGCTCGACGTGCCGATCGGCGATCTCGCCGTGCACGAGCCCGACCATAAGCGGCTGATCGCTTTCCTCAAGGCGATGGAATTCAACTCGCTGATGCGGCGCGTGGCGGAGTTTGCCGAGATCGAGGCCGGCGAGATCGAGCCCGAAGCGCGCCTCGCCGCCGGCCCCTCTTCTTCTTCCCCGCAAGCAGGCGAGGTCGCGCGCCAGCGGGACCGGCCTGACGTGGCCGGCCCGATGACAGGCTCCGCGAACGGCGGGGGCCAGCAAGCGAGCGCCGCTCCGCAACTCGCGCTTGGCCGGCCGGCACAGCCGGGCGATCCTTCCCGCAAGGCCAACGGGCAAGCGCCCGAATATCCGAAACTGACGCCGCAAATGCTCGCGACTGCACGCGTCGAGTCCGCGCGCAACGCCAGATTCGATCGCAGCAAATATGAGACGGTGCGCAGCCCGGAGCGGCTCAACGCCTGGATCGAGCGCGCGCGCGACACCGGCCTTCTCGCCATTGATACCTCGACTGCAAGCACCGATCCGATGCAGGCGGAGCTGTGCGGCTTTTCGCTCGCCGTTGCGGCAAACGAAGCCTGCTACGTGCCGCTCGGCCATCGGCTGGGCGGCGAGGGCGGCGGTCTGTTCCGCGGCGATGTCGCGCCCGACCAGATTTCTGAACGCGCTGCGCTCGATGCCTTGAAGCCGCTGCTCGAAGATATGGGCGTGCTCAAGATCGGCCACGATCTGAAATTCGCCTGGCAGGTATTCGCGGTGCGCGGCATTGAGATCGCGGCCTACGACGACACGATGCTGATGTCGTATGCGCTCGATGCCGGCCGCAACAGCCATGGGCTCCAAGCGCTGGCGGAGCGCTCCTTCACCCATGCGGCATTCGATATCAACGAGCTGATCAAGGCGGGCAAGACCAAAATAACCTTCGACGCCGTCGGCATCGACCGGGCGACAGAATACGCCGCCGAGAAAGCCGACATTGTCCTGCGGCTGTGGCAGGCGCTCAAGCCGCGACTTGCCGCCGAGCGCGTGCGCACCGTGTACGAGACGCTGGAGCGGCCGCTCCTCGCCGTGCTCGGACATATGGAGCGGCGCGGCATTTCGATCGACCGGCAGGTGCTGTCGCGGCTGTCCGGCGAGTTCGCGCAGGAAGCCGCGGGCCTCGAAGCCGAGATCAACGATCTTGCCGGTGAAACCGTCAATCCCGGCAGCCCCAAGCAGCTCGGCGATATTCTGTTCGGCAAGCTCGGGTTGCCCGGCGGCACAAAGACCAAAACCGGCCAATGGGCGACGGGGGCGCGCGCGCTGGAAGAGCTGGCCGAGGAAGGCCACGCGCTGCCGCAGAAAATTCTCGGCTGGCGACAGGTGTCGAAATTGAAATCGACCTACACCGACGCGCTGCCGGGCTTCGTCAACCCGGCGACGCATCGGGTTCATACCAACTACGCGCTGGCATCCACGACCACCGGGCGGCTGTCGTCGTCCGATCCGAACCTGCAAAACATCCCGGTCCGGACCGAGGATGGCAGAAAGATTCGCCGCGCCTTTATCGCCGTGCCCGGGACGAAACTCGTCTCCGCCGATTATTCGCAGATCGAGCTGCGGCTTCTCGCCGAAATCGCCGGGATCGAGCCGCTGCAAAAAGCCTTCCGCGAAGGCCTCGACATTCACGCCATGACGGCTTCGGAAATGTTTGGCGTGCCGGTGAAGAACATGCCGCCCGAAGTGCGCCGCCGCGCCAAGGCGATTAACTTCGGCATTGTCTACGGCATCTCCGCCTTCGGTCTCGCCAATCAACTCGGCATTCCGCGCGAGGAAGCCGGCGCCTACATCAAAAAATACTTCGAGCGGTTTCCCGGCATTCGCGACTATATCGAGACGACCAAGGCCTACGCCAAGAAACACGGCTATGTGCTCACGCTGTTCGGCCGCAAATGCCACTACCCCGACATTGCCGCTTCGAACGCCTCGATCCGCGCCTTCAACGAGCGTGCGGCGGTCAACGCCCGGCTGCAAGGCAGCGCCGCCGACATCATCCGCCGCGCCATGATCCGCATGGAGGACGCGCTGACGCAGAAAAAGCTCTCGGCGCAAATGCTGCTGCAAGTGCACGACGAGCTGGTGTTCGAAGTGCCGGACGCGGAAGTGGAGAGGTCGCTGCCGGTCATCAAGGCGGTGATGGAAGACGCGCCGCACCCGGCGGTGTCGCTCTCGGTGCCGTTGCAGGTCGAGGCGCACGCGGCGGACAACTGGGACGCCGCGCACTGAGCAAGTAGCGAAGCGATATCGGGACCATCTTAGCAATCATCTCAGGTTCTCGCTGGCGCTCAATTGGGATTACGTGCTGATGGAAGGGCAAAGCCCGGCTATGCTTGCTTTGCTCGGCGATCTTTGTGCCATTTTGGCGCACCGAGCGGGCTTTCTTGAAACCTCTCTCAATATTAAGACGGTTCGCGGCGGAATCCTTGCGGTAAATATGCGAAAGAGGCCTTCAGGCCGGCGACTTCTTCGTCGCGAATGTTATCCCAAACCTCGAATGCCGAAAAATGTGTCCACAACTCCCCCTTCCGTTTGGACTTTGCGTGAGAAGTTAGGCGGCCACGCATGCCTCCTCGCCGGCCAGCGGTTGCCATGCCAACATACAAATACGTCATATTTTATGACGCCGCGATCGAGGCGTTCCTTGTAAAGGACGTATACCCCACGAAGCTCTCTCGGAAGAAACTTCAAGCGATCTTTGGGAGTGAATTCCACGCTTCGTTTAACGAGGCGCAGTGGACTTTCTGGCATTTTTTTCCTCCGAAGAATCTTTTTGCGATTTTTCGACCGCGAATGACATCATGCCGTGCGTGCACGCAGGTGGTGCAAGGGGTAGGCGAGATTTTATCCCAACCAGATTTTCAGCACGCCGAGAACAATCGCCACGAAAATGCCGATCACGCTCAGGATGCCCTTGTTCGACAGAAAAGTTTCGATCTTTTGTCTTCGAGAGAATTGCGCTGCTGGTGGTACTTCCGCTTTTATTCTCGCGTCAAGCAAATCGCGATGAGCCTGCGCAAGACGAAGCATTTCGGCATCACCCATCGACATATTACTGGATGCATCAAAAATTCTCACGCTCCAGGGTGCCCCATGCCTCGCAAGCGACGATCAGTATCCAAACCGCGTTGGAGAATTCCGTGTACGAATTTTCGCAAGCTCCGCTCAATTCCGTCTATTGAAGCTCGTCGAATTTTGGCGGGATAAGTCGCGGTCTCAGCGTCCCATCGTTTGAATACCTCATGCACCTTTTGGATCAGGTACCGATCAATGGCTTGCCAGAATATCTGCTGTTGCTGACCTCCAAATTTTGATCCCGCCATAATGAATCCGGCCACCGCGAAAATCGTCCACGTCCGTCACACCGCCCTGGTACGTCATGCCATGCCATTTGAAAAGCCAGTCGTTGGCAAATCGCTGCCACTCGACGTTTAGTTCGCTTTCAAGCGATAACTAAAATGGCGTCATTGTTATTTGCCTGCGTTAAACCAATGTCGCGTTGACATGATTTTATCCCCTCGGGAATATGTGACCCGCTGCTATCTCTTTGGTCCCCTCAGGGCCGGTGCTCGTGGGAGGCGTGTTCTCCCGCAGTCATCCTTTACTGGTGAATGGGAGCGTAGCAAGTGGCTCGGATGTCGCCAACGGGCCCCGCCCCGAAGGGTGCCGACCGACAAATGGCTTCGTGACATTCAAGATTTCACGCCGCTCAATTCGACCGACGCGTTGTCCCGTCCTGCTCGGCAACACACCGGGGATCCACGTCTTAAGGGACCGGCCTGGCATGTCAGCGCCGAACCGGCGTCGTGCAACGGCAATCACAAATCGGCCGGCTTGCCGGTAAAAACGGCAAGCTTTGAACCTCCAGCGGTGTCTGTTCGACCAATGACTATCACCGCATGCCGGCGCTGGAGGAGATGGTCATGGCTGGGCTGTATGACGGTCTCGAAGAGGTTGCATTCAAACCGATCGCCGGCAGCTACGTGTTCCAGGCGAATAATCCGTGGCTCATCGGTCCGCGGCGCCGCTATTTCGTCAACGAGGCGCAAAAGGCCGACATCGCTGCATGCGTGCGCGAGACCCTCAAGCGGCTCAAGCCGTTTGTGCTCGCCGCGGCGATTCTCATCCCGGTCATCATGGTCGGCTCGATCTTCTGGTTCGCCACGAGCGGCGCGACGCTCATCGTGACCATCACCGAGGAGAGCGGCCAAACAACCACATATAACCAGCCGATCGGTCCTCACGGCAGCACCGGCACATTGGAGGGCGCCGAGGGCTCCAGCGTGGTCTTCCGCGTGAGCGGTCCGCCCGGTGGCGGCGCCACCGTCACCATCAACGGGATCGCTTCGACCGGCAAGGCCGGAGCCCCCTGCGTCTTGCAATTCGGTTCGGGCGGAACAACCATCAACATGGCCGACAGCAAGAATCACACGGTGCGGAGCGCAAGGCTTGTGGCCCGGACCGGTGCGGCCCCGCGCGCGGTGATGGTGTTTGCGGTTCTCGTGTCGCTCGGCTTGTTCGGCCTCTATATCGGGTTGATCCACGTCTACAGCATGTCGCGGCTGCGCCCCTTGCTCGCAGGGTTGCAGCCGTCCGATGAGAGGATCAACCTTGGGGAAGGCATGCAGCGTTACGGCGCCAACATGTCGAACAAGCTGCTCGCCCTGATGGCATTTGGCGGCATGATGATGTCGGCCGGAAGCGCGCTTAATTTGACCGACATGATCCTCACACATCGTTCGACCGACACGCTGCCCTTTGTCATCGTGACGGCTGTGGCGTCCCTTGTCGTGTTGGGCCAAGTTGCTTATTTGGTGCTCGTCAAGGTGCGGGCGCGAAATGCCGGCCGGTCCGCGATCGGTCCGTAAGCCGGGAATCTTACCGCATCGACTCCATTGCCGCCGCCGGCACCGGGTCGGGCCCGAAGCGGTTTGGTCCCGGCGTTCCCCTTATACACGCCCACACGACCACAACGATTGCCCCGATTCCGGTCAGCGAAAGCAGCACCCACCAGCCTGCCCGGTCGATATCGTGCAATCGGCGCACGCCGACTGCGATGCTTGGAAAATCAAAGCAAACACGACGATCATGTTTATGTAGCTAAACACGCCCATCTGCGTCCCCGGATTGAGCGTCTGGTCGATGATCCCAAACGGAATGACAACAATGACGAGGAACAGCTGCCAGTACCAATATTGCGAGCGACCTGCCCGATCCGAGAAATCGACATAGTTGCGGAATCCGGAGAGGATCGCTTCAAGAAAAATCATGGCGCGCTTCCAATGCTTTCGCGTCCTCTTCGAGCCGAAGTCGCGGTGACAGGAAATTTCCGCCGTGCGTGTATCTTGGTGCTAATCCGCCCTGCGTGCTGCTACATTCCAAGGGAAAATTATAAGAAGAAAGCCCAACGCCTCGCAGGGAGAGAGCCCATGCACTCTACGACAATCGATCAGCTCGACACCAGCCTGGTGCCCGAAGAACGTTTGCGCGCTCTCGGCATCGAGCTTCCGCCGGCGGCGCCGGCAGTCGGCGATTATGCGCCGACCGTCATTACCGGAAATTTGTTGATGATGTCCGGTCAGTTGCCGTGGATTGCGGGAGACCTGAAGTTCAAGGGTAAGATGGGGGCGGAATTGTCGGTCGAGCAGGGGTACCAGGCGTTTCGCCTCAGCGCCCTCAATGCGATCGCTCAATTGAAGGCAGCCTTGGGCAGCCTTGACCGGGTCAAACAGATCGTTCGTCTTGAAGGCACGATGGGCTGCGCGCCCGGCTTTAGGGACCAACCTTCGGTGCTCGACGGCGCCTCGCACATCGTCAATCAGGTGTTCGGTCCGCGCGGACGCCACACCCGCATGGTCTATTCGAACAATGAAATGCCGATGGACTGCGCGACGCTCGTCGTGCTCTGCGCCGAGATTGCGTCGCCCCGCGATCGCACGACCCGCTTCAGCGCGGCGATTTGGTCATAGCACGCCGGCTGAGCGCGCCGGGCAAGCCGCACCTGGCTTGCGCTCGCGTTCAGCAATGTCAGCACACAGTCGGTTGTCGCCGTTTTAGAGATTTTGGCTTGACTATTGTCACCAATTATGTTACGAAAACCTGCCTTGCTCGTCCGAGGGGCGCCTTCTGGAGGGCACTCCTGAAAGCGGAGCAAGGGCGGTCCCCGCGCGCGGATTTGCAATCCGCTCCCGGGCGGCTCCGGGGTCCCGCTCGTCCGGCAAGAGGACCGGACCGCGAGGAGCTCGCTTAACTGGACAGGGCAAAACCGGGCAAAACAACCGGCAAGCCTTGTCTGAGGAAACGCGGTTCTGGAGCTGAGCCAGAGGCGGTTGCGACTGCGCTGGCGAGTGCCGCAGCGAAGCGCCGATAGGCGAGCGCGCCCCGAATCTGGCGCGCATCCGCGCCCGTTAGCGCGGAAACTGGTTGGATGCGCCTTTCGGCGCTCCGCTCCCCTCGGTGTTGTCGCGAGGGTGGCGAATCTTTTTAGTGATGGTCGCAAAGCTGGGCGCGGATGCGCCGCGAGAACGAGGGTCTTTGGTCGGCTACGGCGCCGTGAGGCCAAGCGAGTTGAGATAACCGCTGTTAATGCGGCCGTTCTCGAATCTTGCGGCTTCGAGATAAGCATTGAGGATTGCCAGCGCCTGCTCGCGCGATGGCAAGGAGTTTGGCTCCAGCGCCCCGGCATCCGTACTGCCGGCATTGGCGATCAGATCCCATCCCGCCGGTTTTTGAATCGAGACCACGGTGGTGTCCGAGTCGAGATTTTTGTAGGGCCAGAAGCACCATCCGATGCCAAAGCGATCATGAAGCCGGCGGAAGCTCTCGTTCCAATTGTCGGTCAGTTCGCCGGTCTCGCCGATGAGCAGCGGGACATTCCAGCTATTGCTGAAATTCAGATAGCTCTGCAGCGAGTCGCGGGTCGGGTGGGCCCAGAATTTGTGATAGGTGTAAATGGCGTTGGCGTCGAACGGCCGGCTGAACACGGTAAAGCTCGTGCTCCATTGCGCGCCGCCGAGCAGCACCACATGGTTGGTGTCGACGCTGCGAATGGCGGTCACGATTTCGCGGTAGAGCGGCTCCAGCCGCGGATTGAGATAATCCTCGTCGCTATAGGGCGAGATCGGTTCGTTCAGAAGGTCGTAGCCGAGGATCGTCGGTTCGTCGCGATAGTGCGTGGCGAGCGCCCGCCACAACGCGACGGTCAGGCGCCGATACCGCGGCACGTAGAATGTCAGCGGGAAGCCGGTGCCATCGTCGTGGTTGACCCCGGTCTGCCCGCCGGGCGCGGCGTGCAGATCGATGATGACGCGCAGGCCGGATTCCCGGCACCACGCCACCAGCCGGTCGAGAAGAAACCAGCCCGGCCCTTCGAACCGGTCCGCGCCGTCGTCTCCGGGCTCGACGAAAAGCCGCCAATGCAGCGGCACACGCACGGTGTTGAATCCGGCCGCCTTGATGAAACGGATATCGTCCTCGGCGATATAGCCGTCGCGAAATTCGGTCCAGAAACGGGATGCCTCTTCCTGGCCGATCAGCGCCTCGATGACGCCTGCGATCTCCGCGGGCGCGCGGGCGCGCATGAACTTGAACATGTAGCCTTCGGGAACCAGCCAGTTGCCGAGATTGATACCTTTGACGGCGAAACCGCCGCCGGCGGCTTCGACGAGGCGCGTCCCCTCGGCATGGATGAAGTTGGGCGGAGCCGCCACGCCCTGCCCGTTTCCGATGATCAGGGTGATGGCAAGCAGCAGTGCGCCGAGCTGGCAGAAATAGTGGCAAGCTCTTGTAGCGAGAAAACTTGCACGCTGAGCACTTGTATCCGGAACGTCTGGACTGAAGATACCCAACAACCGTGTCCTTTTAGGGCCAGCGCGACGCCGATCCCGACCTGCCGGCGGCAAGGGGAGCCGCTTCCCAGCGGCGCATTCGTGAAAAGGGTTTTCCACCCGCAGACTGGGGAAACTACTAAAATGAAAAACGATCGCCAATGAAAATCCGACGGGGTCAGCCTGGGCCGCATCCCGCCCCGCCAGCGAGGTCAAACAGTCGATGTCCGGTATGCCCTTTTTCCAGGCGCTTCTTTTGCTTGCATCCGTCGTCGTTCTCACCGTCGCGACGGGTTCGCGGCGTCTCCATCCGTTTCTTGCCCTCGCGGTCGTCGCGTCGGCGTTTGGCCTCGGCGTCGGATTTACCACCGGCTTTCTCGGTAAGGCATTCGGTGCCGGTTTTTCGCAGGCGATCTATTCTCCCGGATTGGTGATCGTCGCTGCGGGTTTTGTTGCCGGTCTCGCCGAAAGCACGGCAGCGTCCGGGTGGCTCATTGCGATCATCGATCGCGGGCGATGGCTCGGAGCGACCAGGCTGGCGGCGTTTTTGGGCCTGATCGCCGGAATCGCTGCGTCGCCCGTGGCTGCTTTTGCCCTGCTGACGCCTTTGCTTCGGGCCATCGTCGGACCGACGGCACCCAAACGCGAGGCCGCGATGATCGCACCGGCGCTTGCGATTTCGGCGAGCCATGGTCTCGTATTGTTTTCGCCGGTACTGATCGCGGCCGCGGCCATCGTTGACGCCTCCTGGGGTCGCGTCGCGCTGTTCGGCCTGCCGGTAGCGGTTCTCCTGGTTGCATTCGGCGCTGCATGGGCCCGCTGGCTGCCAGTCGTCGGACCCGCAGCGCCGGCGTCGATCGAGCAGCCGCCCGTGATCCTGGACCAGCGGAGCCGTTGGCCCGCGATCGTACTACTTGCGGCGACGGCAATTCCGCTCCTCATGCTCACCGTCCAATCGCTCGGTGACATTCCAAGCGAGCCGCTCGGCGGCGGGACGGCAAGGGAAATGATCCTCGGTTTCGGCCGCCCGCTGATCCTTTTTTTGGTCGCGGCCGGCATCATGTTCATCGGCCTGTGGCGGTTGAGCGCGAAGCTGCTCGCCGATTCCGGCTGGACCGGTCGCGTCCTGGGGAATGTCTCGGGTGTTCTTCTCACCGTCGGCGCCGCCGGCGGCCTCCAGAGGCTCTGCCAGGAGACCGGCATGGCGGAATTGCTCGGCGAGAATCTGCTCGGCTGGCACGTTGCAGGGTCTGCCGCGCTCCTTGTCCCGTTTGTGATCGCGGCGCTGATAAAGACCTTGCAGGGTTCGTCGCTCGTGGCGGCCATCACCACCGCGGGCATGGTGCAGCCGATCCTGGCGCCGCTTGGCATCGGCGACGACAATGGAAGAGCGCTCGCCACGCTTGCGATTGGCGCAGGCGCGATGACCGTCTCTCATGTCAACGACGAATATTTTTGGCTGGTTTCGGCGAGCGCCGGGCTTGCGCCATTGCGCAGGCTGGCCGCGATGACCGCCGGGACGTTGCTGCAGGGCCTCATCGCCGTGGCGGCGCTGATCGTCCTATCCGTGCTGATCGCCAGCGTCTGAACGGCAGCGGATGTCAGCTGACGCGACCCCGCGTAAAATATAGCGCCGTAAAGCTGCAGGTCGTGGGATCGTCATAGTGTGCCAGGAAACGATCGACAAGCCGATCGGCGTCCAATTCCGACCCAACGATTTGAATGAGGTGCGGGCGCGCCGCCTGAAATTGCTTCTCCCAGTTCAATCGCCTTTCCGCGTCGATGCTGCCGATCACGGTGAATAATGTGTCAGTCTCCATCTCAACGCGCACGTCCTGAAAACCGAGCGAGATCATGAACGGCGCCACCTTGCGCCCGATGTCGCAATCGACCAGCACGGCCATGACGTCGCGAATCTGACGGTCGAATTCGGCAGCAGCGGGAAAGTGCTCGATCGCAAAGCCGACGTAATCGCACGAAACAACAAATCCATCGGGCTTCGTTACTCGCTTTAGCTCGGCGAGCGCGCTCTTCGGCTCTTTCAGCCATTGCAGAAGATACTTGGTCCACACAACGTCGAAGCTTGCGTCGGGGAAAGGTAGAGCAAATACGTCGCCGTGGCGGAAAGTGAGGTTTGGGATGGCTTCGTCGCGCGCCCGCACCTTGGCAAACTCAAGGTACTGCTCCCGCAAATCAACGCCGACGACCTCCGCTTGCGGAAACGAACGGGCGATGAGCCTTGACATCGACCCGGATCCGCAGCCGACGTCAAGGACGCGATCGTTGGCTGAAATTGGCAGGTGCCGCAAATGCCCCTGGATATTTGCGAGGCGCGCTTGCAACTCAAGGCGCTCGCACTCTTCATCGCTGTGAATGACGTAGGGCAACGAGCGTTCGGACATCTGGCGTGATCCTGTGCAGGCGCGAACCTGCCGATATCAGCCATCGTACCA
>Ga0302326_10013895_pt1 | contig 17062 bp, 15 predicted proteins | sample Palsa_T0_3_FD_202264 | JGI IMG/M metagenome (GOLD analysis project Ga0302326, IMG submission 202264) | Peat permafrost microbial communities from Stordalen Mire near Abisko, Sweden - Palsa_T0_3 | ecosystem: Environmental > Terrestrial > Soil > Palsa > Peat permafrost | place: Sweden: Abisko...
CAGAGCACTCGCTCACCGGGCTCAATCCAGGAACCCGGGGTGAGGCGGAGGTAGTGGTCCACCCTGATCCATCCTCAGATCCTCTCACCCGGTCCATCGATGTCCGACCCCCTAGTCCCAACGTCCCATGCAGGCCATGGAGCGCCGGATTCGAGATTCGAGACGTCGAGTCACTTCGGGAGCACGACACGAAGACCCTGCAGGCGTGGGTCTCGAACCTTGAGGAAAACTGGGACGCGGCGGTGAATGCCAAAGGCCACAGTGGCATGCCACCAACGAGGAGCGGTTGGCACTAGTTCCCCGATCGGGCCCGCTCTCCTGGGCGTGCCGGCGTAGGCACAAACCGTGACTGGGACACCGACCATCATTGGGAAGGTTTCGCAACCTGAAGGTGCTTCGCCATGGTCGCCCTGGCTGGCCCACCGATAAAGCGGCTAAATTCGACGAGTTGTGCACGCCAGGGTGGAATCACAAGTCGGGTCAGGCGTTCGCGTGCGCGGACGCGGACGACACGACGCGCCGCGCCGACGCGGAACAAGCAGAGTACGCGTGGCGCGTGCCATCGCCGCACTTCTGACAACCGGAGCAATGGCCACGATCGCCTGCAGCGCACCGAGCGCGGCCGATCAGGTCGGCAGCCTGAACGCTCGAGCGAAGACCATTTCCGAAGAGCTGATCCAAGAACAGCTCCAGGCCGACGCGTACCAGCAGCAGTACTCCGTCGCATCGGCGCAAGTCGTTCAGGATGAACAAGCCATCGCGCAATCACGCCTCTTGATCAACACTGATCATCGACAGATTGCGCGAAAAATGCACCAGGTCAGTCGGTTGGCGATCGAGTCATACATTTTGAACGGATCCGTCTCATCGAGCTCCGGCGCCTCGCTCTTCGGGGAGAACGTCGGCACGGTGCAGGCTGCGAACGAGTACACGACCATTACCGTCGGCAACGTCGACATGGCCGTAAGCCAACTCCACGCCGCGCAGCGCGCCGCACAAGAGCAGCAACAGGTCCTCATCCGGCAACGTGCACGCGACACGGCCGAGCAGACCGAACAGGCCACTGACCTCTCCCAGGCCAACTCCACTGTCAGTCAGATGGAGTCGGTCCAGGCTCAGGTAACCGGCGAGCTCGCGGCGGCGGTGACCCAGCAGCAGGCCGCGCAAGGACAGGCGGCACTAACGGCAGTGACGACGGCGCAACGGGTTGCCACGCAGAGAGGTGGCGCAAGCCCAGCACCGGCGGGTGCTCCTTCGACGAACACCACCGACCCGGCGCTCAATCCCTTCCTCACTTGTGTCGTGCAGGCTGAGTCCGGTGGTGACTACCAGGTGGTGTCCCCCAACGGGCTGTATATGGGTGCATTCCAATTCAGCCAGTCAACGTGGAATTATGCGGCGCGGGCGGCCGGTCGGCCCGATCTCGTGGGCGTTCCTCCCAACACGGCTTCGAAGGCCGATCAGGACACCGTTGCGGTTGCGCTCTACTCCCTCGACGGCGAGCGACCCTGGTTGGGCGATCGCTGCAGCGCCTGAGCGGAACCAGTGCAACGCGAAGACGCTTGGCCTCAGGTCCCCGATCGGAGAGCTATGGCGGCGTCGGGCTCGAGGACCCGGAAGCTGAAACTCTCTTCAAGATAGAGCCGCACGACATCGGCGTCATGGCTGAGATATCCGATGGACAGGTCCTGGCCCGAGTCCAGAATGAAGTCGCCGCCCCGCAGACTCAGGACTACCCCGCCGTCGACACCGGGTGCCCATACCAAGGGGCCGCCAAGGATCTGGTGCAGGTGATCGAGCAGGAGGTGACCCCCATGCTCGGTGGTCTCGACGATCCGCGTGTACGTACTCGGACAAATGGCCAACCCGTAGGGGCCGTCCATGCCGGACTGGCGGAGCGCGTCCACGGCGGTGGCCACGGCGGTCGGGTATTTCGACATGTCCTCACCGTGCACGACCGGGGCATGGGACGTGCTCTCGGTTATGCCCTGGATCCCCGCCGCCTCGTACCCGTGGAACACGGCCACGTTCTCGCCGATGGCGATCTGGCGGATCGCCTCGTCCAATTCCTCGAGATCGATATCGGAGGCTCCCCGATCGGCGTCGTCCAGCTGTACGCGTGAGATGTTGAACGCAGCCCGGAGCTCGACCAGAGGAAGGACTCGCCGTTGCGCCGCCGTCACGCCCTCGGACGGCCCCGAGATCTCCTCGATCCGACCCAGGTTCGTCGCCGAATGCGTCCAACCGTTCGGCCCGGAGAAGTCCACCAATTTTCGAGCGGCCAGGTAGGTCGTGAATCGGCCCTTAGCCTCGCCGTCGATGGCGTCCCATCCCGTATCCGAAATCGGGGCCAGGTCCCGGTGCAAGTGGTTCATCGATCTGCTCCTTTGAGGCTGCCGATGCCCAACGACCCGGACCCAACCGGAAGGGAGGCGGCATCGCCATCGTCGCTCGCCGCCCCGACTTCGGTGATCGGCTCTGTGGTGAACAAGAACTTGCGCAGATTGGCGTCGAGTGCGGGGTCGCGGCGGCGCAGCCACTCGAGAGTCATGGCCGCGTGCTCCTTCTCGTCATCCCGGTTATAGGCAAGGACTGCGGCCAGGCTGTCGTCGGACGTCGCCTTGACCCGCTGGTCGTACCAATCAATCGCTTCGAGCTCTTCGCACAACGACGTCACAGCCCGGTGGTGGTCCACCGACGCTTCGTCGAGGAGGTCGCGCGGCTCGTGTAGTCCTTCGCTCGCCATCTGCCGCTTCGCCTTTCGGTGTCGATTCCGCCCCGGCCCGCTTCGTTCGCCGCTGACGACCCTATTGGTTCCCACAGTAGAGCATGCGCGGCGGTCCCCTGAGCGAGGACGATCGCTTGGGACGGTGTGGCCGCCGACCCGATTGCCCGGAGATCCGGTCAACGACGCAGCGGCATCGGATGCTCCTGTGGTCCTGGGTCCACAGGCGTAAAAGCCCAGGCCGGCAGGATGATCAGGTCGCGAACGTGACCTCCCCGGCCGCGATGGTGGTTGACACGTGGTGGCTCGCCGGATCGAGCAGGGCCGTGCGGAGCGGGACGTCGAGGAGGCACAGATCAGCGGCCGCTCCCGGGGTGACGTGACGCACCGGACCCCCCGGGTGCTCCAGCGGAGTCAAGAAGAGGTTCAGGGCCGCGGCGGCAGACAATCCCACGTCTGCCCCGACCCGGGCACCGCTCTGCGAGCGCCGGTCGATCGCCGCTCTTATGGCCAACCACGGATCGTCGGGCCCGAACGGGGCGTCGGTGCTCCCGCCGACGGCGACGCCCGAGTCAAGCAGGGAGGCGCAGCGGTAGAGGTCCGGGCGGTCCACCGCGTCAACGTGACGCAGGTAGCCGTCCCCTCTCGCCGCGATGAACCCTGGTTGCGTCACAACGGCAAGTGACAGGTCTGCCATGGCGGCCATCACCTCGGGGGGCGTCACCGATGCATGCTCGATCCGATCGCCCGCCATGCTTCCCACCTCCTGCCAGGCCGCGAGAGCCAGCACGAGCGCGGCGCGCGTGACGCAATGCACCGCTACCGCTCGCCCCGCCCGGTGAGCGCGCACAAACCATGCCCCGAGTTCGTCGAGCGGCGGGAGTGCATGGTCCGCGATGACGATCTTCACCGGTCCGCGGCGCAGCGGCTCGGGTGGATACACCTCGCTGAGCTCAGGCCCGCCCGTGCTCGATACGGTCAGCGGCAGTACGCCGGTGCGGACCGCCGTCGCGATGGATTCGAAGTAGTCGACCGTGGCCGCAGGGGTGCAATCGGTCACGCCGGTCACCCCCAATGACGCCAGTCGGCTTCCGACCGCGGCCAGGTTGGCGGGAGGAGCCGGGGGAAGTCGGGCATGGAGCCAGTCATCGAGCCGGAACAGACGACCCGTCGGGCGGCCCGATCCGTCACGCTCGATGCCCGCCTCCTCGGCGTCGAGCGCGCCGACCTGTTCCAGCGCAACCGAGCTGAGGACCCATGCCGCGCCCGATCGATGCTGGACCCGCACGGCCCGGCCCGGGGCGAGGGAATCGAGCCGCCAGCGGTCGAGCGGGCCCTCCTCCACTTCGTCGTAGTTCACGGCTCGGATGGCAGATACCGGAAGCGCGCGCGCATGGGCCGCTCCGATCGTCCGATCCAGGTCCCGCGACACATCGACCGACGCCGCCACCGCGGCCATGGCGAGGAGATGCAGATGGTGGTCGTGCAGGCCAGGAAGGAGCGCGCCACCCCGGCAGGCAATCTCGATATCTCCCGCCGGCGCGCTCCCGGGCGGCCCGATCGTGCTGACCAGTGCGCCTTCGACCCGCACATCCACCCGCCCGCCGTCGACCTCGGCGTCGCGCAACACGAGCGTGCTCACGCCACTCCTTCGAGCACGCTCGCCGTGTCAGAGCCGAACACGGGTGCCCGGTGCCAGATCTTTCGCGCCCGGGGGGGCTGTGCCTGCTCGACAGGCGCGTCGAGCAGCGGTCCCGTCGCAGTCGCGGCCAGAGGCGCCATGGCGGCGTCGAGCAACCAGCGACCTCCTGCATTGAGCGCCTCGAGCACCGCGGCTGCGGCGACCAGCCCCGCCAGGGGGTCGGCCACGGCGTCGGCCAGGAAGCACGGCCCGAGATCGTCATGGGCGACGAGACCACCGGCCACGGCGGCACAGTCACCGAACCCGACCCGCTGCCCCGGTCCGGGGTCGCGACCGTGGCTCGTGATCGACGCCCACACACGCGGCCCGCCCGATTGCTCCAGGATGTCGGAGGCGACGATCCCCATCTGCTCGAGTGCGCGCGGACGGGTGCTCTCGATCACGACATCGGCGGTCTCGATGAGGCGGCGCAGGGCGCGCCGGCCCGACGCAGCCGATACGTCCAGCGCGACGGAACGCTTCTCGCCGTTGAGGAGGTCAAAGAACGACATCGGTCCGCGGCGTGCCCCATCGGGTCGCGCCGTCGACTCCACCTTGATCACATCCGCCCCGGCCGCCGCCAGTAGCTGCCCGCACAGGGGTCCGGCCCAGAGCGACGAGAGGTCGACCACCCGAGCTCCTTCGATGGGTCGCGGGGCTACGCCAGGCTCGGCCAGGCAGGCTGCCCGCAGCGGCAGATCGAGTCCGTCGCACGCCGATGGAGACACCGAGCCCAACGCGGCAAAGGGCAGACCGAGCAAAGCCGCCTTCTCATCGAGCTCGGTGGTGGACATGCCGCCGACCGCCTCGTGCACGGTGGCCCACGGATCGCCCTCCGGCACGGCGCGACCCAACCAGGCCGGAAGGGCCGCGATGTCATCCGGCCGGGCCAGCGACACGCCGAGCCAGCCATCGGCGCAGCGCATGAGGTGCGTGCTCCCTCCACAGCTGATCGCACCCTGCCGGGTCAGGCCACTAAGCGCCGCCCGCTCGGCCAACAGCCCCAATCCGTCGACCGGTACCCGACCATCGCTGTGTCGATACACCAGCGCCGCGGCATGTTCGACGAGGTCGATCAGGGGTGCCGGGGCACCCAGGGGAGGCCCGTCGGGGCGGCCGGTCAGGATCATGGCGCCGCTCCCCGCCCACGCCGTCGCCCGGTGATCCACCGCTCGATCCTGCCACCGGCGGCGAGCGGGGAGCTCATCGGCCTCCGGTAGCGTCATGGCATCCGCGTTCTCCACACTTCCGACGGCGAGCTGGCAGCACTGGTGTGCTCACCCTTCGCTGCAGAGTCGCTCTCGGACCCGGACGGCGTCGTGGTGCTCACCACCCCCGATGGCCGGGATGGGGCCAGTCCCGATCCCGCCAGTCCCGATCCCGCCAGTCCCGGCCGCACGGCGCTCGACCGGCTCTCGTCGTTGCCGTGTGTCGTCGTTGCCGTCGACCGTGCCACGGGCGACACTCCCGCGCTGGCCGATGTCGTGGCCGAGAAGGGCGTGGCCTCGGCCGAGCAGATAGCGCGGGCGGTGGAACGCAACCCGGTTGCGGCCACCACACTCGTGCTGTGCCTGCGCGAGGCTTCGACGTCGCTCGGACGTGCCCTGGTGGCGGAATCCGCGGCCTATTCGGTCCTCCAGGCTGGCGCCGAATTCTCGCGGTGGCGGGCCAGCCGCCCCGTTCGAACGGGGCGGCTCGAGACGGAGGCCGCCGTGCTGATCGAGCGGGCCGGTGATCGTCTGGACCTCGTGCTCAATCGGCCACTCGTGCGCAACGCTCTGAACGGGGCCATGCGCGACGGCCTCTTGGAGGGGCTCGCACTCGCCGCGGCAGACGATTCCATCACGACGGTCGTGCTACGCGGTGCGGGCCCCAGCTTCTGCAGCGGCGGGGATCTCGACGAGTTCGGCAGCTTCACCGATCCGGCGGCAGCGCATATCGTCCGGCTGACCACGAGCATCGGACGATCGATCGACGCCGTGGGCTCCCGCCTCGTGGCCCGGGTCCATGGACCGTGCGCCGGGTCGGGCGTGGAGCTGCCGGCCTTCGCCTCCCGGGTGGTGGCACGACCCGATTTCACCGCCGCGCTGCCCGAGGTGGGTCTGGGACTCATTCCCGGCGCAGGAGGCACGGCCAGCATTACCCGACGCGTCGGGCGACACCGCCTGGCGCTCCTCGCGCTCAGCGGAGCGCGCATTGATGCGACGACAGCGCTGCAATGGGGTCTCGTCGACGAGGTGAGCGACGAGGAATGGCTGGAGTGAGCCGGTGTGAGCTCGGGCGTGGAGCTCGGGCCTGGGCTCCTAGTGAGAGTGGCGTACCGGCTACGCCGTGCGTCCAGCAGGCGGGCGCAACTCGCCCTTGAGGACGCGTCGCAACAGCTTCCCGGTCTCGCTGTAGGGAAGCTCGGTCCGGAACTCGATGTACTCGGGCGCCCGGGTGGAGCGCAGCCGCTCGGCGACCCAGCTCCGCAGCGCGGCCGCATCGGCTCCACCGTCGTCGACCAGCACGACGACAGCAGCGACCGCTTCTCCCCATTGATCGTCCGGGATGCCGATGACAGCGCAGTCGGCCACGGCCGGATGCGCCAGAAGGACATCCTCGATCTCACCCGGTGACAGATTCTCACCACCCCGTACGATCACGTCGTCCAGCCTGCCTTCGACGAACAGGTAGCCGTCCGGATCGAGCCAGCCCCCATCATTCGTCGCCAGCCAGCCGTCCGCGGAGAGTGACGGTCCGCGCCCCACGTATTCGCCCGAGACCTGATCGCCCCGTACCCAGATCTCGCCATGGGTGCCGGCGGGTACCGCAGCTCCGAAGGGATCCCGGATCTCGACCTCGAGGTTGGGAAGGGGCCGTCCCACCGAGCCCAACCTGATCCGCACGGCGGGTTCGTCCGAGGCAACGGCCTCCCGGTGGTCCTCGGGCCCGAGGACGGCGATCGTCGAACTCGTCTCGGTCAGCCCGTAAGCGTTCACCAGGCCCACATGCGGCAGCTGGTCGAGAGCACGCTCGACCAGCGCGATCGGCATCCGGCCCCCGCCATAGGAGAGGTGCCGGAGTGCCGGCAGAGTCTCCTCCCGCTCGACCAGGACTTCGAGGATGCGACCGAGCATCGTCGGGACGACCATGGCGTGCGTGATCCCCTCCGAGGCCGCCCGATCGACCCAGCTCTCGGCGGAAAACTGGGGCAGGTAGACCAGTCGGCGACCGGACCAGATCGACGTCAGCACCGCCGCAATTCCGGCGATGTGGTACGGCGGAACGCTCACCAGTGCGGCGTCGTCCGGATCCGCACCCATGAACTCCACCGTCTCCATCACGTAACTCGTCAGGTGCCGGTGACGCAGCACCGCCGCCTTCGGCTCCCCCGTCGTGCCACTGGTGAAAAGCAGGACGGCCGTATCCTCGAGGTCGTCGCTTCGGGGCGAGGACGGCTCGGGACCATCGGACGAGAGGAACTCGGATCGGCTGATGGTCGACAGACCGGCGATACCGTGACCGAGGCGGGCCGGAACGGACTGCTCCACCACGGCCAGGCCGGGCGCGGCCCGCTCCAAGATGGCGACGAGCTGGGCATCGGCCAAGCGGTAGTTGACCGGAACGTAGGGGATGCCGGCCAGTGCCGACGCGAAAAGGCCCACGGGCACGGCTTCGGAGTTCACGTCCACGGCCACGAGGCGCTCATCGCCCCGGCTGGAGAGATGGCGCGCCACCGCTCCGGAGCGGCTGAGCAACCCTCGATACGTGAGGTCGCCATCCTCACAGGCGGCGACGGCCACCCGGTCGCCCATGGCGTCGGCCGCGATCTCGAGGAGCGTGCTCAGGTGCATGGCGGCCCGGTCAGTCCGAGGACGGGAGCGGTTTGGCCTCTTTCAACGGCAGCACGGTCCCGTCAATCGCCAAACTGCCCGCTCCCGCCTTGGTGACCAGGAGCTCCAGACCGCTGTCGGCATCGGCGAAGCGTTTGCCGATGAGTGCTCCTCCGGCGAATGCGGGGTCGAGGGCGAGGCCGGATGCACGGTCGCCGCCCTGCGCCACCATCGGGTGGCCGCCGCATTCGAGCGACACGGCGCTCGCCGGGGCGCGCACGATGACGACCTCGGTGTCACACACTTGGCTGGACCAGCGGCTCCCCGGCTTCAGATCCATGTTTTCGGTTGCCCCCATCGACGCGTTTTGGAGTCCTTGGTCTATCGGCATTGCGGTGCACCGGGCAATTTCGCTCCCCGGCCGCCCCGGGGCGCTTTCGTCAGCCATCCGGTGGCTGCAGGAGCGCCCGCGCATCCGGGCGGCTCCGCCAGGCTACGCCCGCTCGGGTTCGCCGTGGGACGCGTTGGCCCGGCCCGACCGCCAGTAGGGCTTGGCCGAGATCTGCTCGGCTTCGAACCCCCGCTCGAGGAGGGCGCTGCGCATCTGCGCCACGACGCCGAGCTCACCCGCCAGGTAGGCGTGGCCGGTGCCCGCGGGCAGCGCAACGGCGCGCACCGCAGCGACCAACGCCTCCCCCGACGCCGGGTCCCCACCGGCGCGGTGGACCCACTGCACGGGAATGGGTCGTCCGTCGATGGTGCTCCCGTGCTGTTCGTCGTCGGGACCGTCGACCTCGAGAACCACGATGGCCTGGTCGGCATCGGCCAGGGACTCCGCCATGGCCAGGCTGGCGGGAACCGCCGAATCATCGCCGGCAAAGAGGTGCCAGGCGGCCGCCGGGTCGACCGTCACCTTGCCCCGGGGGCCGATCGCCTCGATGCGGTCGCCCGGTTGGACCGAAGCCGCCCACGCCGCCGCGGGCCCGTCGCCGTGCATGACCATGTCGATGTCGATGGACGGCGCCTCGGGGTCGAAGAAGCGGATCGTGTAGCGACGCCGGAACCAGGCATCGGGCGGAGCGGGAACGGACAACATGAGGTCCTGGCCCGGCAGGTGGGACAGTGCACTCAAACCGGGCGCGGTCAGCCGGATGCGCCGCATGGACGGGGTGACCGACACGGTGTCGATGACCTCGAGATCCCATTGGGTGACGTCGCCCAGGCGCGCCACGAGGGCGGACGAGTCCGGGGGTCGCTCGCTGGCTGGAGGTGCCATCGATCAGGCTGGTCCGGAGATGTCGGCGGCGGACACGTCGGCGCCGGTGCCGGCCGGTCCGATCGGATCGAGGGACGGGAGCTGACCCTCCTCACCATCGACCACGGCTTCGAAGGTGTGTTCGGAGTTGCTTTCGGCGGCACGCTTGGGCCGGAGAGAGGGGACGATGAACGAAGCGAGGAACGCCACGACGCCCAGGGCGGCGGCGACGGCGAAGGCCCGGGAGTACCCCGACGTCAACGCCACATCGGCCGAAACGGAGCCCCCGCCCAGGAGGGAGTGGGTGCGGTCGATGGCGATCGTGGCCAGCACGGCCAGGCCCACGGAGCCGCCCATCTGCCGCGCCGTGTTGAGGACGCCCGAGGCCAGGCCCGCCTCACTGAAGTGGACTTCAGCGGTGGCGGCAGACGCCAACGGCGTGAAGAGCAAACCGAGGGCCAGGGAGATGACGCAGCCGGGGCCGAAGACGTGATCCCAGTACGTGCTGTGGGCCTGTATGCGGGAGAGCCAGGTGAAGCCGGCGACGACGAGGACGGTGCCGGAAAAGAGGAGGGGTCGCACGCCGAACCTGGGCAGGAGGCGCGAGCCCACCTGGGCGCCGATGATGATCGAGATGGCCATGGGGAGAAACGACAGGCCGGCTTTGAGCGCCCCGAAACCGAGGACGTTCTGCAAGTAGAGCGACAGGAAGTACCACATGGAAAAGAAGGCGGCACCCACGAGGAACATGACCGTGTTGGCCCCGGTGACCGAGCGCGAGCGGAACAAGCGGAACGGGACGAGCGGGGTGGACGCCACCTTGAGCTGGATGAAGGCGAAGATGGCGAGGAGCACGGCGGCCACACCCAGGAACGACAGCGTGTACGTCGAGCCCCAGGCGTGGGTGTCGGTGCCGACGATGGCGTAGATGAGGGCGCCGAGGCCGGCGGTCACCGTGATGGCTCCCCCAATATCGAGCTTGGGCGAGTTCTCGTCGCGGACGTTTCGCTTCGCCTCGGTCAGGTACAGGAGGGCGGCCACCGTGGCGGCGACGCCGATGGGAATGTTCACGAACAAAACCCAGCGCCAGGAGATCTCGGCCGTCAGCACGCCCCCGAGGATCGATCCCGCGGCACCGCCCGCTCCCGCCACGGCGCTCCAGATACCGAGGGCCTTGGCCATCCGCACGCCCGAGAACGTGGTGACGATGATGGTCAGCGTGGCCGGGGACAGGAACGCGCCGCCGATTCCCTGCACGGCGCGGGCGGTGGTGAGCCACGCCGAGTTCTGGGCCAGGCCACCGACCAGGCTGGCCACGGTGAACAGCCCGAGCCCGAACAGGTAGACCCGGCGGCGGCCGAAGAGGTCCGCCGCCCGCCCGCCGAGCAACAGGAACCCGGCGAACGTGAGCACGTACGCATTGACCACCCACTGGAGTCCCGTGGGGCTGTAGTGGAGGTCGCGTCCGATGGAAGGGAGCGCGACGTTGACGATGGACACATCGAGGACAACCATGAACTGCGCCACGCAGGCAATGGACAGGATCACCCAATCAGGAACTCGCCGCCCGTTGGGCATGCTCTCGGTGCCGGTGCCGGTGCCGGCATGGGTATCGGTGCCGGTACGGCTGTCGGTGCCGGCCGTGGATCCGGCGTCGAATGCATCAGACATTGGTAAGAGTGTGCCTCACTGATCGGTAGGTGCGAACCGGGGCCCGCCGCAATTTGGACAGCGCGTCAACCGACTGTAAAGGCTTGCGCGGAGACTTTGATCCATTGCCTGGCTGCAACCCCCGGTCGGCCGTGCATGTTCCCGGCGGCCGCCAAATGTCCAGGATCGCCAGGTCGAGGCGGTGCAGGGGCATCGCCCGGGGGCAGCCGGACGGCCGCGTTGGTAGCGTTGCCTTCGGCGCGCGTGGGGGATGGTGACCTGATGAAGACCAAGGCAGCAGTGCTTTTCGAGCAGCCAGGCACGTGGGAGGTATGCGAGGTCGACCTCGACGGCCCCCAGGCTTTCGAGGTGCTGGTGGAGTTCGCCGCCTGTGGGCTGTGCCACTCGGACGACCACCTGGCGACCGGCGACATCCCGCTGGGCCACCTCCCCTACTGCGGCGGCCACGAGGGGGCGGGCGTCGTGCTCGAAGTCGGGCCGGGGGTACGGAGCCTCGCGGTCGGCGATCACATCGTCACCTCCTTCATCCCCGGCTGCGGCAAGTGCCGTTGGTGTGCGGGGGGGCAGCAGAACCTGTGCGACAACGGTGCCCTCCTGGGGACCGGCGCCCAGATGGACGGGACCTTCCGCATGCACATCGGTGATGTGGACGTGGCGCAGGGATCGCTGTTGAGCGCCTTCGCCCGGCACAGCGTCCTCCCCGAATGGTCGTGCATCAAGATCCGGCCCGAGATCCCCCTGCTGACCGCCGCGCTCGTGGGCTGCGCCGTTCCCACCGGATGGGGATCTGCGGTCAACGCGGCCGAGGTCGGTCCGGGGGACGTCGTCATCGTCATGGGGGTCGGCGGTGTCGGGATCAACGCCGTGCAGGGCGCCGCCCACGCCGGTGCGGCCCACGTCGTCGCGGTGGACCCGGTCCCGTTGAAACGGGACACCGCGCTGAAGCTGGGTGGAACGGCGGCGTTCGCCACCATTGACGAGGCCAAGGAGTACGTGCGCGACTTCACCAACGGGCAAGGTGCCGACGCCACCATCATCACGATCGGGGTCGTCACCAGCGCCGACGTCGGTGTCGCCTTCTCGTCGGTTCGCAAGGGTGGCACGGTCGTGGTGACCGGCATGGGGAGCAAGACGGAGATCGGCATCCCCGTCACCCTGTTCGAACTGTCCATGTACCAGAAGCGGATTCAAGGTTGCCTCTACGGCATGATGTCGCCTTCGAAGGACGTGCCGCGTTTGCTCGCCTTGTATGCGTCCGGGCACCTCAAGCTCGACGAGATCGTCACCCGGACGTACCCGCTGGAGAAGATCAACGCCGGCTACATCGACATGCACGCGGGGGAAGTGATCCGGGGCGTGATCGACTTCACCATCGGCGCCTGATCCGCCGGCGGCCGATGACCGGACGGCCGAACCGTGTGTCCTCAGAAGACGCGCAGCGCGGCCACGACGGACAGGTCCGCTTCGTTCCCTGACGCGGTGGCGCCGCTCTCGGCCCATGTGGCGCGCTGGGTGACCCAGCGGAGGAACGACGGCGTGTCCGACTGCACCCGGCCCGCGGGTTCGCCGGCGCCCACCACGATGCTGCGGGCGCCCGGCCCGCTCAGCTCGATCCGTACGGCGTGGGTCAGCGACGCGATCGCCCCCGCGTTCTGTTGGGGGAGTGCCGCCTCGACCCAATCGAGCGCGGGGGCGACGCGTAGCTCGTCCGCCGGTGGGGGCTCACCGTGCAGGGGCCCCCGGGGGGCGAACAGATCGCTGCGGATGTGCACGAAGTGGTCGAAGGCGAACGCACTCGCCAGGGAATCGGCCGGGTACGTCCCGAGGTCTCCCAGGGGGACCTCGAAATCCTGGCCCACCAGGCCGGCCAGCGCATCGAGCGCCTTGATACTCACGGTCTCGTAGTCGGAGAGAACCTGCTCCGACGACATCGAGCGCCGGTTCTCGACGATGGCGTCCTGGGCGCGCTCGGTCGGCAATTCCGATGTGTCGGGGAGCGTGGAGGGGTCGACCACGGCCCAGAACAGCCCGCCGACATGGGCCACGACGTCTTGGACCGTCCAGCCGGCACAACCACTCTCGGCCGACCAGTCGGCCGGACTGAGGGCCCCGCACACGCCGAGGATCGCCTCGCGGTCGGCCCGCAAGCCCTCGATTGCCGAAATCGTCATCGTACCCTCCTGATAGATAGTATTGCTATGTGACATAACACTATTATCCATGGGGCGGGTGCGCGCAAGGGGCTCGAGAACGAACTACACAGACGGGATGCCCAATTCATCCCCGGCCGACGAACGGCCCTCGCTCCGCACGGAACAGGTGGCGCAGACCAGGGCGGCGCTGATCGGCGCGGCGCGCCGGCTCTTCGCACAGAACGGGTTCGCGGCGACGTCGGTGGAGGACGTGGCCCAGGCGGCGCGACTCACGACGGGCGCCCTCTACCACCACTTCCCCAACAAGACCGCTCTGTTCGAATCGGTCTTCGAGAGCATCCACGCCGAGCTGATGGACGCCTCGATCCGGGCCGCCGCCGGGGCCGGGCCGGCGGACGACATCGAGCTCCTGGCCCTGGGTTTCGAGGCATTCCTCGATGCCGTCCTCGAACCAGATGTGCAGCGCATCGTCATCACGGACGCCCCTGCCGTGCTCGGCCTGGCCCGCTTCACCGAGCTCGACGAGCGCTACGCCTTCGCCGCCATCACGGCCACACTCCGCTCCGCCGCCACATCCGGGGCGCTGCGGGCCGACGACCCCGAGACCCTGGCCCGGCTCCTCCTCGGTGCGCTCACGCGTGGGGGAATGCTGATCGCCAACTCCCCCGAGCCGAGGGAGACGCGCGACGCCGTCGCCCGCTCCATCCGGGCCCTCCTGCACGGCTTGTCGGTGGCCCCCCGCGACTGAGACCCCGCCGGATGGGTGTACGATACCGTACCGTTTAGTAATCAACCCACCCGGCCCGCCCCCAATGCGGCGCGACGGCCGACCGGCAGCGAGGACCAGATTTGGATTCGGACGCGGCAGCGATGACGAGCACGGCGGAGGAACCCGGGCAGCATCGTGGGCGCGCGCTCGACGTCACACGCTGCGCCGCCCTGCGCGATGCGGCGCTCGAGCTCCTGGCCGAGATCGGTTACGACCGGCTCACGATCGATTCGGTGGCGGCGCGTGCCCATGCGAGCAAGGCAACGATCTATCGCCGGTGGCCCGGCAAGGCCGAGCTGGTGGTGGACGCACTGACCTCGTTGAAGGGCACTCCCCTGGTGCCCGACACCGGAACGCTGCGCGGCGATCTCGAGGCGATCGGCCAGGGCTCCGGTAGCGCTGACAATCAGTTCGACGCCCAGCTGATGATGGGCCTCATCACGGCGTTGGCGCACGATGCCGAGCTCCGCCAGGTCTTTCGAGAGCGTCTCATCGACCCGCACGCGGCGATACTCACGCGCGTCTTCGAGCAGGCCATCGGGCGCGGCGAGGTGGATCAGGGCCGCAATCTCGAACTCCTGGTCTCGCTGTACCCCGCCCTCATGCTCCAGCATGTCCTGAAGTTCGGCGAGATTCCGGGTGCGCACTTCGCCCAGCAGGTCATCGACGACGTGATCATGCCCCTCGCCACCGCGCCCGTCCTTCCACCCGCCCCGACGCGTCCGCGTTCACGTACCACCGTCTGAAGCTCGAGGAGCCCACGTGTCCGTCCCGCAGAGCCCGCAACGCTCGACCAGCAACACCGAGGGGAAGCACCTCGGTGTCGCCCTGGCCGTGATCTCGGCGGCCCAGCTGATGATCATCCTCGACGCCACCATCGTCAACGTCGCACTGCCGACCATTCACAAAGACCTGCACTTTTCGACGGGCAACCTCGAATGGCTCATCACCGCCTACTCCCTGACGTTCGGAGGGTTGTTGCTCTTCGGTGGCCGCACCGGTGACCTCTACGGCAAGCGCCGCATGTTCATGTTCGGCATCGCCCTCTTTTCGATCTCCTCCCTTCTCGGGGGCCTGGCCACGAACGACGTGTGGCTCATCATCACCCGCGGCTTCCAGGGCGTCGGGGCCGCCGTGGCCTCCCCCACCGCGCTGTCGTTGATCGCCACCAACTTTGCCGAGGGGCGGGAGCGGAACCACGCCATGGGCGTCTACGCAGCCATGTCGGGCGGGGGCGGCGCGGTCGGCCTGCTCCTCGGTGGCATCTTGACCGACCTCGTCTCGTGGCGTTGGATCTTCTTCGTCAACGTGCCGATCGGCGCCCTCGTGCTGTTCCTGGCGCCGCGGGCCCTCAACGAGTCCGAGACCACGTCCGGTCGACTCGACGTGCCGGGCGCGCTGACCGCGACCGGCGGCATGCTCTCGCTCGTCTACGGCGTCTCCAATGCGTCGAGCCACAGCTGGACGAGCCCGAGCACGCTGGTGCCCCTGGTGGTGGCGGCGGTGCTGCTCCTCTCGTTCGGGCTGATCGAGACCCGCACCCCGAAGCCGCTCATGCCACTGCGGATCTTTGCCGACCGCAACCGTTCGGGCGCCTACGCCGTGATGCTCTGCATCGGTACCGCCGTGTTCTCGATGTTCTTCTTCCTGACCCAGTTCCTCCAGAACATTCTCGGCTGGAGCCCGCTCAAGACCGGGGTCGGATTCCTACCCATGACGGCGGGTATCGTCGTCGCTGCAACCATTTCATCTCGCCTGGTCGGGCGGATCGGCATCCGCCTGCCGCTGCTCATCGGCCCGGCCGGGGCGGTCATCGGCCTGGTGCTCTTGACCCGGCTCAGGGTCACCAGCGGCTACGTCGATCTCATCGGTCCGCTGGTGATCATCGCCCTCGGCATGGGGACGGCGTTCGTACCGCTGACGCTCACGGCCGTCTCCGGCGTCAAACCGCACGAAACGGGGCTGGCCTCGGCGCTGCTCAACACGGCCCAGCAGGTCGGCGGCGCTCTGGGACTGGCCATACTGGCGACCATCGCCATCGATGCCACGAAAAGCCGGATTCAGGACCTGGTCGATACGCACGGACATGTCGGCGCCACGGCCGCCGCCATCGCCACCACGCATGGGTATACGACCGCCTTCACCGTCGCCGCCTGCATCGCATTCGCCGGCTTCTTGATCTCGCTCGCCGTCATACGGGTGCCCCCGTCCGCCATCGCCGTGCCCACGCCGGGAGGCGGCACGCCGGCCGTCCCGCACGCGGTACCGGCCGACCTCGAAGGGAGCACGCTATGACCGGCAACGATACGGACCGCGGCGACGCCGACGGGAGCCCCCGCGTCGACTTCGCATCCCAGTTAGCGGTCCTGGCCGGGTCGGTCGACCGGCTGGCCACGCTGGTCAAAGAACTCACACCCGAGCAGCTGCGCCAGCAGGCCTACCCGTCGGAATGGACGGTGGCGGACGTGCTGTCCCATCTGGGCTCGGGCGCGAACATCACCCGCGAACGCCTCGATGCCGAGGCGGACCCGGAGGTCCAGGCGATCTGGGACGCCTGGAATGCCAAGGACCCCGACGAGAAGGCGGCCGATGCCTTGGAGGCCGACAGCGCGCTGATGGCCCGGCTGGCCTCGCTCACGCCGGACGAGCGCGACCGCTTGCGGTTCGCCGTGGGCCCGATGGACCTCGATCTTTCGACGTTCGTCGGTCTGCGCATCAACGAGCACGCGCTCCACACGTGGGACGTCGCCGTCACCTTCGACGACTCGGCCACCCTTCCCAGCGACGCCGTCGGACTCGTCCTCGACAGCTTGGCCATGATGGCCCCCTTCATGGGAAAGCCGACGGGCGCCGATCGGATCTTCACCGTCCACACCGTGGATCCGAGCCGCGACTTCGAGATCACCCTCCGTCCCGACGGCGTTGCCGTCGCGCCCGGCGATGCGGTGGCCGAGCCCGACCTCGAGCTCACGGCCGATGCACTGGTCCGGCTG
>Ga0302326_10013896_pt1 | contig 17062 bp, 32 predicted proteins | sample Palsa_T0_3_FD_202264 | JGI IMG/M metagenome (GOLD analysis project Ga0302326, IMG submission 202264) | Peat permafrost microbial communities from Stordalen Mire near Abisko, Sweden - Palsa_T0_3 | ecosystem: Environmental > Terrestrial > Soil > Palsa > Peat permafrost | place: Sweden: Abisko...
AGTGCCGTTGGCTGGGCTGCCGTTCTGGTGGCCGTTGGGCCGTACGGGAGAAGCGTCATCGAAGGACTCGCGCAGTCGTGACCCGTTGCGCACTGCGTTCCCGCCCGGTGCGGTCGCATTCTCTGCGGTTGGGTCCGCCCGCTCACCCTTCGCCCACAGAGCCAGCGCCACACCGAATCGCATCGCTGCGTTGCGGAGCGCGTCCCCGATGAGCACCTTCACAGCGTCGAACTGACCGGATGGCACCGAGCCGTAGCCGGGCCGGGTCACGCCACCGACCGTGAGGTTGATCCACAGCCCAACCGGGCCGCCACGGTCGTCAAGTTCGAACTTCGGGGGTGATGCTTCCAGTACCATCCGCACGATGTCGGGGTTCCCGGTGGCCACAGCGGCAGCGAGGACGACCGGGTCGATGTCCCTGGCCTGCGGCTCCCAGCCCCAGTCTGGGTCCGCTTCGAGCAGCCGTGTGGTCACGTCGGCGTGGCCCACGTAATCGATGTGGATGTGCTTCGTGGAGATCCACGAGCCACAGGTCTTGCACTCGGCTTTCTGGTGCCGGTCGCAGGTCTTCCGCTTGTCGCTGCAATCCCCGCAGGTAACCCGTGGCAGCTTGCCGACTTCGTTCGTCGGGAACTGCTTGCGCAGGATGCTGGTAACCGTCGTCTCGCTCATGCCGCTGTCCTCCTGGTTGGGCCGTGCAAGAGGGTCATGACGGCGTGTTCTGCGCGCTTAGCCCACCTGGTGTAGTTGTTGTTTTCGTGCTTGGCGGTCGTCATGACGCCCACCCGGCTCCTGTACCGGTGGGGCCGTAGACGAGGTGAAACACGGCTGCGCCTGCGGTGTCCTTGATGTCGTCGGCGTCGGGGTCGTCAGGGCCGGTTTCGGTGTGGATCTGGACGGCGTCGAGGGTTTCCGCAGCGGCGGCGGAGAGCGCGGCGCCGGTGAGGTTGGGGCTGGCGACGATCCGCAGGACCGCGAGGGCTGCGTCGTCGGACAGGTCAGGTGACCCGGCGACGAGCTGGGCGATGATGATCCGGTCGGTGTCGGGCAGGACTGGCACGGTCATCAGCCGGGCACCGGGGAGGACGGCGACGTCGGCGATGGTGGTCACTGGGTGTCCTCGGTCTGCGGTGCGGGGCTGACGGGGATCGGCTCGTCGAGGCCAGGGAACAGCCAGACGCCACCGAGATCTTTGACGGTCTGCTCGAAGATCGGCTCACCGTCGCGGTTGAGTGCGAGGAAAGTTTCGGTCGCGGCGCTCATGACGTCTTTCCCGTGCATGCATGCGGGAGATACTGGCCGCAGGTGGGGCAGGTCTCGCGGGGCATGACGCCGGGGCGGATCATGCCGCTGCCTGCTCAAAGGCTTCGATGAACCACTCGGCCTGCTCAGCGTTCCGTGCCCGCAGCGAGGAAGTGGTGCCCCGCTTGGCCGCCCAGACGCCTTCACGGTCGCCGTGCGGGAGGATGTCCCAGCCGGGGTGGCGCTGGCGTACATCTGCCAGCGTGAGGGCTGGTATGCCCGTGGTGGTCATGTGCGTACCTTTCTGCTATTCTGCTGCTGCGTGCCTTACTGCTGGCCCTTCCGTTGTCGCGGGAGGGCCGCACGCTTTTGCTAGGCGGCTTTGGCCGCCGCGAGCGGGTCGGGAGTGCCGGCCCAGTACTCGATGTCCTTCCGCTTCACGCCGAGGGCGTCCGCGAGCCGCTGCCGGGTCTCCGCCTTGGTGCCGGCCTGCTTGTGCTCGATGGCGTGGTAGGTGACGCGGCTGATCCCGGCACTGATGCACAGCGCGTTGCGGGTTAGCCCAGCGAGTTGCCGGAGTTCCTCCAGCGCGTTTACGTCAACCTTGCGTTCCCTCATATAGGCCACCGTAGGTCAACGCTAGCCTCACGTCAACTCGCCACACAAGATTCCTGCGGCCTGTGTTGGCCTGCCTAGCCCTACCGGGACATAATGTGGGCCATGGCCGCAGGAGTTGATCCCACTAAGGGCCGCGAGGCCGCAGACATCATCGAAGCCGCCCGGCTGCGCATGGACCCGCTGCCGAAGGTGGCCGAACTAGCCCGCAGCGCCAGGGTGGACAACTACGCGTGGGCGCAGATCATCAAGAAGGGGCGCGGGCTTCCGCAGACGTTCCTGAAGATGGCCGCCGTGACCGGCGTGGAGCCGCAGGTGCGTGAAGCGTTAGGGCTGCCGCCGCTAGCCGACGCTGGCGATCTCAGCCCGTTCGAGCGCAGCATCATGGCCAGCGGGATCCCCGACGAGAAAAAGCGGGCGGCCATCGAGATCTTCCGCGGGCCAGGCGGCCCGGAACTGATGGAGTCGGTCGCCCAGGAATGGCGGGAACGGCGGCTCATCCGCCGCGCCTAAGGCGGGTCAATTTTCAGATATACTGGTGGTCCCGGCGGCGGTGGAACGCCCCGGGACCGTGACCCACACCGAACAAGCGAACCCGGTGCAGATGTTCCGATCGTACAAGTTTCTGTTGCGGCCGACCTCGAAGCAGGCGGACGCGCTCGCGGCATGCCTGGAAGATCACCGACTGCTGTACAACGCCGCACTTGAGGAGCGCCGTGAGGCGTGGAAGATGCGCCGGGTCTCATGCTCGTTCTACAGCCAGGACGCTCAACTCAAGGACATACGGGGCGCCGATCCGCGCTACGCCCGCTGGTCGTTCAACTCCGAACGGGCGACGATCAGGCGGCTCGATCACGCGTTCGCCGCGTTCTTCCGCCGGGTGAAGGCTGGCGAGAAGCCCGGCTACCCGAGGTTCAGAGGCCAGGGCTGGTTCGACTCAATTAGGTGGACGGAAGGCCACGGCTGCCGCTGGGATTCCGTCCCGCATCCGACAGTCACCCGCGTCCGCCTGCTAGGCATCGGTCACGTCCGCGTCCACCAGCACCGTGCCGTCCGTGGACGGGTCAAGACGATCACCGTCAAGCGCGAGGGCAATCGCTGGTTCGTGGCCGTGGAGTGCGATAGCGTACCCACTCGGCCACTACCAGTAACAGGTGCGGTAGTTGGTATCGACATGGGCATCACGCATTGCCTGACCACGAGCAATGGCACGCACGTCCCAAACCCGCGCTGTGGCAAGGTGGCCGCTGAGGCACTGGCCAACGCCCAGCGGGAGTTCGCAAAGTTCCCACGGCGGAAGATGAAGGATCGCACCCGGCCTCACCGGGCCGCTGGCGCGAAGGTTGCGCGGCTGTACGGGAAGATCCGTCGTCAGCGGCTCGACCACGCGCACAAGACGGCGCTGGCGCTCATCCGCGACCACGACGTGATCGTCCATGAAGCGCTACCGATCAGGAACATGACCAAGCGTCCAAAACCCCGCCCTGCCGGCGATGGCACCTTTGAGCCGAACGGGGCTGCTGCCAAGGCGGGGCTTAACCGATCAATTAGAGACGCGGGATGGGGGATCTTGCTGCGAGCACTTGCCGCCAAGGCTGAAAGCGCCAGACGGACGATCATCGCAGTGAACCCCGCCTACACTTCGCAGACGTGCGCCAAGTGCGGGCACGTCGCGGCGGGTAACCGCCATGGGGAAGAGTTCCGCTGTCTCGCGTGCGGCCACATCGCGCACGCTGACGTGAACGCCGCGATCAATGTACTCAGGTCCGGGCTGGACCTTCAGTCTGCGCAAGCAGCCTGAGAAGCCACTCCCCAGTGGGTGGTAGGAGTCACGTAAGGCCGCCATGCGGGTTCCGCCGTCTGGGCTGCTCGCCTCGTGCTCTGCGTCCATCGCGTCAGCGATAGCTTCACGCACGTCATCAGTCATGATCAGCGGGTCAGGTTCCGGGTCACACTGCCCGTCGCCATGCGGGCACGGTCCGCGTAGCCGCAGGAATGCCCAGGCGGCAGCGGTGAATCCGCTGATGGCCGCAGCCCATGGCAGCGCCCGCAATGTCCCTCTAACCACGTCGAACCTCCGCGACGCCGGGCCACCGCGCCCATCTGCGCAGAGTAACTCAGGGTGAGCGGTTCCATAACCCCCCGTGAGCAGGCAATTCCCGGGTCTGCCGTAAACCGCGTGAGTGCCACGCTTCGCGGAAAGCCGATTCCGGGCGCCCCTCAGTGTTAGCGCTCACTTGCGGGGCTTGGGGCGATTCGCCCGGACTCAGTGGCCCGCGCGCCTGGTGCGCTGGTCGACGATGGCATGCTGCCCGGCGCCCATCTCCGCCGTGGCGATCTTCATGGGCCCCCCTCCAGCGCTGATGGGGCCGCAGACGCCATCCAGCGGCTCATGGCCGGCGGTGTCCAGTTTGACGGTGAGCTGCCCGCGCAGCGCCGCCGATTCCGCGTCGAGCGCGTCGAGCGCGGACAGGGCGATGACCGGATCCCCGGCGGTCGTCGCTGCGGCTGCTGCCCTTAACGCGTCGTACAGCCTGCCGATGCTGCCAGTTCCCATCATGGTCCCCCCCTCAGCCCGCGGGCCGTGCGCCGACGGCGTTCAAGCGGTACGCGGAACATGGCTACCAGCGTGCCACTGCGGAGGCGGGACGTCCACGATCCGGCCAGATGTCGGACAGGGCCATCCTGGGTTGTACATCTGGTGGCGGCATGTACAATTAAGCTCATGAGTACAGAGCAGACCAACCTAGCCGGCATTACCGAGGTTCCGGTTTCGGACGCGCGGAAGCACCTCGCGCGCCTCGTGACCAAGGTCACGGACACCGACCAGTTCATCTACCTGACCAACCGGGGCGTGCGCGTCGCCGTTCTCATGCCAGCCGACATCGGCGAGAACTACGAGCGCATCGAGGACGAATACTGGGGACGCCGCGCCGAGGAAGCCATCGCGGGCCTTGAGTCAGGTGACGAGGAACTCATCCCTTTCGCTCAGGTCGTCGCCAATACCGAGAGCCGCGCCCGGTGACGTACAAGGTCGAGGTTTCTCCCGCCGCAGCCAAGGTGATCGCGGACCTGGACAAACCAGTGCGCCGACGTGTCCTCGAAGCCGTCGGTGACCTGGGCGCCGACCCGAGACCCCAGGGCTGCGTCCAGATGCGAGGCCGGCCGGGATGGCGGATCCGTGTCGGGAAGGTCCGGGTGATCTACGAGATCCACGACGCGGTCCTGCTGGTGACCGTGGTTGATGCGGGATACCGGCGGGAGATCTACGGCTGACCTGCGTGCTCGCACGCTACCCAGACCGCGCGCCCCGGGCCTCATCGCCCGGGGCGCGCTTTCCTGCGTCAGCAGTACCCGCTGGTAGTCCAGGCGGACCAGTTCGTCCCGTCCCCGGACATCCGTACGGCGGTCACAGCGGACACCTGCGGGTTGAGCGCGGCCGGGTCATCGTGTTCCTGGAACACACCGAAATCTTGCGTGGCGCTGACCGCGCCGATCCTCCCGCCCGACTCGTGCTCCGCAATGCACGCCGCCGTGGATGCGTAGGCCGGATTCCCGCCCGCCGCCAGCCACAGCCCCTCAATGCCTGCGTACGAGTAGACCTCCCCGCTTACCGCTGGGGTGACAGCACGGGCAGGGATGGCGGCGACCGCGGCCACATGAGCTCTGGCTGCCCGCATGACCCGCTGCCGGGCGGCCAGCAGGACCGCTTCATGCTCACGTTCAGCACGGGCCACGGCTCTCGCCTGTGCCCGTGCCCGGGCGAGAGCGGCCCGCTGCGAGGTGAGCCGGGCTGACGCGGTGACCCGCATGGCGCTCATCGGCGCTGGAGCTTCGTACGTTACGAGGGCAGCGCGGTGGGCTGCCTGATGGTGCGCGCCGGTCGTGCCGGACACGGCGGATGGGATGAGGATGCCCGCCACGAGGGCGGGCAGGGCGAGGATTCTAGCTAGCCTGCGTGGTGATTTCCATCGTGAAGTCATGACCCTCCGTCTTAGGATCGGTGTCCGCTACCGGCGCTTTCGCGCTTTCGCGGACCTGATCGGGTCACGCTAAGCGACAATGCGCTCACAGTGTGGGATGTGGACGTCTATGGTCGGCCGGCCCATCCATTGCCGCGTCCGCCCAGTGGTGCAAAGATCGCGGAATGAGCGCGGGTGGGTGGATCATCCTTTTAGGTGCCGCAGGCTGGATATCGTCGTGGTGGTGGCACCCCCTCGTGGCCTGCGGCAAGTGCAAGGGCAAGCAGAGGAACTACGGCGGGGTGTTCAGGAAGAACTGGTACTTCTGCTCCCGGTGCGGCGGGAACGGGCGGGCGCCGCGGCCCGGGTACAAACTCTTACGGGCGCTTGGGGTGCTCAAGCATCCGGCCGAGGAGACGGGCCCGGGGTGGGCGAGGAAGCGGCGGAAGGCTGCCCGGCGGCGGTAATCATGCCGCGTCTAGCCGCCTGGGTTTTGTAATTCCTCCCGAGTCTCCGTTTGAGACTGATCTTGGTTTATCCGAGTCTCCGTTTGAGACTGAGTCTCCGTTTGAGACTGGCGCAGCCGGGCGACTCGCCGGCGTGACCTTGAACTGCTTGACGTGATCTTGCTTGTTCGATATGAACAGGTGGTTGAGGGTTCTGCCAGCCAGCTCTGAGGCGGCACGGAATGCCTGCGCCCTCGACACCCCCGCCCTGGCTCCGAGTTCGATCAGCGCTGGCGCGCGCGGCACCGGCCCGCGAAGTCCCTCGTGCAGTGCCCTGATGCAGAGCAACTTGGTGCAGGGTGTCAGTTCGGCCCCGAACACTGCTAGTACCAGTTCGTCAAGCTCGGCCTTTTCCTTGCGCGACGCGGGCAGGCAGGCGAGCGGGACGCCGTAAAGCAGGTGAAGCTTCGTGCGGATCGCAAGGCGGGCATCTTTGCCGCATACATGGCAGTGCCAGGTGATCGGCGCGTGATCTCCAAGCGAGATCACGAGCGACGGCGAGGTGTCGTCATGGTTCGGGCAGGGGCAGCGGCAAGAGTGCCCATCCCGGCTGATCTTGGACTCGGGAATGCGCCCATGGATGTGCCACGCGAGGCACTGCCTAGCTGACAGGTCAGGATTGCATGAGGCGGGCGGTTCCTCGTTCGCCATGCTGACTCCGGTCTCCTATCCGCCAGGAGACCGAGACGTGCGAACCACGCCAGCGCTCACTGCGCTCATAGGTGAGTTCAGTGCGCTAGCATGGAACCCAGAGAGTTAGTCCCAGTCCCCCAGCAATCGACTAGCCGGCTGTGTCACCAGCCGGCTTTAGTCATCTTCAGACGCTACTCCGCCTCACCCCCGCTGGCTCTGGACGCGCCAAATCAAGCCTCTGCGTGGCGAAATGAACCACGCCCACATCGTCGCACCGCTTAGCCCGAGGCCACGTCACACCCTCTGCGTCGGCTTCCTCTGCCGCCCGGACCGCATTGAACACGGCATCGGGGCCATCCGCGGCCAGGATGGCGAGCAGGTCGTTCCATGTCCCGAGCCCGAACTCCACGTACCGCGTCACGCCATCGGATAGCAATGCGGTCTGGCGGACGGTGCCTACTGGGAGGCTTCCCGTAATCGCCTGCCCGGCCGCGCCGGGGTCAGTGCTTGCGATCCAGTACCCCCCAGGCTGGTTGCGCGCGAGCCGCTGCTTGACGACGAACTCAATCCGTGCGGCCTGGTGCCCGGGGGTTCCGGTCGGCAAGGCTTCCATCTGGCGGTACTCCGCCTCGGCAACCCCGTCGATGCGGCGGTCTGACACGGTGACGATCTCCGCATCTCCCGTGTCGATTGCGAGCGTCGAATCCCCCAGTACCAGGTACTCAAACTCCTTGCCCCCCAGCCGGACCATCACCACTACGCTTGACGGGGTTCCTGGCGCAGCAAGGTCACAGGTGTCCCGGTGCAGGTCAGTGACATCGCTGATCGCTGAGGCAAGGATCTCGGAAAGAGATCGGCCATAGTCGGCCTCCATCCCGGCCAGGCATCTCGCGCCGAGTTGCCGCACGTACCAGGATGTGCCGTGCGCGCATCCGCTCGGAAGTTCAGATGGTCCACCGGCACCATCAAGAAGGACCGCGCAGTCGGGGAACGCGCCGACGAAATCCTCATTGGGCCGGTCCTCGGAACCAGGCCGGGTCGCGAACCGGACCAGCATGTCGTCGCTCACCGTTTGCCGTGTACGTAGACGGGGGTCACCAGCTCGGCTGCGGCGATCGACCCGTCCTCATTCACTGTGGTCCGCGCAACCGCGCTCCACAAGGACCGCTTCGCCTGCTCCCATAGCGCCACCGTATCGCGGGTGAATATTTCAACCGCCCCGGCGGTGCCCGGCGCGTGTGCCCCACCGAGGTACAGGAAACTCCCCTGGCCGTCAGGCCGGCGGATGCGGCCCATGTGGGCGTAGCAGGAACGAACACCCCGCACATTTGAGCCCGCGTCAAAGTCGGAGTGGTAATCAGTGCCGTCCGTCGTGTCCGTGATGTACCACTCGCACAGGGCATCCTGCTGCCACCTGATCACGGGATCGGCGCTGACGGCCTGGACGATCAATGCCGACATGCGGGGGCCGATGAGGACCGCGAGATTGTCTGTGTTCATCTCAATCAGCCCCGGCGGCGGCACATCTACCCGTTCAGCCTTCAGGCCGTATGACGCCGCCAGATCCGCCAGTTTGCCGAAGGCGTTCAGTGTGGATTCAACGATGGAGAGGTTCCCTCTCCCCTCGGGCTTCTTGGCAACAGCGACTGTGAACACCCGCCCTGGGTGCGCGGCCACGAGCGCCCGGCCCGGCGGCGGCCCAGCTTTCATGACCTGGCTGATGCGGGCCCGGCTCATCCCGGCTGCGGCGGCGATTTCCGACTGGTTCATGCCGCTGGCTTGCAGTGCGGCCAGGGCTTCCAGCCTGACGTGACTCGCTTCGCTGGATGCCGAGGCGAGGTCATCGATCAGCGCTGACGCACTCCTGGCACGTTCGGCCGGGTCAGGTATCCCCCGGAGCTTGTCTAGCGCATCGCGCATGTGGCCCTCCAAGTTGGCTGGCAGTTAAGGGTCCTAAAAATCATAGCGCGATCGGGCTTGACGTCCCGAAGCGACCTGGCTTACTGTAGGCGATGTAACCCCCCTTAATCAAGGGGCAGATAGACCACTTGCAAGGTGTGCAACACCTGCAAGGTGAGTGACTGGAGGGATTCGTGGACGACCTGGTTGTGCCACCGGCCGTGCTGAAGGTCGCACGCGCCCTCGTTGCCAGCGGGTTTGATGCCGGCACTGATGAGCCACAGGACGACGCTGAGCGTCCCCCCTACCGGGTCCCGGAGGCGGCGACACTGCTCAAGGTTCACGAGTCCACGCTGTACCGGGCCATCCAGAACGGTGCCCTCGGTGCCTACAGCGTTGGTGCCGCCGGCCGTGCGATCCGCATCCCAGCCGACGAACTCGACGCCTTCAGGGCGCGCAGGATGATCCGCAGGCTGGCGGTCGCGTCATGAACCGCCCCGACCGTGCCGACCTCGCCGAGATCCTTACGCCCGACGTACGGGACGCCATCGCTGACGCGGTCGACGCGCAGAACGGCGTGACCCGGACGGACGCCGAGCTAGAGGAAAACCTCCGCGTTGACGAGATCCTTGACGGCCTTCAGGAACGGAACTGGACCCGGGACGAGCTGGACGGGCACCGGCTGATCGCCCGGCTGCTCGCGGACGGGGGCAAGTGATGCCGCGCCGCAACAACCGCGCCGAGGACGAGGATCCACGCACCATCGCCGCCGCGATCCTGGCCGAGTACATGGCGGACTGGGACCCGGAGGACGTACGCGAGGCGCTGTCCGATCTTGAGTCGGTAGACGTGACTTACGTGACGCGTGACAGCGCAGGCGAGAGTCAGTCATGATCGCCGCCGCGAAGGTCACCGTCACCAACCCCCCCGCCGACCTCGTGCTGGCGCGGATTCTTGCGGACCGGGATAACGAACTGGCCGCCTGGCGTGTCCTGTATGACGCCTGCCACCCCGCGCCTGCTGGCTACACGGGCAGCGCCCTGGACCGGAGGGTGGCATGAACGGCGAGACCGCAAAGGTGCTCGTGGCCGCCGCGGACCTTGCCGAAGGTCAGGCCACCACGGACGGGGCAGTGAAGGCCCTGCTGCACTACCTCGCCGCCTACCCGGCCGCGTACGACGTCCTGTACCGGGCATTGCGTGCCACTCACGTTGAGCTGAGTGAACTGGGCAGCCCGTTCGAGGTCGCCGAGGTTATCCGGTGGGTCACCCGCCGGGACGCCAGTGCGGATGCGTTTGCGCGGTGGTCGGCATGAGCGGCTGGACCGTTCTCCCTGACGCTTACGGCACTGTCCGGACACTGCGCGGCTTTCAGGCTGCCAACTTTGCCAGCCATGCCCCTGCGTCCGATGACGAGATCGCGGAAGCCTTCGCGCTGGACCCACGGGGAACCCAGCCCGACCGTCCTGCGTGCGCCGGCGAAGATCCAGAACTTTTCTTCCCCGAGCAAGGCGATTCTGTGACTGCGGCGAAACGGATCTGCGCCGGCTGCCCCCTCCGTACGGGGTGCTTGGAGTTCGCGATGGAGCACGGGATCCGCTTCGGAGTTTGGGGCGGGACATGTGAGGCCGACCGCCGGGAGTTGCGGATTGCCCGCCACAAGAGGCAGGTGGCGGCGTGATGACCTACTGCTCTCGCTGCGGCCGTCCCTACCGGGACTGGGACCGTCACCTCCGTTACGTGTGCCGGAGGCGTTCATGAGCCGCGCCGATCAGCGCCAGTGGAGCGACGGCGCCGCCGGGCCCGCACTCCGGGCCGTCCCAGACGCGGGCTGGTGGGACCACGTCGCCTGCCGCGACGAAGATCCGTCCCTGTTCTTCCCGGAGCGGGGTGGCAGCGAGACCCGGAAGGCCAGGGCTATCTGTGCTCGCTGCCCCGTACGCCCGTCCTGTCTCGCGTTCGCTTTGGGGGGCGGTCAGTGGGGCGTCTGGGGTGGCGAGTTGTTTGAGGCTGGCCGCTTGATCCCTCAGCCTCCGCAGGTCGGCCCTAGCCCCTCGTGCCGTAACGGTCATGAGCGCACGGCGGCCAACACCCACATCGGCAAAGACCAGATCCGGTGCCTGGACTGCGAACGTGACCGCGCGAAGAAGGTGGCGTGATGCGCACCTACCACTCGGGCGGCGGCACGTCGAAACTCGCGGTCGCCGCGATCGTCGTCGCCGCAATCGGGGCCAGCGGCGGTGGCTATGCCAGCACGAGCGGTGGCAGTGGTGCTACGAGCACGGGCGCGAATGTCACCCTCGGGCAGCAGATGGCCGCTCAGCGGGGCTGGACCGGCTCGCAGTGGACGTGCCTCAACGAACTGTGGACCCGCGAGTCCGGCTGGAACGCCGACGCTGCCAACCCGACCAGCAACGCCCGGGGCATCCCGCAGAACATCAACGGCTGGTCCGCCTACGCGCCGGGTGACGCCCGGTCCCAGATCACCTGGGGCGAGAACTACATCGCAGGCAGGTACGGCACTCCGTGCAATGCCTGGTCGCACGAAGAAACCGACAACTGGTACTAGGAGGAACCCGTGAATCACATGAAGAACATCGCATACGCCGTCACCGAGTGGGCCAGAGGCAACCGCCCGTCCGTGATGATCACCGTCGAGGCTGACCGTCATGGGCGCACCACCCTGGTCACCTGGGCGATCCAGATGCTCGTCTGGGCAGTCCCATCCGTCATGGCAAGCGACCGGATCGGCAGTTTCCTGATCGCCGCCGCAGTGACCGTCCCCGTGTTCCTGGTTCTGTCACGGGCCATCTACGTCGGCCCGGCCGTCACGGACGCCGAGCTCGCCGAACTGACCAGCTAACCCCTCCCGTACGTCTCCCCCGAAGGGAACCTGATGACCGCCAAGCAGGACACCCGCCGTACGGGGATGAGCCGTCCCCAGTTGGCGGTCGCGGTACTCGCCGGTGCCGCTGTCACCGCGCTTGCCGCGCTCGCCTTCATCGGCATGTTCACCACCGTGAAGACCGAGATGGTCCCGTTCTTCCATCACCTCGCGTGGATCGTCCCCGCCGGAGTCGACACCGGCATTGTGGCGCTGATCGCCGTCGGCATCCTGCTTGAGTGGCTGGGCATGCCAATGCCGGCGTTGTACTACGTGGCATTGGCATTCATGGGCGCGTCGGTGTGGCTGAACGTGTCCGCCGCGCACGGCTCCCCCACCGGGGCGGTCGGTCACGCTGCGCTGCCTGTGCTTTTCATCGCCTGCATTGAGGCGATCCGTCACGCCGTGCGCCGCACGGCGGGGATGGCGAACGGGACTGTCCGTGACGGTATCCCGGTGGCCCGGTGGATTCTCGCCCCGGCACCGTCGTTCTTTATGTTCCGCCGGATGGTTTTGCAGCGTATCAATTCGTACCCGAATGCGGCTGCACTGGAATTGGGGCGCCGCCGCGCTATTGCGCAATTGCGGGCGATGAGTGGGCCGCAGTGGAAGAAAACCGCACCGGGTGATCTGGTGTGGATGCTGCAGAAGGGTGTCTCGGTTGCTGACGCTATTGCGCGGGTCGCTGAACTGACGGGTACTCCCCTCCCGGTCCCCAAGATCACAGGACCGGTCCCGGGCTCTGGTCCTGACCCGCATCAGGACCGGGAAACCGACCGCCCCCGTCAGGACCAGGACCAGGACCAGCCGGCGACGTTCCGCAGCCGGGATGAGCTTCAGGACCAGGCCCTGGCGGCCATCGCCGCGCACTGGGCGTCGGAGGGTGTGCGGATGAACAACAAGCAACTGGGCCGCGCGATCCGGGTGTCGAACGATCTCGCGGGTGAACTCCGCCACGAGATCAAGGACCGTGAGGAGGCCGCCGCGTGAGCACCACTGAGGGCCGGGCCGGATATTACCGGCGAGTAGCTTCCGGTCACGGTGCCGCTCTGGCCGCCGACGCCCGCACCGAATACAGCTACGGCCCCGGAGGTGCGTCATGACCTACATCTACAAGATCAACGACTACACCGAGCTTCGCATCGCGAGCCGCGAAAGCGGCGGCGTTGAGCTGACCATCGTCAACGGTCATCGCGCTGAGTGGATCGGTGTCAAGCCCGCGGACGTGGATGAGGTCGTCCGCCAGATCCGCGAGCACGCGGTTCGCGACCACGCGGGGGAGGTGGCAGCTACCCCCCCCTCTGGATCCGGTGACCCAGACGGGGAGAGCGCACGCGCGCGAGGCTACCACGAGAGGGGTTCGCGGTGACAATCAAGAAGCCCCGCAAGATCCCCCGGGCCGAGACACGCGCCGACTTCTGGGAGAAGAAGATCGCCGATGCGGCGACTGGGCGCGAGGCGTTCGACGCGTGGATGGACTGGGTCCGCGGGGCACTGATCCACATTGAGAGAGCGCGTCCGCACGAGGTCGACGGTCTGCGGCGGCACCTGGCGCGGAAGTGGTCGCCGGACGTTCGGGCGCTCGCCAAGTTGCACCCGGATCCGTCGGAGCGCACCGAGACACCCCCGCAGCCAACGAAGCGCGCTAGGCCGCTGCAGCCCCTTGAGGCCGGCCCGCTTGAGCGGGGCGAGAAGATCGCCCGCCCTGCCGGCCCGCTACAGCATCTCCGCGGCGGCCAGCGATTCCCGGGGAGGCAGTCATGAGCGACGACGGACACTGGCTGAGCCTGGTCCCGGAGCCACGCTCAGGACCGGACGGCCCGGTCGCGGATGAGGAGCCAGGACCGGTCCTGGCGGAAGGCTCAGGACCAGCGGCGGGACCAGGACCGGCTCCTGCCAGGACCGCCGGGACCGTGGTCCTGGCAGGAGTCAGGACCGGCCACAGGCTGGCTTCCGTCATGCGGGTACTCACATTCCTCAAGGCTTGGGTAAAGCGATTCACCGCCAAGCCGAATAACAAGCGCGGCCTCGCCTCCATGGTCCGCTCACGGCTGCACAAGATGCACGCCGGGCAGCCGGGTTCGATCGCCTCCCACCGCGACCACGTGAAAGCGGCGGCGTGGTTCCCGGCCGAACTTGAAGGCACGTGGATGAAGTGGGTCCGGTTCGCGTGGAAAGCATTCCACCTCACCTGGTGCGAGTTCCTGAAAGTCCTCGGCAACACGATCGGCTCAGTCGGTGACCATGCCCGTACGGCTTTCCTGCTGCTGGTGGTCGTCATCGTTCTCATCGTTCTATTCGCTTAACCCAAGGAAAGGAAGAAGGCAAAGGAAATGAGCGGAACTGGAATCGCGGTCTCCACGATCAGCGTGGGAACCGTCATCCTCCTGGCCACGGCGATCATCGTCTATCACAACAGGAACTCGCTGGGCTGGCACAAGACGGCGTTCGTCATGGCGGCCCTGTCGGGGCTGCTGCTGTCCGGCACGATCGCGGCCTACGCGGGCAGCATGCGGGGTGCCACGTTCGCCGGGATCGGCATTGTGTTCGGCATCGCACTGCTCGGCGGTCTCGCCGCAGTCCTGGCGTGGCAGGGTCACGGTCGTCACCCGCTGTGGACCCCGGTGCTGGTGCTGATCGTGGCTGTAGCGATCGGGCAGTTGTTCCCGGCACTGGCGCAGCATGTGCAGACGACGACGGTGTCTGTGGTTCACTCCGGGTCGTCCAAGGTGAGCGGTGGCTGACCCGGTGACCCACCGTGATGCCGTGTTCGCTGTGATCGTCCTGTCGCCGTTCCTGCTGGCATGGCTCGGCGACATGCTGTCCGGCGGCGCTGTGTCGGCTGCGGGCCGGGGTGCGGTCAGTCATGGCCGTGCCCAGGTCGCGTCAGAAGGCCGCCGCGCGAAGCAGGCGGTGGTGGACGGCAGTAAGGCGAAACTGCGGCAGCGGCTTGAGGACGGGAAAGCGAAAGGCCCGAAGTCGGCGATCTGGTGGGGTGTCGCGGCAGCGAAAGGTGCGAGGAAGGTTCACCGCGCTTTGCGCCGTACGGGTGAACGGTCGGTGTCCCTGCCTGCTGCTGGCCCTTTCCGCCGGGTGCGGGACGCCGCGGTCGCTGGTGGCGCCGCTGGTTACCGCCGGGCCCGTGACGCGGCGAAGGCACGCCGTGCTTCCCGTCCCACGATGGGGGAGCGTGCCCGGCAGGCGCGGCGTAACGCGAGCGCGTGGCGTACTGGCAGCCGCCCGGATCACGCCACGGGGGATGCGGTGGCGACCGGTGTGTGCGACGGGTGCGGGGTCATGGCTGCCAAGCCCGCGCTCAAGCGTGAGGGTGGCTTGCTGCTGTGCGTCTTGTGCCGTGTTCCCGCCGCTGCGGATGTTCCCGCCGTCCCCGGTGACACCGGAACGGCGGGCGCGCTGCCGGCCGGGGCCGTTGCCGCCGAGGGTGACGGGGTCGCGTACGGCGAACTGGTCCCTGAGCTGGCGCTCGCCGGCGCGACTACTGAAGGAGAAATCATGGCGAAGTCCGATAAGGAACTGCTGGCCCGCGCTCACCCGGCGGACCTGCGGGAACTGGCGAAGCGGGAACTGGACCGGGGCCACCTTGAGGCCAGCGGGGCATACCTCGAACACGCTAAGGAACTGGAACAGGCAGGCCGCAGTATGCAGCGGCCAGGGCAGATCGCCCGCCGGACCGCACATGCACCCGCTGCTGTTGGAGGCAGCGGTGGCGGAGGTGACATCACCACCCACGGCGACTGGGACCGGCTCACGCAGCTGATCGCCGAAGCCCTGGAAGTCACGACCCGGTGCAAGGAGGCCATGCTCGGCCACCTGACCGCCGCCGACGCGGGCCGCACGCAGATGGCGGACATCCGCAACTGGGCGGACCAGACCCAGCGCGCGGTGTCGTTCATCCGCATGGTGCTCGCGGAGACGAACCAGCGCATTTACCCGCTGATCGACGCGGTCAACGCGGCGGGCGGACCGTCCGAGGTTGCCAGCCCCGGCTACCACAGCGACTTCTAGGTCACCCCGAATCTGATCATGAGAGAGAGAAAACCACATGGCCGAACAGGCTCCCACCTACACGGACCGCACCTGGCAGGCCGACATGGGCGCGATCCGGGACGTGTCCGCCACGAAGCTCGCCCCGGCGCTGGAGCAGATGCTCGGTGACCTGATGCGCCTCGACGCGGGCCGCACCCAGATCGCCCGGATGCGCCAGTGCTACGTCATGGTCACCGAACTGGTCACCGAGGCGAACCGCATCCTGATCACGACCGCCGAGCGGTACAGCCCGGTCAACGAGGCGCAGGCCGCCGCTGGCGGTCTCCCCGAGGTTTACGGCGACAAGCACGCCCACCAGGCGGGCTGAGCCCTGATCGTCTGGCCGGGGACCTAGGACATTCCCGGCCAGACCGTGAGGTCTCACAACCCGTCACTGAAAGGAGAACAGCCATGAGCCTGATGCGGGCGTTCACGGTCATGCTCGGCGATGTCAAGGCGGCGGACGCTTCCGCCCGGCAGGTGACCGGCATCCTCCAGTGGCGCGACTACGTCCATGAGGCCGTCCGCCGTGGTGAGGGCCTGCCGTGCTCGCCCGGGCGAGCGGTCCACATGCCGTCCTCGAGCACTCACGCCCGGTGGGTCATGGCGGCTGAGGCGATCCTCGACGACCTCCGCGAGCAGGCCAGTGACGCCGATGAACTGTACGCCGACGCGATGGCTGCCGCGAATGCCGCAGATGGTGAGGAGGCAGCGGCGGAAAGTGAAGCCGCCTCAGCCGAAGCCAGTGCCGCAGCCGAGCAAGCCGCCGCCGCCGCATGCGCCTCGGAACGGGATTTCGGCGGTGCCGCCGCCCACACTGCTGCCGCAGCCGGGTACAGCGCCGCTGCCGCTGCCGCGCATGCCCGCGCTGAGGATGCCCGTGCCCGCGCCGCCGCCGCCCGTGAGCTCGCGGAGAAGGCGATGGTGTGGGGGATTGCGGCCCGTGACGCGCACACGTTCGGGGAGCGCCTGGTCGCGGACGAGAACGAGATCGCCGTCCCCATCGGTGAGGCTCTGGCTGCTGCGGGTGGCGTGTCCGAGGTGTACGGCTCGAAGCACGCGCTGACCGCTGACACCGGGTCTGGCGGCTCACGCCAGATGGCGCTGAGGGGCGGCGCCCGATGAGCTGCGGAACGTTCCCGCACCCCCCGGGCACCGCTCCGCACGAGCACCCGGAGGACTCAGCGCCGGATGAGGCGGTCGTGGATGATCGCGGGCCGGGCCCGTTCCGGGTCATGTGGCGTAACCACCACCGGGTGATCACCCCCTACCTGA
>Ga0302326_10013899_pt1 | contig 17061 bp, 16 predicted proteins | sample Palsa_T0_3_FD_202264 | JGI IMG/M metagenome (GOLD analysis project Ga0302326, IMG submission 202264) | Peat permafrost microbial communities from Stordalen Mire near Abisko, Sweden - Palsa_T0_3 | ecosystem: Environmental > Terrestrial > Soil > Palsa > Peat permafrost | place: Sweden: Abisko...
GAACTTTGGAAGTTCGCGGCGCTTTTCTTTGCCGGCGGAGAGGGGCAGACTGGGCGGCAAATAATAAAACTGGGGAGGATGCAATGAAGCGCTTTTTGCCCGCCGGCGTTGGCGCTTTGGCGGCTAGCCTGTTGGGGACAAGCCTGTTGGGGACAAGTCTGTCGGCGGCGGCCAACGCCCAGGAAGCGGACAACCATGCAGTCAAGATCGGCATCATCATGCCTTACTCGGGACAGTTTGCCGACCCGACGAACCAGGTAGATGACGGCATCAAGCTCTATCTCAAGCAACACGGTGACAAGCTCGGCGGCAAAAGCATCGAACTCATCCGCAAAGACGTCGGCGGCATTGCGCCACCGGTCGCCAAGCGCCTGGCGCAAGAACTGGTGACGCGCGACAACGTCGATATCCTGGCCGGCTTCTCGCTGACTCCGAACGCCCTTGCCGCTGCCGATGTTTCCGCCGAAGCCAGGAAATTCATGGTGGTCATGAATGCCGCCACCGGGATCGTCATTACCAAGTCGCCTTACATGGTGCGGGTCTCGTTCACCGTGCCGCAGCTTAACCAGACGCTCGGCACCTGGGCACAACAGCATGGCCTCAAGAGCGCCTACACCATGGTCACCGATTACGGGCCGGGGATCGACGCCGAGGCCGCGTTCCAGAAGGGTTTCAAGGACGCCGGCGGCGAAATCATCGGCTCGGTTCGCATGGCGGTGCAGAATCCGGACTTCTCGGCTTATGTGCAGCGCGCCAAGGATCTCGATCCGCAAGGCATCTTCATCATGATCCCGGGCGGCGCGCAGCCGGGCGCCTTCGGCAAAGCTTTGGCCGAGCGCGCCATCGACCCCAACAAGACCGAGATCATGGGGCAATTGGAGATTACCGACGAACACGCGCTGGCCAGCATCGGCGACCTCGCCGCCGGCATCATCACCGCAGGGCACTACGACTACAACCACCGCTCGAAGCTGAACGAAGAATTTGTCAAAGCGTACAACGAAGAATTCCACCGCAACCCCGACTTCTTTTCAGTCGGCGGCTATGACGGTATGCACCTGATCGACCTGGCGCTGCAAAAGTCCGGGAGCAAGACCGACGGGGAATCGCTCGTCAACGCCGCCAGGGGCTTGAGCTGGGAAAGCCCGCGCGGTCCCATCAGCATCGACCCGGAGACGCGCGACATTGTGCAAACGGTCTACATCCGCAAGGTCGAGAAGGTCGACGGTCACCTCGTCAACGTGGAAATCGCCGCGATCCCCGACGTCAAGGGTTCGTCCAACGCGGCGACGAAGAAATAACCTGCCGGTTCTTCGTTCGAACCGCCGGGGTGGGCACCAAAACGCTTGGCCCACCGCGGCATGGTCCGTTACGTTGTCGGTCGATTCTGGGGGCCCTTCGGCCATGCTTCCTCCTGTGTTCGGCGTTCTGTTCGACGGCGTCGCTTTTGGCATGCTTTTGTTCCTGCTGTCGGTCGGACAGTCGGTGACGCTCGGGATGATGAATTTCATCAATCTGGCGCATTGCAGCTTCGCCATGCTCGGCGGTTACGTCACCGTCGTCTTGATGACCCGCTATGGCTGGCCGTTCTTCGCCACGCTTCCCTGCGCGTTCATAGCCGCTGCGGTCGTCAGCATAGGTTTTGAACGGACGCTCTATCGCCGACTCTATCGGGCAAGCGATCTCGACCAGGTGCTGCTGACCATCGGCATCGTCTTCATTTCGGTTGCCGTGGCGGCATATGTCTTCGGCACCGATCAGCAGCCGTTGCAGTTGCCGGCCTACCTGCGCAGTTCGCTTACCTTTATGGGCACGCGTTTTGCGGTCTATCGGCTCATCCTGCTCGGGTTGGCGCTGGCGATCACGCTGGCGCTTGTGCTGGGGGTCGAATTCACCCGTTTCGGCGCCCGAGTCCGCGCGGCCGTCGACAACGAACGCATGGCGCGCGGCCTCGGCATCGACGTCGATCGCACTTTTGCGATCACCTTTGCTCTCGGCAGCGGGCTCGCCGGACTCGGCGGCGCGTTGGCGATCGAGATTGTCGGGCTCGATCCCTCGTTTGCTCTCACCTTTCTGGTTTATGTGCTGATTGTCGTTTCGGTCGGCGGCCTCGGCTCGATCTCGGGATCGTTTGTCGCCGCCGTCGTGCTGGGTATCAGCGACGTCGCCGGCAAATATTACGTTCCGCAGCTGGGCGCGTTTCTCATCTATCTGGTGATGATCAGCCTCTTGATGTGGCGCCCGCTCGGCCTGTTCGGGAGGCGCTGAACGATGGCGCTGACCGAAAAGGTGGCCAGCCCACTTCTCTATCTCCAGACGCAAACGCGGTGGCGGCCGGTGGAGATCGTCTTCTGGCTCGCGACGCTATTGCCCTACGTGCTGTTTCCGAACTATCTCTCGCTGGCGAGCCAGATCGCGATAACCGCGTTGTTCGCCCTGTCGCTCGATCTGATCCTCGGCTATGCCGGCATTGTATCGCTCGGCCATGCCGCGTTCTTCGGAGTCGGCGCGTATACGGCCGGCCTGATTTCGAAGCACGGCTGGGGCGAGCCGCTGACCGGACTGGCAGTGGCTGCCGTCGCCGCGGGCCTTGTCGGCTATGCCACCAGTTTCGTGATCTGCCGGTTCCGTCATCTCGCCCTGATCATGCTGACGCTTGGGTTCGGGTTGCTGCTGGCGGAGCTGGCCAACAGCGCGGGTTGGCTGACCGGCGGCATGGACGGCCTGCAAGGTATCCACACCTGGAAACTGCTCGGTCATTTCGCCTTCGATCTGTACGGCTACACCGCTTACACCTATGCACTCGCCGTGTTGTTCTTGCTGTTTCTGTTCGCCCGGCGGCTGATCCATTCGCCGTTCGGGCTGTCGCTGCGCGGCATTCGCGAAAACTTTGTCCGCATGCCCGCTATCGGCGCACCCAGCCGCGCGCATATCCGCACGATCTACACGGTCGCTGCATGCATCGCCGGGGTCGCCGGCGCGTTGCTCACGCAAACCACCGAAACGGTGTCGCTCGACTCACTCGGCTTCGAGCGCTCCGCGGAAGTCGTCGTCATGCTGGTCCTTGGCGGCGCCGGCAGGCTCTATGGCGGCCTTGTCGGCGCGATCATCTACATGGTCGCGCGCGATCAGTTCTCCGGCGTCGTGCCGCAATACTGGTATTTCTGGATCGGTATCATGCTGGTCGGAGTGGTTGTCTTTCTGCCCAACGGCATCCTCGGCGGCCTCGCCAAGCTTGCGTCGCGCTGGAGCCGTCCGTGAGTACGCTGGCGCTGTCCACCCGCGGCCTTGCCAAAAAATTCGGCTCGCTGGTCGTCGCCGGCGACATCGAGATCGCGCTGCCGCAAGGCGTGCGCTACGCGTTGATCGGCCCCAACGGCGCCGGCAAAACCACGCTGATCAACCTCATCACCGGAATGTTGCGGCCGGACGGCGGACACATCTTCCTCGGCGATGCCGACATTACCGCTTTGCCGCCCGAGCAGCGCGTCCGGCTCGGGCTGGTTCGCACCTATCAGATCAATTCGCTGTTTCCGCACCTCACCGCGCTTGAATCGGTGACGCTCGTGGTATGCGAGCGGAGCCGCGTCGCGCGCACGTGGTGGCGGCCGCTCGCCGCCTATCCCCACGAGATCGACGAGGCTTATGAGATTCTCTCCGCGCTGGCGCTTGCTTCTGTTTGTCACCGGCTGACGCGCGAGCTTGCTTACGGTCAGCAGCGCTTGCTCGAGATCGCGCTGGCGCTGGCGACTCGGCCGAAGGTGTTGTTGCTCGACGAGCCGGCGGCGGGGGTGCCGCGTGAGGAAAGCAAGGAATTGTTCGCGGCTATCGCCGGCCTCTCCCGCGATATCACCGTCCTGTTCATCGAGCACGACATGGAGCTGGTCTTTCGCTTTGCCACGCGCGTGATCGTGATGGTCGGCGGCCGCGTCCTGGTCGAAGGCACGCCGCCGGAGATCGCATCCGATCCGCAGGTGCGCGCGGTCTATCTCGGCAAGGCGACGGGCAAAGCGGTACAGGAGCGGTTTCATGGCTGAGCCGCTCCTTGCGCTCGACGACATTCGCGCCGGCTATGGCCCCGCCATCGTGCTCGATGGCGTGTCGTTTGCGGTGCCCGAACGCGGCAGTCTTGCCGTGCTCGGAAGAAACGGCGTCGGCAAGTCGACGCTCCTTCTCACCATCATGGGCTACACGCAAATCGGCCGCGGCCGGGTTCTGTGGCGCGGCGAGGACATCACGCAACGCCCGCCGCACCGGCGCGCGCTGGCCGGCATCGGCTGGGTGGCGCAGGAGCGCGAGATTTTCGCCTCCCTTACCGTCGAGGAAAATCTCACAGTCGCCGCCCGTGACGGCCGCTGGAATCTGGCGGCGGTTTACGATTTCTTTCCCCGTCTCGCCGAACGCCGGCGCAATTTCGGCAATCAGCTTTCCGGCGGCGAACAACAGATGCTGGCGATCGCGCGCGCGTTGATGACCAATCCGCAGCTTCTCCTGCTCGACGAGCCGCTCGAAGGTTTGGCGCCGATCGTCATCGAAGAACTTGCCGCCGCGATCCGGCGCATGACAAGCGAGGGCTCCAACGCCTTTATCCTGGTGGAGCAGCACGCCGATATCGCGCTGTCCCTGACGCAGAACGCGATCGTCATCGAGCGCGGCCGCATCGTCCATAGCGGCGCTTCCGCGCAATTGCTCGCCGACCACGCCACGCTCGACCGGCTCGTTGGACTGCGCCTGGCGGAGGCTTGACGAAACCTTATTAGCGCCGCGAAGCTGCGGCGGATGAAGCCGCCGGCATCGTGATCGCGTGAGCCGCGGCGACCGCTTCAAGCTCGCCCCACAGCTTCGCCGGGAGCGGAATGCCCGACTGGCGGCGCGAGGTTTCGCTTCGTCCGGCGCGTTCGCCCGACAACAGGATTTCGTTAAAGCCCGCCCGTCGCGGCAGGTCTCTAAGGATTGCCGCCAACGCGTCCGCGTCCTGCGCAAAATCCGCAAGCGGCCGGAAGGTGTCGACGTCGATGGCGAGGATCGCGATGTTCTGTGTCAGACGTTTACGCTTCTCCGGGCCGAGCGCGCGGGCCTGGATCGGCGCCGCGGCAAGCACGCTCGCCAGCATTTCGAACATCAGACCAAGCCCCGACCCCTTCGGACCGCCGAGCGGCAACAGGATTTCCGCCTGGACTGGGTCGGTCGTGGGCTCGCCCTGCGCGGTCAGTACCGCGCCCGGCGGCAGTTGTGCTCCGGTAGCACGCGCCTGCATGATCGTGCCGTTCGAAATTGCACTGGTCGCCATGTCGAGAACGATCGGATCGTCGCCGCGCGGCACGGCGATCGCGATCGGGCTGGTTCCGACGCTAGCAACGCGCGCGCCGTGATAGGCCACGAACATCGGACCCGCGACCATAATCAGCGCGGCACAGCCGCGTTGCGCCATCCACTGCGCGTAGCGGCCGATCGCTCCGGTGTGTGTCGTCTCGCGGACCAGGCCGAAGCATACGCCGGCGTTTCGCGCCCGCCCGGTCGCGATGGTAATTGCCTGCATCATCGCCGGCGGCCCGAAGCCAAAGCTGCCGTCGAGCACGAATGTGGCGGCGCGATCATGCGTTAGCTGCGGCTTCGCCATGACATTGATATCGCCGCGCGCGATCATCTTGAGATAGGACAGCAGGCGCGAGACGCCGTGGCCGTCTACGCCGCGCAGATTGGCCCAGACCAATCCCTCGGCGACAATCGCCGCGTCTTCCGCGCGCGCCCCCGCAACCGCGAGCACATCGCGGATGAAGCGCCCGAGCGCCTCGTGACCGACCACAATGCTGCCTTGGCTCACGCGGCGGGCGCTCCTACTTCGCCGGAAAATAGGCGTCGAGCCAGTTGCGCAACACGCCCCAGACCCGCGCGGAATTCTCGTTGAAAAGAAAGTGGTCAACGCCGCTGAACAGATGCAATTCCGCCGGCTGACCGGCGTGCCTGAACATCTCGATAGACTGTTCGGTCGGCGTCACCGAATCGTTGGCGGAGTGGATCAGGAGAAGAGGACGCGGGGCGATCTTGCCCACCACCTCTTCGGCGCGGAAATCGAACATGCTCTGCGCGGTTTCGGCCGGGAACATCTCGACCGAGTTGGTCGCAAGCATCTCCACGTTCTGCTTGTCCAGCCGCTCGCGCACATGCGCCGGAATGGGGACAATCTCCTCGCGCGGCACCATGAGCGACTTGCCAGTACGGTCGCGGTGGGCGCGGCCCGCCGCAAGCATATGGGTGAATTTTGCCCAGGCTGCCGGCGTTGCATGCTGGCCGCGAAACTTGCGCTCGCCGTGTCCCCAGCCGCCGTTGGAAATGACCGCGGCAATGCGCGGGTTGGTGCCGCCGGCATAGACGGCGACCGCACCGCCGAAGCTCGAGCCGATCACGCCGATGCGATCGGGATCGACAGCGGGGTGCTTTGCAAGGAACGCCAGCGCGTTGCCGAGATCCTCGACCTGTTCCAGACAGATGACGCGTCCGAACTCACCTTCGCTTTTGCCGCAGCCGCGCATGTCGAAGCGCAGCGTGACGTAACCGAATTCGCCGAGCACCCGCGCCGGCTGCAATACCCCCGCCGAATCGCTGTTGCCGCCGAAGCCGTGCAGCACAAGGAATGCCGCCCGGCGTTGCGACGGCTGCAATCCTGTAGGCGTGCCGACAGCGCCGTGCAGATGCAGCCCGGCCGATGGAATCCTGACGGCGTCTTCGTTCATGACGGGAGCGTAGCCTGGATCGGGCGGCAGCGAAATCCGGGGCGGCGTCCGATCAGCTTGCCACGAACAGGATCGCGGTGTCGCACCGTTCCAGCACCGCGGCGGCCGTATTGCCGAAGAACAGTGTCTCGCCCGGACGCCGGGTAACGCCGAGAACGATCAGATCATAGCCGCCGCGCTCCGCTTCCTTAAGGATCGCATCCTCGGCGGCGACGTCGATTCGGAGCGCTGTCCGCAAACGTGCGTTGTAACGATCCGCGAGCTCGGCGATGTCCTTGAGAACCGCTTCTTCGCTGCGGCGCATGGCGGCCCCGCGGCGGATTCGTCCGCGTCGCTCGCCATCGGAGCGGCCGCTCGCCACGTAAAGCGCGCTCACGCGCGTGCCGGAGGACCGCGCCAACGCCAAACCGGTCTCGGCGGCACGGCGCGAGACGTCCGTTCCGTTCACCGGGATGAGAATTCTGCCGATCGGCTCGCTCCCGCCCACCAGCCTTCCGCCGGCGATGGCGACGGCGAGCGGCCCATCGAAGCCGTCGGCGACGCGCGTGATCTCCGGGCCGAACCCGCCCTGCGGCCCGCGCGTCTTGTCGATCCCGACGATCAGGAGGTCATAACCCTTCTGCGCCTCGTCGGCGACCGCCTCGGCATTTGCCGCTTTCCTGGTGCGGGCAGTGACTTCGACGCTGCCGCGCCTCTGCTCATCCGGACCCGCCGACAGCGTGACCGTGTGCGCGGCCGCGCTGCGGACTTGATTTTTTGATTCTTCGTTGTCCCGCCGTGCCGCTCGATACGGCCACTTGTCCGGTCCGAGCTCGATGATCGTCGTCGGCTTGTCGCCCGAACCGGCGATGGCGCCGGCAAGCCGCGAAGCGAATGCGCCGTTGGCGCCGCCGTCGACCGCGAGCAGCAGACGTTCGAGGTTCGGGACGAAACCGCGGGCATCGAGTTCTTCGCGTTCAAGGCGTTGCTTCTCAGCCTTGCGCAGCGGCAGGCGGCGCAACGCCCAGCGCAGCATCGGCGGCATCGCCATGGTGGTGACCAGCGCCATGCCCACGATCAGGGTGTACAGATTTTTACTGAACACACCCGCCGAGAGGCCGATCGAGGCGACGATCACTTCAGTCGAGCCGCGCGCATTCATGGCGCAGGCGAGCGCCAGTGATTCCTGGCGGTTGAGCCCGCCCAGCTTGCCGCCGACGAACGCGCCGGAAAACTTGCCGACGCTGGCGATGACGATAACGCCGCCGGCAAGCAGCAACAGATTCGGATCCTTCAGAATGGTCAGATCGGCGCTCAGTCCAGACAGCCCGAAGAAGACCGGCATGAACAACGCCGCGATCAGGCCGCGCAACTGCTCGTCGATGTGGCGGGTGAGAATCGGCGATTCCCCAATCAGAACCCCGGCGACGAAAGCCCCGAGAACCGTCTGCACCCCGATCAGATACGTCGTCAGCGCCATCGCGATCATGATCAAAAGGATCATGGTGATGACCGCGAATTCGCTGTCGAAGTTATCGTTGGTCCATCGTATCAGATCGAACACAATACGCCGGCCGATGGTGAGACTCACCGCCAGGAACAAGAGCGTGCCGATAATGGCGAAACTGACCGACCGCAGATCGACCGCGCCGGACGACGCCAGCCCGAACGAAATCGCGATGATGATCCAGCCGCCGGAATCCTCCAGGATAGCTGAAGCGACGATGATCTGCCCAACGTCCCGGCGCATGAAATTCATCTCGCGCACCACCACGGCGACGATCTTGATCGAGGAGATCGACAAAGCGGTGCCGAGAAAGAGCGCCGTGACGAACCGCGCCTGCGGATCGGGAAGAATCGAATCCGGCAGCATTTCGCCAAGCCCGAACCCGCAAATGAAGGGAAGCGCCACGCCGGCGGCAGCAACGGTGATGGCCGGCCGTCCGACCCGACGAACCAGGCGCAAATCGGTTTCCATCCCGGTCAGCATCAACAGCATGAGGATGCCGAGCTGCGCGACGGCGCCGATCATGTTCTTCTGCTCCGCCGTTTGCGGAAACAGCGCGTGCTGAAAGTCGGGCCAGATCAGACCCAATACCGACGGCCCGAGCAGCAGCCCGCCGAGCAACTGTCCCATGACCGCCGGCTGGCCGAACTTCTGCATCAGCTCGCCGAGACCGCGACCGACCAGCAGCAGGATGCCGAGCTCGGCGAAGAAGATGGCCTCAGACTTGCCGGACGAGCTTTGCTCCGCGGCGAACGCGATGGAGACGCCGCCGAGCAGAACAACCGAAGCGAGCAGAGTGCGGCGCGCAACAGCAGTGGGCGCGGCCGCCCACTTCGCCGGCTTGCGGTTCACAGCCCTTCACTCCCTGTTGATGGATTATTTGCCAAACCGGAGCTGGTCAGGAAGACGAAGACCGGTTTCTTGAAAGGATCATGCTCCGATGACGACCGTGCGTGCAACTCAACGCCGGGTGTGCGCCGGCGTTCCCGGAGTAACCGCCGTGCGCTTTCCGATGGGGTTAGCGCGTCCACCGTCGGCACCCGGCCCGTACTACGGCCGGTCCTGTCCGATATCGAACGTACGTACCCCTTCGCGCCGGTCCGGAAGTTGCAATACCTCCGGATTCGCGAGCGTATGCAAAGCATTGCGATAGCCGGACTGCCAGTGCTCCTCCATCGTGCGCCGGGAGAATTCGTAGTCCTTGGCGATGCCTTCGTAGCTTTTGGTACGATAGATCAGGTGCACGATATTGCAGACTTTGTCGTTCGCTTCCGTCTCGAGCAATCTTACGTCTTCGCTGTCGCGGAACTCCGCCGGAAGCCTGCTTATAAGATTTGCGACCGCGATGCGGAGCCGTTGTGAATGCTGATACTGATCCGTTGCCGCACGGTTCCGGCTCGAATAGACGATCTCTTTCTGCCGCACTTCAACTTCGATCAGGTCCTTTGGCAGCGCGCCGCGAGCGCTCCAGAGGTCGACCTGGAACGCCAGGGTGTCCTGTCGAGGCCGGCTGTCGAGCACCCATTGCAGCGGCGTATTGGAAATCAGTCCGCCATCCCAGAAATGCTGTCCGTCAATTTCGGTCGCCGGAAAGCTGGGAGGCAGTGAACCGCTGGCGATGACGTGCTCGGCGCGGATCCGATGGGTCGTCGAGTCAAAATAGATAAAATTTGCCGTACAGACGTCCACCGCACCCACGCTGAAACGCGGATATCCGGCGTTGATACGATCGAAATCGATCACGCGTTCGAGCGTAGCCTTCAGAGGAGAATTGTCGTAGTAGCTGGCCGTGTCGACGCTCCCGCCCGGCCAGAACAGGGCCGGCGGCATGCGGGGCACAAAAAAATTGGGAGCGCCGAACCAAAGAATATTCCAGGCCCATGCTTGATTGACCAGTTGATGGCCGAATTGGTTGCGCAACTCGATGGCCTTGAAAAACGGAATTCCCAGAGGCGACGTGCTGACGGTCTCCCAAAATTCGCGCAATCGGCTTACGCGCTCGCCCGGCGGGTTGCCCGCGATGATCGCCGAGTTGATCGCACCGATCGAAATTCCTGCGACCCAGTCCGGATGGATATCGGCCTCGGCCAAAGCCTGGTAGACGCCCGCCTGATATGAGCCGAGGGCGCCTCCGCCCTGCAACAGCAAGGCAACCCGCTCGAACGGGGTGCGTCCTTTTCCGCTGGCAATGGTCTGACGTGCCGCCGCGCCGGGCCCGGTGGAATCATTCTCGCTCATGTCGTATTATTCCAGCTTTCGAGATCAGGACCCGTCGGCGGTGCTAGGCGCCTTGCAATCGGATCCACAAAGTCCGCTAAAGAACGCACGGTCGCAAGCCACTACCGCAAGATCGTGGCATCCCTGATGCGCGGTCGCATGGCGCCGCTATGCGCTGTCCGATCCGGTCGCCGCATCCATCGCCTTGGTCGGCCAGCGCTCGTGCGTGAGCGGAACGATCATGCGCATGGAGAAGCCGTCACGCGTGTAGGAGGGGTGTACCTCGCCGTTCATCTGCCGCTCGATGACCAAGCCGATCAGCCGCGAGCCGAATCCGGTGCGCCGCGGCCGCCGCGCCGGCGGCCCATTTCGCTCGACCCAGTCGAAGGTCAAGGTCATGCCGCGCCGCGTCGGAGCGATCGACCAGCTCAATTCGAGCCGGCCGTGCGGGCGCGACAGGCTGCCGTGCTTGATCGCGTTGGAAGCAAGTTCGTGCAGCGCGGCGCTGAGGCTGAATGTCGGATCCGGTTCGAGGTCGACATCGGGGCCGGTGAACGAGGTCCGGTCGAGATAGGGGCCCAACATCACACGCAACAAATCATTGAGCGAAGTGGATTTCCAACCAGCTTCGGTGATCAACCGATGCGCGTTCGCCAATGCCATGACGCGCGCCTGGTAGTTGTCGACAAGTTCCGCCATGCTCCGGGAATTCTTGGCGGTTTGCGAAAACAGCGCCAGAAGCTGCGAAAAAAGATTGCCGGATCGGTGGCGCAACTCGCGGATCATCAGTTCGTGGCGCTGCTCCAATTGCCGGCGCTGAATCGCACCGGCCACCAGATTGGCGACTGCGGCAAGAAACGACGAATCCTGCACGGTGAAGGCCCGGCGTTTGTTTGTGCAGACGCCAAGAATGCCGTAGGCGCGTCCGTCACGTCCGGCAATTGCCGTGCTCATGCCGCTGACGCAGCCGTGGTCGCGCAGATATTGCGGGGTGCTAAACCGCGCCTCAGCGCCAAAATCGGCGGTGACCACAGGAACCGCGGCGCCCAATATCTGCCCGGCGTAATCGTCGCGCTCTTTCGACATCACGACCGAACCGACGCAGCCGGTCTTCCATCCGAAACCGGCTCGCAGCACAAGATCGTTGCCGCCGGGCATCAGCTCAAGAATCTTGACGAAATCGACCGGCAACGTGAGGGCGGCCGTGCTGACCACGTCGTTGAGCAACCGCTCCATGTCGGTTTCCGCCAACGCACGTTCGCCAAACTGCGCCAGCGCCTCCTGCTGCCTGGCGCGGCTGCGCAGCTCCTCCTGCAGCTTTATCCGCTCGGTGACATCGTGGCAGATGCCGACCATGCGGACGGCCGCTCCATCCTTGAATATTACGGCGCCGGAAGCCTCGATCCAGCACTCCTCGCGCGCCTCCCGCGGAGCGACACGGTAGCGCACCCAATACGGGCGCCCGGTGCGCAGCGTCTCGTTGACGGCTTCCACGATCCGGGCCCGATCCTCCTCGTGAATGTCGCGCTCGAAAAACGCATAGGTGCCGTCGAAGCTCCCGGGAGACAGACCGAAAATCGATTCGACATTGCTCGACCACACCACCGTGTTGGCGGCGATGTCCCAGGACCAGACGCCGATCTTTCCGGCTTCCAGCGCGGCGCGGACCGTTGCAAAGTCCGGGAAGAATGCTCTCGCAGTTTCGTCTGCCGGCGCCCGATCCGGCCCGGTTGTTATCGGCGGCGTGACATCCGGCCTGTCCATGTCCTTACAGTTCGGCCTCTGCCCTGCAGGGGTCAAGGCCGTAGGCGCGGACCAATCGAGGAAACTGGCGCGGCAGCACGTTCGGTTGCGTCGCGGCGCCAAAAACAGGGTTGGATTTAGTGCTGACCCTTAACGCGCAGCTCAATAGAGGCCGAACGGATGCGGATTGCCGGTCCACTCGGTGCGGGGACGCGGAACGTCAGCCGTGACGGCAACGGCCGGCCTTACCGATATCCTGGCCGTCATGGTGCCCGCGGCGCTGCGCTCGACCGCAACGTCTTGCCGGTCCTCGATCGCCACGGCTCGTTGATCGTTCGACAAAACCACGACCTTGGTTCCGATACCGACGCGATCATAGAGATCGGTCACGTCGGCATCGCGCATGCGGATGCATCCGCTGGAGACATGCTGGCCGATCGAGCGCGGGTTGTTGGTGCCGTGGATGCGATAGTCGGTGTTGCCGAGATAGAGAGCGCGCGCACCAAGCGGATTACCAGGCCCGCCGCCGACCCAGCGCGGCAGATAAGGCTGGCGGGCGATCATGTCCGCCGGCGGAATCCAGTCGGGCCACTCGGACTTGCGCGAAATAGTCTCGACGCCCGACCAGGTGAAGCCCTTTCGTCCCACGCCGATGCCGTAGCGCAAGGCCCTGCCGCCACCGAGCGTCAGATAAAGGAATGTGTGCGCGGTGTCGATAATGACGGTCCCGGCCGGCTCGCTGCCCGGATAGGAGACCACCTGGCGTCGTAACGGCGCCGGCAGATCGTCGCCATCCGAAACCGCGCTCGGCTGATCCGTCTGCGGCACGGCCGGTTGAAGGAGTGCGCCATCCCGATCGATTGGACGATACAAAGGCGATTGGGAAGAGGCGGTCCCGACAAGGAAGGTAGCGAAAGCCGCGCCAAGGGCTGCGGTGCAGATGCGCCGTGCCATCTCTGTCGCGGACATGACGCACTCCGTTGCTGAATTCCGACAATCAATCGCCGATGGTCGTTAAATGTTCCGCGCGACCGGGCGCAGAATTCCGCAGCGTTTTTTGTTAAAAATTTTCTCAGATTTTTCGGATGCGGATTTGTTCAGACCGTGCAGCGGCGGAAAACGTTGGCTAGTTGCGGTGAAGAGATCGGGCTGAAAGCTCCATCGCAACCGGCCGGAACTTTCGCGCGCGTCTGCGCAGGCGACGCCGGCAATCCGGGCTCATGTGGCAAGGCGGTCGGTTCCACCGGCGGCAAGCGATCGCCCTTGAGCGCGCGGTTCACCGCGATCGGTGGACTTGAGGCAAATACGCCGTTGCTGGGGAATGACGGGAAGGAAATAAAGCTTGCGACGAACAATGCCACCAACACGCCCATAACGCGAACAAACGAAATCCTGCGCATCGGATCATCTCCGAAAACCTGGACACCCCCACGATCCCCGCGTTCCAAAATGCGGGGCCGTATGGCCACGCGCGGACCGGCAACGTGCCGCGGTGCGCGCGGTTCCGGCTGAGGCGCAATCTCACTCTGTTGTGATGACGATCTTCACAGCTACCGCCAAACGATCCGGCGGAACAAACAGCGGGGTCGCGGCTTGTCGTAACGACCGGCCATCCTTTCCCCCTCCCCCCGTGCTTGGCCGGTCATCTTGGGCGCAGCCGATGGACCGATCGGCTGCGCCCTAATTCTTTTCCGCGCAGCCATGCAACTTCGCTGCGGAGCCCCGAAAACGTTCATGGCCGGGACAAGCCCGGCCATGAGTCTGGTGATTCCAATTCTATCGAAGCTACGCCGTCGGCAACCGCTCGCGCTGCCGCGCCTTGCGGCCGAAGAACAGCGCCTGGCTCGCCACGGCCGAGACAACCGCAAGCTGGAACGGCTTGGCGATAAGGAATGCCGGTTCCGGCCGCTGTCCGGTCAGGAAACGCTCGGGATAGGCGGTGATGAAGATCACCGGCACTTCGAACGAGCCGAGAAGCTCGTTCACGGCGTCCAAGCCCGAACTGCCGTCGGCGAGCTGGATATCGGCAAGGATCAGCCCGGGCCGCTTCACGCGGGCGAGCGCAATGGCTTCGCCGTGTGTGCGGGCGACGCCGATGACCCGATGGCCGAGGCTTTCCACCAGCGCCTCGATATCCATGGCGATGAAAGTCTCATCCTCGATGATGAGGACGTCGGTCGCGATCTCGGCGGCGAGTTCGCGGCCGGAATCCTCCACCAGCCCGCGAAGGGCGGCGAGATCGCAGCCGAGAATCTGCGCCGCGTCCTCCTCCGAGAAGCCTTCCAGCGCCACCAGAAGGAAGGCCTGCCGCGGCCGCGGCGTAAGCTGCGTCAGGTGGTGCTCCGGCGGTAAATCCGGCTCAACCGCATCGGCTTTGCCATTGACCGCGACGGAATTCCATATCTCGGTGAACAGCCGGTATAGCGCTACCCGATGGCTGGGACCGGATTCGAGGATTTTCGGATCGGCAATCAACGATTCCAGCGTGGCGGCCACATAAGCGTCGCCGGACGCCTGATTCCCCGTCAACGCACGTGCATACCTTCGCAGGAAGGGCAAATGCTGAATTACGGCTTGTGACGTCGACAACGGCGCCCTCCCCTTACATGGTCCCAAAGCTACGGGCTAAAACGCCGCCAGGCAAACAAAGTTCCCGAAAAAAGTTCCGGGGGCCGGAACCAACGCCAAAGCCACGCGTTGGTGGGCACAATCGGGGAAAAGGCCATGCTCAAGGGTAAGACACGGTGGTGACGGGGGCGTGACGAAAAATGACGACCAGTAAGCCAGTTAATCTTCAGCCGCCGGCTCCGAACGAGGACCAGGCGGAAGCCCGGGACGAAATGGGCAGGCCAGCAACGCAACGTAAGGGCGAAGTACGCCTCGGACGCGAAGTGCAAGCGCGCATCGGGCAGCAATTGCGGGCGATGTACGACGATGTCGTCAGCCAGGGCGTGCCGCCGAATATCGCCGATCTGGTTCGCCGGCTCAGCGATCAGGATGATGGGGTGGCATGAAGCTCGATCCCGCCATACGCGACCAAGTGCTTGCGACCGTGCCGAGCCTGCGCGCGTTCGCCATCTCGCTGTGCGGCAATGTCGACCGCGCCGACGACCTGGTGCAGGAAACCTTGCTGCGCGCACTCGCCCACATCGATTCTTTCCAGCCCGGCACCAACATGCCGGCGTGGCTGTTCACCATTCTGCGCAACCTGTTCCGTTCCGAATACCGCAAGCGCCGGCGCGAGGTTGAGGACGCCGATGGCCGTTACGCCGAGACGCTCAAATCGCATCCCGAGCAGACCGGCCGGGTCGAGTTCAACGAATTTCGCGCCGCGCTCGCCAAGCTGCCGTCGGACCAGCGCGAGGCGCTGATCCTGGTGGGCGCGTCGGGCTTCTCTTACGAAGACGCGGCGGCGATTTGCGGCTGTGCCGTCGGCACCATCAAGAGCCGGGTGAACCGCGCACGGACGCGCCTCGCCGACCTCCTCGCGATCGACAGCGTCGACGATTTCGGTCCGGACCGCGCCACGCGCGCCGTCCTTGCCGGCGGCAGCCGCAGCTAACTTCCAGACTAGAACATCGTGTTTGAATTGGCGGCTTGCTCGGGAATCTCCTGACGCACGTCCCAATGCTCGACGATATTGCCGTTCTCAAGCTTGAAAATGTCGACGATGGCGTTGCCGCGGCTGCCGGCCGTCGGCACGTTATGGACGTGCAGAATAACGTAGTCGCCGTCTGCGAAGACGCGTTTGATTTCGCTGTGGTAGTCGGGAAGCTTCTCGCGCAGAAAAGCCAAAAATGCTTTCAGGCCTTCCGGCCCGTCCGCCGCCCTCGGGTTGTGCTGGACGTAGCGCGGGCCGACGAACTTCACGGCGGCGTCGAAATCTTTCTGATTAATCGCGGCCTCGTAGAACTCCTGCACGCTCTTTTTGTTTTCTTCGATTTGTCTGGCGTCGGCCGCGTAGGCGGCCGGAGGGAGCGCGATCAATACGGCAGCGGCGAGCAAGCGGAGCATGGCGAACCTCCGGGACGTTGAATAGGGGACACGGGACGTTTCAGGCATCACATATGCGACGGCAGGTAGAGCGCGATGATCGGAAACGCGATCAGAATGACGAGACGGATGAGATCGGTGACGATGAACGGCAGCACGCCGCGAAAGATCGTCGCGAAGGTTATGTCCTGCACCACGCTCTTGATGACGAACACGATCATCCCGACCGGCGGATGGATCAGTCCAAGCTCCACCGTCATGACGATAATGACGCCGAACCAGATCGGATCGAAGCCGAGCTGCACGATGACCGGGAAGATGATCGGGATGGTCAGGATGATCATGGCGAGCGCGTCCATCAGACAGCCGAGCACGATGTACATGACCATGATCAAGGCCAGCACGCCGTAGCGGCCGATGCCGAGCCCGGTCAGGAAGGCGGTCACGTTCTGCGGCGTCTGCGTCACGGTGAGGAAATAGCCAAACAGCAGGGCACCGATCAGCACGGTGAAAACAGCAGCGGCGGTGCGCGTCGCTTGCAGCAGCGAGCGGCGGATTTCCGCCCGCCCCAACCGTCCGCGCAAGACGCCGATAATCAGTGCGCCACCGGCTCCGACGCCGCCCGCCTCGGTGGGGGTGAACAGGCCGCCATAAAGCCCGCCGATGACAAAGATGAAGAGCAGCAACATCGCCCAAATGTCGCGCACGCCTTCGAGCCGCTGCTTCCAGGAACTGCGCGGGCCGGCGGGCAGATAACCCGGCCGCGCCCAGCCGATGACGGCCACCGTCGTCATGTACATCGAGGCGGCAAGGACGCCCGGAAGGATTCCGGCGATGAACAGTTTGCCGATGTCCTGTTCCGTGATGATGCCGTACACCGCGAGCACG
>Ga0302326_10013900_pt1 | contig 17061 bp, 21 predicted proteins | sample Palsa_T0_3_FD_202264 | JGI IMG/M metagenome (GOLD analysis project Ga0302326, IMG submission 202264) | Peat permafrost microbial communities from Stordalen Mire near Abisko, Sweden - Palsa_T0_3 | ecosystem: Environmental > Terrestrial > Soil > Palsa > Peat permafrost | place: Sweden: Abisko...
GGCTGACGGAGCGGCTCACCGCCCGGCTGGCCACGCCGGCGACACTGCTCGTGCTGGTGGTGCTCACGAGCGGCTGGACGGCCGCGAACCTCATCGCGCCGCGGCTGGGTTACGGCGCGCTCGACCGTCCGCCCTTCGCCGGCCTGGAGATGGCGCTGTCGTTCAGCGCGTTGTGCGTCGCGGTGATCGTGCTGACCACCCAGCGCCGCGCCGACAAGCTCGCCAGCCACCGCGAGCAGCTGACCCTCGAGCTGGCGATCCTGGGCGAGCAGAAGACCGCCAAGGTGATCGCCCTGCTGCAGGAGATCCGCGCCGACAACCCGCTGCTGAAGAACCGCCAGGACGACGAGGCCGCCGAGATGGCGCGGCCGGCGGACCCGGAGGCCGTCCTGCAAGCCATCGCCTCCGCCCCGAACCCCGAAGCGTAGGCCGAGGCGCCCGGGCGGCCAGCAGCGGCGGCCGGCCGGCGACTCACCTACGCCTCCAGCTCGATGTCCCAGTAGAGGTAGTCGAGCCAGCTTTCGTGGAGGTGGTTGGGGGGGAATTTGCGGCCGTGTTCCTGCAACTCGTACATGGTCGGGCGGCGCGGGTGGCGGTGGGGGTGCATGGCCGCCTCGCGAGGGGTGCGGCCGCCCTTGCCCAGGTTGCAGCGGGCGCAGGCGGTGACGATGTTCTCCCAGGTGGTGCGCCCGCCACGCGAGCGGGGGGTCACGTGGTCGAAGGTCAGCTCGTCGCCCGAGCCGCAGTATTGGCAGGCGAAGGCGTCACGCAGGAAGACGTTGAACCGGGTGAAGGCGGGCGGCCGATCCTGGGCCACATACTGCTTCAGCGACACGACGCTGGGCAGCGCCATCGAAAACGAGGGCGAGTGGATCCGCTTGTCGTAGTTGGAGACGACGTCGACGCGGCCCAGGAACACCGCCTTGATGGTCTCCTGCCACGGCCACAGCGATAGCGGATAGTAGCTCAGCGGCCGGTAGTCGGCATTGAGCACCAGGGCGGGCCAGCCGGACGGCAGGCGGCTAAGCACCTGCATGACCAGGCTCCCGAGGGCAGAGCTGACGCCTTACGCGATAACTGAAGACACGCCTCCTTGTGGCAGACGCCTTGGCGGGGAATCGCCCACCATGAGCGGCTCCTTAAGGCAGATTCCACGACACCACGATGACGGCAAGGGGCCGATTAGCCGGTGCGTAACGGGTTTTGGCTAAGGGTGGCCGCCGGATCACGCGCCTCCCAGGAAGCCCAAGCCCATGAACGCCGCCCTCGCCGACATCGTCGGCCGCCTCAAAACCTCCGGCGCGATCTCGCCGGACGACGTGCTGGCCATGCGCCGCGAGGTCTACGGCGCGCCGCAGGTGGCGGGCGAGTACGTCGAGGCGCTGATCGCGCTCGATGGCGCCGTGGCCGCCGGCTCGCCCGAGTGGGCGTCGTTCATCGGCGATGCGCTGGTCGACTACGTGGTCCATCAGGAGGACCCGCAGGACTATGTAGATGACGCCAAGGCGACCTGGCTGATGGGCGCCTGCGCCGGGACCTTGCGCCGCGACGGCGCGATCCAGGCGCTGGTGCGGGTGATCGAAGAGGCCGTCGCGGCGCCGCCGAGCCTGGAGAGTTTCGTGCTTGGCAAGGCCAAGGCGGCGGTGATCGCGGCCGGCCAGGTTAGCGCGGCCGACGTGGCGCTGCTGCGCCGGCTGGTGTTCGCCGGCGGCGGCGAGGACAATGTGGGCGTCAGCCGCGAAGAGGCGGACATGCTGTTCGACATCGACGATGCGCTGGGCAAGGCCGGCAACGATGAGGCCTGGCCGGACTTCTTCGCCCTGGCGGTCGCCGATTCGCTGGTCGAGGTCAGCCCTTTCCATGTCGAGAGCAGGCAGGACGCGGCGCGGGACGAGGCGTGGCTCGCGAGCCGGCCCGGCCTGTTCGACTTCTTCAAGCACATGCCCCACGCGCTCGACGTAAAGGGCGTGCTGCGGGACGTCTTCAACCCCTACGCCGACGAGCGCGCCGAATGGCGAGACGCCGGCGCTCAAATGGACGCCGACGGAGCCGTGGCCGCGGCGGTGACCGACGACGAGGCCAAGTGGCTGCTCGGCCGGCTGGGGAACGGCGGCGCGTTGAGCCTGGCCGGGGCCAAGCTGGTGGCGCGGTTGAAGGCGGAGGAGGGCCAGATGAGCGCGCTGCTGAAGCCGCTGCTGGGCGGCGACCCGGCCGCCGCCTCGGCCGAGCCGGTCGCGGCCTCAGGCTTCGGGCATCGCAAGGCGGCGCCAGTCGGGGGGTAGCCGTCGGGCGTCGCGGCGCGACGGACTGCCGCCTGAAGGCCCGCGCCTGGATCGCGGCGGATTGACGCCTGCCACCGCAGCAAGCCCTGGTCGCTGACTCGGCCTTTCGCGACCTTCGCCTGGACGACGGGGGGAGGGCCGCTCGGGAGTTCAGCTTTGCTGGAGGCGCCGACTTGCGGTCTGCCCGCGCTGTGGCGGACGACGGGGGCGCGGCGCGCGCCCTTGCGATTCGGCCAGGCCGGATCGGCCTGGCGCCGGACTGCTCGGGGAGCGTCTGAGGGGGAACGCTCCCCGAGGCTTCGGCCCGTTCACGGCCTTAGGCGGCGAGGAAGGCTGCGCCGGTGGCCAGCGCCACACCGAAGAGGATCGAGAACGAGGCGATGGCGCTGTCGAAAATGCGTTCGAAAGCGACGAGCTTGGCGAGAGACATGGTGTTAGTCCTTGATGCTTCTGTCTGGACCCCTGAGGGAGCAGGGGGTGTCCGATCTGGACAGTGCTTAGATAGCACCTATCTGAACGGTGTCAACATGATCTTTACAGCGTTCGGATAAAGTTTTACGGTGAGCCCAATGAGAGAAACTGGAAACGCCCAAGCCCGGCCCTACCACCATGGCGACCTCTCGCGAGCGCTGGTGGACGCGGCCCGACGAATCCTCGAGGCGGAGGGTCCGGCGGCCCTGTCGCTGCGGGCTGTGGCCCGCGAGGCCGGGGTCAGCCCGGCCGCGCCCTACCACCATTTCAAGGACAAGACCGAGCTTCTGGAAGCCGTGGCGCACGGCGGCTGGGAGGCCCTGGGCGACGCCATCGTCGAGGCCCGCCGCAGCGCGCCGACGCCGGGCGAGGCGCTCGCCAACATCGGCGTCGCCTACGTCCACTTCGCCCAGGAGAACCCGGCGCTCTACCGGCTGATGTACGACACCAGTCGCGATCGCACGGCCATGCCCGAGCACGCCAAGGAAGAGGACAGCGGCTACCACCAGGTCCAGTGCGCCCTGGTCGAGGCCGGCGCCGATCCCGACGACGAGCGCGAGCTGCAGCTGGCCACGGTCGCCTCCTGGTGCGCGGTCCACGGCCTGGCCGAGATGTGCAACTTCAAGGAATTCCAGACGCTGAAGGCGGCGATGGGCGGCGACGACGCTTTCCTGCGCGCCATCCTGCGCCACTTCGGCACCTTCACGCTCGGCGACTTCCAAGCCGAGCGGTGAGCGCCGCGCGCTTCGCCCCGTCGCCGACGGGGTTGCTGCACCGGGGCCACGCCTTCTCCGCCCTCACCGCCTTCGAGACCGCACGCGCCGCGGGCGGGCGCTTCGTGCTGCGCATCGAGGACATCGACTTCACCCGCTGCCGGCAGGCGTTCGAGGTGGCCATCTACGAGGACCTGGACTGGCTGGGCCTGGATTGGGAGCGGCCGGTGCTGCGCCAGTCCGAGCGCCTCGCCGACTACCTGGCGGCCCTGGACGCCCTGGTGGCGCGCGGCCTCGCCTACCGCTCGTTCAAGACCCGCAGGGAGGTCGAGCTGGCGATGCTGAGCGCGCCCCACGGGCCTGGCGAGGGTTACCGCGGCGAGCCGCCAGCGCCCGCCGAGGAGGCTGCAAGGCTGGCGGCCGGCGAACCGTTCGCCTGGCGGTTGAACCTGGCCGCCGCCGAGCGCGAGGCTGGACCGCTCAGCTTCGAGGATGCCGACCGCGGCCGGGTCCCGGTGGACGCCAGCGCCGCGGGCGACGTGGTGCTGGCCCGCAAGGACGTCGGCGTCGCCTACCACCTGGCGGTGGTGGTCGACGACGCGCGCCAGGGGATCGCCGAGGTCGTCCGCGGCGCCGATCTCTTCGAGGCGACCCACGTGCAGCGCCTGCTGCAGGCGCTGCTGGGGCTGCCCGAGCCGCGCTACCGGCATCACCGGCTGATCGTCGGGCCGGACGGCCAGCGCCTGGCCAAGCGGACGGGGGCGCAGACCCTGCAGGCGCTGCGGGCGAGCGGCGTGACCGCGGCCCAGCTGCGGGCCGAGCTGGGGTTCTGACGCGGCCGGCGCCTACCCCTTGGTCCAGTACTGGTACCGATACGCCGTCTCGAAGCCCTCGGCCTCATAGAGGGCGATGGCGGTGAGGTTGGTCTCGTCCACCTGCAGGTAGCCGCGGACGGCGCCGGCGCTGGCGGCGTGGGCGAGAAGCGCGCGGAAGACGCGGCGGGCGAGGCCGCGGCGGCGGAACTGCGGGGCGGTGCGCATGCCCATCACGCCGGCCCACTCGCCCTCGACGGCGCAGGCGCCGATGGCGGCCGGCTCGCCGTCCAGGGTGATCAGGGCGTAGCCGCGCGGCGGCGGGATGCGGGCCAGGGCCTCGAGCCGCTCGCGGGCGTCGACGGCGTCGCCGAACGACGGATCGGCGAACACGCGCTGGAACACCTCGCCCGGCGCGGCGGCGATCGTCGCGTCCGGATCAGCCTGGCCGGCGAGGGCGCCCACCATGGTCAGTGTCGGCGTGCTGGGACGATAGCCGCGCCGCGCCAGGCGATCGGAGAGGTCGCCGGGGCAGGCGACCTCCTCGACGATCTTGAACTGGGGGGTGAAACCCCGCGCCGCGTACCAAGCCTCCACCGCCGCGATGGCCTCGTCGACCGCCTGCTCCGGCGGCGCGTGCGGCCAGCAGGTGTTGATCCGGCCCGACTTGCCGGCCGAGGCGTGCAGGCGCCAGCCGCCCAGCGAGTCGCATTCGGCGGCCGGCCAGCCGCGGGCGGCGATCGGCTCCAAGAGGCGCGGGTCGGTCACGCGCCCGTCTCCAGGAAGTCTGTCAAGATCGCCCCTCCAAAACGCCGGCGGGCGCCGACCCTCGGAGCCGACGCCCGCCACATCCAGCTCTCGTCGAGCGCCGCTTCGCTAAAGCGCCCGCAGGTTCACCGCCGCCGTCCGGCCCCGCTCGGCCTGCAGTTCATAAGCCACTTTCTGTCCTTCGTTGAGGCCGCGCAGGCCCGCGCGTTCGACCGCGCTGACGTGAACGAAGACATCCTTGCCGCCGTCATCCGGCTGGATGAAGCCGAAACCCTTGGCGGAGTTGAACCATTTGACGGTGCCGTTGGCCATGTCGCCTCTGTTCTCCCTAGGCAAAAGCCCTTCCACAAAAACCCCGCGGCCCCGAGTCCTGGAATCGAAGCCCCGCGCAATCACCCGACGTCTGTGAGCGGCTCCGTCAGCGAGGGATGTTTCCCTTCGCAAGCGGTCGTCTGCCGGCCCCGAGCACGGATTGCGACCAAGAAATGCGCACGCCGAATTGTCACGGTCAACCCACATCCCCGGACGCGCGGGGGGTCGCTAGTGCGCCGCCTCGAGCGCGGCGATCACCTTCTGCGCATCGGGTCCGGACCAGTCGGCGCCGCCCGAGACGCGGGCCCGCACGTTGCCGGCCGCGTCGATCAGCACCGTGGTCGGCAGACCCTCCGCCGGCGGCTTGAACGCGAAGGCGAGGCCGTATTTCGGATCTGAATAGAACGGCAGCGGCGGGCGCTTGGCGATGAAGGCCTGCGCGTTGGCGACGTCGTCGGCGCTATCGACGCTCACCGGCAGGATCACCACCGGCTGGCCCTGCGTCGCGGTCTCCAACTTGGCCAGCGTCGGCATCTCCTCGACGCACGGCGCGCACCAGGTGGCCCAGAGGTTCAGCACCACCACCTTGCCCTTGAACTCGGCCAGGGTGTGGGTCTTGCCGGCGGCGTCGGTGAACGGCGCGCTCGGGGCCGGCGCGGGCGCCGCCTCCACCGTCAGGCTCTTCATCTGGCCCTGAGCGAGGCTCTTCAGGTCGGCGGGATTGGAGCTGCAGCCGGGGATGACGTATAGAGCCGCCGCCGCGCCCGCTAAGGCGTAGAGTGCTCCCGCCCATCGTCCGAACCTTCGCACAACCATCACGCTTCCCATGCCGCCAGACACCGCCGAGCCCCAGGGGCACTTACTATGGGGCGGCCGCTTCTCCGCCAAGCCCGGCGCGCTGATGCAGGCGATCAATGTCTCGATCGGTTTCGACCGTCGCCTGGCGGCGGAGGACCTGGCCGGGTCGAAGGCGCACGTGGCCATGCTGGCCGCGCAGGGGATCATCGCCGAGGCGGACGGCAAGGCGATCCTCGGCGGCCTCGACGCCATCGAGGCCGAGATGCAGGCCGGCGTCTTCCCGTTCCGCGACGAGTTCGAGGACATCCACTTCAACGTCGAGAAGCGGCTCGAGGAGCTGATCGGGCCGGCCGCGGGGCGGCTCCACACCGCCCGCTCGCGCAACGACCAGGTGGCGGTGGACTTCCGCCTTTGGGTGCGCGCGGCGTGCGATCGCACCCTCGACCAGATCCTGGGTCTGCAGCGCGCCCTGGTCGCCCAGGCCGAGACCCACGCGGCGACGCTGATGCCGGGCTTCACCCACCTGCAGAGCGCCCAGCCGGTGACCTTCGGCCACCACCTGATGGCCTATGTGGAGATGCTGGGCCGCGACGCCGGCCGCTTCGCCGACGCCCGGGCGCGGATGAACGAGTGCCCGCTGGGCGCCGCGGCCCTGGCCGGCACCTCGTTCCCGATCGACCGGCAGATGACGGCCCGGGCGCTCGGCTTCGACCAGCCGATGGCCAACAGCCTCGACTGCGTCTCGGCCCGCGACTTCGCCCTCGAGGCGCTGGCGGCGGCCGGCATGCTGTCGCTCAACCTCTCGCGGCTGGCCGAGGAGATCGTGCTCTGGGCGACGCCGCAGTTCGGCTTCATCACCCTGACCGACGCCTTCACCACCGGCTCCTCGATCATGCCGCAGAAGCGCAACCCCGACGCCGCCGAGCTCACCCGCGCCAAGACCGGCCGCATCCTCGCCGCCTTCACGGCCCTGGCCGTGGTGATGAAGGGTCTGCCGCTCGCCTATTCGAAGGACATGCAGGAGGACAAGGTCCCCACCTTCGAGGCCTTCGACGCGCTGGCGCTGGCGCTGGCGGCGATGACCGGCATGGCTGGCGACCTGAAGGCCAACCCTGAGAAGATGGCTGCAGCGGCCGGCGCCGGCTACGCCACCGCCACCGATCTCGCCGACTGGCTGGTGCGCCGGCTGGGGTTGCCGTTCCGCCAGGCCCACCACGTGGCCGGCCAGGCGGTGAAGCGCGCGGAGGCAAAGGGCCTTGAGCTGGCCGACCTGCCGCTGGCCGAGTTGCAGGGCCTCGAACCCGGGATCACTCCAGACGTTTACGAGGTGCTGACGCCGCTGGCGTCGGCGTCCAGCCGGACGAGCTTCGGCGGCACGGCGCCGGAGCGGGTGCGCGCGCAGGTCGCGCGCTGGAAGGAGATCCTGAAATGACCCGCACCGCTATCCTCGCCTTCGCCGCCCTGGCGGTGATCGTCGCGCTCGCCTCCTGCGGCAAGCAGGCGGACCTGGAGCGGCCCTCGCCGAGCCCGCGGGAACGGGCCGACATCGCCGCCCAGCAGCGCCAGGAAGCCGAAACCGCCAGCAACGCGGCCGCGGCCAATACGCCGATCCCGCCGCAGAACCCGGCGCTGCAGCCCTACACCAACCCCGGTCCGATGCAGGACACCCCGATCCCGGGCGAGCCCACCAATCCCTCTGGCTCGCCGAACCCCAACCCGCAGTGACGGCGGCGTGAACCACTTCGAGCTCAAGGGGGGCGAGCTCGCCTGCGAGGACGTGCCGCTGGCCCGCATCGCCGAGGCGGTGGGCACGCCGGCCTATGTCTACTCGACCGCGACGCTGCGGCGGCATTTCCTGGTTTTCCGCGACGCCCTGACCGCGCATCCGGAGATCCAGGCGCCGCTGATCGCCTACGCGCTGAAGGCCAACCCCAACGTCGCGGTGGTGCGCACCCTGGCGCGGCTCGGCGCCGGCGCCGACACGGTGTCGGAGGGCGAGATCCGGCGGGCGCTGGCGGCGGGCGTGCCGCCGGCGCGGATCGTCTTCTCCGGGGTCGGCAAGACCGCCCGCGAGCTTGCCTTCGCCCTGGACGCCGGGGTGGCGGAGATCAACGTCGAGTCAGAGCCGGAGCTGGACCTGCTGGCCGCCATCGCCGCCGACAAGGGCTTGCGCGCCACGCTCGCCATCCGGGTCAACCCCGAGGTGGGCGCCGGCGGCCACGACAAGATCAGCACCGGCCACACCGAGAGCAAGTTCGGCGTCTCCTTGGGCGAGGCCGAGCGGCTCTACGCCAAGGCCAGCAACATCGCCTCGCTGCGGCCCGTGGGCGTCGCCTGCCACATCGGCAGCCAGATCACCGACCTGGCGCCGCTCCGGGCCGCCTTCGCCAGGATGCGGGGCCTGGTGGAGCGGCTGCGGGCCGAGGGCCTGACGGCGCAGCGGCTGGACCTCGGCGGCGGCCTCGGCGTGCCCTATTTCGACCAGCCCGACCCGCCGACGCCCGCCGACTACGCCGCGATGGCCGCCGAGGCGGTGCGCGGGCTCGACATCCAGCTCGCCTTCGAGCCCGGCCGGGTGATCACCGCCAACGCCGGGGTCCTGCTGGCGCGGGTGATCCATGTGCACGCGCGTCCGGAGGGACGGCGCTTCGCGGTGCTGGACGCGGCCATGAACGACCTGATCCGCCCGGCCATGTACGACGCCTACCACGACATCCGCCCGGTGGCGCCGCGGCCCGGCGCACCCGTGACATACGACGTGGTCGGCCCGATCTGCGAGACCGGCGACACCTTCACCCGCGCGCGGCTGCTTCCGCCGCTCGCCGCCGGCGACCTGGTCGCCTTCATGACCGCCGGCGCCTACGGCGCCTCGATGGCCAGCGAATACAACAGCCGCCCGCTGGTCGCCGAGGTGTTGGTGAACGGCGCTGAGTTCGCCGTCATCCGCGAGCGCCCGACCTACGACGAGATGCTGCGGGGGGAGACGCTGCCGGACTGGCTGTGACGCCACCTCCGTCCGCCCGCTTCGCGGTCGTACCGAGGGGCGCAGGTGGTCGGAAAGGCTCAGTCCGCCGCCGCGATATAGGGCAGGCCGCGGAGTTTGCCGGCGGAGTCCATGCCGTAGCCGACCAGGAAGCGGGCCGGGGCGTCCCAGGCGCAGAAGTCGGGCTCGATGGCGCGGGCGGTGGGCCAGGGCTTGCGGGCGAAGACGCAGGTGATCACTTCGCGGGCGCCGGCGTCGCGCACCAGCCGCGCGGCCTCGCTCAGCGAGACCCCGGTGTCGACCACGTCGTCCAGCACCAGGGCCTGGCGGCCGGCCAGCGGGCGCTGCAGGTCGGCGCGCACCTGGCAGCGGCCGCGGCTGGAGCGGGCGTCGCCGTAGGAGGCCAGCCACAGGGCGTCGAAGGCCACGTGGCGGCCGAGGCGGGCCAGGGCGCGGGTCATGTCGGCCGCGAACCAGAGGCCGCCGGTGAGCAGGCAGACCGCGACGGCGTCGTCGGCGACGTGGGGCGCGATCTGGGCGGCGAGGCCCGCCACCCGCGAGGCCACCTCCGCCTCGGGCAGCAGCACCTCGAGGGGCCCCTCGCTCATTGCGTCACCAGCGCGTTGGCCGGGGCGGAGGCGGGCTCGGGCGGCAGCGGGAAGGCGTTGGTCGCCGCGTTGCTGTCGTCGACCGTCACATTCGCGTCCGCGCCGCGCAGCGAGAAGCTCGGCGTCTGCGGCGGGGGCGCGGCGGCTTCCACCGGGCTCATGTGGGCGGCGGCGTTCGGCGCGCCGACGGCGAAGTCCACCTGCAGGCTGGAGGCCGAGAATGGCGGGTCGAAAATCGACGTGACGAAGTGGCGTGTCTCGCCGGCGGGTACGCGGGCGTTGCCGAGCGCGGCGATCTGGCCGGCGACGCGCTTGCCCTGGGCGTTGAAGAGGCTGATGCGCAGCGGTGGGGCGACCACCGGATGGTCGGTGACGTTGCGGATGACGCCGGAGATGGCCAGCGTGGCGTGGCCGTCCTGTAGGGAGGGTTCAGCCAGCACCTGTTCGATCACCAGGCCGGTGATGTTCACCGGCAGGCCGATGGCGGCGTAGAGGGACGCGGTCTGCGGCCAGGCCTGCACCACGCCTTCGCGGAACACCAGCGCGAGGCCGATCACCAGCGCGACCGCCAGCGCCGCCGCGGCCCAGACCGCGCCGGTGACGGCGGCCTGCCGCATCCGCTTCTCTTCCTCGGCGCGGCCGCGGAAGACCCGGGGCAGGTCCTCGCCGGTGAGCTGGGCGGGCTCGGCGGCCTCGGGCTCGGGCGCCGGCTTGGCCAGCGCGCCTTCCGCCTCGGAGCTGACCAGCTCCAGCGGGCGCTCGGGGTAAGCGGTCCAGCGGTGGCCGCAGGCGGCGCAGCGCACGGCGCGGCCGGCGGCCCTGATCTGTCCGTCCTCGACGAAATAGCCGGTGGCGCACTCCGGACAGGTCAGTATCATGACAACCGAATCGGACGCCCGTGCGAAACCTTTCATCGAGGTCGCCGATTTCGGCGCTCATGTCCAGGAAGCCCATCGCACGGCCATCGCGCACCTCTGAGTTTGGCGCACCCGGGGCCGTCGTCCGCTTCGAGGGCGTCTCGATGCGCTACGGCCGCGAGAGCGAGGTGCTGAAGGACATCAGCTTCGATCTGCCGCGCGGCTCCTTCCACTTCCTCACCGGCCCCTCGGGCTCGGGCAAGTCGACGCTGCTGAAGCTGATCTACCTGGCCGAACAGGCCTCGCGCGGCCGGATCGAGATCTTCGGCCAGGACCTGGCGCTCTTGAAGCGCGGCGACCGACCGCTGCTGCGCCGGCGGATCGGGGTGGTGTTCCAGGAGTTCCGCCTGCTCGACCACCTCAGCGTGTTCGACAACGCCGCGCTCTCGCCCCGCATCGGCGGGCGCAAGCCGGCGGACTACCGCTCGGACGTGGCGGACCTGCTCTCGTGGGTGGGGCTGGGCGAGCGGATGCACGCCATGCCGTCGGCGCTCTCGGGCGGCGAGAAGCAGCGGCTGGCCATCGCCCGGGCCGTGATCAACCGGCCCGACATCCTGCTGGCCGACGAGCCCACCGGCAACGTCGACGACGCCATGGCCTTCCGCATCCTGCGGCTCTTCCTGGAGCTCAACCGGGTGGGCGCGACCGTGCTGATCGCCAGCCACGACACCGCCCTCGTCGCCCGCTCCGGCATGCCGGTGATCAGCCTCGACGAAGGCCGGCTTGCGCCCGTGGCCGCCTTCGATCCAGAACCCGGCCCATGAGCCTCGCCTTCGATCCCGCCAAGTGGTGGCCGGCGCCGCTGCTGCCGCGCCGCGACGGACGCGACTGGGCGCTGCTCTTCGTGGTGGCGGCGCTGTCCTTCCTGGCCGGCCTGGCGGCGGTCGGCGCGTTGGCGGGCGAGCGGGCGGCCCAGGGCTGGCGCTCGGAGCTGACCGGGTCGGCTACCGTCATCGTCCGCGCCCAGGGGACCGATACGCCTGACGAGGCCGCGGCGCGGGCCGAGGAGACCGTCGCCGGCGTCAGGGGCGTGGCCCAGGCATTGCCGCTGGACGCCGCCAAGACCCAGGCCCTGCTCGCCCCCTGGATCGGCCCCGGCGGCCTGCCGCCCGACCTGCCGACGCCGCGCCTGATCGCCGTCGAGCTCGATCCCAAGGCGCCGGCCAGCGGCGAGGCCATCCGCCAGGCGCTGAAGGCGGCCGGCCTCGACGCCGACGTCGATGACCACAGCCGCTGGGCCGCGCAGATCATGCGCGCCGGCGTGGCCGTGGAGGTCGCCGGCGCGTCGTTGTTCGCGCTGATCCTGGCGGTGCTGGGGGCGGTGATCGCCTTCGCCACCCGCCAGGGCCTGGCCGCCCGGCGCGACGTGGTCGAGGCCCTGCACCTGGCCGGCGCCACCGACGGCTATATCGCGCGGCTGTTCCAGGCCCGGTTCGCCCGCTCCGCCGCCCAGGCCGGGCTGGCGGGCGCGTTGCTGGCGGCGGCCGCGGCGGCGGCGCTGAAACTGTCCAGCGCCGGCGACGAGCAACTGACAGCCTTGCTGCCGATCGCCTGGCGCGACCTGATCGCCCCCGCGCCGTTCCCGGTGCTGGGCGCGCTGGTGGCGGCGGTCACCGCGCGGATGACCGCCATGGCGGCGCTGGCGGGCCGGCCGTGAGCGGCTGGGGGGCGAGGACCCTGGCGGTGATCTTCGTGGTCCTCATGATCTGGACCGCCGGCCTGCTGGCGTTCGTCGGGCGCATCGACCGCTCGACCCCGGCCGCCACGCCGCCGGTCGCCGACGGCGTCGTGGCGCTCACCGGCCACTCCGACGCGCGCATCGCGGCGGCCCTGATGCTGCTGGAATCCGGACGGGCCCAGCGGATGCTGATCAGCGGCGTCGACCGCCACGTCAGCCGCGACGAGCTGCAGACCATCACCGGCGCCGACAAGCCGATGTTCGACTGCTGCGTCGACCTCGGCTTCACCGCCGAGAACACCACCGGCAACGCCCGCGAGACAGCGGAGTGGGCGGCCAGCAAGGGCTACGTCACCTTGATCCTGGTCACCGCCGACTACCACATGCCCCGCGCCCGGCTGGAGTTGCGGGCGGCGATGCCGCAGGCGACCATCATCCCCTACCCGGTGGCCACCGGCGAACTCTCCGCCGCCAACTGGTGGAAGACTGGGCTGGGGGCGCAGCGGATGATCCTGGAATACTGCAAATACCTGGCGGTGCTGGGCCGCGAGACGCTGCTTGGTCTCGAGTCCAAGCCGGCCCCCGCTCACGGAGGCTAGGAACGCCGATGCTGTTCGCGCGCTCGCTGCTGTTCGCCGTAGCCTTCTACCTCTGGTCCGCCGTGCTCTCGATCCTCTGCCTGCCGATCCTGGCGGGGCCGCGGCGCTGGACGGTGGCGGCGTTCCGCTTCTGGGCGCGTGGCATCATCGTGATGCTGGCGGTGTGCTGCGGCGTCCGCGTCGAGCTGCGCGGCCGCGAGCACGTGCCTGTCGGCCGCGCCCTGATCGCCGCCAAGCACCAGTGCATGTACGACGTCTTCGCCCAGTTCGTCTGGCTGCCGGACAACTGCTTCGTCATGCGCAAGGAGCTGATGCTGATCCCCTTCTTCGGCTGGTACGCGGCGAAGATGCGGATGATCGTGATCGACCGCGACGGCGGGGCGCGGGCGCTGAAGGCCATGGTGCGCGACGGCCAGGATCGCCTGGCCGAAGAGCGCCAGCTGGTGATCTTCCCCGAGGGCCACCGCGGCGAGCCCGGCGTGGCGGGCGACTACCAGCCGGGCGTCGCCGGCCTCTACCGCGACCTCGGCCTGCCCGCGCATCTGGTGGCCACCAACTCCGGCGTCCACTGGCCCGCCCACGGCTTCCTGCGCCGCCCCGGGACCATCGTGTTCGAATACCTCGAACCGCTGCCGGCCGGCCTGAAGCGCGCCGACTTCATGCGGACGATGGAAGAACGCATCGAGACCGCGTCGAACGCGCTGCTGGGGCTGTGATCTGCGGCTACCCGGCCGCCTCCCGCGCCTGCACCATCCCCAACAGCGCCTCCATCGTGCGGTCGTGGATCCCTTCCTCGCGCAGGTGCCCCACGAGGTCGGCGAGGTAGTCGACGTTGCGGCCGGAGAGGCCGGACGCGCCGGCGATCAGCTCGGTCTGGCGCTCCAGGCTGAGCACGCCGGCCCACTGCGGATGGGTCTTATCGGAAAGGAAGGTCAGGCAGTCGGTGCGGCGTCCGTCCGCCAGGCGCGCGACGACGCGGGCCTCGACATAGGTCTCGGTGGGCTGCTCGCGCTCGCGCAGATAGGCATAGGTTTCCGTCCAGTCGGCGTCGGCGACCCGATAGGCCGCGCCGCGCACCGAGCCGCCGGGCGCCAGGCCCAGCACCAGCCCCCGCCGCTGCGGCGTGCCGCGATGGTGGACCGAATAGATGCAGAAGGCCCGCCGGCGGCCATGGAGCATCGCCGGCAAGCGCTCTAGATACGCAAACCCGGGCCGCCACATCAGCGAGCCGTAGCCGAAGACCCAATGCCCGCCGCCGCTCACCCCAAGACTCCCTGGACCGACCCGACCCATAGCGAACCGGCCCGGCCGCGCAAACCGCAGCGGCTGGGCCTGTACATCCCGTGGAGCCTTGCGGTGGCGCTGGCTGTCGGTTGGAGCCTCGCCTGGCTGTGGCTGATGGGCGAGACCGAGCAGCGCATGGACGCCAGCGCGGCGGCGCTGCGCGTGGACGGCTGGCGTGTGTCCTGGGCCAGCCGCCACGTCGGCGGCTACCCGTTCCGGCTCGATGTCGACCTGACCGGCCTTACCATCGCCGATCCGTCCGGCTGGGCGATCGCCGCGCCGGCCCTGAAGACCGAGGCCTACGCCTTCGCCCCGACCCACTGGGTGTTCTTCCTGCCCAGCGGCCTGGTCTTCAACCGGCCGCGGGACGGGGCGGTGACCGTTACCGCCCGGGTGCTGCGCGGCAGCGCCGCCGGCTGGGACCGCAGCCCGCCGCGCCTCGCCCTCGAGGGCGACGATCTCACCTTCACGCCCGGCCCGGACGCCGCGCCCGTCCTGCTGACGTCGGCCCGCAGCCTGCAATTCTACACTCGCCCCGGACCCGACGATCAGGGCGCGGCCTATCTGGAGTTCGATGGCGGGGCGGCGGCGCCGGCGAACTGGCTGGGCAAACTCGCTGACGGCGGACCGGTGGGCCTGAAGACCGACGTGATCTTCGGCCACGTCAGCGCTTTCCGCGGCCCCGGCTGGCGCGAGGCGCTGACCGCCTGGGCGCACGGCGGCGGCGCGGTCAGCATCGGCCACTTCGCCCTGACCGCCGGCTCGCAGAACTTCTCGTCCACGTCCGGCGCCTTCGCCATCGCCGACGACGGGCGCCCGATCGGCCAGATGGCGGTCGCCGGCGAGTCGTTCGGCAGCGGCGTCACCCTGCAGCTGAAGGCGGGCGGCGCCTGGCTTGGTCCGATCCAGGTCGCGACGACGCCCGCCCTCTTCTGAGGGGATGCGCCGGCGAGCGGCGCCGTGTATGAGCCCGGCGCCATGACCGTCCAGACAGAGAAAGACCTCGGCCGCTTCGCCGCCAGCCGCCCGCAGCCGAAGCCGGGCATCCTGGAGATCACCCCCTACAAGCCCGGCAAGGCCACCGCCGAGGGCGTCGCCGATCCGGTCAAGCTCTCGGCCAACGAGAACATCCTGGGCTCCAGCGAGGCCGCGCGCACGGCCTTCGCCGAGGCCTCGTTCCAGCTCAACATCTATCCCGACGGCCGCGGCGCCACGCTGCGCGCCGCCATCGCCGCGCGCTACCGGATCGAGCCGGAGCGGATCGTCATGGGCACCGGCACCGACGAGATCTTCCAGATCATCGCCCAGACCTTCCTCGAGCCCGGCGACAACATCGTGCAGGGCGAGTTCGGCTTCGGCGCCTACGCCATCGCCGCGCGGGCCTGCCAGGCCGAGGTCCGCTTCGCCCCCGAGCCCGGCTACCGGATCGACGTCGACGAGATATTGAAATGCGTCGACGAGCGCACCCGCATCGTCTTCATCGCCAATCCGGCCAACCCCACGGGCGCCTTCATCACCGAGGACGAGGTCCGCCGCCTGCAGGCCGAGCTGCCGCCCAGCGTGGTGCTGGTGCTGGACGGCGCCTACGCGGAGTTCTGCAGCGATCCGCGCTTCAGCGACGGCCTGGAGCTGGCCCGCGACGCGGTGAACGTGATCGTCACCCACACCTTCTCGAAGCTGCACGGCCTGGCGGCCCTGCGCGTCGGCTGGGCCTACGCCCCGGCGCCGATCGCCGACGCCATGGACCGCATCCGCCTGCCCTTCAACGTCTCCATCCCGGCCCAGCTGGCCGCCGTGGCCGCCCTGGCGGACGAGGACTTCCAGCGCCGCTCGCTGGAACACGTAGAGACCTGGCGCCCGTGGCTGACCCAGCAACTCGGCGGCCTCGGCCTGGAGGTGATCCCGAGCGGCGCCAACTTCGTGCTGGTGGAGCTCCCGACCACCCTCGGCAAGACCGCCGCCGACGCCGAGCCGTTCCTCGCCTCCCGCGGCCTCATCGTCCGCGGCGTCGCCAGCTACGGCCTGCCCCGCCACCTGCGGTTCACCATCGGGCTGGAGGCGCACAACCGGGCACTGATCGAGGCGCTGGGGGAGTTCTTGGGGCGGTAGGCGTGGGCCGGCGGTTTTCGAGTTTCAGCTGAGGTCCGCGGTTGCGGTTTCACAGAAGAATGCGGAACCGGCGATCCTCACCAAAAGCCGCCCTTCTAGATCCCCTAGTGTCTGCACTTTGTTGTGAGGAACGGACTGCGCGTTCAGCTCGCTGGTCACGATTCGCAAGATGCACTCAGGTCCCCGCGCAAGCAAAAATCCGGGGCGGAAGTGATCTCTATGAAGCGGCTGAGGCGGTCACCCCCATTCAGGAAATCGGCCGGCGTCAGGGCGGCGTTTGATGTCGCAAGAAAGTCCTGAACCGCCGTGAATACTAAGATCGGATTGGGCAAGGGAGCGCTACAGAAGATGCTGGCCTTCTCCGGCTGAGCCCAGTTCAGGTCCGACGTTAGATGAACTTCGAATTCCTCCAGCACCTCATTTTCGTCCGCCGAGAGCAACCCTGCTAGATCAAGGTCTCCGCTCGTGATGCCGGCGAAGCGCATGATGATCCTGCCCTCGGCGGGCGCGGCGCCATCGCGCCACCACGGATAGCCTTCGATGATGAGCCGGAACTCCCCCGCCGAAAGCGAAGCTGAGACAAGTCGGCTGGGATGGGCGATCTCGCGTTGGCGAAGCAGTTCCAGAATGTCCATTCGTCCGCGTCCCGGCGTGCTTAGGCGCAAGACCGAGACTGCGCCATTGATCGCTTGGCGGAGCGTGATTCCGATGTCCGGGCCAGGTCAAG
>Ga0302326_10013901_pt1 | contig 17060 bp, 17 predicted proteins | sample Palsa_T0_3_FD_202264 | JGI IMG/M metagenome (GOLD analysis project Ga0302326, IMG submission 202264) | Peat permafrost microbial communities from Stordalen Mire near Abisko, Sweden - Palsa_T0_3 | ecosystem: Environmental > Terrestrial > Soil > Palsa > Peat permafrost | place: Sweden: Abisko...
AGCGGCGGAGGGGCGCGCCCGTGCCGCTGCGTCCATCAAGAGGGCGCCGCCGAGTCCCTTTCCGTGGAAGCCGCTGTCCACGGCGAGGCGGCCGATGCGAATGGCGGGCAGGGTTGGATAGCGCGGCAGGCGCTTGATGAGCTCTGGGGGGAGGTCGACCATCGCGATGCCCGCCGCGGAGAGCGTGTAGAAGCCCGCCACGGTCTCGGTTGCGCGCTCGACCGCGACGAAGCAGTTGGTGAGACGACGACGGATGTCCTGGGTGACCTGGGTCTGGAAGTACCGATCGAGGACGTCCTCGCCGCAGGCGAAGCGGGCCCGATCGTGGTCCCCGAGGGCCTCGAGCCGGAACGGCGGGGGGGCCGTCACACGCTGCCGAACAACGTGCGCCGCCGCTTCGCGGCGCGGCGCAGGGCCGCGGCGGGCGCGGGCGGCTTCAGGATGGCCTTGGCGATGCGCCGCTGGTCCTCGACCGATAGGCGCACGACCTCGGCCTGCTCGATGGCCTCGCATGCTGCTTCGTGGGCGGCGGTCACGACGAAGTCCGTCAGTGTCCGCCCCTGCATCTCGGCCGCGCGCTTGAGGAGCGCGTGGACCTCGCGCGGCACGCGGGCTTCGATGCGGGAGGTGGAGGGGGCGTGAGGCATGGAAAGACTGTACGGCAATTTGCCGTACGCGCAAGGTGCCTGACTTTGCGGCAATGCGCGGATCTGGGCAAGGCGCCGAAGGCGCACCTACGTGCGACTCGTTGGCGTCAAGCGGGGCGCCTCTTTTTAGGGCTCTTCCGCGGAATCTGTGGGCGTGAAGCGCGTGGCCCGGAGCTCGTCACGTAGTTCGCAACGCGGGATCGAGTGAGCGTGCCGGCCGTCGCGACCTGTCCAGGGGACGAAGGGGGCGGCGCGACGTGGTATTTCGACCCCGCATCGCAGGCGCTCTTGGCGATTGTGACATACCCGTCGATCGAGCCAGGAGGGGCACCGGGCTGCTTCGTCGGTTCGGAGTCCCTGCGATACCTGTCCGACAGTGGGGCGCCGAGCTGTCCATCGGGGCCGCTCCTCGCGTGCGGCCAGAGTCCGGCGGACGGGGGCGCCTCGCTTTCACTCGACGCGAATGGCGACGCGGCGACCAACGCGCGCGACTGAGAGCCAGTTGGGTGGACTCTTCTGGAGCTCCTAGCGCGCGCGGTACCGGCGCTCCCAGGTGCGCTGGCCATCGAAGCCAAGCTGCGCAAGGCGTGGGATCACAAGCCGCTCGACCGCGGTGTAGAACGCCTCGACCCGCGCCTCCGGGTGCAGGACGCCGAGCGCGGCGAACGCGGGGTCAAAGGGCCGCTTGTCCTTGAGCCACGCGAGGGCCGGCCGCGCGTTCTGCTGTTCGCACGTCGCGAAGCCGGACGCGAGCTCGACATCGAGCCGTCCGCGGAGCCGCTCGTCCATTGACGGCACGAGCGCCGCGAGCCCCGCCCAGCCGAGGCGCTGGTGGCGCACCTCGTCCCCGAGGATCACGCGAAGGACCGCGCGCGTCAGCGGCTCTCGCGCGGCCCGCCGGGCAGCGCGAAAGACGTGCATGGAGATCGTCTCGCCGACGGCAACTTCGACGAGCAAGAGCGCCGCGACCCGCGCCGCAGGCTCGGGTAGCGACGCCAGCCGCGCGCGGACGGGGCCAGCATCGTACACGGGCGGGCTCGCGCCAAGCGCTCGCCCGGCGCGCGCGCAGAGCGATGCGTGCCGCACCTCGTCCCGCATCGCCGACACGAAGAGCGACGGCCACGGCTCCCCGAGCAAGGGACGACCGGGAGCTCGCACGCCGCGTTGACCGCGTTGCCGGGGCCGAAGCTGACGGTGAAGGTGCCGCCGTCGGACTCGCACGCGACCTGCACGCTCACGCATTGCGCGCTCGATGCCGCTGGGGCGCCTGCGCACGGGTCGACCCCGGTGTTGCAGCACGCCGACGAGCTCGGGCCGCAACAGCCGCCCACCGCGCCGTCGCCGGGCTCAGCCCCGTCGGCCGACGCGTCGCCGGTCGAGCGGGCGGCGGCGGCGTGGCTGCTGCACCCCGCCGCGAGCGCGCCGCCGGCGAGCAGCATCTCCCGCAATCGTTGCTCCCAGTTCATCCCCGCCCCCGCTGCATGGCCCATGCTGACACGATTCCGGCCGATTCTCGCCTGCGGGGTGTGCCGGGGCGTGCCAAGCCCGGATCTCGCCGTCGCGCCCGCGTTCTCCGGGGATGCGACCCGGCAACATCTTCCTTGCGCGGAGGCGCTGACGGCACTGCTTATTCGCGCGCGGCGGTGGCGCGCGTCGCAGTGAGCCACGGGGCGTCGATCGGTCGACTCCACGTGGCCCGCCCCTCTTTGCTCAGTCGTTGCTCAGAAGAGATCGGCGAACGCGACGCCGCGGTACACCTTGCCGTATGTCGCCGGGGCCAGGACCTGGAACGACTCGGCGGCCACGTCACCGGTCAGTGTCGTGGCGTCGAGGCGGTCGGTGATCTCGACGACCTTGTTCGGATCGGCGCCGTTGTCGCCGGAGGCGCTCGACGTCGACGTCGTCGCCCACAGCGTCACGTGGTCGCCCTCGACAACGCCCGTGAGGTTGCGCAAGCCGATCGTCGTCACAGCGGGGTACGGCCCGTCGACGCCGGTCAGGCTGCTGTCAACGACCCCGATGAGGCCGGCCATCAGCACGTAATCGAGCTGCCACACACCGTCGACGAGGCTCCACTTCTCCAGGCCGGCGTGGCTCGACGCGTCGAGCGAGTTGCCGGTGCCCTCGTCGGTCACGTACACCGTCGTCGGGTTCGCGAAGAAGATCGCGAAGGGGGTGAAGTTGGCGCCCGTTTCCTTCGCCGGATCGGTCGGGAAGCCCGGGACGATGCTGAGCGTCTCCGACGCCGCGTCGGAGACCGTGGGCAGCGAGCCGACGGTGTACACGGTGTCGATGCCGTTGCTGCCGCTGCCCTTGATGACGTAAACCGCGCCCCCGAACTCGGTCAGCCCGCGGAAGTTGTCGTCCTTGCCGGCCTTGTCGGGCTTCGTGCCGAACGTGAACTGGAGCAGCGGATCGACCTCGGCGGAGTTGCCCGCGGGGATCGCGACGCTCGATGTCGCGGCGTCGATCGGCGTCACGACCTCGAGCCCGGTCGTCTCCGTGACGTTGGGGTTCGTGCCGTTCCCGGCGAACGTGGCCGCGTTGCCGTTGTTGGAGTTGCCGACGGCGTAGTAGAGGCCGTCCAAGCCGAGGAGCGCCGCACGCCCGTTGTCGCCGCCGTAGTCGATCGTCGGCGTGTACGAGAACCGCCCGAGGAAGTCCATCGACACGATCGTCCGGGCGAAGGCGTAGCTGTTGCCGAAGGCGAAGGTCACGGGGTTGGTTGGATCCTGCCCGGGGACGGCGTCGGAGGCGGACACGTCGATCGCGCCGACCCCCGCGCCGGCGTAGCCGACGAACACAATGTGCGGGCCACGCCAGTCCTTGCTGAAGTGCAGGGCGAGCTCGGACTTGGACGAGAAGCTCGTGACCACCTGGTCGGCGGGGACCTGCGTCGCGCCGAACACGAAGCCGCTGTGCGGCTCGACGTCGGTCAGCTCGATCGCGGACGTCAGCCCGAAGCTACCGTCGGCGTTGTCGTTGTTCCAGACGTCGACGTAGTTGTTGCTCGCGATCGCGGCGGTGGTCGCCGTGTCCGTGTTGGGCAGCGTCGAGCCGACGGCGAGGGACGCGAGCGCGCCCTGCGTCCGGTCGTACCTCGAGCTGCTGATGACGAGCGAGTTGGGAATGAGGAGGAAGGGTTTGTCGGCACGAGCGACGGTGCTCAAGGTGCAGAGCGCCAACATCCCGCAACCACACGACAGGGCCTGCTTCGATCGAACGCGCATGGGTCTACCTCGATACGATGGGAAGAAAATGATCTCGGACCGCGAGACAGGACCACCTTGGCCTGCGGCGCGTGAGACTCGTTCCTCTTCGTTCGTTCGAGGCACCAGCAACGTTGCATTTCAGCGACGTCTCGGTGGACGGCGTTCGTGTCAGGCGAGCTTCTGCGCCTCGGTGAAGCGGAGCCATCCGTCCAGAACGATGGGCCGGCCCTGGCGAGACCGCCGCGACCGTCCGGTCATCAGGGCGGGAAGCGATCTCGCACGCACCCGCGACGCACATCCAACAATGCGCTCGTCACCCAAACGGTAGGTATGGATGGTCAAGTTACCGTCAGCGTGGCAAAACGCGCACGTGCAGTCTTTGCCGACGCCGCTTCTTCTCGCCTTGCTCGTGGGCTGTGCCACCCCGGCCGCGCCTTCGCCGACCGCGTCGGCAGCGCAGACGAAGACCACGAACGCAGCCGCGCCGCCGGATCCCGGACGCTCCGGCTCCGCTCCGTTTGCCTTCGAGGCTGTCGCCCTGCCGGGGGCCACTGCTCCGGCAGCCCTCGACTACCTTGCGTTCGAGCCCGGCCGCGCCCGCGTCTGGGTTCCGGTCGGGACGACGGGCAGCGTCGACGTGTTCGACATCAAGAGCGCCGCCTTCGATCGCATCGACGGCTTCAGGACCGCGCAGCGCGAGTTCAAGGGTCGCACGCGAACGATCGGTCCGAGCGCCGTCACGATAGGGGACGGAGCCGCGTACATCGGCAACCGTGCTACGAGCGAGATCTGCCCTGTTGACACGGCATCGCTCAAGCTCGGCACGTGCACCGCACTCGCGACGCCGACGGATGGGGTTGCGTACGTCAGCACGGCGAAGGAAGTGTGGGTTACGACTCCGCGCGATCGGTCGATCGTGGTGCTCAGCGTCACCGAGCCACTTGCTCCGAAGCCGAAGACCACAATCCACTTCGACGGGGCGCCTGAAGGCTACGCGGTTGATCCGACGCGCGGCCTCTTCTACACGAACCTCGAAGACAAGAACCGAACGGTCGTCATCGACATCGCCAGACACATGCCGATTGCCGTGTTGGATGTCCCCTGCGGTCAGGACGGGCCGCGCGGTGTGGCCGTGGACGCCGACGAGGGGGGTCTCGTTTTCGTAGCATGCACCGATCGCGTCCTGGTTCTCGACGGCCTTCACAACGGGGCGCCGCTCGGAGCCGTCGAGAGCGGGGCGGGGGTCGACAACATCGACTGGCTGCCGTCGCGCCACCTGCTCTACATTGCCGCGGGCAAGGCAGCGACCGTCACCGTCGTCCGCGTCGAGCACTCTGGACAAGTGACTCCGGTCGCAGTCGGCGCGAGCGTGGAGGGTGCGCGCAACGGAGTCGTGGACGACGGCGGCAATGCGTATGTGGCCGATCCGGTCAACGCCCGACTGCTGGTCTTTGCGGCTCCGAAGTAGGACCGACGCCCTACGGGACCGCCAAAGAGAAGCCGGCCCGCAGCTCCCCGACGTTCTGTCCAGAGATCAAGGCTTCGCGAACGGCGCCATCGAGGGCGAGCTTCTCGGTCACCTGCCAGATGACGCCGACGAGCCCGGAGTACGTCTGCACCCCGCCGAAGTCGTGCTCCACGAAGAACTCCGCAACGGGTCGGACCACATACTTGGACGAGGGCAGCTCAAGGATGACCCCACCGAACAGGTCAAGGTTGAATGTCTGCGGGAGGATCTGAACCTCGGTGTTCCAGTGGGCGATGAGGGCATCGCCGATGCACGTCGAGAGGATGCTGCCCCAGTAGGCGCCAAAGCCCTTCGTATCGTTGATCGTTGGCAAGAGAGGCCCTGTCTCCGTGGCGAAGCTCGGTCCGTCCTTTTCTTGAAGGCAGCCCCGCCGCCAGACGACCTTGGCGAACAGGCCCGTATCGGTGAACTTGCTTGGCCCTGACTGGGCGTCAAACGGAACGAAGGCGAATCCCTGAAGCACCAGTTCGACGCGTGGAATGAGCCCGTAGTTGAGGACGCCCCCTGGGTCGAAGTACTGGGAGCCGCCGGCTCGGTAGTAGCCGACCGCCTGCATCTCGAACTCCCACTCGTGAAGTTCCGCCACGTCGGCATCTGTGCCGTCGAACGGGCGGTAGGCGCGGGCGTCTTTCGACCACGCGCACAGGAGCGCGACGACGACCCCAGACACAGCGCGCACCGCCGGCACCTTACCGTGGTCTACGGGGCAAGCGTCACGCCGAGAATCATGGCGTCCATGTCGCAGAAGACCTGCTGCGGTTGCGCGTCGGCACACGCGCGACCGTCGATGTCGACCTCGACACCAAAGCCAGCTCACCCTTGAGCAGCAGAATGCTCACCGCTTCGCTGAGACGGGACACGCTAGTCATGCTGGCGTGGACGTCCGGCGTTGCGGGGTGCCGCGCTCTTCCGGGCGAGCCGACTTCAGTGGCGGTCAGACGAAGAGCGGGGACCGAGATGACGTCTCGATCAGACTGGCGCATTCTGGCGCATCCGAACGCCTCGAATGTTGAGCCGGTTATTCTGGTCGTCCCCGGGCATACCAATTGCTAACGTCTCTCGCCGATGATCTACCGCAAACAGTCGCCAACCCCGCCTCGCCTGCTGCTCCGGATCGTGGGTACCGCTGGGGCCGGGACGCTCCTCGGCATGGCGGCGTGCGGCTCCAACCCCAACATTGTTGGCAGCGCTGGGTTGGTCGAAACGAACGACGGCGGCATGTCGAGCGACGGCGCATCGGATTCGGCACCCGACACGATTTTCATGGGCTCGGTCGTAACCGGCAGCGTCGCGTGCCCTGCGGACGGCACCGACGTCGTGGGATGCCCGGGCACCTTCCCCGACGCAGGCGACGACGCGACGGACCACGGCATCACCGGCAGCGTCGCCTGCCCTCCCGACGCGAGCGGGATCCAGGGATGCCCTATTACCACGGGCCTCGTCGTCTCCCCGACTGACGCGAGCGACGACGTGATCTTCAACGGCCTCGTGGCGCATCCAGGCGACTCCGGATGATCGGTTCGAGGTAAGACGTGAAGGTCCCTTTCGAGCTCGAGTGGATGGGCGGCGCGCCCGAGCACCACTTCCGGGCGGCGCGTCCCGGCACCGACGATCTGCCGTGGGGAACGCTCGACCCGACCCGCTACACCCCGGCCGCCGTCGAGTTCGCGCGGGCCTCGTGGACAGAGGTCGCCATGAACGAGTACCGCGCCGTGGCCTCGTTCTCCGAGGTGCTCCGGGCGCTGGTTGACGTCAGGGCGCCGCTCGACCTGCTCGGTATGACGAGCGACTTCCTCGCCGACGAGTGCTCCCACGTCGAGCTGGCCAGCCGCATGGCGATGGAGCTCGGCGGCGCGGCGCCGCGGACGATCGATTTCGATCGCTTCACGACGAAGGGACGGGGCGCGACGGCCATGCAACGCGCCAACGATCTCGTTCTCCGGGTGGGCTGCATCGCCGAGGCCTTCAGCGGCGGGACGGCGAACGTCAGCCTGGCCGCGACCACACATCCGCTTCCGCGAGCGATCTACGAGAGCATCCTGCGCGACGAGGCGCGCCACCGCCGCCTCGGCGGCTTGTACTTCGAATGGGCTTTCTCCAAGATCGACGACGACGAGCGCACGAGGCTCGGCACTGTCCTGCTGCAGGGGCTCCGCGGCCTCGCTCCCTTCTGGAAGGGACCGTCCGCGCGGTCGGACACACCGCCACCCTGGCCCGAGGACGAATTGCAAGCGCTCGGGTGGCTCGGACCTGCCCGATTCGGCATCGTCGCGAAAGAAGTCGTCGTCCGCGACATCCTTGACCCTCTGGCCACGATCGGGATTTCGATTTCAGAGAGTGACCGGGCCGAGCTTCTCGGTGCCGGCGCGGTAGGGCATGCAGACGACCCGTGTCACGGGTAGAGACATGCGGCAACGAGGGCTCCCCCTGGCTGGATGCTGCACGGACATCCGTGGGTTCCTGCGTCGGCCGCGACGACGCAAGGGCAAGTGGGATCGGGCTGGCATTGCGGAGGGATCGGGTTGCACGCATAGGTGAAATTGCTTCCCCCATCGGGTAGCGCGGCGCCGCCTCCGGACTCGAAGCAAAATTCGATCGCGACGTCGCAAGAGTAGGGTCCGCACGCGAAGCCGCCGGCGTCGCTCCCGCTCCCGCTACCCGAGCCGCTGCTGTTGGATCCTCCGCCGCTACTGCCGGACGTGCTGCCGGAAGCGCTTCCCGAGCTGCCGCTACCGGAGCTGCCCGCCCCCGAGCCCCCGCTGCTTCCGCCCGAGCCACCGCCTGCACTGGAGGAGCCGCTGCTCGAACTTCCCGAGAGCCCAGATGACGACGCGGCGCTGGAGCCCGACGTGGCATCGACCGCTCCCGCTTCGCTCTGGGCGACCGTGCCCGTTGAGCCGCCGCAGGCCGCCGCAAGGGCCAGAGCCGCGACCGTCGCCGAGATGTTCGCCACTGCTCGCTTCATCGCCGCCCCTCCCCACTCGGGATACCGTCATTCGCGGCTGGAGTCTCCCGGTTCGTTGCGCTCCGCGTCGGCGGTGGCGCCCCGCCGTCCGTGGCGCCGATGCTGCGGAATCACCGTTGCCTGCCGGCCTGGCCGTCGAGGTACTGTCACGTCGTGTCGATGCGGGTCCAGGTGTCGGAGCCGACCTTGAGGAGACTGTCATCGGTTCTGCTCGCGCTCGTGCTGGGCACGAGCTGCTCGAAGCCGAGCCCTCCGCCCCCATCGCCACCCAGCGACGACTACGAGGGTGCCGACGGGCGACCGGAAGCTCCGGGCCTCGGGGAGGTCATGGTGCAGGTGGGCCGCCGCTTCGAGCTGGCCGGTCGCGCGGCGATGGCGAACCGCTTCGAGCTGGCCGCATTCGAGGCTGGCGAGCTCGGTGAGCTGTTCGAGAACGACGTGCCGCGTGCGGGCCTGCCCAAAGAAGGGCCGACGGCGCAGATCCCGGCGATGGCCAAAACATTTCTGCAATCGATCCCACCGGAGCTCACGAGAGCGGCAACATCCCAGGATCCAGCCGCGTTCGCTATCGCGTTTGAGCACGCGGCGGCCATGTGCAATGCGTGCCACCAATCCGCCGAGAAGGGCTTCATCCAGGTGCCGTCTGTTCCCGGGCGGTCCGTACCTGTGCTCGATCCTCTTCCGCCTCCCTCCAGGTTGGACCGATGATGGGCTGCCGCGACGGTCCACCATGCGTGAGGGCTCAGTTCCACGTCGAGCCCGAACCGTTGCACGAGATGGTGCAACCGCCACCCCCGCCGCCGGCAACCACCTTGCCGGAGTTCTGACCCGAGTAGATCCAGCAGTAACAGGTACTGCCGACCGTCCCGCACGCCGCGCTGGTCGACGTTCCCCCGAAGCCCAGGATACCGCCACAGGAGGTGTTCTTGGCGGCACATCCCGTCCCCCCGGTCCCGGTGCACGCCGCAAGCGCCTCCGCTTGCGTCGTATTTCCGGTTGGATCGCAATCGTAGTAGTTCGCGGGGCTCGTCAGGCCGCTGCCATGCGCAGTCTGGCAGCCGGTCCCGCAGCACGCGGTTCCCGTGCACTCGCAACCGTCGGTGTCGGGCGCCGTCGCCCCGTTGCAGTCCTGGCGATTCGAGTTGCACGTGTAGCTGCACCTAGTGCCATTGCATGATGGGGTGCCCGTGTTCGTGTTGCATGCGATACCGCACGCGGAACAGTTCTCGACGGTGCTCGTCGCGCCGCATCCGCTATCGGCTGCATCGGGTATCGCACCGGAATCCACGAGCGTCCCTCCGGAATCCACAACCCCCGCCTCCTGAGATTCGCTCGCGTCCGCCGCGCCGTCACTCTCCGCCGCGCCGTCACTCGTCGCTTCGGCCTCGTCCGGGGCATCGTAGGCCGGGCTAGACACCTGCTCTTCGGCTCCGTCTTTCCCGATCGCGCCCCCTCCACGCCTCGCGTCCTCGACACTCGCGTCGCACACGCCCGAGCATGCACCCGTCGTATACTCTCCCAGCCCGCCAATCGCGGCGCACCCTCCAAAGCAGGCGATGGCCAGTGCGCACGCGAAGGCCCGCGTTTCGTCACCGATCACTGGGGAATCGGCCCGGCGGTCGTCGGCGGCACTGTGTCGGGGATGACGCACGACGAGAGATCGAAGAGCATGAACTCGAGGGCCTTCTCCTGCGGAGATAGATCCCCCGTGTAGCAGCCGCCCGGAGGGCTCATCGTGTCCGTCGTCACCGGATTGCCCGCCACGTGCAGGTCGCTGAACACCGCCCGGCCGCAATAGGTGGGCCCCGACTCCGTGCCGCCGTCGGTCTTGATGCCGCCCACGGGCGTGTCGAACGAGAAATACATCGTCCAGTTGGTGCCCGAGTCGTCGTACGTGATCCACGGCTGGGAGGGCTTGTTGTTCGGCCCGACCTGGGCGTTGTAGCGCGGCTGATAGATCGATAGCAGGCCCGCTCCGACACCGTTCTGTCCGAGGGCGCCGACGACGCCGAGCCACTGGTCGAGCGCCTCGCCCTTGGCGAACGTCTGGGTCGAACCGTTGAGCGTGGTGACGATGGAACCTCCGATCGGCGTACCGCCGGTCAAGAAGCCTCCGCCACCGGCACCGTTGCCGTTGGCAGTCCACGTCGCGAGGTTGGTGCCCCAGTCCGCCGGCGCCGTATAGGCCTGGCCCGAACCGATGGGACCGGAGAACCATGCGTAGTGATAGTGCGAGCCGAAGGCGCGCCCGCCCACATTGAGATAGGCCTCGAGTGCCTGGGGGTTGGCGTCGTAGGTCTCGCCGCCTTCGCACGACAGGAGCACGACGTCGTACGGCATCAGTTGCGACTGCGATGCCCAGAGGTTCGTCGGGCTGGGCGGAGCGCCCGCCATCCCGGGGTTCTCCGGTTTGCCCGCCCCACCGCCCCCAAATCCCCCACCGCCCGTCTCGCCGCCCGCGAAGACGTGGATGTGACCCGTACCTCCGGCGCCCGCCACGTACTCGCTCGCGGGCAAACCGATGCGGAGCAACAGGCACTCGAGCGTGTCGGCCGAGCCCGTCGAGACGGCGATGTCGGGGATGTTGTCGTTTGTGTCGCCGGACGCGACGGTGCTCGGCAGCAGCAATGTCTTGTCAGGCACCGCCGTGTTCTCGCAGGCCGTCGTCTTCACGTGAAAGAGCCGGCGCCATTTTCCGACCTGGATGACGAGGGGCACGCTGTCGCCCACGGGCGCGTCGTCCAACTTGAACGTGCCGTTGACAGTCGTCGTCGTCGTCACCACTTCCCCGCTCTCGTAGAGCGCCGGGCAGCTGCACGCGTCGGCGCCCGTAGGGACCCCCTTAGGCAGCGGCTGAAGAGGGTTCTGCGGAACGTAGACGACGATGTCGTAGAGAGGGTCGCGCCCCGCGGGGTCGTAGACGGTCCCGCTGATGCTCGTCGTCGCGCCGCTGGCGCACTTGACGTTGCACGTCAGCCCGGAGGGACAGGGACCGCCGTCCACGGTTGCCGTCGTCGCGGGATCGGTGAAGCCGGTCGAGACGCCGCCGCTGCTGGCGCCCGGTCCAGACGCGTCGTCGGAGCCGCTGCTCGCGCCTCCCCCGTCGTCGGCGCTCCCCACCCCGTCCCCGCTGAGAGCGCTGTTCGCGCCTCCCCCGCACGAGGAAGCGGTCGATGCAGCCAACAGCAATGCAAACGGAGCGACGCCGACGCGCGAGAGACGATTCATCACAGGCCGCCTCTCAAAGGTGGAATCCGCCGTCGGCACCGAGCCGCCCGCCGCCGTCGCGCGACCCGTGGTCGCCCGCGTCCTCGCCCGCGAGGCCTCCGGAGCTTCCGGAATAACCTGCGTCGAAACGTCCGCCGCTCCCCGAGCTGCCCCCCAGGCTCGCGCCGCCATCGAAGACGCCGCACGAATGCGTAGCGCAGTAGCCGGTGCCAGATCCTACCGAACCGCCGGAGCTGGAACTGCTGGCGGCGGCGTCGCCGGCGCCCCCCTCGTCGAGGTCATCATCACCGCTGAGGCCAACGTCGTCTCCTGCGGCGTCGTCGGTCACCACGCCGCCCTCGCCAAGCTCCGCGCTTCCGTCGGTGCCCGCGCCATTTGAACCATTCCCCGGGTCGCCGCCGCCGGAGCTCGTGGCATTGCTCAGAAATCCCGAGCCGTTACCACCACCGCAAGCGGCGGCAGCGGTAGCGACGGCCAGCAACGTCATCGAGCGCCATTCGTGCTTCGTCATCTTGCCCCTTGTCCGTGCGCACGTAAGTGGGGTCGGCGGGTTGGAAGGTTACGTGGTCGATTCGAAGCTGCGGCGCGCATGCCAGTCTCCCCAGATTTCAACCACGCCAACCGTGCAAGGGAGTACCGCGAGATCACGTCGAGCAGGCAAGCACGGTGACGGCCGAGGTGGCTGACGCTCACCCAGCCACGGTTCGTGTCCGGGTGCGTACCAGCGACGCAAGAGCCGTCGGAGAACGCGGGGTGACCCGACTCGCCTCGCGTGCACGGCGACTGCCGCAGCGCGCGTGGGCCCGCGAAGTCACCGTCGATGGCGAACGTAATTTAGAACACGTTCAGCGTCTCGTCGGCTGCGTCTTGGTCGCCCGCAGCGGGTGCGTCGGCGGCACCCGCGTCTCGGGAGACATCAGCATCAACATCGACGACTGCTTCTTGTCCTCGCCTCGCATCGTGAGCCGCATGCGGCAGACGTCGATCCCCTGCTCGTTTCTTTCAGCACCATACCGGGTGACGGGCATCGACGCGGTATGGTCTTCACAAAAGATCATGTCATCACCCAAGCGTCTCGCGAGGATCGCCGGCGTCCTCTACCTGCTCGTTGGCATCTTCGGCGGCTTTGCAGAGGGATTTGTAGACCCCAAAATGTACGTCGCGGGGAACGCGCCGGCCACTGCTCGGAACGTCGTTGCGAGCCCGGGGCTCGTCCGTATGAGCGTCGTCGCTCACTTGTTGGACGGCACCTTCTTCGTGTTCCTGGCGATGGCGCTCTACGCCCTGCTTGAGCACGTGAACAAGAGCGTGGCGAGGGCGATGCTGGTCCTGGTCGCGCTCGCCACCGGCATCATCTGCCTCAATGCAGTCTTCCAGTTCGAGGGCTTGCGGGTCGCAACCGACAGCTCCTACGCGGCCGCCTTCGGCACCGCGGGGTCGAACGCGCTCGTGCTGCTCTTGCTCGACACCCAGCACTACGGCACTCTCAGCGCGCAGGTCTTCTTTGGCCTGTGGCTCGTTCCGATAGGATATCTCGCCTATCGATCGGCGCTGTTCCCGAGGTGGCTTGGCGCTCTGCTCGTCGTGGGAGGCATTTGCTACCTCGTGGACCTGCTCGCGGCGTTCCTGGTCCCCGCCTTCGGCCAGCAGATTCACGCCTTCGTGGTCATCCCGTGCGCAGTCGCGGAGATCTCGATGGTCGTGTACCTACTCGCGGTTGGCGTGAAGAGCGTGACGCCAGACAAGCACATCCATGCAGCGACGTGAACGCACCGCGCAAGGAGGACGGATCCCTAGCAAGCTGTGTCGTGTAGGGGTCCACCACATTGCTAGGGGCTTTTTCAGCAGCCCGCTCGGGGTGGCGGCCGGAGTCCCTCAGAATCCGTATTGAAACGAGATCTCCGGACCGTAGGTGAGCAAGGCGCCCACGCCGCCGAAGGCCGCGTTGGCGCGCGCAGCAGCCGTGAACGCGGCGCGGCGCGAGAATTGATATCGGAGCCCGCCGCCAAGCGCGAAAAACCACGGCCCGCTCGTCTTCCAGGCGACGACGGGCTGTTGTCCGGCGATGTTCTGCATGGAGACGAACGTGGTGGTGTGGCCGTCAAACTCGGCTGCGCCGGCCGCGAGGAACGCCATCGGGGCGAAGCCCAGACTCGCGAGCGGCGCGTCGCCGAAGAGGTACGTGCCGCGCGCTTCGAGGTGAAGTCTCGACGAGAAGGCGTGTCCGTCGCTGATGGCCGCGCTGCCGGGGTACGTGTTTCCGACAATGCCGAGGCGCACGCCTACTAGAAGCGAAGGCGAGACCGCATAGTCGACGGCGAGCATCCCGCGGACGTCGCCTGGATGAACGCCACCGCTTACACCGCCAGCCTGACCTGGGATGAGCGAAGCGTTCTGGGCACCGGTGAGCCGCGAAGGGAAATCGGTGCCGTTCGGGTTAGTGCAATAGTAGCCAGCGGAGTTGGCCGGCGTCGTGCTGGAGGTGAGAACGCAGACGTCCTGCGCGGAAGGCAACGCTTCAAACTCCGCAGAGCCGGCGACCCCGATCCACCAGGTGGCGTAGGCCGTCGGACGCTCCGCCGCGTGCGGCGGCGGAATAGGCGCCTCGTGTTCCGTGTTGTCCTCCTCATCCGTGCTGGCTGCAGGCTCCTTCGATTCGCTTTGCCCGCTCGGCTCGACGAGCGGCGGCGGTATTTCCTTCTTCTGCGGCGGCGTTGGCGTGTGGTCGAGAGCCGACGGCGGCTTTGCGCCGCCCGTTTCGGCCATGGTCGCCTCCCAGGCGGCGCGGGCCTCGGGAGCGTCGTAACGCGAATCGATCTCGCCGTCGGGCTCGAGCGCAAGGGCGTCACGAAACGACCGGACCGCGCCGTCGGTGTCCGTTGCGCGCGCTTGCACCGCCCCGAGGTCACGCAAGACCGCCGCTTTCGTTGCGGGCGCACACTTGTTCGTGCCGCACGCCTTCGCCGCCCGCGCGAGACGCAGCATCGCGGAGGCAAGGTCGCTCGCGCGAAGGTCACCCGCCGCCTGCTTCATCGCCGCGGCGGCCGCGGCCTCCACGCGCGCGTCGAGGGCCATGACCCGACACGGCGCGAGGAGCCCGGCCGCCACGATTCCCGACGCGAGCGCCGCGCCACGACGCCTCATTCGGTCGACGCGTCCAACACCGGGAACTGCGGGTAGCTGATGGCGTTCGGCGTGCACGCCGAAACGTTGGTCTGACCGGCAAGCCAGGACGTGATGCAGATGTCCTGAGGATCGCCCGGCGTGATGAGGACTCCCCCCTTGTGAGCCTCGAGCCCGCGCGCCTTGCGCACGAACGTCAGCAGATCGGGATCCTGGCCGTGTCCGCTGACGACCTCGCTCATGACGGTAGGCTCCAACCCGACGAGGGATCGGTACGTCGCCTCGTATTCCTCCGGCGTCGTCGCCTTGCCCCCGAGCGCGCGGCTGCACTCCGGGATATCCGTCGATGCCAGGCGCATCCCCTCGCATCCCCAGATCTGCAAGTTGCGCGTCGAGCTGCCGTGGCAGTCGAGCGTTCCGCAGCGGTGATCGAGGTAGTCACCCACGGGCCCGAACTCGGTCACCGAATCCGGCGGCGCGTCGATGCCGATCGTGGCGTCCGACGGCACCGACGAGCACGAAGCCGCGTTGACCATGCTCCCGGCCATGACTGCGCCCGCAAAGAACCACCGCCGGTTCATAGGCCTCCCTCGGGAAGGTCACTGGCGCTCAATGCGACGTAGACGGCGCCCGGCGACGTTGGACCTTGCGGGCTGGTGTGGCAGCCGGCGCACGAGCCGTTCCTTCCCGCGTGCGTGGCCATTTGCTGCGAGAGACTCCCGAGCGAGACCTGCATTTGTGTCGGGTAGGTTGGTTGCCAGGTATCGACCGGGACGTAGAAATTGCCGGCCGCGTTGGTGGTGGCGGTGAGGACCGAGCCATTGATGTCCTCGATCTGCACCTGGGCCCCGGTCGCGGGGGCGCTCTGCGACCGCACCGCGTAGACGGTGCCGGCCACGCTGAACTCGTGCGAAGCCGGGCCGAGCCCCCCGTGGCAGATCAGGCATGGCTGTCCGGGGCGGTGCAGCGGCCCGCGGGGTACCCCCGGCGTCTCACCGCCGAGCGCCTGCACTTCTTCCTGATGCGTGGCGTCCACGCACGCAACGAGGAGCGAGGCCGTGAGCACGGCGACGAGCGCGCGCATCAAAACTCCCCCTCGAAGCCGAGCGCCCCGAGCGTGGCCGTGCGGCTCGTCACGTAGAGATCATCGAGGAACATCGTGTACATCACGTCTCCCGTCAGCTGCAGCCCCCACTGTTGAGGTTGGGCCTTGCTGCCCACGTACCACTTGATGCCGAACCCGCCTTCGGCGGTGACCAGTGGGCCGAGCTCGCGGTCGCCGGTTCGGTATTCGGGCAGCGACCAACCCGTCGCAGAGCCGGACACGTAGGCGAGTTGCCAGAAGCTCACCGACGTCTGCGCGTGAAGGCGCGCGTGGGGCCACATCGAGAAGCGACGCCCGAGATCGAAGATCCACCGCGCGTCGGAGGACGACGCGAAGAGCCCCCAGGAGTCATCGTACAGCCGCTCCTCCAAACGAAGCGTGGAGGCGTCGAAGCGGTGCGCATACCGGCCGGTCAGCGCCATCCGTCTTCGGGAGAGCGGGAGCTGCTCAAGGGGTTTCTCGGGCAACCGATTCGCGTTGACCCAGTCGATCGACGCCCCCTTTTGCACCGTGGCCGCGACGGCCGACGAGAACATCGGGATGTAGCGGTAGGGCTTGGACTGGTCGCCGTCCTCGACGATGACATCCCCGGTGAGCGACGCGAGCGAGTAGCGGTCGACGACGAAGTTGACTCCGCCGTTGAATGACCCGCGTTGCAGGGTGCGCGAGAACACGCTGAATGGGGTGCAGGTGCCGTTGTCGCCGCAGCGCCCGATGGTGTCGTGGCTGAAGCCGTATCCGAAAAAGAGCGTCCAGTTCTTCTGGTCGAAGTCCTTGGCCACCGTCGCGTACGCCCCGTACGAGAGGTAGTCGGGCTCCCTCGAGAACGACGTACCCACGGTGACGCCGAAGTCGCGGGGCTTGTATCCGGCAGACACGCTGCCCGCCTGGCGCACCTCCTGCCAGCGCGAGGAAGCCGTCGAGACGATGTCCACGGAAGCCGCCGACACGACGTCGACGAGGTAGCTCGCAGCGAGGGTCGCGCCGCTCGAGTCCTCGATGCCCATCGCGATCGAGGGCGTGAACACGGTGACGTGATCGCTGTCGGTATAGGCTCCGAACTCCATCGCCGCGCGCTTGGTCGACGTGTCGTCGACGGATGCCGAAGCCGCGGGGGTCGGGGCTTTCGCGACGCTCGCCGAATCATTGGCTGGACGGTCCGGTGCGTCGGGATCGGACGCGGCCCAGGACGGAAGGACGCGCGCCATCGCGACGCACGCTGCGACGAGAAAGAGCAGTGTCTGAAGAGGGC
>Ga0302326_10013903_pt1 | contig 17059 bp, 10 predicted proteins | sample Palsa_T0_3_FD_202264 | JGI IMG/M metagenome (GOLD analysis project Ga0302326, IMG submission 202264) | Peat permafrost microbial communities from Stordalen Mire near Abisko, Sweden - Palsa_T0_3 | ecosystem: Environmental > Terrestrial > Soil > Palsa > Peat permafrost | place: Sweden: Abisko...
ATCTAGTAAACATCGAGGTAACTAGATAACCATAGAGTCCATGCACCCAACGAACCGCATCGCCCATGACTTTGCCGAACGCCAGGAATCAGGCAGGCTTTTCTTTGCAGGCTTTAACGAAGTGCGGAGTCGCTTTCACGACGAGCGCACAGGCTTGAAGCAAAAAAGGAAACGGCTGGAATAGCTCCCAGCCGTTTCCTAGCGCCACAAACAAGGTTCTCCAGCCAATCTTGAGGCCTTACCGCGCCTCAAGTCAGAAGTTAAAAGTCGTAGTCTTCTGTCGAGCAGGAGCAAACTCCCTGGCCGCTGCCGAGTATCTGTGCGAAATCGCACAGTTCCCCGAGCAGGGTCTGTTCAGATCCCGAGAGGTTCGAATCCGCAACCGGGGTCTCGGTCACGGCATAGGTGGAGGTGCCCGTCTTCTGGACGTGGACGCCCCAACCGCGCAGTCCGGGTGTCGGTTTGGGGGCAGCCGCATTACCAGCCGCATCCGAAATGACCTTGATGACGCCACGGGTGAGCGTCTTGCCGGTCAGGGTGTTGCCGGTCAAACTGGGGGCACCGGCGACTTTGTTAACGTACTCCGAGTTCAGACCGTCTGGAGTGATTATGCAGCTGCAACACTCCTGCAACTCCTGGCTGTCATCGAACACGTAGTAGTCCGCGAACAGGTTGGCTTCGGTGTCGCCATCGTTGATGAAACGATCGACGGCATCGGGCGCACCAGCGGTATTGGCGTTCGAATAATAGGTGACGAAATAGTCGCTGTTGTCACCTTGAGCCAGGGCATTTCCCCCGAGCATCAGGGCGAGTGCGAGCAGCAACATCAAAAATCCTAACTTTTTCATTTCTTTTGGATCCTCCTTGTTAAAGTACGCCTTGCGCTGGGGGAGGATCAGCTAGGGGCGGTCTTTACACTGTAATCTTTGATCCTTGCTTTACAAGTCTCCACCTGGTCTAGCCGAAACAAACTAAGGCTGTGAGCTACTACGCTTGGGTTAATTCAGCAGCTGCTTGACTTCAAGATTATCGACAGCACGATCGAGTTCGGCTTCGTGGGATCAACGGAAGATGGCCGTCATCGAACCGGCATGAACGCCACAAGACCCACGGTCAGCCGTGGGTCTCGGGAGCAAAAGTCTACCCTGATTGGATCTACTTCTTGTCGTCCTCAGGCTTGTGTTTTGCGGCAGGCTTCGGCGCGGGCTTGGCCTCTGGCTTTGGTGCAGCCTTGGCCGCGGGCTTCGCCTCAGCCTTGGCCGCGGGCTTTGGTGTAGCCTTGGCCGCAGGCTTCGCCTCAGCCTTGGCCGCGGGCTTTGGTGCAGGCTCGGCCCCGGGCTTTGCCTCAGCCTTAGCCGCGGGCTTTGGTGTTGGCTTGGCCGCGGGTTTCGCCTCAGCCTTCGCTGCGGGCTTTGATGCAGGCTCGGCCGCAGGTTTCGCCTCAGCCCTAGCCCCGGGCTTTGGTGCAGGCTCGGCCGCGGGCTTTGCCTCAGCCTTGGCTGCGGGCTTTGGTGCAGGCTCGGCTGCGGGCTTTGCCTCAGCCTTGGCTGCGGGCTTTGGTGCAGGCTCGGCTGCGGGCTTTGATGTAGACGCACCGACAGACTTCGCCTCGGTCTTGGCCGGTGTAGCCTTGATCGCCGCGTTCTTTGTCGTCGCCGCCTTGGCCGCCGCTATGGTGGCTGGCGGCGCCTGAGCCTTGGCGAGCTCAGCGACCGGCTTTTGAGGCGGAGGCTTGAAGCCCGCCGGCGCAGCGTGCTTCTCGTCGGCCAGCGGCTTGGCGACCGCCAGGGTCTTGGGGTGCCCTCCGTTGTTCTTGGCGAAGTTGCTGGTGTCGGTCTTGGCCGCAGCCACATGCTGCTGCTGGAACGTGGTCGGCGCGACGTGCTGATCGTGCTCGGCGATCCGCTCATCGGCCGTGGGCTGGTGCTGCACGCCATTCGGTCCGCCGGAGAAGGAGACGTTGTTGGTGTTGACGATGGTGGTCTGTTCGACGATCGTCTTGTTGACGTAGACGTTGGTGACCAAGCTGACGTTCACGCTGACCGCGGCGGTGTTGTAGGCGAAGACGCCGCCATTCCACACGCCGCCGGCAAAGCCGATGCCCATGTAGCCGCCGCCGTAGCTCACCCCGCCGTAGAAGCCGATATGCGGTCCCCAGTATCCCTCACGGAAGGCATACTGGCCGCCGGACCAGCCCCAGTAGCCGGGGGTCCAGAGCGCGCCGATGTAAGGTGCCGGCACCCACACACCGGGAACCCAGAAGTAGCCGTCGATCGGATCGTAAGACCAGCGGCCGGGTGTCCACATCAGATTCGGTGCCGGACACGGGGGCTGCACATAGACCGGCAGTGGTGGCGGCTCAATCGTGATACTCACCACCGGCGAGGAAACTTGAACGGCAGCGGGCTCAACCGGCTCCCACCTTTCACCGTCCCAAACAAAGGTTCCAGTTCGGGTGGTGCCCGCAGGTATTTGGGCGAATGCCTGCTGCTGAGTAGCGGCCCCAAAAATAACCAGCGCCAGCAGAAGCCAAAGCGCAGAACGCAACCATGTCATGAGAAAATCCTTTCGAGCCCTATCCAACTGGCTTCAACCCATTCGCCCCTGGCCTAGGCTAGGACTTGGTGAAATTTTTTGCAGGTCAAGATGAACTCTAACCGAATTCGCACTCATTTAACCAGTATTTCCTTGAATAACCTTGAATATCCAGTCGGCTTCCGCAGCGAAATCAGTTCGTAAGTGATCGATGGTTGGTTCGTCGTAGACGCTGAAGATGGACAAAAAAATCTGCTTTGGTTCCTTTTTCAAGCGCCACGCATGATTTCAATCGTTATTGCGCGCTAACTAACTAATACCGTTTGCAGATGCAAAGAAAAGCCTCCCGAACAGCGAACGGCCCGCTCTAACTGACATGTACAAATGAAGAAGTCGCGCGGAAGGATTTTACTGGCTGAGTGGACCGGGCAGCGCTCGAACCATTCATGTCTCAGGATCTAACTGGATCTGCACACTTATTTTGCGGCGGACTACAACGGGCAGCTCCGTTGCCTTCGCCTCGGCCTCATCGTTCGGCAACGGAAAAAGCTCGCCGCAAAAAGAAAGCAGAGGATTTCTCCTCTGCTTTCTTTCCGGCTTGGTACCCTCCCCCAGGTACTTTGCCAACTCCTTTTGCCAACTTCTAGGGTTAACTATTGAAGCGGGCTGATAGTTCCGTCGCAGCTGGTGAGCGTCGAGGTGCTGGAGCGAATGACCGCATCGCCGAACGAGCAGAAGGAGCGCACGCCCGTCTGGTTCACACCAACCGGTGTTGCCTCAAAGTTGTAGGTGGAGGCCGGAGTGCCGCTGACGCCCGTCAGGCTGAATACATAGCCGCTCTTGGTACCGCCTCCCAAAGCCGAATCGATCAAGCAAGCAGTGGACGAGGTCGGTGAGGTGGAGGCGCAGGTCGTGCCTGCCAGAAAAGACAGGGTGCCGGCGAAGCCCACCGTCGGATAGGTGGAGTTGTATGAAATCTGGGCTGTGTTGAGGGTGCGAAGCGCTCCCACCGCAGCCGACTCGTTCGCTGAGATACGCGCACGCAGAAGGTTCGGGATGGCAATCGCGGCGATAATCAGGATGATCGCCACCACAATCAGCAATTCGATCAGCGAGAAGCCTTTTTGTTTCCGCATCTAAATTGTCTCCGTTTGACTGTTTTTAGTTGGATGACCAACTCGCCCAGTACTATCGCACTCCTAGGGCCAGAGTCCCAAGTGACGGAAGTCAGATATCTTCGGGAACTAACTTGGCTGCCCTTGGCGAACAAACTTAGCGTTTTCAGTGGCACTCTGCGAAGCATCCACCTCCACAGACCCTTCCGAAGTTTGTTGATATGACATTTTTCAGAAACTCAGATTGACAAATTTTGGCAGTCGCCCTGTCCAGCCCTGGTGCTTGCGGTCCGGGAAGACCCGAATTTTCAGGCAACCAATCTTCGTGCCTTCGTCCAGGGCGGATTAGGTCCGGGTCGCCCGTCACTCTCACTCGAAATCAGCGACCAGCGCCAAGCGCGACCAAGGGGCGAACTGGGCCATCGCTCGCTTGAGTTCCGGCGATTAGGGGAAGCGAGACGGTCCCCGAAAATGGCGATGAACCCTCCAGCTTTACCGAACTAGCTTGGTCTGGTCGCTATGATTCGCTATCAACTGCGCTTCCGGTCGCCTCGGTCCAATTCGACCGCCGCGTAGATCATCCGAAGCATCCTAAGCCCGCGGGTCCTACGCCCGTAGGCTTGCAGCACCGCGTCGGGTGGGGCATCGTGGTTGATCTTGTCCGCCAGTTTCCGGCGCCTGCTTAGCATCGTTCTCGGGTTCGGTTCGGAATCATTGCCCGAGTGGCTGTGAAACTATTTGTCGGGTACGTCCGGGTCGGACATTGCCGCGAACTGAGTTTGGGCGGAACCGGTTTTATCGGAACCTGTTTTGGCCGAACCGGTTTTACAGGAACCTGGGTCTGAGCTATGTAGAATAGGATGGGGATGGTGGCTCGAAAACTGGAGTGCGAAGCTGATTTTGCGGGCGACCGGAGTGGGCCCCTCATCTCCTGGTTGGACTTAGCCGCTCGGTCGAAACTTGTCAGCTCGCCATTTCGGTCCTTCGACGGAGGAAGGTCCAGAGATCACTCGCGGAGGAACCCTGCATGTTGATTCAGGTCGGCTATGAATTAGTGTTTTACTGTCCACAAGAGACACCGATGATCCTCATGGTCAACGTCCATTACTCCCGAGCCTTGGACATCGTCATTCCCGATCTTCTGACCACCGATCCCGAAACGCCGAGGAAGGCGTACCGGGACGGCTTCGGAAACTGGTGCACCCGGATTGTGGCGCCGGCCGGGAGGACTTGTCTGAAAAGCAATGGCGTGGTTCGAGATTCGGCAAAACCTGACCCGGTGACGCCCTCCGCTCAACAGCATGCATTACAGGATTTGCCAGAAGACACTCTGGTGTTTCTTTTGGGCAGCCGGTATTGCGAAACGGATCTACTCTCCGAGGCTGCGTGGTCGCGCTTCGGGCAGACAACGCCCGGGTGGTCGCGCGTGCAGGCAATCTGCGATTTTGCCCACAACCATATCGTTTTCGATTATCAGCAAGCGCGCCCCACGCGTACCGCCTGGGAGGCGTTCAACGAGAGGGTCGGCGTCTGTCGCGATTACGCGCATTTGGCAATCACTCTCTGTCGCTGCATGAATATTCCGGCGCGGTATTGCACCGGATACCTTGGCGACATGGGGACATTGCCACCTTACGGCCTGATGGATTTCGCAGCCTGGATCGAAGTCTATCTGGGTGGCGCCTGGCACACCTTCGATCCGCGAAACAACGTGCCGAGGATTGGACGCGTGCTCATCGCGCGAGGCCGCGACGCGACTGATGTCGCCATCGCCACCACCTTCGGACCAAATACTCTCGAGGGTTTTAAAGTCTGGACGGATGAAATCCCGGAAACTCTGCCACAGGTCGGCTAGCCTCGAAGTCCGGTGGAGAACAACGAGCTCCGTCCGCAGTCTTCCTTCCTCTTCCTTCCTCCGGCTTCCTCTGGCCTCCTCTGGCCGGGACTCCGACATTCGAACATCGGACATCAGGGAACCGGGACATCATTCGGCTCCATGTCCACGGCGACTTTGAGCGTATGCGACCCGCCTCCGAGGATTAAGCCCCGCAGAGGACTTACGTCGCCGTAGTCCCGGCCCCAGGCGAGCGTCACGTGGCCGTTCGAGGGGACGATGTTGTTGGTGGGATCGACATCAAACCAACCGACGCCCGGACAATACGCCGAGACCCAGGCGTGGGATGCATCGGCACCCATTAGCCTCGGCTGCCCGGGAGGTGGGTAGGTTCGAAGGTATCCACTGACATAACGAGCGGCGAGATTCAGGGAGCGGAGGCAAGCGATTTCGAAGTGTGCGAAGTCCTGGCAGACGCCCCGCCGTTTCTTGAAGACCTCTTCGGGAGTGGTCCGGACGTTGGTCGATTTCGCATCGAAGCGAAAGTCCTTGTGGATGCGTGCGGTCAGGTCAAGAAGCGCATCCGTCATCGGCCGCCCGGGCGTAAACGACTGGCGCGCATAGGCGGCAAACTCCGGCCGTACCCGAATGCGCGGCGACTCAAATCCGAACTGGTAGGCTTCGAGGCCGGCTGGGCTAAGATCGGTCGGAACCGATCTCGCCGCTTCCTCCCAGGGGGGCGGCAATGGAGGCCGATCGATCGGCTTCTCTTCGATGACCACTTCGCTGCGCGCCTCGACCATCAATTCCCGGTGCGGTTCTTGAATGCTGAAAAAACAGAGAAGGTTTCCAAAAAAGTCCACCCGCTCGGTGCGCGTTGCCGGGCGTGGCTCGATCCGCAGTTCGCTCCGAGACAAGTGGTGATGCGGCAAAGCTCGAGGCTTCAGGCATGCCACATGCGTTCCGAGCGAGACCGGATGTTTGTATCGGTAGGTGGTCCGGTGAACGATTTTATAAATCATGATTCGAAAATCTTGGTCTTAATAAAGAATCATCAGAGAATCATTGTCCGATCGTGATCGGCAAAGTGCGCGCGTGAGTAAAGTATCGACTGGATAAGTTATTCGACCAGGAAGGCAGCAAGCCTTCCAGATCGCGCAGGAAGATCGTCAGCCGGGAGAGCCCGTCCGAAGTATTGGGCGCGCCCGCACCGGGGAACGGATATTTTAGCTTTCGCAAGTCGAAACTGCGTAATAACGTCAGCGCCGCCCGCATCGCCTCTAAGTCGGCAGGGACGTGCCGAGGCAGCTTTTGATACAGATCGGCGAGGTGGCTGAGCTGAAAGTCCAAAGAGCGCGGATTGCTCTCATCCGCCAAAAGCACATCCATTACGGCTAACAGCTGCAGGGTGGTGTAGTACCGGGTCCGGTAGGTCATGGAACTGTCCGTAACCTCGAGCAGGCACTCCAAAAGTGACCAGTCCTGCTCGGTCAGCGGCGTAGTGATCTCCTGCAGTTGCCGGGTCAGATAGATCGCGCGCTCAAGGCGCCGGCCGGTGGTCATGAACACCCAGCCCGGTCCGCGGTTGATGTTCTCCCGCTCCATTCCGGAAAATGCAGAGAGTAGTCCCAAACAATCGGTCAGCATGGCCGGATATTCGAGAAACGGAGTGCCCTGCCCGATCTGAATCGAGTCGCGCAGCCGGCCGAGCAGGAACATCATATCGCCCGACAAGCGCTCGCGAATGTTGCCTCCAGTCCGGTATACCTCCGCCAGCGTCGAAGCCAGACTGTCGGCCCGCTTGGGATCCGCCAGTAGCGACGTCAGTTCCTGTTCAAGTTCAACCGAGCTCGGCCGCCTGCGTTTACGCTTCGGCAACTTGCTGTGTCGTGACCCCAGGCACTTGTGCAGGCGCATCAGGCATCCAAGATCCGCTTCCTCGGCGTGCCATGCGCGCGGGATCATGGCGCGTAAGAGCCGGGCAATGTTCTCGGCGCGCTCGACATATCGGCCCAACCAGAAGGCGTTGTCGGCGACACGGCTCGGCACAGCTCGCGGGGCACGGTGCAACTCGACCGGCTCATGCCGCGGACGAAGCAAACTGAACGTATCGACCGGGCCATCCCACAGGACCCATGCGTCCTTGCTGTGGCCTCCCCGCTGCATCGAGACGACCGACCCCTCCGCTTCGGCGACGCGTACCAGGCCGCCCGGAATCGCAATCCACCCACCGCCGGTATTGAGCACGTAGGTGCGCAGCACCACGCTGCGCGAGTTCAGACTCCCGTTGTCCCACACCGGAGCGGTCGACAAAGCGACCTGCTCCTGCGCTACATACTCGCTCGGGCGGGCCCGCAGCTGCGCGGCAAACCTGCCCTTCTCGGCATTCAGAAGTTCGGCCCCGAACACCGGTTCCATACCGCGCGAAGGGAACGCCGGTTTCACCACCACCTGGTCGAGATGGTCGAGCACCCAATCGAGTGCGTACTTCTGCCCGCACCACCAGGTAGCGACGGACGGGAGCTTGAGCTTTTCGCCCAGCAATTGTGTGGCGAGGCCGGGAAGAAAAGGCATGATCGCAGAGGTCTCAATCAGGCCGCTTCCGAGTGCGTTGGCCACCTTGACATTGCCCGCGACGATGGCGTCGACCAGGCCCGGCACGCCCAGAAGCGAATCGGCCCGTAGTTCAAGAGGATCGCAAAAGCTATCGTCGACCCGGCGCAAAATTACATCGACTTTTTCCAGCCCGTCAACCGTTTTGAGATACACGCGGCGTTTGCGCACCGTCAGGTCCCCTCCCTGCACGAGGGTGAATCCCAGATAACGCGCGATGTAGGAATGTTCGAAGTAGGTTTCGTTGAGCGGCCCGGGCGTAAGCAATACGATTCTCGGATTGTCGCGTTGGGCAAGGTTGGTGAGCGCTTCCCGTTGCGCGCGGAAAAATGGAGCGAGCCGCAATACATTCGACGTGCGGAACAGATCCGGCAGAACATCGGAGACGATGGTGCGGTTTTCGAGCGCATAGCCGCTGCCCGAAGGCGCTTGCGTGCGATCGGCTAGCACCCACCACTGCCCATCGGGCGAACGGGCCAGATCGACGGCCAGCATATGCAGATAGCTGTGCGCGGCAACCGGCACGCCCACGAGCGGCCGTAGAAATGCGGGGTTGGCGTAGAGAAGTGCGGCAGGAAAGTGGCCGTCGGCCACCAGTCTCTGCGCGCCGTAGAGGTCCTCGAGGAGCCGATTGAGCAACTGTGCGCGCTGAATGATGCCGGCTTCGATGAAGCGCCATTCGTCGGCTGGAATCAGCAGCGGAACGATATCGATCTGCCAGGCCCGACTTGCCCCCAGTGGATCGCCGTAAACGTTGTAGGTGATCCCGTTCTCGCGAATGCGGCGCTCGGCACGAGCCCAGCGCCGTCCCAACTCCTCGGAGCCGATCGCGCGAAGCGATTCCATCAGGTGTGCCCAGTGCGGGCGGGGAGTCACCCCATCGGCCGACAGTTCGTCGTAGGCAGCCCCGTAGCGGAGCGGAGGCTGGTATAGATCAACCGTCATGGGACAAGCCCCGACTTCTCGATGTGGGTCGTTTGCCCGGACGGCACGAAGCGCAGGTCGAGAGTCATCGGAAAGATCGGGTTCGACTCTTTCTCCGGCGCCGCTGTCAGTCCGGGCGCAGGGTCGGACTCTACGAAGCGTTCGCGGCGGCGGTCCGCGGCCTCGCTTGCGCTCACCGGCCGGCCCAGGTAGGCGCGGCCGTCGGGGGACGCCACATGGTAGGTGCATCGGCCAATCGAACGCTGTTTCGAGCGATCAATAATGTCGAAGATCAGTGGCGCATGCACGGGAATGGTTGGATGGAGCTCCGCCGACAGTTGGCGGGCGCGATAGCGTACGCCGGCAACCGTCTCTCCCGGTTCCCCGGTAGGATAGAGTGGCACGCTGCGACCGTTGCACGCAACCGCGTAGCGGGACGCTGTCGCCAACCCCGACACCTTCACCTGAATCCGCTCGAACGAGGAGTCCACGGCGCGAACCGTTCGGCCGGAACTGGTTTCTTCGGCGAGTACATTCCAAGGCTCGAGGGCCTCACGCAACTCGAGTTCGACCCCTTCGACCGAGATCGACCCGATCTTCGGAAAGCGAAACTCCAGCTGTGCGGCAAACCAGTTCTCGTCGAAATGGTAGTCCGACTCACGCAGCGATCCGAGCACCTCGGAAAAATCGCGCCCGACAAAGTGCGGCAGCATAAAACGGTCATGAAGTGCGGTGCCCCAACGGATGAGGCCGCCTTCGAATGGGTGTTTCCAAAACATCGAGACCAAGGCGCGGACCAGAAGCATCTCGAGAAGACCCATTCTGACATGGGGCGCCATCTCGAAGGCGCGCAATTCGAGTAAGCCGAGACGCAACCCCCGACCCTCCGGCGGATAGAGCTTGTCGATGCAGAACTCGGCGCGATGCGAATTTCCAGTAACGTCGACCAGCAGGTTCCGGAACAATCCATCGATCGCAGTCGGGGGGCAGTCGCGGGCAGGCAAATTACTGAAGGCGATCTCCAGTTCGTACAGGGCATCCATACGCGCTTCGTCGATGCGCGGAGACTGGCTCGTCGGGCCGACATACATTCCGGAAAACAGATACGAAAGAGAAGGATGGCTCTGCCAGAATGCCAGCATGCTGCGCAGCAGATCCGGGCGGCGTAGAAAAGGACTGTCGAGCACGGTCGCTCCGCCGATGACGATATGGCTGCCTCCGCCGGTAGCAATGTGGCTGCCATCATAGGCAAATTTTTCAGCCGTCAGCCGATTCCGGTGTGCTTCCTCGAACAGGATCGTGTTGATTCGTTCGAGTTCGTCCCAATCGCTCGCCGGCGGCAGGTTCACTTCGAGAACGCCCGGATCGGGGGTGACGCTGAAGGATCGCATGCGCGGGTCCGAAGGCGGAGCATAACCTTCGAGCCACACCGGCGTCTCGAGATACTGGCAGGTATCCTCGACGGAGGCGACCAAGTCGAGATAGTCGGCAAGCTCGGATGTGTAGGGCATGAACACGTGCAGGCGGCTCGCTCGAGCCTGCGCGCACAACGCCGGCCGGATCAGCTCCGGCGCAGTTTCCGCGGTGGCCGAAAGAGCGGGCAGCGGATCGGTCAGGGGATCTTGCTCGAACCGTTCCATCCGCCGGATCGGGCGTGATGGAAGCTTGGCGCGATCCGCGAACGGCCAAGCTTCGCGCTCGTATTCGAGCTCATCGGGGGCAACCCAGGGCAGCGACTCGGTCGGGATGCGGTAGCCGATCGGGGAGTCGCCCGGCGACAATACCAGACGTGCCGGAGGCGGGAACCACAACTGGCTCGACCAGCGCAACTGGCCCGCCCATTGACGGCGGCGAATTGGCAAAATGTAACCGGCTGGCTCGGTCGATGGAGCTTCGCTGTTGTAGGCGGGAAGCACGTTTTCGAAGCCTACCTGAAGGCGGCTCGAGAGTGCTCGGATGAACTTAAGAGCGTCGGCAGCGCCGAAGCCGTAGTCCTCGTCTTCGCGCGCGATGAGGTCAACATCCTCCCAAACCGGGACGAGGTCGGCCCGCCAACAGCAGCTCAGCGCCCAACGCGGCAACGGCTCGCCGGGATACCATTTCCCTTGTCCGAAGTGAAGCAGCGCGCCGGGCGCGACTCTCTCGCGCAGGCTACGGATGAGAGATAAGCCGCGGGTTCGTTTCATCGCTCCAAGAGCATCGATGTTCCATTGCGGGCTCTCGGGTTCGTCGATGCCGACAAACGTAGGCTCGCCGCCCATGGTCAGCCGTACATCCTCGGCTTCGAGATCCGCGTCGACCCGTTGCGCCACCTTTTCTACCTGCAACCATGCCTCCTCGGTCAGGGGCCTGGCCGGCCGGGGTGGGTCATTCAAGCGGCGAATGGCAATGGAGTAGTCAAAGTCCACCTTCGCGAGCTCGACCGTGCCCTCGATGGGCGCGGCTTTCGAGGCGTCAGGGGTACAGACGAGCGGGATGTGACCCTCGCCGGCGAGCAGTCCGGAAGTCGGATCCATCCCGATCCAGCCCGCACCCGGCAAAAACGCTTCCGCCCAGGCATGGAAGTCGGCGGAGTCGGTTTGCGGCACGCTGGCGCCTTCCGGCGCTCGTTCGTCCGCTGCCAGCTGAATCAGGTAACCGGAGACAAAGCGCGCGGCGATTCCACAACTGCGCAGAATCTGCACCAGCAGCCACGCCGAGTCTCGACACGACCCCGAGCGCTTTTGAAGGGTTTGCTCGCACGTTTGGACGCCAGGATCGAGGCGCGTCACATATTCAATCTGGTTTCGCACCTTCCGATTCAAGTCAACCAAAAAGCTGATCGTTGCCTGCCGCTCGCAGGACAGCTTGCTAAGAAAAGTCTCGAGCAGGGGCCCGGCTGGCTCAACCGAACGATACGGTTCGAGATCCCTGGCCAGATCCGGAGCGTACTCGAAAGGATAGTTTTCGACTCCCGGTTCGAGAAGAAAATCGAATGGATTGAAAGGGATCAGTTCCGCGACCAGGTCGACCTCAACCACGAACTCGCTGGTCTTGTCGGGGAAAAGAACGCGCGCCAGATGATTGTTGTGGGCGTCGAGCTGCCAGTTGAGAACGCGCCCGGCGGGAGTGACGCTCAGCGAGTAGCTGAGGATCGACGTTCGACAATGCGGCGCCGGACGTAACCGTATCACCTGTGGACCGATCGAGACCGCCTTGTCGTAACGGTACTGTGTCCGGTGATTGAGAGCAACCTGTATGTTCATCCATCCTCATGCGGCCTAGGCCCGGAGTGTATGGCTTGTTCTCGGTTCGCTACTGCTGCTGTCGCTGCGCAGCGACCAACTGCAATTGCTGGGTCTCGTCAAGAAATTGAGACCACTCTTGGCCCGTCGCAAACTCCTCGTCGGCAGGGAGCAGGGCTTCGGAGGGCGTGACCCGAACCCGAACCTGGAGCTGCGTTTCCGCTTTTCCCTTCATCGCACCCATGGTGGGCGGAACATCCGCGGAATCGCGACCGATGGCGGTGCGAATGTGCCCCTCCCCAACCACCTGATTGGTCGTCGGATCGAAACCGACCCAGCCGATGCCGGGGAGAAGAGCTTCCACCCAGGCGTGCGATGCGCCTTCTGAGGAGGGCACATTTTGGTCGCCGTGGTAAATGTATCCACTGACATAGCGACAGGGAATGTTGGCATTTCGAACGAGCGCAATCATGACATGAACGAAATCCTGGCATACCGCCTGCCTCGACCGAAGGGCATGCTCGATCGGCACGCTCGCCGTGGGACTTTTCGTCAGGTAGTTGAAGCTGCGATGCACCCCGGCGGCAACATCGGCGAGAAATGCCAAAGGGCTCCGCCCGGCTCTTTCGGTCGCGCCGATCTCGTTTGCCAACATTGCAAGCTCCGGGCATGGGCGCGCATAGTGACTCGGCATCAGCATGTCCCAGTAATCTTTTTTCTCGATCATCTGTTCGAGATCATCCCACCCTTCGAAGCCCATCGATTCGGGAAGCGCGGGCTGGGAGTCGACATTGACCAGGGAATCCGAGATGATCGTGAGCTGGCCATGGCGGGAAGGCAAGTCGAAGTGGTGCACCAGATTGCCATAGGAATCGGTGTAACCAAAGATGCGCGCGCGCGGGTTGACCGAGAGCTGAAAAACAAAACAGCGCTGGTTCCCTTCGCTTCTGGGGTGCATGCGAACTTCCATCATGCTCTGCCAGACGGAATGGCTGTAGCGATAGCGCGTGAAATGGCGAATGGCATAGAGCATTAGCTTGGGAAAGCGACCTCAATCGGATACTCGATATAGAGTTCGTGAACCGCCGCATGCAGCGCGTTGCATTGATCGATGATGGCCGCAAGATATTTGTGCAGTCCGGCAATGATTTCTCCCACCTGGACGTAGGCGACGGTCGATCGCAATCGCCCGATCAATCTTTCCACCTTCTCGGTCCTGCGGCTCAAAGAGAGGGCGCTGATTGCGGTCAAAGCCTCGTGCATCCGGTCGAGCGAATAGCGGACCGAATAGGGGAACTCGGGCTTCAGCAGGAGGAAATTCGCGATCCGTTCCGGTTTAAGTTCAGCGGTGCATGCCTTGCAATAAGCTTCAAACGCGGCGCAACTGCTGAGTAGGCCGACCCAATCCAGATCATCGGCGTGCTTGTCGACCGCAAAATAAGCGTCGAGCAGGACGCAGAGATTGCAGGCCCTCTCGATATATTTGCCGAGCTGGATAAAATGCCAGGCTTGGTCGTGATTCAGAGTGGCGGCGGTAATTCCATTAAACCGATACGAGCCTTCCCGAACCAGGCTCACCACCCGCATGGCGCCGGCATCATCGTCGGGTTGCAAATCGAAGCCGGTTACTTCGTGGAAAATTGTGTTCAGGTGCTCCCACATCTCCGAGCTGATTTCCTCGCGAACTTGCCGGGCATTTTCGCGGGCTCCGCTGATGCATTTCACGATCGAAAAAACTCCCTCCGGATCCGCCACCAACAGGAATAGAGCACGCTGCGGGTCGACATGGCCGGCGGCAACGCCCGGAGCGAGCGAGGAAACCGCGCGAAACCAGCGCTCCTCGGTCGTAAACTTTGCGGGATTCAAAATCAGACTGTAGGTCGCCTTCAGCACACGCGATGCATTATCCGCCCGCTCGAAATAGCGGCTCATCCAGTAGAGGCTGTCGGCGACGCGGGAAAGCATGTGTTTGTATCCTAACTTCTCGAAAGTTCTAATTCTGCAAGATCCACGTGTCTTTCGATCCCCCGCCTTGAGACGAATTGACCACCAGCGATCCCTTACGCAGGGCCACGCGCGTGAGGCCGCCGGGAACAATCGTAATTTTTTCGCCGGAGAGCACGTACGGTCGGAGGTCGACGTGACGGGGCTCGATCGAGCCGTCCACAAAGCACGGTGCGGTCGAAAGATTGATGGTCGGTTGGGCGATAAAGTTTCTCGGCTGCGCGACGATCTTCTCCCGAAATTCCGAGCGCTCCTGTTCGGTGCTGTGCGGACCGATCAACATTCCGTAACCACCCGACTCGCCGACCGCTTTCACCACGTATTCCTCCAGGCGCTGGCAGACGTGGTCTCGTTGCGCCCGATCGGACATCAACAGGGTTTCGACGTTTTCGAGAATCGGGTCCTGGTCGAGATAGTAGCGAATGATTTTGGGCACATAGGCATAGATGGCCTTGTCGTCGGCGACTCCGGTTCCGAGCGCATTTGCGAAGGCTATGTTCCCGGCCCGATAGGCATTGAACAGGCCGACCGCACCGAGCGCCGAACCGGTTTCGAATACCAGAGGATCGAGATAATCGTCGTCAATTCGCCGATAGATCACATCGACGCGTCGCAGGCCAAAAGTGGTCCGCATGTAAACGACATTGTCGTGGACCACCAAATCCCGTCCCTCGACCAGTTCGATGCCCATTTGCCGCGCCAGATAGGTATGTTCGAAGTACGCCGAGTTATAGGCGCCCGGAGTCAGCAAAACGACGGTTGGCTCGGGGCGGCCTTCGGGGGCTAGAAATTGCAAAGTCGATAGCAGCGCTTGGCTGTACTGCTCAATCGGCCGCACCCGGCATTTTTGAAAGAGCCCGGGGAATGTTTGCTTCATCACTCGGCGGCTGGTGAGCATGTAAGAGACTCCGCTCGGGACGCGGAGATTGTCCTCCAAGACCACAAAGTTCCCCTCCGGATTTCGTATCAAATCCGTGCCCACCACCGTGATGTAGACGTCGTGAGGTACTTTGATGCCGCGCATTTCCCGGCGGTAATGTTTGCAGGTATAAACGATCTTGCCGGGCACAACCCCGTCTTCAATGATTTTTTCCTCATGATAGACATCCTTGAGGAACAGATTCAGCGCCGTGATCCGCTGCGCGAGTCCGCGCTCGATCTTTTCCCATTCCGCCGCGGTGATAATCCGGGGCAGTAGATCGTGAGGAAAGATCCGCTCTGTGCCTTTGTCGTTTCCATAGACAGTAAAGGTGATCCCCTGGTTGAAAAACGACTGGTCAGCCTCGTGTTTGCTGCGGCGCAGTTCGCCCGGACCCAGGCTCAAAAGCAAGTTGTAAAGGTGACGATATTGTTTTCGCGGATGATCGACGGCACGGAACATCTCGTCGTAAGCGCCATCGAGTTCGTAGCGGCGGAAGGTTTCCGCACCGCCGCGATCGGACGCATCGGTCTCTATAATCATGATGGCCGTGCTCGTTTCCCCACCAGAATAGTGCATCCCACGGCGAATTGACGATCGGGAAAACCGATTCGCGTGATTGAAGAAAGCGCGCGGGCGCTCCCGAGCCAGCCGCAAACGGGATGTTTCACAGCGCTTGTGCTCGTCATTGTGATCTTCCGGGCATTCCCTATCGAGGGTAGCAATGGAGGTCGGGCTCGTCTGAGCAAGAGTGCTCACTCTCCCCCGGCTCAGCGAGGAGCGGGGCGCCGTTGATCACGGTGTGGCTTGGCGTGGCGGTCGAGCAAGTGCGCGAGGAGCAGGCGTGCATGCGCACGAAAGAAGACCGAACAACGACGAATGAGGAACGAGGAACGTGTCTCGCTCATTGGTCGAAATGAGCCTCGGCATTCTGCAACTCGCGATTCTCGGGGAAAATGCGCCTTCCCTTGCGCAGCGTGGATCGAGCCGACTTCATATCCCCCAGGACAACGTAGACACCGGCGAGCGACCGGTAAATGGTTGGATCGGCATCCGGAAAGAAACGCACTGCCCACTCGAAATGTTGACGCGCCAGAGAGAATCGCCCGGTTTCGCGATACAGTTCACCGAGACCAAGGTGGCAGGAATAGCTGTAAGGGTCCTTGAGCGTTCCTTTGAGGAAAACCGGCTCCGCCTCTGTTGGATTCGACATTTTCATCCAGATAGCTCCCAATCGGCAGTATTCGGACGCCGGCACATTGGGCATCAGCGACATCCGTTTCAACTGGGCCCGGAGAGCAACTTGGAAATCCTTTCGATCCGCCGCAAACAACATTTCATCTTCGAGCGCGGGCAGGAAGTCGGGATGCCGCTCGAGCACCCGGGAAACGCGTGACTCGGCGGAAACATCGTCTCCACTCCTGTGTTCGACGACCGCCAACCAGTGCATCGCTGGCGGAGAATCCGGGTCGAGCGCGAGAGCTTTCCCGAGAAAAGACCTGGCTTCGGGCAGGTTCCCTTCGAGCAGAGCAAAGCGCCCCTCGATGACATAGTCCGGAGCGGAAGCAGGCTGCGATTCCAGGGCCCCGATCAAGCTTTTCGCATTCTCGGTGTCATTGAGATCGAGCGCTGTCTCGGCGCCCGCAGCAAGAGCGTGCCCGACCTCGGCGGGTTCCAGATTCTTCGGCAGCGGTTCGGTCCGGAACTCGGTAATCAATTCTTCGTTCGCGTCCGAGAGGCCGCGCATGAGCATGGTTTGGGGAGCATGGTATTCGAGCAGAGTGCGGTCGTCGGTGTTTAAAGCGCTTCCCTCCCCCAGCTTTCGCACGGCTCCATCATCCAGCAAGAAATAAGCCATGAGTCCCTCGGGTTCGAGGACATCGAGCGATGC
>Ga0302326_10013905_pt1 | contig 17059 bp, 18 predicted proteins | sample Palsa_T0_3_FD_202264 | JGI IMG/M metagenome (GOLD analysis project Ga0302326, IMG submission 202264) | Peat permafrost microbial communities from Stordalen Mire near Abisko, Sweden - Palsa_T0_3 | ecosystem: Environmental > Terrestrial > Soil > Palsa > Peat permafrost | place: Sweden: Abisko...
GGCCGACGGCCGCCGACCCGGCCGCGCGCCCGCGCCGAGGCCAGGCCGTCCTTGGTGTTCGCGACGATCAGTTCGCGCTGCAGCTCTGCAAGACCGACAGCATGCCGAACATCGCGTGGCCCTCCATCGTGTCGGTGTCGATGCCCTGCTCGATCATGTGCAGGCCGATACCGTGCTCGCGCAAGCCCGCACCGAGCGTCACCAGGTGGAGCACCGACCGCGACAGCCGATCGAAGCGGGTGACCTTCAGCGTGTCGCCCTCGCGCAGCAGCTGCAGGACGAGGTCGAGCTTCGGGCGGGAGGCCTTCGCCCCGGACGCGGTGTCCACATGGATGCTGCCCCGCGGTACTCTGGCGCGCGGCAGCGCGTCGACCTGATGATCGGGATTCTGGTCCGCCGTCGAGACCCGCGCGTAGCCGAAAGCACGCATCGAAATCTACCCGCGAACCGTTCACTGACGTTGAAAACCGGCGCGAGTTATCGACACATCTCACCTGCGGTTCCGTGATCGGCCCGGTGAGTGTCGGCAGACGCTCGTATGTCGACACTCGAAAATCGATCACAACGACGCTTCTGTCGGTGGATCGTCGTCTGGATCTTCTTCCTCGATGTGGACTTCGGAGGACGACCGATAGTGGAGGTTCCCCTGCTCGTGTGCGCGCCGATCGATTCGAACGCCTTGCATCTCGGCGATCTGGCTCAGGTTCGCATCGCGCAGCGACGCGCGGCGTAGGTCGGTCCTGCGCAGATACGCTCCGGTCAGATCCGCCTGTTGGAGCATGGCACCGCGCAGGTCGGTGTTGTGGAGCCCAGCCTGGGTGAGGTCGGCCTTGGCGAGGTCGGCGTACCTCATGCTGGCTCCGTCGAGGTCGGCGCCCGCGAGGTCCGCTCTTACCATGCGTGCGCAGGTCAGGTTGGCGCCTTGCAGTTTCGCGCCAGCTAGCTGGGCTCCGCGGAGTTCCGCTCCGCCCAAGTTCGCGCCGCGCAGGTCCGCATACCGGAATTTGGAATAGTAGAGGTCATCTCGGCCGCTCAGGTCGACCCCGGCCAGGTTGGAGCGGCTCATATCGACTCTGACGCTGCACAGCCTGAAGGATCCCAGCTCACTGGCCGTCGGCGGATGACTCGGAGGCCGCGTGGGCTCGCAGGATCGCGGACCAGGATCTCCGTGCCGAGGACGGGATCTCGGCGAAGGCCTCGCCGTCGGCAAGGACCACGCGGTAGCGGCGCAGCGCGTACATTTCGGCGGTGCGGCATGACCCGGTCGCCAGGTCGAAGGCGTACCAGTGCCAGGGGCAGACAATGGCGCCGTCGCGGACGATGCCCTCATGCAGCGGTCCGCGCCGGTGCGGGCATTGCCCGTCGGTGACGACGATTTCGCCGTCGTGAACGAATACGGCGTAGATCTGTCCGCCGTGATTCACCGTCCAGCGGCTGCGTCCGCCCGCCGCGCCGAGCGGTACCAGCACGGGATCGCTCACTGACAGGCCAGCTCGAGACTTCCGAGTCGGTCGATCGTCGCGACGACCACGTCGCCCGGTCCGACTGGCACGGCGGCGGTCAGGCCGCCGGACAGGATGATCTCGCCGGCCCGCAGGCCCTCCCCCTCCAGTGCGAGCGAGCGGACCAGCCAGGCAACCGCAGCGGCCGGATGACCGAGCGAGGCTGCCCCGGACGCTGTGCCGAACACCTCGCCGCGATGCTCGAGCACGACGCCCACCAGGCGCAGGTCGATGCCGGCGACAGGCACTGGCGTGCCGATGACGAAGCGGCTGGCCGAGGCATTGTCCGCGACCACGTCGGGCATGGTGAATCGATAGTCCTGGTAACGGGAGTCAAGTACCTCGATGCCGACAGCGACCGCAGCCGTCGCGGCCAGCACGTCGGACGCGCTGACGTGGGGGCCGGCCAGATCCGAGCCCATGATCAGCACGATCTCGGGCTCGCACCGTGGCTGGATATGCTGCCTGGTCTGCAATGGTTCTCCGATGTCGAGCACGTGCTCGGTAGCGAGGAACCCGCGGATCGGCTCGTGCACGCCTACCTGCATTTGCTTGGCTCTGGAGGTAACGCCGAGTTTCCAGCCGACGAGCGGACCGGCCTGCGCCCGGTGCAGGCGCTGCACCTCGTAACCGGTGGCGAGGTCGAGGCCGGGCAGGTCGTCCGAAGCCGGCGGTATGGCGGTGCAGGTGGTACGTGCCCGCTCCAGGCGGGCCGCGACCTGCGCGGCGATCCCGGACTGCCCGGTCGCCGGGGGACGGGTCGTGATGGCGTCTGTCATCGAGGTAGCTCCTTATCCGGACTTACTCGACCACGCGGACCGTGACCGGGCCGAGCCGGTCGAAGTCGGCGCGGAAGACGTCGCCAGCGGTCATCGGTACCGCGGCGTGCAGCGCTCCGGTCATGACCAGGTGCCCAGGTTCGAGAGCGACACCGTGCTCGCCGAGGGTATTGGCCAGCCACGCGACCACGGCCAGCGGGTCGCCGAGCGCCGCGGCGCCCGCCCCGGTGTCGACCAGCTCGCCGTTGCGGGACAGGGTCATTCCGATGAGGCGGGTGTCGAGTCCGGCGAGCGGGACCAGCTGGCTAGACACGGCGACCGCGCCGTTCGACGCGAGGTCCGAGATGGTGTCCGCGAGCTTGATCCGCCAGTCGGCGAACCTGGAGTCCACGATCTCGACGGATGCGGCAATCCCGGCGATGGCGCGGTGGGCGTCGGTGACGCTGACTCCTGGCCCGCGCAGCCGTTCGCCGAGCACGAATACGATCTCGGCCTCGATCTTGGGCTGGATGAACGCACCGAGAGATACCGCGTCACCGTTGCGGTAGACGGTGGAGCCAAGCACCGGGCCGTAGTCGGGCGTGTCCACCCCGACCATGCGCTGCATGGGCTTCGAGGTCAGCCCGACCTTGTAGCCGACGATGCGGTCACCGTCGGCCAGCAGCAGCCGGGTGAGCTCGGCCTGCACGGCATACGCATCGGCCATGGTAAGGCTGGCGTCCTCGTCGGTGAACGGCTCGATCGGCTTGCGGTCCTGGCGGGCGTCATACAGCGCCCTGGCCTTGCCCGGTACGTCGGTTATCGGCATTTCATGCTCCCTTGCTTGGCGCGGTCTGCGGCCAGCCGAGCCGGTGCGATACCGCCTCGCCGGCCTCGGCGACGATGGGGCCGAGGCGGCGGCGCGGTACAGCGCCGAGCCGGGCGAGCGGGGCACCGATGCTGATCGCCGCCACGACCGTGCCGCTCGCGTCCCGGATCGGGGCCGCTATCGATGCGATGCCGATCTCGCGCTCTTGCACGGCTTCGGCCCAGCCGCGCCGGCGCACCCTTCCCAGCTCGGTCATCAGCGCGTCGGGGCTGGTTATCGTGTGCGGCGTGAGCGATGTGAGCGGCGCTCGGTCCAGGACTGCCGCGAGCCGCGCCGCCGTCAGGTGGGCCAGCAGGATCTTGCCCGAGCTCGTGCAGTGCACCGGGACGCGCCGGCCGGTCTCGGTGAACAGCCGCAGCGACTGGGTGCTTTCGAGCCGGTCCACGTAGACCACCTCGTGCCCGTCCAGGATGCCGACCTGGCTGGACTCGTGCGTCTGCTCCCGCAGCATGGCGAGCACCGGGCCCGCTGCCGCGTGCAGGTCCAGGTGGACCCGGACCGCTTCGCCGAGTTCGAATACCACGATGCCCAGCCGGTAGCCGCCGGTGCCCGGATCCTTCTCGATCAGGCCCTCGGCGGCCAGCGTGGTGAGCAGCCGGTGAACGGTGCTCTTGCCGATCCCCATCCGGCGGGCGATCTCGGACACGCCCAGTTCCTGCTCGCGGGAGAGAAACACCTTGAGCAGCCTGGCGGCGTTGCGCACCGATGACAGGCCCTCGCCGGACTGTGTCATGCCGGTGCTCGCGTCGGCTCGGGCGTCCACTGGGTCCGGCCGCCGACGCTGGCGAGCAGGGCCTTGCGGATCGCGTCGGGCTGCGGCGGCGCGGCGTCGGCCGCGCTGGCCACCGCGATGTCGTGCGGCGCGATCGCCTTCGCCAGCAGGGCCTGCGCGTGGACGAGGCCGGCCGTCGCGGCGCCGGACATCTCGTCCACCAGCGCCTCGCGACCGCGGGCCCGGTCGCGGATGGTCTCGAAGTCGCGCGCGACGGCTGAATGCCCGTTCGCGAGCCCGGTGCCGACGTGCGCTGCCTGGTGTCCGGACAGGTCGGCGCCTTGCTGGGCCACAAAGTGATAAATGACGGTGCCGATGCCCAGCGCGTGGCGGATCTCGTCGAAGGCAGGGCCGTCTCGCTCGTCGATGAGCGCGAGGGCGGGCAGCACGACCGGGTCGAAGAACCGCAGTTGCCACTCGACACCGCCGAAATCGGCGTCGATTGCCACCTCCGGACCGTGCAGCGGCCCGAGCGACTCCGCCGTCGCCAGCAGGTGCAGGTTACGGGTGCCCACGGCTGCCACGGTGAGCCGCTTGCCCGACATCAGCGGCATCGCGCCGCGGACGCCGGGAACGAAAGTCAGCGCCTGGTCGACGTAGGCCCGGTGGACCTCGTGGACATAGCCGGCCACCGCCGTCCGCATGTCTTCGGGGGATCTCATGTGCGTGTTCCCCTATCTGGAACGCCTGTCCTTTACATGGAACGCTACTGAGGGTTAGCGTCAACGTCAAGAGGCCGAGGCGAGCTATGAGGGAGACCGACATGGGAGTACTCAGGCTGGCTCACGTTGATGTCCGGACTCCGGATCTCGAGCTGTCGACCGCCTACTACACCGGCGTGCTCGGCCTGAGCGTCGCGCACCGCGATTCCGACGCCGTCTACCTCAAGTGCTGGGACGAGGAGGATCATCATTCGGTCCGGCTTCGGTCCGACTCCCGCATCGGGATGGACCTGTTCTCCTTCCGGGTCGAGGCCGAAGATGACCTGCACGTCCTGGAGAAGTCGCTGGAGGATTACGGCTGTCACGTCCAGCGGATCTCCAAGGGCGAATCGGTCGGTCAGGGTGAGTCGATCCGGTTCGAGATCCCCTCGGGCCAGACGATGGAACTCGTCTGGGACCTAGAGAAGACCGGCAACGTGCTCGGCAAGCACAACCCGTCACCGGTACCGCCGCCCACCCTGCCCGGCATCGCGCCGCCACGCATCGATCACCTGCTCATCAACGCCGAGGAAGTCGGTGAGGCGCACACCTTCTTCTCCGACGTCCTCGGCTTCCGGATGACGGAGCAGGTAATCGACGCCAACGGTCACAAGCTGGGTGTCTGGATGGAGCGTTCGCACTCTCCGCACGACGTGGCAATCGTCAACGGCCCGAACGGCGCGTTGCACCATTTCGCGTTCTGGCTGGACGACTGGGATCACGTGCGCAAGGCAGCCGACATCCTCGCCTACAACGGGGTGCAGATTGACCAGGGCCCGACCCGGCACGGCCTGACCCGGGGCAACACCATCTACTTCTTCGACCCGCTCGGGATCCGGAACGAGGTCTTCACCGGCGGCTACTCCCCCGATCCGGATTTTCCCAGCATCACCTGGACCGAGGAGCAGTTTGGCCGCGGTCTGTTCTACTACGAGAACGTCATCGCCGAGCGCTTCCTGCGTTTCCACACCTGAGGGGCTGGACGTGTCTGATCGCATCCTCCGCCTACAGCACGTGCAGATCCGCGTCCCGGATCTCGAGCTGTGCACGGCCTACTACACCGAGGTCCTGGGCCTGATCGAGACCGCGCACGAGGACGGGCGCGTCTTCCTCAAGTGCTGGGATGAGCACGAGCACCATTCGGTGGTGCTGCGACAGGCGCCGACGTACGGCCTGGACCACATGTCCTTCAAGGTCGCGCAGCAGGACGACCTCGATCATTACACCCAGCGGGTGGAGGCAGCCGGCGCCGTCGTGAAGCGGTACAGCAAAGGAGAACTCGGTCCCGGCTGGGGTGAGGCGATCCGCTTCGATACCCCCTCTGGCCACACCGTCGAGCTGGTGTACGGCATGGAGAAGGTCGGCAACATGCTGCCGCTGTTCAACCCGCCGCCCCGGCCAGGGAACCTCGTCGGCATCGCCCCGCCGCGGCTTGACCACATCTTCATCATGGCCGAGGACGTCGAGGCCGCGACGGCGTTCTTTACCTCGGTGCTCGATTTCCGGCTCACCGAGCAGATCATCGCCAATGACGGTCACCAGCTCGCGACCTGGATGGAACGCTCGCACACGCCGCACGACATCGCGATCGTCACCGGGCCCAACGGCGCGCTGCATCACTTCGCGTTCTGGCTGGACGACTGGAACGCCGTGCGCGACGCCGCCGACCAGCTGGCATTCAACGGCGTCACCATCGAAATCGCGCCCACCAGGCACGGTGTCACCCGCGGATACACCGTCTACTTCTTCGATCCGGTGGGCAACCGCAACGAGATGTTCACCGGCGGCTACTGGGTCGACCCGGACTTCGAGCCCATCACGTGGACGGAAGAGGAGATGGGCCGCGCGATCTTCTACTACGACCGCGAGGTCAACGAGCGCTTCTTCACGGTCCACTCATGAGCGCCACCGAGTTCCGGCGGACTGACCGGACTGACGCCCCGCTCTATCTCGCCAGGTACACCGAGCGGCAGCGCAACGCCACCGTCGGCGACAGCTCCGACGGCTCCGACGACCCAGCCACGCCGCTGTACCTTCGCCGCTTTCGCGACCGCCAGGACACCGGCTCGGCGCAACGCCGCTCGGCGCTGCTCGAGGTGGATAACGAGCGCTTCGCCCCCGAGTACGCGGCGGTGACGCGCAGCCACGAGATCGCCCCGCCGCCCGAGCGGCGCGAGCTGGACGCCTACACGACGGAGATCCGGCTCATCCGGCACGGCATCACCCAGGGCTACTCCACCGACGCGGGACTCACCCCGATGGGCGGCTGGCAGTCACACCAGCGCGGGCACAGCCTGGCCAAGTCACTGCGGCCCTGGCCCAAGATGCGCATCGTGTGCGCCGATACCAACCGGGCCAGGCAGACGGCCGAGCAGATCCGCCGCGGCCTGCTCGACGGCCTTGACCAGTTCGGCCGCGAGGCCGAGATCACCGGCCCGGACACGATGCCCGAGCTGGCCAACTTTCAGGTCTGGACACCTGACGGCACCCGCGATATCACCGCGGCCTTCCGGCAGTACCAGGCGCTGATGGAGAAGCTGGAACGGATGGCCGTGGGCGACCGGCCGCGCTGGCTGGTGGAGATCGACCGTTTCTACCGGACCCAGCTCGGCGGCGGCGACCCGATCCAGACCTGGCTGACGGTCCCGCTGATGTACTTCGAATCCCCGCAGTCCTGCGTCCGGCGATTCTGGCGCGGGATCAACCGGCTGATCGAGGAGTCGCCAGGCGCCCGCATCATCGCCGCGACGCACTCCGGCCCGATCCGCGCGTTCGCCACCTGGGCGCACGGATACGACCCCGGCGAGCCGCACAACACCGAAGAGGTCATCGTCCGGATCCGGAACGGCGGGCAGACCGCCACGGTGAGCTACCGGAACCGGGTGACCGAGGTCAGCGTGCCGCCGACGGACGAGATGCCGGTATGGGACTAGTACCGACCGGCCAGCGGCGGGCCGACACCGATGGAGGCAAGCGCATGAGCAAGGTACTCGCGGCGATCATCGGTCCGGGCAACATCGGCACAGATCTGCTGGCCAAGCTGCGCCGCAGCGACGTCATCGAGGTCGGATACGTGGTCGGCGTCGTCGAGTCCGATGGGCTCCGCCGGGCCCGTGACCTCGGGATCGCCGCATCCGCCGACGGACTCGACTGGCTGCTGGAACAAGATCCGCTGCCGGACATCGTCTTCGACGCGACATCGGCCAAGGCGCACCGGGCCGCCGCCCCGCGGCTCGCCGACGCCGGCATCGTCGCGATCGACCTCACCCCCGCCGCCGTCGGGCCGCTCGTCTGCCCGCCGGTCAACTTCCACGAACACGTAGACGCGCCGAACATCAACATGATCAGCTGCGGCGCCCAGGCCACCGTGCCGATCGTGCATGCTGTCTCCCGCGTGGTCGACGTGGCGTACGCCGAGATCGTGGCGTCGGTCGCAGCCAAGTCCGCCGGACCCGGAACGCGGGCCAACATCGACGAGTTCACGCACACCACCAGCCGCGCCGTCCGCGAACTCGGCGGCACTCCCAAAGGCAAGGCGATCATCGTCCTGAACCCGGTGGAACCACCGATGATCATGCGCGACACCGTCTTCTGCGCCATCCCGCCCGACGCGGATCATGACCTCATCACCGAGTCCGTGCGCCTGCGTGTCGCCGAGGTACAGCAGTACGTGCCGGGCTACCAGCTCCGGGCGGCGCCGCAGTTCGACGAGCCGCGCGAGCAGTGGAACGGCAATGGCCGGGTCTCGGTGTTCCTCGAGGTACGGGGTGCCGGAGACTACCTGCCGCAGTACGCCGGCAACCTCGACATCATGACCGCGGCCGCGGCTCGGGTCGGCGAGCTCGTGGCCACCAAGCTGAGCCAGGCGGTGACGGCATGACCGGCGGAACCCAGCGAGCCGTGCGCATCACCGATACCACCCTGCGCGACGGCAGCCACGCGATGTCGCACCAGTTCACCGAGGAGCAGGTCCGCGCCACCGTGCACGCGCTCGACTCGTCCGGCGTCGAGGTGATCGAGGTCTCGCACGGCGACGGGGTCGGCGGGTCCTCGTTCAACTACGGTTTCTCCCGTGTCGACGAGATGCAGCTCATCGCGGCGGCAGCGGAAGAGGCGAAACGGGCCAGGATCGCGATCCTGCTCGTCCCCGGCATCGGCACGATGGATGACCTGCGCGCTGCCCGGGAGAACGGAGCCGCGATCGCCCGCATCGCGACGCACTGCACGGAGGCGGACGTCTCCGTCCAGCACTTCGGCATCGCCCGCTCCCTCGGCATGGAGACCGTCGGCTTCCTGATGATGTCGCACCGCACCACGCCGGACGAACTCGCCAGGCAGGCGCGCATCATGGTCGATGCGGGGGCTGACTGCGTCTACGCGGTGGACTCGGCCGGCGCGCTCGTCCTGGACGAGGCGCGCCTGCGCATCGCCGCCCTGGTCGCCGAAGTCGGCGAGGATGCGCAGGTCGGCTTCCACGGACATCAGAACCTGTCGCTCGGCGTGGCCAACTCGGTGCTCGCATTCCAGACCGGCGCCCGGCAGATCGACGGCTCGCTGTGCGCTCTCGGCGCCGGCGCGGGCAACTCACCGACCGAGGTGCTCGCCGCGACCTTCAACCATCTCGGCGTCGAAACCGGAGTGGATGTCGGCGGCGTGCTGGACGCTGCCGAGGAAGTCGTCCGTCCGTACCTGCCGCGCTGGCCCAAGGCGGATCGCACGGCGATCGTGCAGGGATGGGCGGGCGTCTACTCGTCGTTCCTGCTGCACGCGGAACACGCGGCCGAGCGCTACCAGGTGCCGGCCCACAAGATCCTGCAGAAGGCGGGCGAGCTCGGCTACGTGGGCGGCCAGGAGGACATGCTGATCGACATCGCCCTGCAAATGGCCCAGGAGCGAGACCTCGCCGCCACCGGCGCGCGCTGACGCGGCACACTGACGATGACACCGGCCGGAAAGGATCGGTCATGGACCTGATCCCGCACGTGATCGACGGGCAGGAAGTCGAGTCTGTCTCTGGCGCTCGCTTCACCACCGTCGACCCGTGGACGCAGGCGCCCTATGCCGAGGTGGCACTCGGCGGGGCGCAGGACGCCGACCGTGCCGTCACCGCGGCGCGCGCGGCGTTCGACACCGGCCCGTGGCCGCGGCTGGGGTTCGCCAAGCGGGGCGCGCTGCTGCACCGGCTCGCGGACCTGATCGAGCAGCACGGCGACGAGCTCGCCATGGCCGACACCCGCGACATGGGCAAGCCGATCACCGATGCCCGCACCAAGGACGTCCCGCGCACCGCGCAGAACTTCCGGTTCTTCGCCGACCACGCCCGGCTCAGCGCCGGCGAGACACTGCCGATGGACACCGGGCACCACGCCTATACCTTGTTCCCGCCGGCCGGCGTGGTCGCGGCGATCGCGCCGTGGAATTTCCCGCTCATGCTCGAATCGTGGAAGGTAGCCCCGGCGCTGGCCTGGGGGAACACGGTGATACTCAAGCCGGCCGAGGACACCCCCGCATCCGCGGCGCTGCTGGGGCGGCTCGCCCTTGAGGCAGGGCTGCCGCCCGGCGTGCTCAACGTGCTGCACGGCTACGGGCCCGGGTCGGCGGGGTCGGCGCTGACCGAGCATCCCGGCGTGGACCGGATCACGTTCACCGGGGAGTCCGGCACCGGCCGGGCGATCGCCCGAGCGGCGTCGGCCAACCTGGTGCCGGTCAGCCTGGAACTCGGCGGCAAGGGCGCCAACCTCGTTTTCGACGACGCGGACCTGGACAACGCGGTCGACTGGTCGATCAAGGCGATCTTCACCAACGCCGGGCAGGTGTGCCTGGCCGGCTCACGGCTGTTCGTCCAGCGCGGCATCTACGCCGAGTTCGTGCGCCGATTCACCGCCGCCGCGGCCGGCCTGGTCGTCGGCGACCCGAAGGACCCGGCCACCCAGCTTGGCCCGCTCGCTTCGGAGGAGCACTACAAGAAGGTGCGCGGCTACTTCGAGGAAGTGCAGGCCGGCGTCGGCACGATGGCCACCGGTGGGCTCGGTGACGGCTGGGTGGTCCGGCCCACCGTCGTCCTCGACGCTCCGCTTGACTCCCGCGTGGTCTGCGAGGAAGTGTTCGGGCCGATCGTGACCGTGCACCCCTTCGACACCGAGCAGGACGCGGTCGAGATGGCGAACAGCACGCGGTACGGCCTGAACGCGATGGTCTTCACCGAGAGCCTGTCCCGCGCACACCGGGTACCGGCCGCACTAAGGGCCGGGACCGTCTGGGTGAACTGCTTCTTCATCAGGGATCTGCGAGCGCCGTTCGGCGGCGTCGGCGACTCCGGCATCGGCCGCGAGGGCGGCACTTTCAGCCGCGAGTTCTTCACCGAGCCCCAGGCCGTGGTGATGCAGGTCTGAGATCACGGTGCTGCGCCTCAGCTCAGTGCGCCGCCTCGGCCCAGTATCGGCCTGGGTTGCGGCTAGGTCCAATGAGACGGGCGGAGGAGGGCATGCGAACCGGCCTTGACGGTGTTCGGCAGCTGCGATTGACGCACCTTAGCCATCCCGATCGGGATGGCTGCGTCACAGGCTGCCGTGAGCCCGAACGATCTCCTGTTGGGCGGTAGTGCGGCTATAACTCTCACCCCTGGCACGAGGCGTCTGAGCGCGCGTATCGCGGGTGACATGTCGCTGTCAGCAGAGACGATCAATGCCGTGTCGAAGAGCTCGTTGACGCCATCTTCGAGCAGAGAGACCGAAAGCGAGACATCGCTTTCCTTCTCCTCGTACTCATACCATGAGGAGCGGCACGAGTGGCAGGTCTTGGACTTTTGCTGGAAGCGGCCTCGTCTGATGTCCAGCATGCTGCTGTGGGCAGCTAGAGCGTTTAGGTACGTCTGCTGAGCGTTGCTCAGCGGGAGGGTCGTTGCGAACGCGAGCGGTGAAGTAGCGAACGGCGACGAGCTGCTGGTGCGGCTTGAGCAGGCTCTGAACGAGACCTTCGAGGTCGAGCCAGAGGTAGCGTCGGCCCTTCTCGCGGATGCCGAAGTAGAGGTCGAAGCCATCGATATAGGCGGCTGCGTACCCCGCCATGGGCTCGCGCCTATGGCCCGACGGCCCCTGCGCAAGCGGGGGTCGTTTCTTATCTCGGCTCCGTCCTGACAGAAGATCCTTGGTGAGTTCCCGGGGATCCACGCAGCCGCCTGGGACGGGGCAGAGGTTTCGCGCGCTCTCCATGAGACCGACGACGCGGACTTCGGCATTGGGGACGGCGACATGCTCTTTTCCATGTCGGTTCAGCGGGATCGCGCTCACGAGCGGCATCCTTCTCCCCTGTCTATGCAATCCTCGGCGTGACCGTCTTGGCCTGCGTCACGGTGGGCTCGCTGGGCCGGACGGGCAACGACGCGCAGACCGGCGTATTCTTCAACGCTCCCCCGCCTGATGCGACAGAATCCCGGCCCGCCGCGGGTACAAGGTCTGAGCGGCCACCGCGAAGGCCGGTATGTGGCGGCGGATTATCCGCGTTATGTGACGAGGTTGGGTGAATTGCCGAGCCGGGCGCGGTGGTCTTCATCGGTCAGTGAGGAAGCCGAGCACTCGCTCGGTCAGCAGGGCCGCAGCGTCGGCGTCGTACCACGGCAGGGAGCTGTCGGCGAACAGGTGCCGGTCGCCCGGGTAGAGGAACAGCTCGGCGTCCTGCGCTGAGGTGACGAGTTCCCGGGCCGCGTCGAGCTCATAGCCGACGAAGTAAGGGTCATTCTCCATCCCGTGGATCTGCACCGGTACGCCGGAGGGCCAGGGTGTTCCGAACTCCTGCGGCTGTATGCACCCGTCGAACATCAGCATCCCGCGGGCTCCCGGCCGGGTCTGGGCCAGCATCTGCGCCAGCTCGACGCCGAGCGAGAACCCGGCGTAGACCAGCGCATCCCCGAGTCCGTCGGCGATCCGCCTGGCCCGCTCCCTGATCTCGTCGGAGCCGAGTTCATCGGCGTACGCGACCCCCGCCTCGATGCTGTCGAAGGTGCGGTCGTCGTAGTAATCGGGGGTGTGCACCGAATGTCCGGCCGCACGCAGCTTGCCGGCGAAGGCCACAACGCCCCGCGTCAGTCCGAGCGAGTGGTGGAACAAGAGGATCTCGGCCATCGGGCGTTCGTCCTTTCGTCTGCACCTGGGCACCGGCAGCGTATCGCCAGGCGCCAAGCCGCCTCGCTCGGACGACATGGCGGGGCCAGGCACGAATATCTGCGCGGCTAAGGTGTTGCGTTCAGTGCTCCGCCTCGTGGCCCAGCACGCGGGCGGCGAGGACGATGTCACCGGACCAGCCGCAGGCACCGCAGAAGCAGGCGAAAACACGGTCGCTGGCCACCCAGTACTCGGTGGCCAGCCCATGTCCGCCGTCACCGATCGCGAAGGGGGCGGCGCAGGCTGGGCAATAGCGCGGCGCGTCCTCGCGGTGCCGCTGCGCGTCTAGCGGGAACCAGCCGCGGGCCAGGTCCACGCCGAACCCGGTCGCGATGTCGGCCAGCCGCCCCGCGTTATCGGGGGTTGTCACGAGGCGGCTTGCTTTCTGTTCTCCCAGGCCTCGATGTGCAGTTTCTTCAGCGCGTCAGCCTGCGGGCTGAACTTCGTCGAGGCCTTCTCGATGAAGTCGATGGCGAAGGTGGGACCGGCGTCGAACTTGTTCTTCTCGCACGGCAGGTCAATGCGGTCGCGGTGGTCGCGGTACACGCCCAGCGGATCCTGGCCGGCCGCGACCTTGGTCATCTCGGACTTGAACAGCCGCCGCAGCATCGTCACGCCGACGTCGGACCTGCCGAGATGCTCGGCTGTCCGGTCGGTGATCTGGCCCTGCGTCACCCACGCCATGATGTCCTGGCCCTCGACATAGTCCGTGCGGTGCCGGCCGTTCTCCAGATAGACCGGGATCTTGTAGTCCGGAACCTGGAGCTGCTCGGGATAGTCGATCCCTTCTGGGGCGTGCACGCTGTAGAGCATGAACCGCGTCGTGGTCCGGTCGACCGGGACGCGGATCTGCATCTGCTCGATGTTCGCCCCGCCAACCCGCATGTTGTAGGGGAAGACCAGCGGGTGGCCGACCTTCCAGTCGTCGTCCTCCTCGCTGGCACCCTCGACAACGCGCCGCTTGATGATTCCCCACTCGAACGCGTCGAAGCCGACCTTTACATGCTTTTTGCCGAACGACGCTGGGGCCTCGTAACCCTGCTGACGGGCCATGAACTGAAAGTAACGGCCGTGCAGGAACTCCACGTGGTGAGGGTCGACTGCGTTCTCCATGATCTGGACGAAGTTGCAGTCCAGATCCGCCCACCCGATGTCGCGGACGCCGTCCATCACGAAGACGTCGAAGCGGGGCAGCTCAGGAGCCGGCAGCGGGCCGACGTACGCCCAGACCAGCCCGCCCATCTCCTGGGCCTGGCCGGCCTTGGCCCGCACCCGGTCACGGAAGTTGGTCTCCTCGCGCTCGGCGGGCTGCTCGAGGCAGGTACCGTCCAGCCCGAACAGCCAGCCGTGGTACGCGCAGCGAATGCCGTCCGCTTCGACGACGCCGTAGGCGAGCGAGGCACGCCGGTGCGGGCACGCCTCCGGCACGATCCCGTACCGGCCCGAGGCGGTCCGGTAAACCGCCCAGTCCTCGCCAAGCAGCCGGGACTTCTTAACCGGGAACTCATCGAGCTCCCTGGTGAACGCGACGGGATACCAGTAACGGCGCAGTAGCTCACCCATGGGCGTGCCGGGAGCGATATCGGTCAACTCGTCGTTCTGCTCGGCGGTCAACATGCGCTGGTCTCCCTTACGTGTTCGATTGCTGTGCTCCGTTCGGCTAAAAAGATCTTTTAGTCGAGCACCGTGACCTTGCCGGTATTGCCGTCCACCCGCAGCCGCTGCCCGGTCTTGACGGTCTTGGTGCCGAAGGCGGTGCCGGTGACGGCGGGCAGGCCGTACTCCCGGCAGACGATCGCGGCGTGGCTCATGATGCCGCCGACGTCGGTGACGGTCGCGGCGATCTTGCCGAAGACCGGTGCCCACGACGGCGCGGTCAGCGGGGCGACCAGGATCTCGCCGTCGCGTAGCTCCGAGATGCCGTCGGCCGAGAAGATCACCCGGGCCGGGCCTTCGGCGATGCCGGGCGAGGCGGCGAACCCGGTCAGGCCGCCGTCTTCCTGCGCGCCGCCGAGCCACTGCTCGACGCTGTCGGAGGTGATGCCCCACAGCATGATGGTGAAAGGCTCGGTGATCACCTCGGGCGGCTTACCCAGCGCAGGCGGCGCGGACCAGCCGCGCAGCACATCCAGGATGCCCTTGCGGCGGTCGATCTCCTTGGGCCAGTAGGCGGGCCCGCGGGCCGGTATGCCGACGGCCCAGCTGTGGTACATGTCGAAGATCGCGGCTGGCACCTCATTGCGCTGGAGCAGGAAGATGTCGTCGGCGTCGGCGAAGAAGCCTTCCTTGACGAACAGCCCGCCGAGGTCGCGCATCTTGCGCCAGATGATCGAGTGACCCCAGTGCTCGACGTAGAAGTTGTGGTTCTCGACGTAGGGGAAGACCGTGCGGGCCAGGCCGAGCTTCGCCTCGAAGGTGCCGCGATCCTCGTCGTTGCCGATCAGCTCGGTGTACTCGGCCACGATGCGGTCGCGCTCGGTGCTGACGGCGGCCATCGGCCGCTCGAGCGACTCGCCGCGCCGCGCCTTGGCGATGTAGTTGCGGATGAACCCGAGCGGTATCTCGAGGTTCTCCAGCCAGACCTTGTCGGAGTGGTAGAAACCGCTGCCGGCCGAGAAGTTGAACCACGGCTGCTTGGCTTCCTCCCAGGCCGTGACCCAGGTGCGCCCATCATGATTGGCGTCGAGCCGGGCCAGGACTTCATCAACGGTGCCGTGCTCGACCTGCTCATCGACGCCGAGCCGGATAGCGAGCACCGCGAGCTTCTTGAGCTCGTCGTCGGGCTGGAACAGGTCTACGTGGACTCCGGCGACCATCTTCGCGATGGCCTGGTCAGGGATATTGGGGAAGAGCCCCTTGCAGAAGCCGAAGAAGTCCAGGTAGGCGGCGTAACCGAGGTTGAGGAACTCGAAGTGGTAGTTCCACAGCTTCAGGACGAGCTCGAGCAGGCGGTTATAGGAGGCAACCAGTTCGAACCCGCTGCCCACTCCCCGGCCTTCGGTGATAACCGCCATATCCTCGCGATTCGGCAGCGGCTCGAACGACACCGCCTCGAGCTCGTCGATCAGGGCGCGGACCTTCGGCAGCCAGGCGGCGTAGAGCTTGTCCCAGTTCTGGAAGTAGTAGCCCGCCCGCTCCATGAACTCGGGCACCCGGGACTCGATCTCGGCCGGATCGCTCACCCCGACGGGTGACAGGTACATGTAGCCGTTCAGGATCCGGACGTCGACGCCGCGGGCAGGCGGGATGACGTAGTGCCGCGTGTTGTACTGCGACAGGGCGATCAGGGCATACTCCAGGATCGTCGCGTCCCACGGCGGAACGACCTCCGGAGTGTGCACGCCGTCCTGGAACCAGAACATGGAGTCTTCGTACTCGCGCCGGTCTTCGCTGAAGATCGAGGAGTATGCGTAGAGATCCTGCCAGCCCTCGGCGCCGGCCGGGGTGCCCATCTCGAACGGGCTGGGGAATCTGTCAGCCATGGCAGTCCTTCCTGAACTTCATGAGCGGAGTCCGCCGGCCACCATGGACGGCGGGTACTGCGTCACGATTACCCGGGTGCGGCTTCCCGCCCTCGGTTGGCGTCGAGCAGCGTGTCGACCATGCTCCGGAACATGTCGCTTGAGTTAGCCGCGGTCGTGCGTGGCTTCCTGCTCCAGACGGTCTCCGGGCGGCTCTGGAGAAGGACGACTTTGTCCTCGCCGGTGATCAGCGGGTCGATCGCCCACTCGACGTCCTGCGGGCACCCGAAGTGCTTCTCGGCCCGTCGCGCGAGGCCGGCCACCGCGCGGACCTCGTCATCGGTGATGCAGGGAATGTCCCGGCGATCCTGGTCGACCTCGGCCTCGACGACGCGATCGCCGTCGAGCCGGTGCTCAATCGTCTTGGTCGAGATGATGCGCCGGGTGATGGTTCCCATCACTTTGTCCACCAGGAAGTTGTCCGGGGTTACCGAGCCGCTGACGACGGCCTCACCCAGACCCCACGAGGCGTCGATCGCGATCTGCGAGCGGTCGCCGTTGTGCGGGTTGAGGGTGAACGCCACCCCGGCCGCCTTGGGCAGCACCATCTGTTGCACGCCGACGCTCATCGCGGCACCGGCCTCGGCGTAGTGCATCCGCCAGCGATAGCTGATGGCCCGGTCGGTGAACAGGCTGGACCAGCACCGCAAGACGTGGGCCCCGACAGCCTCGGCGCCCCGTACCCACAGAAACGTGTCGTGCTCGCCGGCGAAGCTGGCGTCGGGCTGATCCTCGCAGGTCGCCGACGAACGCACGG
>Ga0302326_10013907_pt1 | contig 17056 bp, 8 predicted proteins | sample Palsa_T0_3_FD_202264 | JGI IMG/M metagenome (GOLD analysis project Ga0302326, IMG submission 202264) | Peat permafrost microbial communities from Stordalen Mire near Abisko, Sweden - Palsa_T0_3 | ecosystem: Environmental > Terrestrial > Soil > Palsa > Peat permafrost | place: Sweden: Abisko...
GACCGATTCGCGAAGCGCCTCCCAGCTGGCGTCCACGATGTTGTCGCTGACACCGACGGTGCCCCAGATCGACTTACCATCGCCGCTCTCCACCAGCACCCGGGTCCGAGATCCGGTGCCCTGATTGCTCTCGAGAATCCGGACCTTGTAATCGCGCAGCACCAGATCGCGCAGCTGCGGATAGGTCCGCTCGAGAGCCAAACGCAGCGCCTTGTCGAGAGCGCCAATCGGTCCATTGCATTCGGCCACCGTGTGGACCGACTCCCCGTTCACGCGGATCTTCACGGTCGCCTCCGACCAGAGCTCCCCGCCGTGCCGCTCCACGATCACCCGGTATCCCTCCACTTCGAAGAAATCTTTGCGCCGGCCCAGATGCCGGGCCGCCATCAGCTTGAAGGACGCATCGGCCGCCTCGTACTCGTACCCTCTAAACTCGCGGTCCTTCAATTCCTCGATGAGCCCTTTGACCGCGGGGCTGCGCTCATCGAGCTCGAGCCCGTATTCGCGCGCCTTGAGGGCGAGGCTGCTGCGCCCCGCCATATCCGACACCAGCACACGGGTCCGATTGCCGACCGCCGCCGGATCGATGTGCTCGTAGCTGCGCGCGACCTTTTGCGCCGCGTTCGCATGGAGGCCGCCCTTGTGCGCAAAGGCCGATTGGCCCACGAAGGGAGCCTTGGGGTCCGGCCGCAGATTCGCCAGTTCGTCGAAGAACAGGGAGAGGTCGCGGAGTTGCCCCAGGTTGTCGCCGCAGGCGGCCGTGCGGCCCATCTTCAGCACCAGATTCGGAAGAATTGTGACCAGATTCGCATTACCCACCCGCTCGCCAAAACCGTTCATCGTGCCCTGAACCAGGGTCGCCCCCGCCTCCACTCCGGCGAGGGAGACCGCCGCCCCCAGGCCGCTGTCATTGTGGCAATGCACGCCGACGCGTTCGCCCCCAAACCGGGCCACGACCGCTGCGGTGATCCGCGCGACCTCCGGAACCAGTTTTCCACCATTGGTCTCGCAAAGGGTCAGGTTGTTGGCGCCCCCCGCCGCGGCCGCCTCAAGCGTGCGCAACGCGTACTCCGGATCGTCGAGATAGCCGTCGTAGAAGTGCTCCGCGTCGTAGATCACTTCGCGGCCCTCGGAGCGAAGGAAACGCACCGAGTCCTCGATCATCGCCAAGTTCTCCTCGGGCGTCGTCCTCAGCACCTCGGTGACATGCAAAAGCCACGATTTTCCGAAGATGGTCACAACCGGCGTCCCGCTCTCGATCAGGGATCTCAATTGGGCATCGTCCGCGGCACGGATGCCCGCGCGCCGGGTGGAGCCAAATGCGGCCATGCGCGCATGTTTCAGGCGCAGCTTCGAGGCCTCGGCAAAGAAAGCAATATCGCGGGGGTTGGACCCGGGAAAACCGCCCTCGACGTAGTCGATTCCAAACTGATCCAGCCTGGTCGCGATCAGGAGCTTATCGGCGACGGAAAAACTGATGCCCTCGCCCTGAGTGCCGTCGCGAAGCGTCGTGTCGTAGATTTTGATGGAAGCGGAAGCCATTGGAATCGTCCGTAATGTGTCATCAGACGGCGTGTTTGTCGATGAAAGCGCGGATCGCTCCGGCCTCGGCCGGAAGCCTCACTCGCACAACTGGCCGTTCCTTGAGCCGTTCCAAGGATGGGTGGGTGGGCTCGATCCCAATCGCAGCGCGGAGGGTGTCCGGAAACTTGGCCGGATTCGCGGTCGCCAAAACCACCGTCGGCAGGCCCCGCTCGAGGTCCTTGAAGCCGCAGGCGGTGTGCGGATCGACGATATAGCCGTGTTCCTGATAAACGTCGCGAATGATGCCCGGTATCTCCGTGTCGTCGCACCGCGAGGAGGTGAACGAACTGCGGTCAAATTTGGCGAAACGGTACGCGCCCTTGGCCGCGAACTCCTCCAGGACCGCTCGCACGCGCGCCGAATCGCGCCCCATCCCATAATAGAGAAATCGTTCGAAGTTGGACGCCACCTGGATGTCCATCGAAGGGGCAAGGCTCGGCCGCACCGGCCCCAGCACATAGTCTCCGGTTAAGAAGAAGCGGTGGAGGATGTCGTTCTGGTTGGTGGCCACCCGAAATCCGTGGATCGGAACGCCCATTTGCTGGAGCATCCACCCGGCGAGCACATTCCCAAAATTTCCCGTGGGTACAACGAAGGTCGCGACCTCGCGTTCCGCCGCCGACAGCCGCAGCCACGCGTACAGATAATAGACGCACTGCGCGAGGACGCGCGCGAGATTGATCGAATTAACCGCGGAGAGGCGGTGCCGCCGCGAAAATTCTCCATCGGAAAGCACCGCCTTCAGAACCCTCTGCGCGTCGTCGAAGGTGCCGTCCACCGCGATCGCGTGCACGTTGGGAGCGCCCGTGCAGGCCATTTGTCGCTCTTGAAGCGGCGACACCCGTCCGTTTGGATACAGGATGAAAACAGCGGCGCCGGGACAGTGCATCAGCCCCTGGATCGCGGCGGCCCCGGTATCGCCCGAGGTCGCCCCCAGCACGTTTAGGGTCTCCCCGCGCACGGCGCATTGGCGCGCGTAGAGCCTGCCCAGGAATTGCAGCGCGAAATCCTTGAAAGCGAGGGTCGGCCCGTGGAAAAGCTCAAGCACGTGGAGCCCGGGCGCGAGCCGGCGAAGCGGCGCTTTCTGCGGGTCATCGAAGTCGGCGTAGGAACCCACCAGCAGCTTCCGAAGTTCCGGCTCGGGGACGTCCGTCGCGAAATGCCGGAGTAACTCGAAAGCCACCTCAGCATAGCCCTTCCCCTCGAGCCGCATGAGCTGCGCCCCGAGATTGGGGAGCTGCTCGGGCACAAAGAGCCCGCCATCCGGCGCAAGGCCGGCGGCGACCGCCTCCGAGAAGCCGATCGGCGAACACCCGCCCCGTGTGGAGATGTAGTTCAGATTTTCTCGAGGCCGAACGCCTTGTGCGCCGCCCGCGCCGCGTCGTCCGCGCGGTCCTGATCGACGACGACGGAAATCTTGATCTCGGAGGTGGTGATCAAATCGATGTTGATTGAGGCGTCAGCGAGGGCTTGGAACAGCATGGCCGCGACGCCGCTGTGGGTCTTCATGCCGACGCCAACGACCGAAAGTTTGGCGATGTGCTCGTGGACCGCCACCTGGCCGCCGCCGACTTCGTCCAAGACGGGCTCCAACGCCTTGACCGCCTTGTGGGTGTCGGCCTGCGGCACGGTGAAGGTGAGGTTGGCGATTCCGTGCCGGCCGACGTTCTGGACGATCATGTCGACAACGATATTCGCTTCGGCCAGCGCGCGGAAGACCTTCGCCGCAGAGCCCGGTTTGTCGAGAATGTTGCTGACGATAATTTTGGCCTGGTCCTTGTCCACGGCCACGCCGCGCACGACCACCTGCTCCATGTAAGCGACTTCTTCTTTCACGAGTGTACCTGGGTTATGATTGAACGACGAGCGGACTTCGAAGACCACTCCGTATTTCTTGGCGAATTCGACCGAACGAGATTGCATCACCTTTGAGCCCGACGAAGCGAGCTCGAGCATTTCGTCGTAGGAAATTTCCGGAAGCTTGCGCGCATCCAGAACCACCCGCGGGTCCGCGGTGTACACCCCGTCGACATCGGTATAGATCTCGCAGCGGTCCGCCTTGAGGGCCGCGGCCAGCGCGATCGCCGTCAGATCGGATCCCCCGCGGCCAAGGGTCGTGATCTGACCCTCCTCGTTGATTCCCTGGAATCCGGCCACGATCACGATCTTTCCGGCCTTCAGGTCCTTTTCGACCGGGCCCGGGTTGATCGTCTTGATCTTGGCCTTGGTGTGCACCTTGTCGGTGAAGATTCCGGCCTGGCCGCCCGTATAGCTGATCGCATCGGCGCCGATTCCCTGCAGGGCGAGCGCCATGAGCGCGGTGGTCTCCTGCTCGCCGATCGCAAGCAGCTGATCGAGTTCCCGCTCGCGGGGCTCGGGCGAGAGCGCCCGGGCCCGGGCTATGAGTTCATTGGTCACCCCCGCGCGGGCGGAGACGACCACGACCACTTCGTTGCCCTCGTCTCGCGTCGCCTTGATGCGCGCGGCGACCCGCTTGATTCGCTCAACGTCACCCACGGAGGTGCCACCGTATTTCTGGACGATTCGGGACATGGAAGAGGTTTTCTGAGTGCTGGAGGGTTTCGCCTATTCGGTGAAATCACCGATCCGCAGCAAAAGGGGAGGTTCACGGACGCTTGATAGCCGCGCAAGCGCCCGCAGGGCCGTCTGCATGGACCGCTCATCGCTCTCGTGGGTGGTCAGCATCAAAGAGGCCGCGCCGGCATGCTCGTCCGGGGTCTGAATGACGCTCGCGATGCTCATGCGGTGGCGCGCCATGATGGCCGCCACCCGCGCCAGGACACCCGGACGATCGGCCACCGTAAGCCTGAGGTAATAGCGCCCGCGGATATGCTCCGGCGGGGCCAGCCGGGTCCCGGCGCGCTCCGGAGGTCCCTCCTCTCCCATGAAATGCGCCCCCTTTCCGTTGACCAAGAGCGCCACCGCGTCGGCGATATCGCTGATCACGGCACTCGCCGTGGCGTCCTGGCCCGCGCCCCGGCCGATGTACAGGGTCGTTCCCACCACATCGCCCGTCACCGAGATCGCGTTGAAGACCCCGTTGACCCGCGCCAGCACATTTCCCTCCGGCAGCAGCGTCGGGTGCACGCGCACGACCACTTCATTCGTCGCAAAATCGCGCGTGATGATCGCCAGCAGCTTGATGCCGCATCCCAGGGCGCTCGCGTTCTTAAAATCGACCGGCGTAATCCGCCCGATCCCCTCCACGATCATCTGGTCGGGCCGGACCCAAACCCCATGCGCCAGCCAGGCGAGCACCGAGGCCTTGTGCGCGGTGTCCCAACCCTCGACATCGAGTGATTCATCGGCCTCGGCGTAACCCAGCCGCTTGGCCTCACCGAGCACGGCCGCGTAAGGCGCGTCCTGATGCTCCATCTGGGTCAGGATGTAATTGCAGGTGCCGTTGAGGATCCCGTAGATCCGCGGAAAGCGGTTGGCCACCAGCCCCTCGCGCAGCGCCTTGATCAGGGGAATGCCGCCCGCCACGCTCGCTTCGAACAGGAAGTGACCGCCGTGCAGCCTCGCCTCCTTGAAGATCTCCGCTCCATGCGCGCAGATGAGCGCCTTATTGGCCGACACGACGATCTTGCCGAGGCGCAGCGCGGCGAGCGTGACCTCGCGCGCCAGGCCCGTGCCACCCATCAGCTCGCAAACGATGGGAATATCGGGATCGGTCGCGACCCCGAGCGGATCGTCGGTCAATGTGGACCGCGGGATGCGCACGCTTCGGGTCTTCCGCACATTCCGCACCGCGACCCGCCGGATCGAGATCCCCACCCCCATCCTCGCCTCCAAGCCGGCGCGTGAGGCCTCCAAGTGCTTCCAAACACCCTGCCCTACGGTGCCAAAGCCGCAAATACCGATGTTCAATCTACGGATGTCCTTCATGCCCCGTCCTCCGGGGCAGGCTTCTGGCGAAAGCGGCTTTCGGTGCCGTTCAAGAGCCGGCGCACATTCGCCCGGTGCCGAACCACCACGAACATCCCCACCAGCGCCGCAGCCACCACGGAAGATCCGGGATATCCCAGGAACCAAGCGGCCGCAGGCAGCGAGAGCGCGGCGAGAATGGACGCCAGCGAGACGTAGCCGGACGCGTAAAAGATCACGACCCACAGGAGCATGCACACCAGGGCCGCGAGCGGCATGAGGACCAGCAAGCCCCCGCTGACGGTGGCGACCCCCTTGCCCCCTCGAAAGTCGGTGAAGCATGAGAAAGAGTGCCCGATGAGTGCCGAGCCGAGCCCGAGCAGTCCGAACCAAGGGGCGAAGCCAGCCATGCCCATATGCACCATCACCCACGGCCAGCCCGCCGCAGCCGCCCCCTTGCCAGCGTCCAGGGCGAAGACCGTATTTCCCGCCTTGGCCCCGAGCACCCGCCGCACATTGGTCGCTCCCGGATTGCGGCTGCCGGCCTCGAATATGTTCACGCCCCGGCCCTTCGAGATCCAATAGCCGAACGGCAAAGCCCCCAGAACGTAGCCGACCAAAGCCACCGCAAGGAGGGGCCAGAGGCCTGGGCTCGAGTCGGCGAGCGGGGTCATTCGAATGATTGCGATGTCTAAGGATATCTTACAGATGGACGAACTTGGCCATCACGATTGCCCGGTGTGCTTTGAGCTCCTGGCGCACCGCCGCACTGGGTTCGCTGTCCACATTGATCACCATGAGGGCGGTCCTGCCGGCTTCCTGGCGGCTGAGGGACATGTTCGCTATGTTCACCGAATCGCGCCCGAGCAAGGTGCCCACATAGCCGATCATTCCCGGCTCGTCGCGGTTCTCGATGACCAGGAGCTTGCCCGTCGCCGCCACCTCGACGGCGCGCCCATTGATCGATACGATCCGCGGGCTGCTTACTTTGCCGATCAGGGTGCCCTCCGCGCTCCGGACCGACCCGTCCGCGGCCACGGCTTCCACCCGGATCAGTTCGTTGTAGCCCACTTCATCGGTCGACTTGACCACCTCGCAGCGGACCCCGAGGCGGTCCAGCAGGAACGGGGCGTTCACAAAATTGACACTGTCTCCACTGATCCGCCGCAGCCAACCACGCAGAATGCCTCGCGTGATCGCATCGGCGTCCAGATCGACGACCTTGCCCCAGTACGTGACTCGCAGCAAAGAGACTTGCTCGGGCGAGAGCTGCTGAACCAACGTTCCAAGCTTGGCGCCAAGGTCCAAATACGGTCCGAGCACCTTGAGCGCGACCGCATCCAGGTTGGGCATGTTGACCGCATTGCGGATCACCCCGCCCTTGAGGACGTCGGCGATCTGCTCGGCGATTTCGACTCCCACGGCGTCCTGGGCCTCGGCCGTCGAAGCGCCCAGATGCGGCGTCAAGGTGACGTTCGCGAAGGTGCGCAAGGGGCTGTCAGCGGCCAGGGGCTCATCCTCATAGACGTCGAGACCGGCCGCCCCGACGTGGCCCGATTTGAGGGCGTCGATCAATGCCGACTCCTGAATGATCCCGCCGCGCGCGCAATTGAAGAGACGCACCCCCTTCTTGCACTTAGCCAGCGCCGCGGCCCCGATCATGTAGCGGGTGTCGTCGGTGAGCGGCATGTGAACGGTGATGTAGTCCGCCTGGGCGAGCAATTCGTCGAGGGATACACTCTCGATCTGCATGGCCTTGGCCCGGTTCGGCGCCAGGTACGGATCGAACGCGAGCACCCGCATTCCGAACGCCTGCGCGCGCTTGGCGACTTCGCCGCCGATGCGCCCCAATCCGACGATTCCCAGGGTCTTTCGGAATAGCTCGCTGCCCGAGAAACTCTTGCGGTCCCATTGCCCGGCGCGCATCGAGGCGGCGGCCTGGGGAACAGGACGGGCGCCGCACAGGAGATGCGTGAAGGTGAGCTCGGCGGTCGCAATCGTATTGCCCGAGGGCGTGTTCATCACGATCACCCCCCGCTCGGTGGCGGCGTCGACATCGACGTTGTCCACGCCGACTCCAGCCCGTCCCACGACCTTGAGCAGGGGCGCCGCGGCCAGCACCTCCGCTGTGATCTTGGTTTCCGAACGCACCGCGATCGCGTGCACGTCCTTGACCAGTTCCAGCATCTTGGCTGGAGAGGATCCGTAGGCCTCGACGATTTCGAGGCCCGGCTGCTGACGCAGCCAGGCGACGCCTTTGGGAGATATCTTATCGGCGACGAGGACTTTCATAAGGGCAAAATCGTTCCATCGAACTGGCCGCATGCCCCCGTAGCAAGGAAAACGTGGAACGATACTTGCCAGGCATCGTCAAGCCCTCAAAGAGATATTGGAGGTTCTCAGCAAACTCCGGCATGCTGTGGCCTTTTACTTCAACTGAACCATGTGGATTGTCCGCCTTGCTCTACGCAGCCCGTACACCTTTACGGTGATGGCACTGCTGATCTCCGTACTCGGAGTCCTGGCAGGGTTGAAGATGCCCAAGGACATCTTTCCCTCGATCGATATTCCGGTGGTCAGCGTCCTGTGGCAGTACAGCGGCCTGACCCCTGAGGAAATGGAGGCGCGCATCGTGACGATCAGCGAGCGCGCCATGACGACCACCGTGAACGACATGGAGCACCTCGAGTCCCAGTCGTATCCCGGCCTCGGTCTGATCAAGATCTTCTTCCAGCCCGGCACGAGCGTCGACGCCGCCGTCGCCCAGGTCACCGCCATCAATCAGTCCGTCACACGGATCATGCCGACCGGGACCGCGCCCCCGCTCATCATCCGCTACAGCGCTTCAAACGTTCCGATTCTGCAACTGGGCCTGGGCAGCAAGACGCTTTCCGAGCAGACGCTCTACGATCTCGGGCTCAACGTGATTCGCGTCACGCTGGCGACCGTACGGGGCGCCTCGGTGCCCCTGCCCAGCGGCGGAAAGATTCGCCAGATCATGATCGATATCGACATGGCGGCGCTCCAGAGCCACGGGCTCGCTCCCGCCGATGTGACCGCCGCGCTCAATGCGCAGAACGTCATCATCCCGTCCGGCACCGCGAAGATCGGCGACCGCGAATACAACGTCCTGCTGAACAGCAGCCCGACCCTTTCCGCGGAAATCGGCAATCTTCCGATCCGCAACCTCAACGGAGCGACCGTCTACATCCACGATGTGGCGCAGGTTCGCGATGGCTTTGCCGCCCAAGTCAACGTCGTCCGTCAGAACGGCACCCGCGGCGCCCTGGTCACGGTCCTCAAGAACGGAACCGCCTCGACCCTCGACGTGATCGAGGCCGTCAAGGAGGCGCTCCCCCGCCTCAAGGCCTCGCTTCCCAACGAACTCTCGCTTGTTCCGCAATTCGACCAGTCGGTCTTTGTCCGCGCGGCGTTGAAGGGAGTGATCCGCGAGGCCCTGATTGCGGCCAGCCTCACCGCGCTGATGATCCTTCTGTTCCTGGGCTCCTGGCGCAATACGCTGGTGGTGGCGATCTCCATCCCGCTGTCGATCTTCTGCTCGGTCATCTGCCTTTATATACTCGGCCAGACGATCAACGCCATGACCCTGGGCGGCCTGGCGCTGGCGGTCGGCATCCTGGTTGACGACGCCACAGTCGAGGTGGAGAACATCACCCGCAACCTCACCGACGGGAGTCGCAAGCCCCTGGTGACGGCGATTCTCGACGGCGCCCAGCAGATCGCGGTGCCTGCCTTCGTCTCGACCCTGTGCATCTGCATTGTATTCGTGCCGATCTTTTTCCTTCAAGGAGTCGCCAAGTTCCTCTTCAGCCCGCTGGCGATGGCGGTCATGTTTGCCATGATGGCCTCGTATTTTTTGTCGCGAACGGTGGTGCCGACCTTCGTGCACTTCCTGCTGCGCGGCCAGCCTGTCCTGCACGACGACGGTCAGGGCCACGTTCCCCCAGGAAGCAGTCCTATCTGGATTGTGCACGTGCATTTCAACCGCCAATTCGAGCGCATGCGGTCCCTGTATACGGGCTTCCTCGACCGCTGCCTGAACCACAAGCGCACGGTCGCTTTCGCCATGCTGATCCTCGTGGTCCTTTCGGGAGCGATGCTGCCGTTTCTGGGCCGCGACTTCTTTCCTCTGGTAGACGCGGGGCAATTCCGCCTGCACGTAAGGGCTCCCAACGGCACCCGCATCGAGGAGACGGAGCGTTATTTCACCCACGTCGAGAATATCATCCGCAGCGTGATTCCAGCCTCCGAGATGGATTCGATCCTCGATAACATCGGCCTGCCGGCCGGAACCACCCTGGTTTACAGCGACACGGCCTCGATCGGTCCGGCGGACGGCGAAATCCTCGTGGCCCTCAACCGCGAGAAGCACGGCCCGACCTGGAAGTACGTCCGCGAGATCCGTGCCCGATTGAACCGCGAACTGCCCGACTGCTCCTTCTTCACCCAGCCTTCCGACATCGTGGGCCAGATCCTCAATTTCGGACTTCCCGCTCCCATTGACGTTCAAATCGCCGGGCGCCTCGACCGGCTCGGCAACTACGCGCTCGCCAAGCAGCTCGCGGCCCGAATCGCCGCGATTCCCGGGGCCGTCGATGTGCACGTCCATCAGGTCGTCGACTCTCCTGCGCTTCGTATCGCCGTGGACCGCACGCGCGCGGGCGAGATCGGCATCACCGAGTCCAACGTGGCGAGCAATCTGCTGATCGCCCTGAGCGGCTCCGGGGTGGTCTCGCCCAACTACTGGATCAGCCCGCAAGGCACGCAGTACCTCATCGCGGCCCAAACCCCGCAGTACCAAATGAATTCCGTCGAGGCCATCCGCAATCTGCCGATCGGAGTGAACAGTTCGCGGGGTGTGCCTGAAATTCTTGGGAACGTGGCCACCGTCGAGCGCGGAACGACCCAGGGGGTCGTGAGCCACTACAACGTGCAGCCGGTCTTCGATGTGTACGCCAACGTCGACGGGCGCGATCTGGGCTCGGTTGCCACGGCCGTTCGCAAGCTCCTGCCCGAGTTTGAAAAGAAACTCCCGCGGGGCAGCTTCATGATCCTGCGCGGCCAGATTGAGAGCATGGACGCCTCGTTTCTCGGCCTGGGAATCGGCGTGGTCTTCGCCATTTTCCTGGTCTACCTTCTGATGGTGGTGAATTTTCAATCGTGGCTGGATCCCTTCATCATCATCATGGCGCTGCCGGGCGCACTCTGCGGCATCATCTGGGCGCTCCTGATCACCGGCACGACCCTGAATGTCCCTTCCCTGATGGGCGCCATCATGAGCGTGGGAGTGGCCACGGCCAATTCGATCCTGCTGGTCACCTTCGCCAACGATCTGCGCCATGAGGGCAAGGATGCCCGGGCGGCGGCGCTCGAGGCCGGCCACACGCGTCTGCGGCCCGTCGTGATGACGGCCCTCGCCATGATCATCGGCATGCTTCCCATGTCCCTGGGAATCGGGGAAGGGGGCGAACAGAACGCGCCCCTCGCGCGCGCCGTGATCGGCGGCCTCCTCGTGGCCACCCTGGCCACCCTCATTTTTGTCCCGGTCGTCTACGCCTCACTCCGCACGCGCGCCGGCCACACGCCCACCGAGGACCTTGAATCCGAAGCGCACGAAGCCGAACCCGCCCACGCGTCGCCGCCCCACCCCACACTGATCCACCCTTCATGAAGTCCGCCCGCATCACGATTGTATTGGCAGCGGCCGCCGTCGGCGCCGTCGTCTATTTTGCCATCCTTCGCCCAAGGGACCGCGCCGAATCCGAAGAGGAGCACCTGCGCGCCGCCAGCCATCCGGTCGTCGGGGTCGTCGTCGCCGCGCGCGCCACCCGCGCGATGGATTTGACGCTCCCGGCGGCGATCCAGGCCTTCCAGGACACGCCCATCTATGCCCGCACGACCGGGTATATTGCCAAGTGGTATGTGGACATTGGAGACCGGGTGAAGGCCGGCCAGGTGCTCGCTCTGATCGACACGCCCGACCTGGACCAGCAGCTGCTCCAGATGCGCGCCGCCTTGGGCCAGGCTCAGGCCAACCTGGAGCTTTCCCGCATCAGCGCCCAGCGCTGGAAGGACTTGATCGCCCAAAACGCGGTCGCCCAGCAGGACGTCGACCAGAAGATCGCCGACTACGCCGCGCAGCAGGCCAATACCAAAGCCGCGCAGGCCAATGTGGACCGCTTGGAGCAACTCCAAGGCTATCAGAAATTGATCGCCCCCTATGACGGCGTGGTTTCCGCCCGCAACGCCCAGATCGGCGCCCTCATCTCGCCCGGAGCCGGCACGGAGATTTTCCACATCACCCAGACCGACACCCTGCGCGTCTTTGTGAATGTGCCCCAGAGCTATGTCCGTTCCATCTCGCCGGGGCTCAAGGTCGACGTCCTCGTCCCCGAATTCCCCACCCGGACCTTCGAGGGCAAGGTGACCCGCTTTGCCGGCGCCCTCGACGCCGCCTCGCGTACGCTCTTGACCGAGATTCAAATCCCCAACGCGAAGGGCGAACTCTATCCCGGAATGTTTGGCCAGGTGCGCTTCCATTTGAAGCCCGCCGAACCGGCGATCATTCTGCCCTCCAACGCCGCCATCATCCGCGCCGACGGCACGCTCGTCGCGACCGTCGATGCCTCCAACCACATTCGTCTGCTCCATGTTAAGCTGGGCCGCGATTTCGGCACGCAGATCGAAATCTTGGACGGTCTCCCCGACGGTGCCCGCGTCGTGTCCAATCCCAGCGATTCGCTGACCGAGGGTCTGGAAGTCGAGATCGCCCCCCCTTCGAAAGCTCCATGAAGCAGCCCCGGATTTCGCCGGCGCAAAGCGGCGCGTTTCCGCGGCGTGCCGTGGGTACGCCCGCTGCCCACCGGGACTCGCGCGCCCTCGCCCGACTCGCCGGAGCGCTCCTCGCCGGAGCATTCCTCACCGCCGGCTGCGCGGTGGGTCCCGACTATAAGCGGCCGCCGGTTCCGACGGCCGCCACCTTTGCCGAGCCGGGCCCGTGGAAGACGGCCGAACCCAGGGATGGCCTTCCCAAGCCAGAATGGTGGAAGGTCTTTCACGATCCGGCCCTCGATGCGCTTGAGGCGCAGGCGCAGACGGCCAGTCCGACCCTTCAATCCGCGATGGCCCGCTACGATGCGGCTTTGGCCGTGGCGCGGATCAGCCGCTCCGCCCTCATTCCGGGCCTGGCGGTCAATCCGAGCGGCGCGCGCGAGCGCTTCTCCGGCCATAGGCAGGTCCAACCCGGCTCGACGCGGTTCGCGTACACGACCAATACCTTCGATGTCCCGCTCGATCTCACCTACGAGCTCGATATTTTCGGCCAGGCTCGCAGAGCCCTCGAGAGTGCCCGGGAAGCGGCGGCCGCTCAAGGAGCGCTCTATCAGAACGTCCTGCTGACCCTTGAGGCGGGGGTGGCGCAAAATTATTTTTCCCTGCGCGCCCTCCTCTCCCAGCAGGCGCTCCTGCGCCAGAACGTATCGCTCCTGAGCGATACGCTCGACCTGGTCAGGAAGCTCCGCAAAGGGGGCGTCAACAGTGACCTCGATCTCTATCAGGCCCAGGCCCAGCTTGAAGCGGTGCAGAGCACCGCCCTGGCGGTCGATCAATCGATTGCCACGCAGCTCCACGCTCTCGCGGTCCTTATCGGCAAGACGCCCGAATCCTTCTCGATCGCCGCGATGGCCCTGGATCTCGACCCCCCGGAGGTGCCCGTCGGGCTTCCGAGCGATCTGCTGGAACGCCGCCCCGACGTCGCGGCCGCCGAGAGGACGCTCGCTTCGTTGAACGCCCAAGTGGGCGTGGCGAAGGCGGCATTTTTCCCCTCGATCGGATTGACGGCCTACGCGGGGCTCAACAGCAACGATCTCAATAACCTCATCTCCTCGGGCAGCCGCGAGTGGGGTGTGGGCCCGGCGATCTCCATTCCGATCTTCCGCGGCGGCGCGCTCATCGCCGGCTACGATGTGGCCAAGGCGAATTATCAGGCCGCCGTCGCCGCCTACCAAGGCCAGGTGCTGTCCGCCTTTCAAGACGTGGAGGACGGCCTATCCAACCTGCGGTATCTCGCCCAGCAATCCGAGGTCCTAGACCACGCGGTGAAGGATTCCCAAAAGGTCGCCGACATCTCCACGCTTCGTTACAAGAACGGACTGGTGAGCTACCTGGAAGTGATCGACGCGCAACGCACCCTGCTTCAAAATCAGATCAGTTTTGCGAATACGCGCGCCCAAAGATTCATCTCCACGGTCCTTCTGGTGAAGGCGGTCGGTGGTGGTTGGCAGCCCAACTGACCCGTCTGATGCGATTTGCCTCGAACTTGGCGTACCCCCTTTTGCTGCTTTCAGCGACGTTCCCCCGTTAGACCCGCGCTTCAATGTGGATTGTCAGGCTAGCCCTCCGTCGTCCCTACACCTTTACGGTGATGTCGGTGCTGATTGTGGTTCTTGGCTGCCTCTCGTTCCTGAGGATGGCCAAGGATATTTTCCCGCCCGTGGACCTGCCCGTCGTCTGCATCGTCTGGATGTACGGCGGTTTATCGCCGGAGGAGGTCGAGAAGCGGATCGTGACGATCTGCGAACGCTACATCACGACCGCGGTCAACGACGTCGAGCACATCGACTCGCAGTCGTATCCAGGAATGGGAGTCATCAAGGTGTATCTGCACCCCGAGGCCGAAGTCCCATCGTCGGTCGCCGAGATCGTCGCCTCCTGCCAGCAGGTCACCAAGCAGCTGCCGCCCGGCATCACCCCGCCCCTGGTCATCCGCTTCAGCGCTTCCAACGTGCCGATCCTGCAGATGGGCATGGGCAGCAAGACCCTCAGCGAACAGGCGATCAGCGATCTGGGTAACAATTTTTTCCGGGTCCAGCTGGCAACCGTACAGGGGGCCTCGATTCCCTCGCCCACCGGCGGCAAGAATCGCAACATCACCGTGGATCTTGATCTCCACGCCCTCCAATCCCATGGGCTGACACCGGCCGACGTCAGCGCCGCGATCAACGCGCAAAATCTCACGCTGCCGACCGGCACGGCGAAGATCGGGGACCGCGAGTATAATTTTCTCCTCAATAGCTCACCCGATGCGGTGGCCGAGTTTGGCGACCTGCCCATCAAGGTGGTCAACGGCGCCATCGTGACCGTCCGCGACGTCGCCCACGTGCGCGACGGCTTTTCGCCGCAATCAACGATTGTCCGGCAGGACGGCACGCGCGGGGCGCTTCTAACGATCCTCAAGAGCGGCCGGGCTTCGACGCTGGATGTGATCGCGCGCATCAAGTCGGTGCTGCCCCGCATCAAGACGACCCTTCCCCCCGAGCTCGAGCTGAAGCCGGAACTGGATCAGTCGGTCTTTGTGAGCGCGGCGCTGAACGGGGTGATGCGCGAAGCGGCCATTGCGGCGGCCCTGACCGCCGTCATGATCCTTCTTTTCCTGGGGACGTGGCGCAATACGCTGGTCGTCGCCCTTTCGATTCCGCTCTCCATTTTCTGCTCGATCATCTGCCTGTACGCCTTGGGGCAGACGATCAATGCGATGACCCTGGGCGGACTCGCGCTAGCGGTAGGCATCCTGGTCGATGACGCGACCGTGGAGGTCGAAAACATCACGCGCAACCTGGGGATGCACAAGCCCCTGGTGCAGGCGATCCTCGATGGCGCGCAGCAGATCGCCGTGCCGGCCTTTGTCTCCACCCTGTGCATCTGCATTGTCTTTGTGCCGATCTTCTTCCTCGAAGGGACCTCCAAGTTTCTCTTCGGGCCGCTGGCGATGGCGGTCATTTTTGCGATGCTGGCCTCCTACTTCCTGTCGCGGACGGTCGTGCCCACGATGGTGCACTACCTGCTCCACGGTCAGCTGTTCCGGCACGACGAGGGCCTGGGGGAAGTTCCGCCCGGAAGCGATCTGGTGTGGCGCGTCCACGTCCGTTTTAACCGGCAGTTTGAGCGCTTCCGCGCCGCGTACACCGGTCATCTGAACTGGTGCCTCGACCACAGGGGATTCGTGCTCGCGGGGATGATCACGGCCATCGTCCTCTCGGTGGCGGTCCTGCCGTTTCTCGGACGGGATTTTTTTCCGCCCGTCGACACCGGCCAGATACGCCTCCATGTGCGCACGCCTCCGGGCACCCGAATCGAAGAGACCGAGCATTATTTCACGCGCGTTGACGCCGCCATCCGGGCTACCATCCCTCCGGCCGAACTGGTGACGATCATCGACGACATCGGCCTGCCCAACAGCAGCGTGAACATGGCTTTCAGCGACACGGCGACCCTGGGTCCCTCCGACGGCGAGATATTGGTCGAGCTGAATCAGGAAAAACACAAACCCACGGCGGGTTATCTGCGCGCCTTGCGCATCCGCCTGGCTCACGAACTGCCGGACTGCACTTTCTTCACCCAGCCGGCCGACATGGTCAGCCAAATCCTCAATTTCGGGTTGCCGGCGCCCATCGATCTTCAGATCGCCGGACGCAATCCGGAGCGCGACTACGAACTGGCCAAGCAGCTCTCCGCTGAAATCGCCGAGATCCCTGGCGCGGTCGACGTGCACGTGCACCAGGTCGTCAATGAACCGGCCTTCAAGGTGAACGTGGACCGCATCCGCGCCCTCCAGATGGGCCTGACCCAAAGCGCGATTGCCACCGATCTGCTGCTCTCACTCAGCGGTTCGGGCCAGGTCGCCTCCAACTTCTGGATCAACCCGCAGAACGGCGTGCAGTACTCCGTCGTCACCCAGACCCCGCAGTTCCAGGTGAATTCCCTGGACGCGATCAACGGCACGCCCGTGGGGATGTCGGGAACCCAGAATATCCCGGAGATGCTGGGCAGCGTCGCGACGATTACGCGCATCGAGGAGCCCGCGATCGTGAGCCACTACAACATCCAGCCGGTCTTTGATATTTACGCCGGCGTCGATGGGCGCGATCTGGGTTCCGTCGCGAGCGCGGTGCGCCGGCTCTTGCCGAAGTACGAACAGCTTCTGCCGCGGGGAAGCTTCATCACGATGCGGGGCCAGGCGCAGAGCATGGACGCTTCGTTCCTTGGGCTCGGCATCGGAATCCTCGGCGCCATTTTTCTGGTCTACTCGCTGATGGTGGTGAATTTCCAATCCTGGCTGGACCCGTTTGTCATCATCATGGCGCTTCCGGGTGCCCTCTGCGGCATCGTCTGGATGCTCCTGCTCACGCACACGACGCTCAACGTCCCATCCCTCATGGGGGCGATCATGAGCGTGGGTGTGGCGACCGCCAACTCGATCCTGGTGGTCACTTTTGCCAACGATGAGCGCAAGGAGGGCAAGGACGCGCGAGCGGCCGCTCTCTCCGCGGGTTTCACGCGCCTGCGTCCCGTCGTCATGACGGCCCTGGCGATGATCATCGGCATGCTCCCGATGTCGCTGGGCATCGGCGAGGGCGGCGAACAGAACGCTCCGCTGGGACGGGCCGTGATCGGAGGCCTCCTTGTGGCCACGGCGGCCACGCTCATTTTTGTCCCGGTGGTCTACGCCACTCTGCGCCGCAAATCCCCGCATCGCCCCGACGAGGAGATCGCGGAGGAGATGCAG
>Ga0302326_10013909_pt1 | contig 17055 bp, 18 predicted proteins | sample Palsa_T0_3_FD_202264 | JGI IMG/M metagenome (GOLD analysis project Ga0302326, IMG submission 202264) | Peat permafrost microbial communities from Stordalen Mire near Abisko, Sweden - Palsa_T0_3 | ecosystem: Environmental > Terrestrial > Soil > Palsa > Peat permafrost | place: Sweden: Abisko...
CATAGATCCTCGTCTGGGCTTCGGACGTCTTTCAGACTGCTCCGGCGCGGGTACACGACCCGTCCAAGTGCATTCACTAGAAGGCTGACATGAGCAGACCAGCAGGCGACGCGGACACCACGGAAGACGACGTGCGCCGCACCGAAGAGGTCATACAGCAGGGAACCGAGCAGGACCAGGAGTTGCCAACGGAAACCAAGCCTGCTGGACCCCTCCCAGACTTCAACACGTGATCTAAAGAGGTATCCCAAGTAATCGGACCGCCACGAGGAGAGTCCGGGGCGGCCGGATACCTATTCAGACATCGTCCACACCGGCCGGCGCGATCGACCCGGCCCGGTGGGCGTGAGGTTCAAGCCACGCGTATGGGGTTCGGGAACACAGGCATTGCGGCGCGAGTCGATGATGGCGAGGAGCCTGCACGACGTTCTGGCGTGTTCGGGGTATGGGCCATCGTCTCCGGACCGCTACAGCTCGCGACAGGTGCTCGCCGCTGGAAGGGCATCGCTGGACAGTGGCCGATGATCCCCAGTGGGCACAATCAATGTTTGCCGGCGCCATGTTTCTTGTGAAGGCGAAGGCACTCGAGGCGCCAGTATTACCGCGATCGCTCCCTATGCAGCCTTCGGCGCATTTTACTTACTGCTGACACGACCGGATGCGCGACGCCGCGGCTCCCATTGACCGGCCTCGTGCGCTTGACTGGCTCAGTTTCCGCCGTGCAATCCGTCGCGGATGTTTTGTAGATCGCTGTCGATGCCCTGCAGATCGCCTTGGATGGCTTGCAGATTGGACTGCGATGTCTGCAGGGTCTGCTGCATCTTGTCCGAGCCTGCCGTGGCGAACTGCGGACAGTAGGTGACGACCGCAGCAGAGGTGAACTTGGCACTCTGATCCGCATCCCACACGGTCGAGCGCTGCACAAAGTGCGCGGCCTCCGTGAGGTCGGGTTGCCGCCCCAAGAAGTTGCACACCGCGTGCCCTTGCGTTGTCACGTAGTCCGGGCTGGGCGTCGGAACGCCCTCGTGCTGCAGCACCTCGATCATTGCTTTGTCGGCGATGTCCTGCGGAGTCGAAGGAGTGACCGCCGGAGCGGGCGGTATCGCCGCAGGCGGTTGCGGTTGGGGATGCTCGTCTGACTGCGGGATGACCGTCGGCTGGCTCGGAGGATGGCGGTAATGGAATGCGATCATCGCCACGAGTACGGCGGCGACGATCAGCAGAGACAGTGGGATCGCGGCGCGGAGAGCGAAGCGACCCAGCACACCGCGGCGGCGGCGAGGCTTATGCCTGTCGGCGACAAGCACCGTCGTGCGCGCCTTGACTGCCTTGGGTATCGCAGGCGCCGGGCGGTGTCCGAGGCGCTCGTCGAGAAGATCGTCGAGCTGGCGACTGGACAACTCGTCTCCGTGCTCGCGGAAGAAGCGGCGCTCCATGGCGAGCCACCGCAATTCCGAGTCGATCGTCTCGCGATCGCGCATCCTATGAGCTTAGGGCTACTTGCCGAGACAGGCTCGAAGCATTGTGAATACTGCGCAACAACACCATCGTCGGGCAACTCAACACCGACTTCAACCCATTCACCGCGTTCATCGACGTGGAAGCGCCGATCGGTCAAGGCATCCAGAACTTGTTGGAAATAACCGGCATACAGCAGGATCTGCTCGACCCGGTTCTCGGCCTCGTCGGAACCCTCGGCGGTTTGGTCACCAGCTGACCAGTGCGCCAGGCGTGATTCCGGCATTCGGCGAAAGCAGCCGCGCGGCGCGGCTTTAATGGGTTGATGGAATTGATGAGCCCCCTCGACTCGGTGTTTCTGATGACCGAATCGCGCGAGCACCCCATGCACGTCGGCGGGCTGCAGCTGTTCGATCCGCCGGAGGGCGCCGGACCGGATTTCGTCCGCGAAATCCACGACGCTCTGGTTGCCAATCGCGAATTTCAGCCCACCTTCCGTAAGCGGCCCGCGCTGGTGTTCGGCGGACTGCCCAGCGTCGCGTGGACCTACGACGATGCAGAGGACGTCGACGTCGACTATCACGTGCGACGCTCGGCGCTGCCGACGCCGGGACGGGTCCGTGAGCTCCTCGAGCTGACCTCACGGTGGCACAGCGGGCTATTGGACCGGCACCGCCCGCTCTGGGAAGCGCATTTCGTCGAGGGCCTCAACGATGGCCGCTTCGCCCTCTACAGCAAGTTCCACCATTCGCTGATCGACGGCGTCTCGGCGACGAAGCTGATGCAGCGCTCGCTGTCCAAGGACCCCGACAGCACCGAGCTGCATGCGATTTGGGACCTACCGAAGCGTCATCGTGAGGCCAAGCCATCGCAGCGTCAGTCGCTGACCCAGTTGGCGGGATCCATTGCGGCATATGGTCCTTCGACATGGTCGCTGGCCCGGGCCGCGCTGGTGGAACAACAGCTGACGTTGCCGTTCGCCGCGCCGCGCACCATGCTCAACGTGCCGATCGGCGGCGCGCGACGGATCGCCGCGCAGTCGTGGTCGCTGGACCGGCTCAAAGGCGTCAAGGCCGCCGCAGGCGTGAGCTTCAACGATGTCGTACTCGCAATGTGCGCCGGTGCGTTGCGCTATTACCTGCAGGATGAACGGGCGTTGCCCGACACCCCGCTGATCGCGATGGTTCCGGTGAGCATGCGATCGGATGCGGAAGCCGACAGCGGCGGCAACCAGGTTGCCGCGTTGTTGTGCAACCTGGCCACCCATCTGGAGGACCCGGCGGAACGGCTCGAGACCATCAACGCATCGATGCTGGGCAACAAGAAGGTCTTCTCCGAACTGCCTCGGCTGCAAGCGTATGCGCTGTCAGCGTTTCTCATCTCGCCGCTGGCACTCGCCACTGTTCCGGGCTTCATCTCGGCGGCGCCACCGCCGTTCAACCTGGTGATCTCCAACGTGCCCGGCCCGACCGAGCCGCTGTATTGGCGAGGTGCCCGGCTTGACGGCAACTATCCGCTGTCGATCGCGCTGGACGGGCAGGCGCTGAACATGACCGTCGTCAACAACGCCGGCAACCTCGATTTCGGTCTGGTCGGATGCCGGCGCAGCGTCCCGCACCTGCAGCGCCTGCTCAGTCACCTGGAGACCTCTCTGAAGGATTTGGAACGCGCGGTCGGGCACTGAACCCGGTGCCCAAGCTCAGCGCGGGCCTGTTGCTGTACCGGGTGCGCGACGGCGTGGTCGACGTCCTGATCGCCCATCCAGGCGGGCCGTTCTGGGCGCGCAAGGACGACGGCGCCTGGTCGATCCCGAAGGGCGAATACACCCAGGACGAAGACCCGTGGGTGGCCGCCCAGCGGGAGTTCGAGGAAGAGGTCGGGTTGACCCCGCCGGCCGGCCCGCGGATCGAACTCGGCTCGGTCAAGCAGTCCGGCGGCAAGGTCGTCACCGCGTTCGCGGTGCAGGGTGATCTCGACGTCACCGACACGCGCAGCAACACCTTCGAGCTCGAATGGCCCAGAGGCTCAGGTCAATTGCGCACCTTCCCGGAAGTCGACCGGGTGGAATGGTTCCCGCTGGCGCAGGCCAGGGCCAAGCTACTGAAGAGTCAACGCACTTTCCTGGATCAATTGATGTCCGATTCGAGCCTGGCCGGTCTGACCGACAGCTGATCGAACGAGCGTATGTTCCTATCCATGCAGACGCTGCGCACACCCGACGAGCGGTTCACCGGACTACCCGAATTTCCTTATCCGCCAAGCTATTGCGACGTATCCGACGATGACGGCGGAACGCTGCGGATGGCGTGGGTGGAAGCCGGCCCCGCCGACGCCGATCCGGTGCTGATGTTGCATGGTGAGCCGTCGTGGTCCTTTCTGTACCGCAAGATGATCCCGACCCTGGTGGCGGCCGGGCACCGGGTGGTATGCCCGGACCTGGTCGGTTTCGGTCGCTCCGACAAGCCCACTCGCATCGAAGACCACAGCTATGCGCGCCACGTCGAATGGGTGCGGGCGTTGGTGTTCGACACGTTGGACCTGCACCGGGTGACGCTGGTCGGCCAGGACTGGGGCGGGCTGATCGGTTTGCGACTGGCCGCCGAGCATCCCGACCGGTTCAGCGGGATCGTCGTCGCCAACACCGGCTTGCCGACCGGTGACATTCCGATGCCGGAGATCTGGTGGCAGTTCCGCACGGCGATCCAGAGTGCACCATCCATCGACGTCGGCCGGTTCGTGCAGGGCGGCTGTCGCAGGCCGGTGGGCGACGACGTCCGCGCTGCCTACGATGCGCCGTTCCCCGACGACACGTTCTGCGCCGGACCGCGCGCCATGCCCGGGCTGGTGCCCACGTCGCCGGACGATCCCGCGGCGTCGGCCAACCGATCCGCGTGGGCCACCCTGTCCGCGAGTTCGACGCCGATGCTGGTCGCGTTCAGCGACGGCGATCCGATCACCGGTGGGATGGCGCCGATCCTCCAGCGCGAGATGCCGGGCGCGCAGGGGATCGATCACCCGGTGGTGCGCGACGCCGGACACTTCCTGCAAGAGGACGCCGGCGAAGAACTCGCCGGCTACATCGTCAAATTCCTAGGCGGCTGAGCCGGTCAGCACGACACCGTGATCGTGAACGTCTCGGCCTTCAACCGGGTCGGCGTCTCTTTGTCGAACCCGAGCGCTGCCCCGTTGATGTGGTAGGTCGGGCCGGTCATCGTGACGGTGGCTTCGCCCTGCAGTTCCTGCTCGTAGGAGCCGGTGAAGCCGTCGAGGTCATGCAAGCGGACGAACTCGGCCCGCAGCTTGCCGGCGTTGGACACCATGGCGTTGGCTCCCGCCGCGTCAATACCGGTATGGATCCTGGTCATCCAGTCGACCGTCTCGCAGCGGACCGAATACGTGGTGCCGACGTCTTTGCCGTCGACGCTGAGCACCGCGGTGCCCGGCGGCAGCACTCCGGGCCGCGGTGTCGCGGACTTGTCGGCACAGCCCGCGACGGCGCCGACCAGCAGCACGGCCATCGCGGCGACACGGAGTTCGGTCTTCACAGAGCGAAACCTATCGCCATGACTACGCGACCGCATTCGTATCCGCGGCCGACCGTAGCTACCTGCAAGTTCTTTGACGCCTGCACAATGCAAATATGACCGCGACGCCGAGTGTCGCCGAGCCGCAGGAGCTGCTGCTGCAACTGCTGGATCCGGCCAACCGGGCTGATCCGTATCCGCTGTACGCGCAGTTCCGCGACCGCGGGCCGCTGCGGCTGCCGGATGCCAACCTGACGGTGTTTTCGCGGTTTCGCGACTGCGACGAGGCGTTGCGGCATCCGTCGTCCTCTGTCGATCGGCTGCAGTCGACCGTCGCTCAACGCATGCTCGCTGACGGCACGATTCAGCGCCCGCAAGTGCCGCCGATGTTCCTATTTCTCGATCCACCCGATCACACCCGGCTGCGCAAACTTGTGAGCAAGGCGTTTGTGCCGAAGGTGGTCAACGAGCTGACGCCGCACATCACCGAGCTGGTAGACGGAATGCTGGACCGCGTCGCCGAGCGTGGCCGGTTCGACGTCATCGACGGACTGGCGCATCCGCTGCCTGTGACGGTCATCTGCCGGCTGCTCGGCGTTCCGCTTGAGGACGAGGCGGAGTTCAGTCGCGCATCGGCGCTGCTGGCACAGGCGCTCGATCCGTTCTTCGCCGTCACCGGCGAGGCGCACGAGGGCATGGCTGATCGCATCGCGGCCGGCCAGTGGCTGCGCGAGTATCTGCACGGTCTCATCGACGAACGCCGCTCCCGGCCGGGGGACGACGACCTGATGTCGCGGCTGATCGCCGTCGAGGAATCCGGCGATCAGCTGACCGAAGAGGAGATCGTTTCGACCTGCACCCTGCTACTGGTCGCCGGTCACGAGACCACCGTGAACCTGATCGCCAACGCCATCCTGGCGATGTTGCGCGACCCCGCCCAGTGGGCGGCGCTGGGCGCCGACGCCGAGCGGGTGACGGCGGTCATCGAGGAAACGCTGCGTTACGACCCGCCCGTGCACTTGGTGGCCCGAATTGCCTCCGAAGACATGACATTTGGGGATACTGACGTGGCCAAGGGCGACACCATGATGCTGCTGCTGGCCGCGGCCGGACATGACGCCGACGAGTACGACCGGCCAGGGTTCTTCGATCCGGACCGGAAAATATTCCGGCACTTGGCTTTCGGAAAGGGTTTGCATTATTGCCTTGGCGCCCCGCTGGCCCGGCTGGAGGCCGCCGTCGCGCTGTCCGCGGTGACCGCCCGTTTCCCCGGCGCGCGAATCGTCGGGGAGCCGGTCTACAAGCCGAACGTCACGCTGCGCGGGCTGGCGACACTCGACGTCGTGGTCTGACCAACTCAGCCGCGCGGCTGCAGCGGACCGGTCGGCGTGAGCGCGACGACCGGGATGGTGCGCGACGTCTTGCGCTCGTAGTCGGCGAATCCCGGATAGCGTTCGGCCTGTAAGGCATACTTCTGGTCGCGTTCATCGCCATCCAGTTCGGTGGCGTGCACGTCGACGATGTCGTCGCCGACTTCGATGCGGGCATCTGGGTTAGCTTTCAGATTCCAGTACCAGGCGGGGTTGTCGTCGGCTCCGGCCTTCGAGGCGAAGATCAGATACCGGTCGCCGTCGGCCTGATACATCATGATGTTGGTTCGCGGCTCTCCACTGCGCGCGCCGACGGAGTGCAGGATGACCAACGGCGCACCCTCGAATTGGCCGCCGACCCGGCCGTGGTTGGCCCGGAACTCGTCGATATTCCGTTCGTTGAAGCTCTTTTCGTCGTCACTCATATACGCCGCTCCTCCTCGCTACGCTCGGCATCGTCGCCGGCGGCATACGCGCCAGTCTTCCCGGTAGCGCCGAGGCCGGGGACGATATCGCCGAGGCTGAACGTGATCGGGCTGTCGAGTTGGGCGTAGGTGCATGAGGTCGGCTCCCGGTCGGGCCGCCAGCGGTTGAATTGCGCGGTGTGCCGGAACCGCTCACCCTCCATGTGGTCGTAACGGACTTCGACCACCCGCTCCGGCCGCAGCGGGACGAACGACAAGTCCTTGCCGGCGTTCCAGCGGGAGAACTCGTTCTTGCGTGGTGTGCGTTCACCCGCCTCGTGGGCGGCCCAGTTCCATGGGTGATCGTCGAAAGCGGTGACCAGCGGCTGCAATTCGGTGAGAAGTCGCCGGCGCTCCGCCATCGGGAATGCGCCGATCACACCGACCGACGCCAGCGTGCTGTCTTCTTCCCGATAAAGACCGAGCAGTAGCGAGCCGATCGCGTCGGCGCCGGATTTGTGCACCCGGTAACCGGCGACCACACAGTCCGCGGTGCGCTCGTGCTTGATCTTGAACATGATGCGTTTGTCCGGCTGATACGTGATCGTCAACGGCTTGGCGATGACGCCGTCGAGCCCGGCGCCCTCGAACTCGTCGAACCAGCGCTGCGCGGTGGCCAGATCGGTCGTCGCCGGCGTGACGTGAAACGACGGCCCCGATTTCACCAGCGCCTCGACGAGGGCGGCGCGGCGCTCGGTGAACGGTCGCCGGGTGTAGTCGTCGTCGCCCAGCGCCAGCAGGTCGAAGGCGATGAACGACGCAGGCGTCTTCTCGGACAGCATCCGCACCCGCGAGTCGGCGGGGTGGATGCGCTGCTGCAGCGCATCGAAGTCCAGACCGTGTTCGGTGGCGATGACGATCTCGCCGTCGATCACGCAGCGCTTCGGCAACTCGGCTTGGGCCGCCGCGACCAACTCGGGGAAGTATCGGGTCATCGGTTTCTCGTTGCGGCTGCCGACCTCGACCTGATCGCCGTCGCGGAAACAGATCGACCGGAAGCCATCCCACTTGGGTTCGTAGGAGGCGTCCGCCGGAATCGATTTCACCGACTTGGCCAGCATCGGCGAAACCGGCGGCATGACAGGCAAGTCCATCACCCCATTGTGCGGGAGTCCTGTGCTGGAATCGGACCATGGCAACGCCAGCGGAAGAGATCGACGTCGACGGCACTGCCGTCCGGCTGACCAATCCGGACAAGGTGTACTTCCCGAAGCTGGGTTCGGGTGGCACCAAGCGTCGGCTCGTCGAGTACTACCGCGCCGTGGCGAGCGGCCCGATGCTCGCGTCGCTGCGGGATCGCCCGGTCCATCTGCAGCGCTTCCCCGACGGTGTCGACGGCGAGGAGATCTACCAGAAGCGCGTTCCGCAGCATCACCCCGATTATCTGGAGACCTGCCGGATCACGTTCCCGTCCGGCCGCACCGCCGATGCGTTGCGTGTCACGCATCCGTCCGCGATCGTGTGGGCCGCGCAGATGGGCACCATCACGCTGCACCCGTGGCAGGTCCGATGCCCCGACACCGACCACCCCGACGAGTTGCGAGTCGATCTGGATCCGCAGCCGGGCACCGGGTTCGCTCAAGCGCGGTCGGTCGCCGTCGACGTGCTGCGGCCGCTGCTCGACGAACTCGGGCTGGTCGGCTATCCCAAGACGTCGGGCGGTCGCGGCATCCATGTGTTTCTGCGCATCAAGACCGACTGGGACTTCATCGCGGTCCGCCGGGCAGGCATCGCGCTGGCCCGCGAAGTCGAGCGTCGGGCGCCGGATGCGGTGACGACGTCGTGGTGGAAAGAGGAACGTGGCGAACGTATCTTCATCGACTTCAACCAGAACGCTCGCGACCGGACATTCGCCTCGGCCTACTCGGTGCGGCGCACCCCGATCGCGACGGTTTCAACGCCGCTGACGTGGGATGAGCTGGCCAACGCCAACCCCGACGACTACACCATTGCGACGGTGCCCGACCTGGTCGCCGGTCGCGCCGACCCGTGGGCCGAGATCGACTCGGTCGACCAGTCGATCGCGCCGCTACTGGAGATGGTCGAGGCCGACGACGAGCGCGGGCTCGGCGACCTGCCGTATCCGCCCAACTACCCGAAAATGCCGGGCGAGCCGAAACGCGTTCAGCCGAGCAAAGACACCGACCGTAAAAAGAACCGCTAGAGCTTCTGCGCCACGAACGTCGCGGCCTGGTCGGTCGAGCCGGGAACGTACTGCAGATGCGGAAGGATGTTCCCGCCCTCGGTGCAGTAAATGTCCTGGGGGAGACAGATGTCGATCGTCTTGGGGCTGTAGCTCGGGTCGATCGCCGGAATCTGGCTGTCCGACAACTGCTTTGAGTAGCTGCTCTCCGGATTTCCGAACAGGGCGACGGCGGCGACGTGATTGGCGATCTGAGGGGACAGCTGATGGCTGGTCAGGTCCATGACGGCGGCGCCCTGCGAATAGCCGCCCAACACGATTTTGGTTTTCGGGCAGTTCCCGGCCGTGCCCTGGACGTGTGCCACCGCGTCGGCGGCCCCGGCACGTGCGCTGTTGACGTAGTCGGTGGTCGACGGGTAGTTGACGGGGTAGAGATTCACCGACTTTCCGGGAAGCTGCCCGGTGAGCGCGTCGATGAAAGCCTGACCGGTTCCGCCGGGCCCGGCGGGCTCACCGGTGCCGCGGGCGAACACCACTTCGGCGTCCGGACACCCATCGGCTGCGGCAACGGGCATGGCGGCGGGCGCACTGAACAAGGTCACAGCCAAGAGCGGCGCACTGGCGATGCCGCGGCCGATGTTGCGTGTCGTCATAGGTGGATGCTGCCATCTCGTCGAGTCGATGAGCGCACCAGGTGAGCTACTCGTCGTCGAGCAACCGCAGCGGATGCAGGCCGTCGACCGCGCCGACGAACGGCGGGTGGATGCTGTAGCCCAGCATGCGGCGGAGGTCATCGGACACCGTCCGGGCGATATCCCGTGACACCGACAGGGTGAACGCCTCCATCGGTCGCAGCCACGGCTCGCAGTACTGCGCCGTGACGGCCAACCGGTCGCCGGCGGTGGTGTTGGCGCCGCCGCCGTGCCACAGCGTGCCGACGAAGAACACGCACGAGCCGGCAGGCATGACGACCGGCACCGCCTCGTCGTCCGGGCCGGGGCGCCGCTTGCCCCAGCGGTGGCTGCCCGGATACAGCACGGTCGCACCGTTGTCGGTGGTGAAGTCGTCGATCGCCCAGATCGTCGCGGCGGCCAGTGGCGCACGCGGGCGGGGGACCGGATAGAAGCCGTCGTCGTGATGGGCCAGCTGGGCATTTTCTCCAGGCCGAATGTTGATCGCCTGCAAAGCCGAGATCAGGTAGTTCGGCATGAGCAACCGGTCGAGTGCCGCGAGTACCCGCGGATGGTCGGCGAGCCGGTCGCAGACCCGCGTTCTGCTCAGCACGCTGTAGATGCGCTGGGTCCGCCGGCCCTCGAAGGAGTTGCGGCCGGTATGCCCCAGCCACGGCCGCACGACGTCGCGGATCTGCCTGCAGTCCTGCGCGCTGAGCAGATTCTCCCAGATGACGTAGCCGTCTCTGCTCAGCGCCGCCGCGTCGGCCTCGGCGATCGCGGGGTCGACCGAGTTGCCACCGGTCGGCGTCCACTTGTGCCGAAGCGCGAGGTCGCCCCGCAGGTCTTCCAGAGTGGTGACGGAGTCGTCGTCAATAGTCATCTGCGCCCGTCCTTCGCTTTGACCACACACTAAGCCGACCCCGCACCGACGTCATGCATTCAGCGCAACGCGGGGTGCACGGCTATAAAGAAAGGCGTGGCCACGACGTTTGCGGATGTCATCCGCGCCAAGTACCTGTTGCTGACGACCTTCACCAAAGATGGTCGGCCGAAGCCGACGGCGATCTGGGGGGTGCCCGACGGCGACAAGCTCCTGGTGATCACTGACGACGGGTCGTGGAAAACCAAGCGGATCAAGAACACCCCGCGGGTGACGCTCGCGAAGAGCGGATCGCTGGGCAAGCAGAAGAGTGACGAGGTCGAGGGCGTCGCCCGGATCCTGCCGAAATCCGACACCCGACGGGTCTACAACGCCGTGCTCAAGCGGTACTGGTACCACGCGCCGTGGTTCTACGTGCACTCGATCGTGCGCGGCGGAATCGACAAAGTTCACGTCGGTCTCGAGATCTCGCCGGTTGGTTAGCCAGGCTTCCCAGGCGTTGCGCGCACGCGTTATCGGAGCGTTATAGTAGCCGCATGCGTCTTTTTCGCCTGAGCCCCGTCATCCGCGCCGGCGTCGCAGCGCTCGCTCTCGGCGCCGCCGCCTCAGCCTTGCCGCAGGTAGCGCAGGCGGATCCGGCGTTGGAGCCTGGCGGTCCGGACCCGAGCCGCACATACAACGATTCGACGGACGACTTCCCCATCCCCCGGCGGATGATTTCGACGACGTGCGACGCAGAGCAAATTCTTGCCGCCGCCCGGGACTACTCGCCGGTGTACTACCAGCGGTACATGATCGACTACAACAATCATCCGAACGTCCAGCAGGCAACCGTCGACAAGGCGCACTGGTTCTTCTCGCTGTCGCCGGCGGACCGCAGGCAGTACTCGGCTAACTTCTATCCGCCGCTGGGCTCCGGCGGTGACCCACTTTGGTTCGCCTGGCCCAACCACTTCAAGATCTTCTTCAACAACAAAGGTGTCGTCGCCCACGAAACCGAGAACTGCATGAACTATCCCAAAGGCGACATGTCGCTCTGGCACTGGTTTTAGCTCGAGGCGTTCTGATTCAGTAGACCGACGCACGTCGCTGTCAACAAGCGCGTCATCGCCGCGGTGAAGTCGATGTTCCAGTCCGGCGGAACGTCGGTTCTTTCCGCGTAGGCCTCCGCGAGCTTCTTCGGCGGGTTCGCCATCTGCCACAGCGGCGCGGCGAGCGAATACCCGGCGAGTAGCACGTCGAACGCCCCCGAGCGGCCCAGCCCCGGCAACGCATTCTCGATCGCTCCGGTGAGTGCCAGCACGGCAGCGGTGCTGATCTGTTTGAAGCCCAGCACCCGTTCGAGTTCTACCTCCTGCTCGAGATGCACATGCAGATTGGCGAGCAGGTCGCAGAACAGCGGATCGGCCGCAAGACCACTGGCCAACGTTTCGGCGACCCGCGCCGGCGACATCGGGCCGGGCTCGCGCAAGCTTTCACACACGTTGTCCGAGAACCGCTTCCACCCCTCAGCTGCCAGATGCAGCAGCACCTCTTCGAGTGAGGTGAAGTAGCGGCGTACCGCTGAGTAGTGCACGCCGGCCCGGCGGGCCACATCGGTCAGCGTCACCGAGGCGACACCGTCCTCGAGCGCCAGCGACCGCGCGGCCTCGACCAGCGCCGCTGCGCGCTGGCGCTTCTTGTCCTCGGTGCGGGCACGCTGGAACGTGAGCTGCGGCACCGCGCGAGAATAACGCAGACGGACCGATTGCGGGCTGTCGTCGAACCCGGTACCGTCCGATTACGCACATGACATGCGTTACATCCACGGCGCTGGTCAGTGGGTGACAGGCCGCCGGAAGGGAGTCGGCAATCAGGACAGCGTGCATGGTTTACTCGTATGCGTTCGGTGGTTGTCTGATGCCACCGTCGCCCAGTCGAGGTGACTGTCACGCTGTGTTGTGTGCGCCGACGGGTAGCGTGATTCGCCGACCGGTAGGTGAATGTCTTCGAGCAGTTGAGATGTCGCCGAACACGGCAACGGGTGAAGGGGTTTTCGATTTTCAGGGTGCTGGAGCGGGTGTGGATTCCGCTCGTGATTGCGGTCGTCGTCGGCCTCGGGGGGTTCACGGTGTGGCGGATCCACGGCATCTTCGGCTCTGAGAAGCGGCCGTCCTACTCGGACACCGGGACCGACGACAGCAAGCCGTTCAATCCCAAGCGGCTGACGTACGAAGTATTCGGTCCGCCCGGCACAGTTGCCGACATCAGCTATTTCGACGTCAACGCCGATCCGCAGCGTGTCGACGGAGCGAAGCTCCCCTGGACGATGAAGCTGACGACCAAAGCCGCGTCGGTTATGGGAAACATTGTGGCCCAAGGCAATAGCGACACCATTGGTTGCCGCATCGTGGTGGACGATGTGGTCAAGGCGGAAAAGATCGCGCACGAGGTGAACGCCTTCACTTTCTGCGTTCTCAAGGGCGCATGAGCAGCGGGCAGACGAGCACCGAACACGCAAAACCGCCGTTCGTGCCACGGACAATCCGGAGACTGGCGGTCCCCGTCATCCTGCTGTGGCTGCTGATCGTCTTCCTGGTCAGCTTCGTCGTCCCGCCCTTGGAGCAGGTTGCCGAGCAGCGTCAGGTGTCACTGAGCCCCGCAGAAGCGCCGTCGGTCGTCGCGATGCAGCGCATGGGCCAAAACTTCAAGGAATCCGACTCCGACAGCTTCGCGATGCTCGTCCTGGAGAGCGATCAGCGCCTGGGCGACGATGCCCACCTCTACTACAACAAGGTGATCAAGCAACTGCGTGCGGATCCGACGCATGTGCAACACATTCAGGACTTCTGGGGCGATCCGCTCACCGCTCCGGGTGCTCAGAGCCCCGACGGAAAAGCCGTCTACACCCAGCTCAACCTCGCCGGTAACCAGGGCACAACTTTAGCGGACGCGTCGATGAAAGCGGTTCGCGACATCGTGAACCGCACACCCCCACCCAAAGGGGTCACCACGTATGTGACCGGGCCCGCGGCGCTGGTGTCGGACATGCACCACAGCGGTAACAGCAGCCTCGTCAAGATCACCGTGGTGACGATGCTGGTCATCTTCACCATGCTGCTCCTGGTGTATCGCTCGGTCTTCACCGTCCTGGTGTTGCTGATCATGGTGTTCATCGAATTGACCGCGGCCCGGGGAATTGTGTCGTTCCTCGCCTACAACCATGTGATCGGGCTTTCGACCTTTGCCGTCAATCTGTTGGTGTCCCTGGGAATTGCGGCAGGGACCGATTACGGCATCTTCTTCTTCGGCCGCTATCAAGAAGCGCGTCAACTCGGGGAGGACCGTGAGACGGCGTTCTACACGACGTACCGCGGGGTCGCGCACGTCGTCCTGGCCTCCGGGCTGACGATTGCGGGCGCGACGTTCTGCCTGAGCTTCTGTCGGATGCCGTACTTCCAGAGCATCGGTGTCCCGTGCGCGGTGGGCATGCTCGTCGCGGTCGCCGTGGCGCTGACGCTGACGCCGGCCGTGATCGCGGTCGGCGGTCGCTTCGGACTGTTCGACCCCAAGCGGAAGATGCGGACCCAAGGATGGCGCCGGCTCGGCACCGCCATCGTCCGCTGGCCGTTGCCCATTCTCATCGCGGCGTGCGGCGTGGCCCTGATCGGACTGCTGACCCTGCCCGGATACAAGACCAGCTACAACGACCGGCTATACATCCCGCACAACATCGCCGCCAACCAGGGTTACGACGCCGCCGAGCGACATTTCTCCCAGGCTCGACTGATGCCCGAAGTCATGATGGTCGAAGCCGACCACGATCTGCGCGATCCGGCGGACTTCCTGGTCCTGGACAAACTGGCCAAAGGCGTGTTCCGCGTTCCCGGCATCTCCCGGGTGCAAGCCATCACCCGGCCCGAGGGCACGGCGATGGAACACACGTCGATCCCGTTCCAGCTCAGCATGCAAAATGCCGGGCAGGTACAGACGATGAAATTCCAGAAGGCCCGCATGGAAGACATGCTCAAGCAGGCCGATGAGCTCGAAGAAACCATGAATCGAATGCGGCGCATGTACGGCCACATGACGCAGCTCACCAGCATCACTCACAAGATGGTCGGTGAGACCAAGGAAATGCAGGAAGTCACCGCAGAGTTACGCGACGACATCGCCAACTTCGAGGACTTCTTTCGGCCCATTCGCAGCTACTTCTATTGGGAGAAGCACTGTTACGACATCCCGGTCTGTTTCGCCTTGCGCTCGGCATTCGACGCCATTGACGGTGTCGACGAGATCGATGATAAATTCCGTGTCCTCATAGGCGATTTCAGTCAGCTCGATGCGTTGATGCCGCAGTTGATCGAAGAGTTCCCACCGATGATCGACAGCATGGAATCCATGCGCACGATGATGCTGACGATGCACAGCACCATGTCCGGGATCTTCGGTCAGATGGACGAGCTGAGTACGAACGCGAACGCGATGGGCCATGCTTTCGACACCGCCAAGAACGACGACTCGTTCTATTTGCCTCCAGAAGTGTTCCAGAACAAGGACTTCAAGCGCGCACTGAACAACTTCTTCTCGCCGGACGGTAAATCGGTGCGGTTGATCATCTCGCACCGCGGAGATCCGGCGTCACCTGAAGGCCTCGCCCGTGTCGAGTCGATCCGGCAGGCCGCCGAGGAGTCGCTCAAGGGAACTCCACTGGAAGACGCCAAGATCTACCTCGCCGGCACCGCGGCCACGTTCAAGGACTGGCAAGACGGCTCGAAATACGACCTGATGATCGCTGGAATCGGTTCGCTTTGCCTGATTTTCATCATCATGCTGCTCATCACCCGAAGCCTCGTCGCTGCCGGGGTCATCGTGGGCACGGTAGCGATTTCGTTGGGTGCCTCGTTCGGCATGTCCGTACTCGTGTGGCAGTACCTCCTTGGCATCAAACTGCACTGGATGGTGCTGGCGATGTCGGTGATCGTCTTGCTCGCAGTCGGATCGGACTACAACCTGTTGTTGGTGTCCCGATTCAAGGAAGAGATCCACGCCGGACTGAGGACGGGAATCATTCGCGCCATGGGCGGCACCGGCAAGGTGGTGACGTCCGCGGGCCTGGTGTTTGCGTTCACGATGGCCTCGATGGTGGTCAGCGACCTGCGGATCATCGGGCAGGTAGGCACCACCATCGGCCTGGGTCTGATGTTCGACACCTTGATCGTGCGGTCCTTCATGACGCCGTCGATCGCCGCGCTGCTGGGTCGGTGGTTCTGGTGGCCGATCAAGGTCAGGCCGCGGCCGGCCAGCACGATGTTGCGTTCCAGCGGTCCGCGGCCCGCGGTGCGTGCGCTGCTGGGCGAGGGCCGCGACGAGCAGGACGCCAATACGGCACCGTTGCCGCACCCGCCGCCTGCATAACGCGGCTCAGTGAATGCGGGCGCTACCGCCCAGACCGATCTCCAGCACGCTGCCGGTGATCACTCCGGGATCCGTGACCAGGTAGACGATTCCACGGCTGACGTCCTCGGGCTGTAGCCACGGCTGGGGAATCGGGTTGGCCTTCATCATGCGACGCACCAGATCGTCGGGAATGTCGTCTCCACCGTCGGGCTGAACCATCGGAGTCTGCGTCGTCGTCGGACAGACGACGTTGATCGTGATGCCGTCTTTCGCGACTTCCAGCGCAGCAGATTTGGCCAGCCCGATCACCCCCCACTTGGTGGCGTTGTAGGCCGACAATTCCGGGATGCCCATCCGTCCGCCCATCGACGACGTCACCACGATCCGCCCGAATTGCTGCCGGCGCATCACCGGTATGGCCGCGCGCAGGGTGTTGAACGCACCCGTGAGGTTGGTGTCGACGAGCTGCTGCCAGACATCGTCGCTTACGTCCTCCAGCAGCCCGGTGCTCACGATGCCTGCGTTGGCCAGGACGATGTCGAGGCTGCCGTAGTCCTGCACCGTCTGCTCGACGGCCGCACCAACCTGGGCCGGGTCGCGCACGTCGACCGCGATCGGAGTGCAGCGACGGCCGAGCTTCTCCACCAGCACGGCCGTGTCGTGCAGATCGCTCTCGGTGCCCAGGGGATACGTCAGGTCCTTCATCGGGCCGGGCGCATCCGCCGCGACGATGTCGGCTCCCTCAGCGGCCAGCGCCAGCGCGTGCGAGCGGCCCTGCCCACGGGCCGCCCCGGTGATCAACGCGACCCGTCCATCCAAAGATCCCATGGACGGTTACGTTAGCAGCCGGCTTCTTCGCGGATCAGCTTGTCGATCAACGGATTTAGACCTGTTTGACCAGTCCGCCAGGCGGGTGCTCGTCGACGTTCTTGAGCAGCAGCTCGCGTACCGCCGGACGCGGTCCGTACGGCCGCAGCATGGTGCTGGCCGGGCGCGGGCGCACGTGTTGCGGCCACCAGAACCAGCGTCCGAGCAGGGTGGCCAGCGACGGCGTCATGAACGATCGCACGATCAAGGTGTCGAACAACAGACCTAGTGCGATCGTGGATCCCACCTGGGCCATCACCTTCAGCGGACTGAAGGCGAACGTGGCCATCGTGGCC
>Ga0302326_10013910_pt1 | contig 17055 bp, 14 predicted proteins | sample Palsa_T0_3_FD_202264 | JGI IMG/M metagenome (GOLD analysis project Ga0302326, IMG submission 202264) | Peat permafrost microbial communities from Stordalen Mire near Abisko, Sweden - Palsa_T0_3 | ecosystem: Environmental > Terrestrial > Soil > Palsa > Peat permafrost | place: Sweden: Abisko...
CATCGCCCGCTGGGCCGATGCGGGCGCGCCGGAGGGCGATCGGAAGGACCTGCCCGCGGCGCGAGCTTTTGTAGAGGGATGGTCCATTCCCAAGCCCGATGTGGTTTTTCAACCGCCGCTCGCGTATGACATTCCCGCATCCGGAACCATTGAGTATCAGAAAATCATCGTGCCGTCCGGCTTTACCGAAGACAAGTGGGTGCAATTTGCCGAAGCGCGGCCAGGCGATCGCGCCCACATTCATCACATGATCCTTTTTGTGCGCGAGCCAGGCTCTCATTGGCTGAAGGATTCAAAGCCCGGCGTCTTTTTCGTGGCGCCAAAACCTACCGGCGATGAAGCCGTGGACACCAGCGCCTTGCCGAGCGACTTTCTAGTGGGCTATGCGCCGGGCCAACCCGCGGAAATTCTGCCGCCTGGGCAAGCCAAGCTGATTAAAGCCGGCTCCGATCTGGTATTGGAGATCCACTACACTACAAACGGCACGGCTGCCACCGATCACGGCAGCAAGTTCGGCCTGGTGTTCGCGCGCGAAGCTCCTAAGGAACGAGTGCTCACACTCTCCGCGACCAATGGAACATTCAAGATTCCTCCAGGGGCGCCGAACTATGAAGTGGACTCTGAGTTCCAACTGGGCGCAACCGTGAAACTGGCGAGCCTGCATCCGCATATGCACGGACGTGGAAAAGATTTTGAGTACCGCGTGGTCTATCCCACCGGGGAAACGCAAACTTTGCTCGAGGTGCCGCGCTACAACTGGCATTGGCAGCTTTGGTACAACCTGGCTCAGCCGATTCTTCTTCCCAAGGGCACGAAGATCGAGTGCACGGCGCATTTCGACAACTCGCCGAACAATCCGGACAATGCGGATCCCACCAAAGAAGTAACCTGGGGCGATCAGAGCTGGGACGAGATGATGGTGGGGTTCTTCAACCTGGTGTTCCCCGCGAGCCTGCCGGTGAAAGAGATTTTCGCCGCGCCGGCAACGGCCGCGCGGCGCTGAGCTAGCGGACGCCCAACTCGCGTTTGATGGCCGTCACGTTGAGGTTAGCTTGGTCCTGATTCGGGCCTGGAATCGCGGCGCACTGCTGGAAGAACTGCAAAGCGTCCTTCATTTTGCTTTTATCTCCCACTGCTTTCGCCAGCTTGTAATTCGCTAAGCCGAGCTGGAACAGGGCTGGGGCGGCCATCTGCGGCTCGTTCTTCACACCAGGCAGTGCGGCGCGCAACGCTTTGTCGGTTGGGCCTAGCTTGTTCTCACTGGCATACGCCATTCCCGCAATCCAATTGGCGCGCCCCTGCAGCATCGACTTCTTGCTGGCCCAATCGGCGTCGTTCATTCCTTCGGGCTTCGACCTGGATCCGAGAGCTTCCAGCACACGCGCGGAATGCGCCTCGGCACGGTCATACCGTTTCTGCTGGAGGCTGCAGTTGGCTGCGTTGACCGCCGCATCCACATCCTTGGCGTTGGCTGTAGCCAGCTTCTCCGCGGACGCGCAGGCCTTAGCGGCTTGTCCGGATTGCGCCAGCGCGCTTAGATAAATGCCGGAGAGCTGAGACATATATTGGCTCTTCACATTTTGCTGCTCTAGCGCAGCCCCCAGCTCAGCCACCTGCTTGGGGTCTTTCACTTTTAGCGCGAGCGCGTAAAGCGCGTATTCGGAGTAGTTGTCCACTCCCTTGACATACTCCAAACGCTGCTTTTCGTCATCGTCGGCGGGAGCTTTCATTGACGCCATGGCCAGGTGCGCGATTTCGGATGCGCGGGCCGACCAGATTTTCAGTTGATCGGGATCCTCTTTGCCCTCCGCCGCCTTGATGCTGTTGTAGGCAACATCCAAATCGCCCGGGTTGTTCGCGAAGGCTTTTTCACCCACCTCCAAAGCTTTGTCGAATTCTTTCTGCTTCACATAAATCACTTCTACTTGACTGGCTACCCAGCCTCCGCCTTCGTGCTTGGGATACTTGGCCAGGAAGTCCAACGCCAGGGCCAGCTTCTTGTCGTCGTCCGATTCCTGCCCGATGGCTTGCAGCATCTGTCCCTCAGGCGTGCTCACGTTGATCGTAAAATGTTGCTTCTGCTCCTGGGCGGCAATGGGAAGCAATAGCAATGCGAAGAAGAGCAGTTTCATGGAGTTCTCCTATCGGGGGAATCTATCACAACTGGACGCGCGATGGGGTTTCGTCGAGGTGGGGCAGGCGCTTTCGCCCGCCAACTCTCCGAGCAAGGGCTGGTGTCTTAGACGGAGCGCGGACCGGCGCTCTGCTAACCTGATCGGTAAGTGAGGCTCGCGCTCCCGATCGCTTCGGTCATTCTGTTCAGCGTCCCCGCACCGGCTCAGGACTTCAGCGATCTGCACGTTGAAAAGGTCGCGGCCGGGTATATCTTCTCGGAGGGGCCGGCCTGGTCGAAAGACGGTTACTTGATTTTCAGCGACATTCCAGGCAACAAGCTGCTGCAGCTCAAGCCGGGCGAAAAGACCACGGTTTTCCGGGATAATTCCCATGGCGCCGCCGGCAACACGTTCGACGCACAGGGCCGCCTGTACACCTGCGAGAGCCATGCGCGGCGTGTCACGCGCACTGACAAGAAGGGAAAAATTGAAATCCTGGCGGAGCACTGGCAAGGCAAGCGCTTCAACGCTCCCAACGATATCGTGGTGCGCAAGGACGGCCAGGTGTACTTCACCGATCCGGCGTTCGGCAACCAACAGGACACCCGTGAACTGGACTTTTATGGCGTGTTCCACATTTCGCGGCGGGGCGAGTTGGAGGTGCTGGTTAAATTGAAAGGCCGGCCGAATGGGATCGCGCTGTCGCCCGATGGCCGCATTCTGTACGTGACAAACTCGGATGAGCGCAACATGCGTGCCTACGATTTAGACCGGAACGGAGCAGCCTCCAACGAGCGTGTCTTGATTTCGAACATCCCCGGCATACCGGACGGCATGAAGGTGGATGAAGCGGGCAATCTTTATGTGGCGGCCGCCCGGATTGAGGTATTTTCGGCCGAAGGCAAGCCTCTCGGAAGAATTCTTATGCCGGATACACCTTCCAATTGCGCCTTTGGCGACAGCGACTTTCAGGGGTTGTACGTCACGGCGCGGACCTGTGTGTATCGTGTCCGGATGCATGTGAAAGGGAGTGTCCAGTATTAACCAAGAAAGCCGGCGCTATCCCACGCGGCCGTTCCTGGGAGTTGGCGCTCTGATTTTCGATGGCCGCACGATACTTCTGGTGGAGCGCGCCCAAGAGCCATTGAAAGGCTACTGGTCGCTGCCGGGCGGGATCGTGGAGGCGGGCGAGAAGCTGGAGGACGCCATTCGCCGCGAAGTTCTGGAGGAAACGGGTCTTCGAATTGAGCCACTCGCGATGTTTGAGATATTCGAGCGGATCATGCCCGGCTCCCTCGGACGGGCCGAGTATCACTACGTCCTGCTGGATTATTTGTGCCGCGTGACCGGTGGGCAATTGCGCGCCGCGAGCGACGTGAGTGGAGCAGTCTGGGTGCGGGAACAGGATCTGCGCGAGTATCGTCTTACCGAAGGGACCCTGGCGGTAATCGAGAGGGCATTTGCAAAACTTCAGCCCAAACTTTAGCGAGGACTTGCTCGAGTTCGAAGCGCTACGCCAGTTGGTGGGTGGATTTGTGCACAGCCAATTGGGGCGGCACGAACTGGAACAGGTGGCGCCTCATTCAGATCGCGCGGTGTTGGAAAATACTCTGGCCGATGTCGCGGAAGGCCTGGATTATCTGCGCGCCACACAGGGTTCTCAACCGGCTGCCCGCGGCGCCGCCATTCGTATCCGCTTCGATTCGATTCCCGACCTTGGAACCACGCTTCCCATGCTACGAATCGAGGGCGCTGGGCTGGAGGCTACGCAAATTCTGGGTCTCACGCGGCTGCTGGAACAAGCTGGAGAAATCCGTGCGGTGCTCAACGTGGCCGCGGCCAAGTTTCCCCGATTGGGTGCGCGCGCCGTGAATATCTTCGATCCGCGCCCGATGCTGCGCGACTTGGCGGGCAAGATCCTGCCGGACGGCAAGCTGGCCGACGACGCAAGCGTGGCGCTGCATCGATTGCGGCGGGACATGGAGCGGCAGCAAAAGCAGATCCAAATCTCGCTGGAGCGCTTTCTGCGCGCACATCACGACGACGGCACTTTGCAAGAGGATTTCATCACGCTCCGCAACGATCGCTTCGTAGTGCCGGTGGTGGCAGGCCAGCAGCGCAAAGTGAATGGTGTGATTCACGGGACCAGCGGTAGCGGCCACACGCTCTTTGTGGAGCCGCTCGAAACTATCGATCTGAATAATGAACTGGTGCGGTTGCGAGAGGAAGAACAGCGCGAGACGCTGAGGATTCTACGCGAGTTGACGGAGCTGTTGCGCGCCCATGCCCCCCAGATTCAAGCGGCGGTGGACGCCATCGGCGCGCTGGAGCTATTGTTCGCAAAAGCGGAATTCGCGCTGGATTTTAGCTGCTCCATTCCTCGCTTCAGCCAGGATTCCAGCCGCCGCCTGGTTCTGAACAAAGCCCGCCACCCGTTGCTCGAGGACGTGTTGCGGCGGCAGCGCAAACCAGTGGTTCCGATCGGCCTGGAGCTGGATGAAGCGAACCGGACTCTGCTCATCAGTGGTCCGAACACGGGCGGCAAGACGGTCTCGATGAAAACCGTGGGTTTGCTGGTTCTCATGGCGCACGCGGGCCTTCCGGTGCCGGCGGAGGAGGCCGAGTTCCCGGTGTTCGAACAGGTTTTGGCGGATATCGGCGATCAGCAGTCCATCCAGGAAAGTCTGAGCAGTTTTTCGGCGCACATCGCGCACGTCAGTGAAATGCTGCAGGCCGTTACACCGGCGACGCTGGTATTGTTGGACGAGCTGGGCCGCGCCACAGATCCGGAAGAAGGCGGAGCGCTGGGCGTTTCTATTCTCGAAAGGTTCCGCTCGAACGGCGCGTTCACGCTCGCGTCCACCCATTTGGTAGCGCTCAAGATCTACGGAGCGACGACTCAGGGTGTTGTGAACGCGTCCATGGGATTTGACGAGCAGACGTTGCAGCCGACTTATCTGCTGCGGCTGGGGGCGCCGGGGAAATCGGCAGGGCTGGACATCGCGAGCCGGCTGGGACTCGGGCCAGAGCTGATCGAGAGCGCGCGTCAGCGCATGTCCACAAACGATCGCGACATTGCGCGCTTTCTTGCAGAACTGCACGATCGTCTGGATGAAGCGACGCGCGCGGAGCAGGATTTTCGGCGGCAGCAACAGGCCTTGGAGGAACGGGAAAAGTCGCTGGCTAAGGAATGGGAGCGGCGCGAGACGGCGAAGTTGAAAGAAGTGGACCAGCGGTTGGAGTCCGCCGTGGCCGGATTTGAAGCGCAGGCGCAGGAAGCTATTCAGAAAGTGCTGGCAAGTTCGGAACAGCGCAAAGCGGTGGAGCAAGCCGAGCGGAAGCTCGCGAAGACCAGGCGGGAGTTGGAGCAGCAGGCGCGAGTGGAAGTGTTCGGGGAAACAACAGCCGCGAAAAACATTTTGGCGATCGAGGTTGGTGATCGCGTGCGGCTGACGGGCGTGCGGGAACCGGCTCGCGTGCGGCGGAAGATGGCCGGCGGGCTGCTCGAAGTGGAAGCGGGTTTAATGAAGATGCAGGTGTCTACCGACGATGTGGAAGAGGTGCTGCCCGCTGCGCCGCCAAGCGCTGCCCGGCTGCCCCAGAACGTTTCCTACCAGCCTGGGCCGGCGTGGGACGTGTCTTATCGCGAGATCAATGTCATCGGCCAGCGAGCCGAGGAGGCGCGCGATCTGGTGGACAAATTTCTGGACAGCGCCGCCATGGCGTCGGTGGATCGCGTAAGAATTGTTCACGGACACGGCATGGGTATCCTGCGCAAGGTGATCGGTGAGTTGTTGACTACCAATCCGCACGTGGAGAAGTTTTATCCCGCATCGCCGAGTGAAGGCGGCACGGGAGCGACCATGGTGGAGCTAAAATAAAAATATGGCAGCAGTGGCCGGTCTCACAATCGAAGACTTTGAGAAACTCCCGGACGCCCTCGCGCGAAATCACGAGCTGGTGGATGGAGAGTTGGTCGACGTGTCTGGAAATACTGGAGATCACAACGGGTTGAGAGACTTGCTTGTTGCCATGCTGTTGCCTTTCGTGAAACAGAAAAAGTTAGGGAGGGTTATTTCCGAGCAGGAGTATGATTTCGACGGGAACGCGCATGGTCCCGATGTGAGTTTCTTTAGGCTTAAGAAACGGAAGAATTACGACAGCAAGCGACGTGTGCAGACGTTTGTTCCCGACTTGGCGATTGAGATTGTTTCGCAGAACGACACGTTCGAGGCTTTGATGAAAAAGGCCCGGCGATATCGGAAGTGCGGAACCCAAGAGGTCTGGATCCTCGATATCGAAGGCCGGGAAGCAAATGTTTTTTCCGGCAGCCAACGAGTCATCCTGGGTGAGAACAAGAAACTGCAATCGGACTTGATCCCTGGATTCTCCGTCCGCCTGGGCGACCTGTTCGACGAAATCGCGAATTAAACCGATACAATTGAAGTAGTGATCTCCGCCACATCCACTCCGTGCTCGAACTGCGGGTCGGCTCTTGAGCCGCAGGCGCTGAGCTGTTCCTCTTGCGGCCGACTGACGCACGCGCAGGAATTTGAGATGCTGGCGCAACATGCCAAGCTGGCCGGCCAATCCAAGGATTGGCACGGCGCCAAGCTCGCCTGGGAGCGGGCGCTGGCGCTAGCGCCGTCCGGATCCAGCGAATATCGCACTGCAAAGGCGCGTATTGAAAACATCGATCTGCAGCTTTCCGATAAACACGTCTGGGCTAAGCGGCTGGGAAAACTCGGGCCCGTTGGCGTGATGCTTTGGAAATTCAAGACGGTTGCGCTGTTGGTTCTGGCCAAAGGTAAATTCGTATTGCTGGGACTCACCAAGCTCAGCACGCTTACCAGCATGCTTCTGTTTCTGGGTGTGTATTGGTCGTTGTACGGCTGGCAATTCGCGCTGGGCTTTGTACTTTCAATTTACATCCACGAAATGGGTCACGTGATGGCTTTGCGCAAGTATGGCATCGCGGCATCGGCGCCAATGTTCATACCCTTCGTGGGGGCGATCGTACGGTTGAAACAGTATCCGGCGAACGTGATTCAGGATGCCCGCGTGGGACTCGCCGGACCTATCTGGGGATTTGGCGCGGCGGTCTTCGCGTGGATTTGCGCGCTGGTGACGGGCCTTCCCATCTGGTACGCCATTGCTCATACCGGCGCGTGGATCAATCTGTTCAATCTGATTCCCGTCTGGCAGTTGGACGGCGGCCGCGGATTCCGCGCGCTCTCTCGCGCGCAGCGCGGCATGGCCCTGGGCGTGGCGCTCACCATGTGGGTTGTCACGCAGGAAACGATGCTGTTGCTGATCGCGCTCGGCGCGGGCTACCGGTTGTTCAGCAAAGATTATCCGACGGAAGGCGACAACATGACGCTCATGCAGTATGTCGGGCTAATCGTTTTATTGTCGATGCTGGTGTTGATGAACACGCAGAGCATGCACGCGCGATTCTAAGGCCGCCGCTGCAAGTAGAAATGCACGGCCGGCGTAACGATCAGCGATAACGGCAGGGATGCCAGGATTCCGCCGATCACCGCGATCGCCAAGGGCTGCAGCATCTGTGATCCGGCGCCGATCGCGAGAGCGAGTGGAAGCATACCCGCCGCGGTGGCGAGCGCGGCCATTAAGATCGGGCGAAGCCGCCGTTCTCCGGCCATCAGCATGGCGTCCACGGGTGCTACGCCCTCGCGGCGGAATTTCGCATCCGCGTCCAGTAACAGAATGCCGTTTTTGGCGACAATCCCGATCACCATGATGAGTCCCATGAAGGAAGAGATGTTAAAAGTGGTTTTGGTTGCCAGAAGGGCCAGGAACACTCCGGAAGTGGAAAGCAGCGCCGAAGCAAGAATGGCGAGTGGAGCACTGAGGGCGCCGAATTCGAAAAGCAGCACGATGAATACCAGCAGCACGGCGAGAATTAAAACTACGACCAAGTCCTGGAACTGTTTCTGCTGCTCTGCATAGCCGCCGCCGTAGACCAGGCGAATCCCGGCCGGCAGATTAATTTTTGCCACTGCTTTCTTTACCTCTGCGACCCCCGTTCCGAGATCCAAGCCCTCCAGCCGGGCCGTGACGGCCACCACGCGCTGCAAGTTTTCGCGGCGGATTTCAGTTTGTCCCGGGAGTTCTTCGAGCGTGGCAAGCGAGCCCAACGTGGCCCGGCCACCCGATTGGCTGGACAGCAAAGTGTTGCGGATGGCATCCATAGACGTGCGGCTGGCAGCCGGAAAGCGGACCCGGATGGTATAGGCGCGATCGTTCACCACCACCGGAGTGGGCGCAGGCTCGCCTTGCATCAAAGCGCTAGCGTCCAGCTCCACTTCCTCCGGGGTGAAGCCCGCGCGCGCCGCTACAACCGGATTCACGTGGAACACCACAGCCGGGCCACTGATAGTGTTATCAATGCCGTTCAGCACATCGGCAACGCCGGGGATCTTCCGGATGGCATCGCCTACTTGCGGGGCCCATTGCCGCAGCAAATCCGGATATTGCGAAAACATTTTGATTACCACCGGCTCCGGAGCGCCGGTGAGATCGCCGATCATATCTTGCAGCAGTTGGGGGAATTCTACCTTCAACGTTGGTTGCCGCTTGGCCAGCTTCTCCCGCACGCCGGAGATCACCTCCTCGACGCCGCGCCTTCGATCCGGTTTCAGCTTTATCGTGAAATCGCCGCGATTTGCCTCAGTAACGCCCGCGAGTCCGAGTTCGAGTCCGGTCCGGCGCGTGGTGTTCTCCACTTCCGGAGTCTCGCGCAAGATCCTTTCGACATCCGCCATGACGCGATTTGTTTCCTCCAGCGACGAACCGGCCGGCGTCCAGTAATCCAGGATGAAGCCCCCCTCGTCCATTTCAGGCAGTAGATCCGAACCGAGCGCGCGGTAGCAGAAGTACGAAGCGACAATCAAAGCCATGCTGAACAGCGCCACGGCCCAACGCCGTTCGAGCGCGAATCGGAGCGCTTTCTCGTAAACGTTCAACACGCGGTCCAGAACTCCCCGGCGCAAGCCCTCCGCGTGACGCTCACGAGGTTTTCGCAACAGATAGTAGCTCAACGTCGGCGTCCAGGTGAGCGCCAAAGCGAGCGATGTGAGCAATGCAACTCCCACCGTCATTGCCAGCGCGCGAAAGAAAGTCCCGGTTACGCCGGTGATCGAGATCAACGGCAAGAACACTACGATCGGGGTGACGGTGGAGCCGATCAACGGCGCACGAATCTCAAGCATTGCGTTGCGAATGGCATCGGAACGGCTCTGCCCCGCGTCGCGATGCATCACGATGTTCTCCACCACCACGATGGCGTCGTCAATCACCAGTCCCACGGCGGCGGCCAGCCCACCCAACGTCATGAGGTTGAAGCTTTCTCCCAGCAGCCTGAGAGCGATAAACGTTACCGCTATAGTGACCGGGATCACCAGGCCGGCCACGATCGAGCTGCCCCAATCGCGCAGGAACAGTACCAGAATGACGGCTGCCAGAATCAGTCCAATGAGAATTGCATCGCGCACGCTTTGGATGGAAGCTTTCACCAAGTCGGATTGATCGTAAAAAGCCTGCAGCGTCACACCTTTTCCCAGCGTCTTCCGAATGTCGTCGACCTCCGCGTGCACAGCGTCGGCTACTTCGACTGTATTGCTATCCGGCTGACGCTTGATGTTCAGCAGCACCGCAGGCTTTCCGTCGGCTCGGACCACCGTATAAAGAGGTTTCACGGAAGGCTGTACGGTGCCCAAGTCACCCATGCGCACAGGAATGCCGGCCGGCGTGATTTTGACCACGATGTTCGCGATGTCCTCAGGCGTGCGCGTTTGACCGCTCACCAAACTCAAGACCAACTGATGATTCGTTTCCACCAGACCCGGCGAACTGATCATGTTGCTGTGCCGCACCGCCTCTAGCAGCATCGGAACCGTGCTTTGGGTTTGAAGCAATTTGGCGGGGTCGGGCCGGATTTCAAACTCCGGTTCTTGTCCGCCCTGCACTACCACCATGGAAACTCCATTGAGGCGGTTGAGGCGCGGCTTCAACTCGTAAGTCGCCAATTCCCACAGAGCGCTCTGCGAAGTGGTGTCGGACTGCAGGGAATAACCCAGGATTGGAAATGCGGCAAACGTCAGACGGTTTGAGGTGACCTTGGCCGTGGGCGGCAGCGAGGATTGCACGCGTGCGAGCGCGGCGTTTACCAGCTCCAGCGTCTGAAACATGTCGACCTTCCAGGAAAAGAACAGGTCGATTTCCACCGATCCCCGGCTGGTGACGGATTGGACGCGCTCCAGGCCCGGGACGGTGTTTAAAGCTTCCTCCATAGGACGCGTGACGATCACCAGCATTTGATCGATAGGCGCAACGCCATTGTCCACGCTGACCACGATCCGCGGAAAATTCGTTTCAGGGAACACCGAGATCGGAATTGTAAAGGCGAGATAGACTCCCGCTGCCACCAGCGTGACGATCACGAAGAGGATCGATTTGCCGAACCGTTCCGTCCAGTGGCGCTCGGGTTGACTCATTTCTCTTCGCTCTTGTCATCAGCGGCTGCCTTCAGGGTGACTTTTGCGCCATCTTCCAACCCCACACCGCCCACCGTGATCACCTTTTCGCCGACTGCCACACCCTTCAAGATCTGCACTTTGTCCGGCTCGCGAATCCCCACGTCCACTTTCTTTTCGTGCGCCTTGGAATCCGCGCCTACCACCAGCACTTGTACGCCGCCTTCGGCGGATGGGAGCAAAGCCGCTGTTGGGATCACGATGGCGTCTTTTACCGTTTCCGCGTGGATGTCCACACGAACGGTGGCGCCGGGTTTTAGGCGCTCGCCCGGATTTTCGGCTTCCACCCAAATCTCAACCGTAGTGCTGTTCGGGTCCACGGCCGGGCTTACGACGGTTACTTTGCCTGACGCCTGGAGCAGCGCGTCCGTTTGCGAGATGCTGGCCGGATCGCCCACCTTTACCGATGCAGCTTGGCCCACCGGAATATTGGCGCGCGCAATTACCCGTGAAATGTTCATTACCGTGACCAACGGAGTTCCGGCGCTCGCCATCTCGCCCGCATAAAGCGGACGATCCGCCACGATACCTGCGATGGGGCTGCGGATCTGAGAATAAGAAAGCTGAGCTTCCGCGCCTTCATACCTGGATTTAGCCGATTCCACTTGCGCTTGAGCGCCTTTCACCTGTTCGATCCGGCTGATGCTTTCGGTCGCTTGCAGGTGCTTGAGCGCGATTTCGTACTGGCTGCTGGCTTGTACATAAGCGACATTTGCTTCGTCCACCAGCCGGCGCGCCAGCGCGCCTTCCTCCAAGAGTTGCTTGCGGCTTTCATACACTTTCTGCGCCGCCTGCATGGCCTGCTTAGCCGCCTGCATTTCCTGCTGCGCCTTGTTGGTGTCTTCGGGAACGGTTGCCGAAGTGGTGGTTCGATAGGCGGATTGGGCTTGTTGATAGGCGCCTTGGCTGTCGCCCACGGCGGCTTGCAGATCCCTGTTTTCGAGGACTGCCAGAAGTTGGTCCTTGGCGACATGATCGCCCCGTTTGACGTGGAAGATTTTTACGGGTGCGCTGATCTTCGGCATCACGGCGGCTTGGTCCACCGGGTAAAGGATGGCTGAGGCGGAAACGATGCGATCGATGGAATCTTGCCTTACTTCGGACACCTGGACCGGGACCGCGGGTTCCGGCGCTTCCGGTTCTTTTGGCTTCGAGCAGCTACAAATTAGAACGAGTGTCGCTGCGATCAGCATCATCACGCTCCCTTGCGGTCGCGATTCGGAAGGCCCGGAACCGAACCGCGACCGCAAGGGAGCGTGAAGACAATCCAGAAGATGGTACATGGGCATCGGTTAGAGGGTCCCTGACAAAGTCTGCACTGCGGCCAGTGCGATGCGATAGCGCGACAGCCCGTCGTCGTAAGCATTGCGTGCCTGGGCGAGAGTAGTCTGGGCGTCCACCACTTCCAAGGCGGTTGCCTCGCCACCTTGATAGCGCAGCAAGGTCAAGCGCAGGCTCTCCGCCGAAAGCTCGACGGATTTCCGCAACGAATCGAGCTGCGTCTGGGCCAGCTGCGCCTCCCGATAGAACGAGTTCAGATTCGCCAGCAACTGCCGCTGCGCGAAAGTGAGCTCCAACTGGGCCTGTTTCTGCTTCAGCTCCGCCTGCCGGACCTTGCTCTCGGTTGCACCCCAGTTCCACACCGGAATGGTCAACGTAGCCTGCGCCGAGGAGCCGAGATTTTTCTGCCCTTCGCGATTGTAAATCGCAACCTGGTTGGCATCGATCCCGTAGAAATAGTCCAGCGAGAGGGTCGGCAGATAAGCGGTCCGGGCGGCGGAGATTTCGGCCTGCCCCTGCTCGAAACCGGCTTGGGCGACGCGAAGCTCGGGACTCTTCGCCAGCGCGAGGCTCTGCACTTCGTTGAAAGACCCCAGTGGGCTGATCTGATCAAGATCATCGACCACCGAAAAGTCCTGCCGGAAATCGGGGAAAATGATCACGCCGAGCGCCAGGCGGGCTTTGTCGATCGCGAGCCGGGCTTCCGACACATCGCGCTCTCGCTGCTCTGCCTGCACCTGCGCCTTCACCACGTCGGCGTGCGCTGCCTCACCTCCACGCTCCTGCTTTTGTGTAATGTCCAGAAACTTCCGCGCGTCGTCCAGACTCCGCTCTGCATTGGCAAGCCTGCGCTGCGCGATGGCTACGGCATAGTAGTCCTGTATCACGGTGGCAATGACGCCTCGGGCCGCGAGATCCGCCTTGGCTTTCGCTACCATTTCGGCAGCCACCATCCGCCGGTACTCCGCATGGCGAGTCCAGGATAAGTCTTCGTGTACTTGACCCTGGCTGTTATAAACGTGAGGGCCGTTGTTCGCGACGAAGATTCCCGTGGGCGTACCGTTCGGCCCGGTGTAGATGAACTGGTTGAAGTACTGGACTGCCGGCAGCATGGCCGCTTTGGCTTGGATTCTGTCTTCGCGCGCCAGCAATTCCGCGATATTGGCGGTTTGGATCTCGATGCCATACTTGCGAGCCCGCTCGAGCGCATCTTGAAAACTGAGGGTCAGTGGGGCTTGCCCAAGAATAGGAAAAGTCGCAATGAGAAGCAGGTAACGCCTCATTTTGTCCAGCTTATGCTTCCCAACTGAAAATAGGCTGAATGCAGCGCCCACGTTACAGCAAAACTTCAGATTGAAACGCTAGCATGAAAGTACAGGAACATGCAGGTTCTGGTGGTGGAAGACGAGCGGCGCATGGCGGAGTTGCTGCGGCAGGGTTTAGAAGAAGAGGGCCACTCCGTGATTTTGGCGATGGACGGAAAAGAAGGTCTCGCCATCGCGGAGTCGCATTCGTTCGATGCCATTGTGTTGGATGTCATGCTGCCCGGTATGGACGGTTTCTCTATCGCCCGCAAACTACGGGCGTCGCGAAACCAGACGCCCATCCTGATGCTCACCGCCCGCGATGCCACTGAGGACTTGGTGGCCGGACTAAACCTGGGCGCGGATGACTACCTGGTAAAGCCATTTGCCTTTGATGTGCTGCTGGCGCGGTTGCGCGCGGTATCGCGGCGCGGGCCGATTCCGCAACCGGTGCATTTGCAAGTTCAGGATCTGACGCTGAATCCAGCCAGCCGGGAAGTAGCGCGGGGTAACCGGCGGGTGGCTCTTACTCGAACCGAATACAGCCTGCTCGAACTTCTGATGCGGCGCGCCGGCCGCGTGGTGACTCGCGAGAATCTGATCGAAGCGGTATGGGGATTCGATTCCGACGTTCGCAGCAATACGCTGGATGCTTTCATCCGGCTGGTTCGAGATAAGGTGGACGTTACGGGCGAACAGAAACTGATCCACACCGTGCGGGGAGTGGGTTACTGCCTCCGCGGGGAAGAGTCATGACCGCGCATTGGTCCATCCGGGCGCGGCTAACATTGTGGTACTCGCTGGTTCTGCTGGCGGGCCTTTCCATATTCGGCGTTGGAATCTGGATCCTGGTGTCGCAAAGCTTGCGGGCCTCGGTGGACCTGACTCTGGCTGAGGATCTCAAAGGCGTTAGCACCGTTCTGGAGTCGGAGACCGAGCCCGATCATTTGCGGGAAGAACTCACCGAGTATGCGTCAGCTACACCCGGAGGCAGTCTGATGGAGGTTCAGGATGCGCGAGGACAGCGGATTGTTAGAAGCAAAATTGTGGCAATGGCAGACGCGGCGAATCCGGGCCGCGGTTTCGGAGTGCAGGCCAAGCCTTCCGGCCACTATCGCACCTTCATTACTACGGTTCCTGTAAACGGAGTGACCTATCGCGTGCTGGTGGCAACACCAATGGATGCAACCGAGGCTACTTTGCGGCGCGTTCGTATGCTGTTGCTGTGGTCCGCGCCGGTGGTGCTTCTGCTGGCTTCGCTGGGTGGATATTGGATCAGCCGCCGGGCGCTCGCTCCGGTGGATGCAATCACGCGTGAGGCGCGAGTCATCGGGATACAGAATCTCTCTCAACGGCTGGCCGTTCCCGCCTCCGGCGACGAGATCCAGCGGCTTTCAGAAACCTGGAACGGCATGCTGGCCCGCCTGGAAGGGGCCGTGAAGCGTCTCTCGCAATTCACCGCCGACGCATCGCACGAGCTGCGTACGCCCATCGCATTGATTCGTACCACGGCGGAATTAACACTTCGGCGGGAGCGGTCGCCTGAAACATATCGAGAGGCGTTGCGGCAAGTGGTGCTGGAATCCGAGCGGACCACGCGACTGGTGGAGGATCTGTTACTACTGGCGCGCTCCGATGCCGGACTTCCTTCGCTGCCGCTGGAGCGAATGGAATTGATGCCGCTGGTGCAGGACGTCTGCCGGCAGGGGCGGATGCTGGCGGAAGCGCGGCAACTCCAGATCTCCGCCGAGATCCCGGATGAGCCGGTGTATGTGGAAGCAAACGATCCCGCATTGCGCCGAATGCTTTTGCTTCTTCTGGACAACGCGGTGAAGTACACGCCGTCCGGCGGGCGAATTACGCTTTCAGTGGACCGTGGACCGGCGGGCGCGACAGTTGCGGTCCGCGATACCGGAATCGGAATCCCGGAAACGGCGCTGCCACATGTCTTCGAGCGCTTCTATCGAGTAGACGAATCGCGGAATCGCGATGCGGGCGGCACGGGGCTGGGGTTATCCATCGCGAAGTGGATCGCCGAGCGGCATCATGCGAGTTTGGAAGCGGAGAGTGTGGTGGGAGAGGGGTCGGTATTTCGGATTCGTTTCCCGCTTACTTAGCGTAGGGAATCTCGATCAGAGCACCCACAGAGCCAAGGCGCAGGTCTGCGGTGATGTTATATTCTTGACGCGGCCGCAGGATCACCTGCTTTGTGAACTGCATGAACCCAGGCACCTGGATACGAACTGTGTACGACCCGAGTGCGAGAAGTTCAACTCGAAAATGCCCGGTGCTGTCCGAACTTCTTACTAGACTTGATTCGGATCCTGATCGAGTCACTACGATCATCGCGTCCGATAACCCTCTTCCCGATGCATCTTTGACGATTCCAGTCACTGAGGAGCGTGCTTCCAACAGCGCAGACGGAATCGGAAACATTGGGAATTGCGCAGCGGTCGCCGACGAAAGTGTCGCCACAGCGGACATCGCCGCTCCAGCAAAACGTGACACGCGCCGTCCGACGGCTCGCAAACCCGCCGGACAATTCTCTGTGAGGATGGTCCCATCGGCGCGACGGTAAAGACGGGCGCAGAGCTGCCCTTCAGCCTCGCGCAGCAATGCTTCGGCTTCGCGGCGAGTCATCGCGGACAGGTTGTAGACACTCTTGTTGCACTGGCCGCAATGGCGTACCTGATCCGTACCAGGCATTTCGTCCCAATCGGCGAGACAAGGCGACGCGATGGAAACCCTATCCAACATCTCTGGGATAATATCACGGCCTGCTGTGGGATGATATCGGTCAAATGGTGTTGCATGCCACTCACTCCACATGACGCTCATCGCATCGGAGCAATCGGTGAGCTGCTGAATTTCGCCGGCGCCGTGGTGCTGGCTGCGGATCTCTTCCTCCGGCAAAAGAAGGAGAAAGAAGCCAAACTCCTGGATCCTCTCGGAAAGTGGGGCCGAAGAAATCGCTTGTCGGCAACGCACAAGAACGTTCCGATCAGCGATCCGGATTTCACGGCCAGAGTATTGGATCGCTGGACCAAGCGATTAGGCTAATTGGGCATCGTCCTTCTCGCCATCGGGTTTCTCTGTTTATTTGGCTATCATCTCTTCTATATCTATTACGGAGAATAGTTTACGAAGAATCGTCGACGCAGGGTCTTGACAGGAATTTCGGAAAGTCGGATAATCGGAGCAGGAACAGGAGTTAAGCGATGCCCGTAACAACCCGTATCGTCGGCAAGTTTCAAGTCACCGTACCCCCCGAGATTCGAGAGATCTATGGTCTTCAGGAAGGCGATCTGCTGGAATGGATGTTTGACCCAGGTTCCCAGGAGATTCGTTTGATTGCCAAACGCGCCCAGTTAATTACCCCGCAGGCGTTGGAACTGGCGAATAAGTCTCGAGACGCTCGCCGGTCTGCAGGACTCTCGCGGGAAGCTGTGGTCGGTGGTGCAAGGAACGCTGCGCTCGAAAAGTAATGTGCTTGGCTCGGGAGTTCGATGGCCAGATGCAAAGTGGTTCTCGAGATTCGTTCAAAAGGGCGTTGGTTCAACTGCCCGAATGGGCTCAGGATCAAATTGCTGTTGTCATTCAGTCCCTGGAGAACGAATGTGGATTCGACCCAGATCCGGCGCAATATATCCTGCAGGTAGAAAAGTATATCTCCTTTTGCGAGCACGTTGAGGGATGGGGTCACAGCATCTCCTGGTATCAGGAGGCAGGTGTCATCGTGGTGAACGCCGCGCCGTCTTCTCGCATCTCGCTCAAAGCGCGCGGCGATAAGTAGGAGTGGAT